>UMAN01044107.1_pt1 | contig 9863 bp, 7 predicted proteins | sample 1963721 | NCBI WGS metagenome assembly UMAN01 (sample SAMEA4835917, study PRJEB28245) | human gut metagenome | biome: gut microbiome; material: fecal sample | place: Denmark | collected 2008 | reverse complement strand
TATTTATCGTTTCAAGAGTCAAATCCTCACGTGTATAATTTTCATTTTTCTTTAATACTATTTTTTCACCATCATTTTGTACTATTTTATATTTTCCTGTTCCAACAGGTGCAGTATTTTTTTCTGTTGTAGAAAAATCTTGCCCCTCAAAATAATCCTTACTCATAATAGGAAAATTTAAATCATATTCAAAAAATGGAATTTCATGATCTATTGTTATTTGTAATGTATCATTATCTATTTTACTAGCATTTACTATGTATTGTACATTATTTCCATAAATTGATGGAATCTGTTTTAAAATATCAATCGTAAACAATACATCTTCTACTTTAAATTCATTACCATCTGACCATTTTATATCTTTTTGAATTTTTATTAAATATGTGGTAGCACTTGTCTTTGCCCAATCTTTTGCCAAACATTTTTGTAATTTGTATTCAGTGTCAACTTCAAATAATGGTTCATATATTATTCTTGAGATTTCTTGCACATGCTTATTATTACTTAATATCGGATTAATTGTATCAAATGATGCTATTCCTAAATTCATTTCTTTTATTACTTCTTCTTCAGTTGATATCACATTTGTTTTGTTCTCTTCCTTTATTTCCTCTTTTTTATTTACTTTATAAACAACTGCGATTATTATTGCAATAACAAATATGATAAATATATATTTGATAAAATTACTTTTCACAATATCACTCCTTGCTATGTAATAATATATTATTATAGCATTTTTTTCAAGTATTTTATTAAATTATACTCAAAAGGAGGCACTAAAATAATGCCCCCATATTTTATATACTATTCTTTTATATCTGGAAATCTATTTTCTTGATTCTACAATCAACTTTATACCAGTTCTGTCCTCTCCTTCTACTTCAACTTCTGCAAATGCTGGTATACAAACTAGGTCTACTCCTGATGGTGCTACAAAACCTCTTGCAATTGCTACTGCCTTTACTGCTTGATTTAGAGCTCCAGCTCCAATTGCTTGCATTTCTGCCTTTTGTGATTCTTTTACTAACCCTGCAATAGCTCCTGCTACAGAATTTGGATTAGATTTTGATGAAATTTTTAAAATTTCCATTCTTTTTTGCCTCCTATAATTTTAATTTTTGTTGCAACTTTTACATTTTGTATTTTATATCATGTAACTTTTTTTGTCTAGGTCTTTTGGAAATTTTTTCAAGTTTTTCATCGCGTCTTTCGACAAGTTTTTCTGGTTTTCAGCGATTTTGTTTTTATTGAATTTGTATTCTCTTAATACTTATTACTTTATTTGTATTATCATCTACCTCAAATTCTACGGCATTTAGCATGCATTCCCCTTCTGCAAGCTTATACTTCTCTGGAAGAGCTGTTTCGAACCTTTTAAAAGATACTTTTGCATCCATTCCTATAACAGAATCTCTTGGTCCAGTCATTCCTAAATCTGTAATATATGCTGTACCTTCTGGTAAAATTTGTTCATCTGCAGTTTGAACATGTGTATGCGTTCCAAATAATGCTGTTATTTTTCCATCTAAAAATCTTCCCATAGCAATTTTTTCTGCTGTAGCTTCTGCATGAAAATCAATAAATATCATATCAACTTTTCCTTGCAAATTCTCTACCATTTCTTTTGCCATTACAAATGGATTTTCTGTAAGTATATTAATATCTACTCTTCCCATAAAATTCATTACAGCAATTTTTTTACCATTGCATTCATATATTTCTAACCCTTTTCCTACTACTCCTTTAGGATAATTAGCAGGTCTTAATAACTGAGGTTCATCTATAAACTTAAATATGTCTTTTTTTCCCCATGTATGATTTCCCATTGTTATTACATTTGTTCCTGCTTCTAATATGTCTCTAAAGTTTCTTTCTGTTATTCCCATTCCTCCTGCTGAATTTTCTCCATTTGTTATAACAAAATCTATATTTTCCTCTCTTTTAATTTTAGGCAATTCCTCTTTTAATTTTCTTACTCCTGCCTCTCCTACTATATCTCCAACAGCTAATACTTTCATTTTTTCCTTCTTTCTATTTTACTTTTGTTTTATATTTTACCATTTTATAGTAAGTTAGTCAAGTTTTTAAATTTCATAATTTTTAGTGTTTTATTAATTTAGATTAATTTGCTATTTTAAGCTTTTTTTCTAGTCTTTCAATCCTTCTTCTATTATCCATATACATATTTTCTACTGAACTTTGAAATGAGTATAATATATTAGTTATCTGTTCTACATTTCTATTTGCTCTTTCCTCATCTTCTTTTCTATCTTGTTCTCTAATTTTCATCCATTCTGCTTTATCTTTTTCTCGTATTGCCATCCATTCTGCCTTATCTTCTGCACGTTTTCTCTCTAACTCTTCCTTATCTTTCTTTCGTATTGCCATCCATTCTGCTCTGTCTTTCTCTCGCACTGCCATCCATTCTGCCTTATCTTCTGCACGTTTTCTCTCTAACTCTTCCTTATCTTTCTTTCGTATTGCCATCCATTCTGCTCTGTCTTTCTCTCGCACTGCCATCCACTCTGCTTTATCTTCCGCTCGTATTCTCTCTAACTCAGCTTTGTCTTCTGCTCTCTGTCTTCTTGTTTCTTCTTCGTGTTTATTCCATCTTGCTTCATTTTCTGTCCTAATGCTTTGAATTTCTACTTTCATTTCTTTTATTTCTTGTCTATTTTCTCTTACTTCATCTCTTAAATCATTAATTGCCTTCAAAATAGGTACAATGATTTCGTTTTGCTCCATAAAATTCCTCCTTTATATAAATTTCTTATAATTTTAATAGATAAAAATATCTGATAAAAAATATTTGATTTCAAATTTAAACACTAAAAATCACTTTGATTTAATTTTTACAACCCGATTATACATTTTTCAAAGTATATTGTCAAGGAAAATCATTCGACATTTTTCGACTCTTTCGGTGCAAACCTACTATTTACCAGAAAAATTTTTATTAATATTTTTTATTTTTTAGAATATATCTTATCTGAGGAGGTTTTCTTATGAAAACATATAAAATAGCCATAGTAGGCGCAACTGGATTAGTTGGAAGAACTGCTCTAAAAGTTTTAGAAGAAAAAAACATTCCAAATCTTGATTATGTTTTATTTTCTTCTAAAAAATCAGCTGGTACTAAATTAAAATTTTTAAATACTGACTTTATTGTTAGAGAACTAACTGATTCTTCATTTGATGAAAAATTTGACTTTGCACTTTTTTCTGCTGGAGCTGAAACATCAAAACATTTTGCTCCAATCGCAGCTTCAAAAGGATGTATTGTAATTGACAATAGTAGTGCTTTCAGAATGGATGACAAAGTTCCATTAATTGTTCCTGAAGTAAATTTTGAAGATGCCAAAAATCATCACAATATAATTGCCAACCCTAATTGCTCTACAATTCAAGCTGTTGTCGCTCTAAAACCTCTTGATGATAAATTTAAAATTAAAAGAATTGTGTATTCTACATATCAAGCCGTTTCTGGTGCAGGAAAGTTAGGATTACAAGACTTAGAACAACACTCTACCTTAAAATTTCAGCATCCAATTTATGATAATTGTTTGCCACAAATTGACACGTTCTTAGTTAATCATTATACAAAAGAAGAAATGAAAATGGTAAATGAAACACGTAAAATATTAAAACATCCAACACTTCCTATCACAGCTACTGCTGTTCGTGTTCCAGTCACAAACTGCCACGGTGAAAGCATTAATGTAGTATTTGAAAAAAGTTTTAAATTAACTGATATTTTTAATACCTTAAAATCTGCACCTGGCATAGTTGTTCAAGATGATATCGAAAATAACATTTATCCTATATCTTCAAATGTAAATGGTCATGATGAGGTCTTTGTTGGTAGAATTAGAAAAGATTTCAGTATTAAAAATGGACTTAATTTATGGATAGTAGCTGACAATTTGAGAAAAGGCGCAGCTAGTAATGCTATCCAAATTATAGAGAAAATGATTAATTAAGAAAGGATTTTGTATGAAAAAATGTATTTTTAAAGGTGTTGCTACTGCTCTTGCAACTCCTTTCTCTGAAAATGGAATTAATATAACTGAATTTGAAAAATTTATTAATTTTCAGATTGATTCTGGAATTAATGCCCTTGTTGTCTGTGGCACAACAGGAGAAGCTAGTACAATGTCTAAAGAAGAAAAAATTGCTATAATAAAATGTGCTGTAAAAACTTCTGCTGGAAGAGTTCCTATTATTGCAGGAACAGGTTCAAACAATACTTCTTCAGCAATTGAAATGGCTACAATTGCTGAGATTTTAGGTGTTGATGCTTTATTAATTGTAACACCTTATTATAATAAAACTACTCAACAAGGATTAATTGAACATTATAAGGCAATTGCTAATTCTGTCTCTTTACCAATTATTCTATACAATGTTCCAAGCAGAACAGGATTAAATATTTTGCCTGAAACTTGTCTAGAACTGTCAAAAATTGAAAATATTGTGGGCATCAAAGAAGCTAGTGGAAACATATCTCAAGTGGCTGAAATAACCAGATTATGTGGAGATAATTTTTCAATTTATTCTGGAAATGATGATCAAATCGTCCCAATTCTTTCTCTTGGAGGAAAAGGCGTTATTTCCGTTCTTTCAAATGTCGCTCCAAAACTCACTTGCAGTATAACTAATTCCTTTTTCCAAAATGCAATTAATGAAGCTTGCCATTACCAATTAGAAGCTTTGCCTCTTATTCATTCATTGTTTGCCGAAACCAACCCAATACCTATTAAAGAAGCTCTTAATTTATCTGGTTTCAATTTTGGAAAGCCTCGTCTTCCTCTTGTTGAATGTTCTGCTAATTTGAGAAAAATATTAAAAGAGCAACTAAAAATATAGAATTTTCTATATTTTAGTTGCTCTTTATCTTTTGCTTAAATTACTCTAGAGTAAAACCTCCTGTTCTTAAATTCAACCACCTCTTTAAAATAATTAAAGAGGTCTGCCCATCCCAGAATTTTGGTTCCGGTAACAACTATTTTGCTCTGATCCATCTCAATCTTGCCAAATAACTTGTTACCAACTTTGGAGTAGATAACACATCCTACTCCATTTCCTCCATCCAGGTACTGAGCCCGAACTGTTGCGTCAAGTTTCTTGTCATTTACCAATTTTACTGCGGTATTCAGAATATCGCTAATTGGCATGCTCTTAATGTTGCTCATATTAGCCTCCGTTTCTTTTAAGTAAAAGCTCCTACAATGCTAACTGCATTATGTAACCAATATATCACAAATTTTGACATTTTTCAACAGTTTTACTTGTTTTTCTTTTTTCTTTTAATAGTTCTTTTTACTTTTTTTATCATAATTCTATTTGATTTTTGTGCTCTTTTCAATGTCTTCTTAGAATTATCTATCATCTCTCCTATTTCTACTTTCGAATTATCTATTTTTTCTTTTATTCCTCTTGTAGATTCTTCAATTTTCTTTTTGATGTCGTCCCATTTTGAGAACTTAACATTTTCCTTTACTCTTGGAAATGCATTAACAAGTCTCTTATATGGTCCTAATTTATTTAAAATAATCCTTTTTACTTTGTCTGATATTTCTGCAGTATTATCTTTTAACTCTTTAGTCATTTCTTTTAAATTCAAAATAATTTTAAAAGAAACAATACAATCTATTAAAAATAAAACACATAATACTCCTGTTACAATATTTAAAGCCAAATCAGGAATTAGATTAATTATCTTTTCTAAAAATGGATTAAATACAAATAGTACTAAAACTCCACCTATTCCAAAAGGTACTAAAGTTTCTAAACAGATTCTTCCATTAATATTGAATTTATTATTACTATAATCCCACCATCTTGCTTTAAATATTTTTTCCATAATATAACTTGTTAAATATTCCAAAGTACCACATATAATAACAGACAAAAAGAAAGTTACCACTACATCATCAGCATATTTTTGTAACAATAAGGTTATTAATATTACACCACAACCATATATTGGGCAATATGGTCCAACTAAGAAACCTCTATCTACAAATTTCTTTTCTCGTATTGTTGCAGGTATCATTTCTATAAGCCATCCTGCCAATGAATAGATAAAAAATAGCATTATATACATTTCTATTTCTCGTATCATATAAAACTCCTCTTTTTAATTTCGAGTTTTATTGTAGCATAGTTTATTTAAAATATCAATTATATTTTATACTTTTACTTCTTTTTTAGTTTTGTTTTCTTTTTCTGCTACTTTCTTTTCTTTTTGCTTCATTTTCAAATTATCTTTTGCTACTGTCATAAGAAGTTTTATTCTATTTGTTTGGTTTGCCTCACTAGCTCCTGGATCATAATCAACCGGAACAATATTAGCATCTGGATACATATCTCTTATAGTTTTTATTACACCTTTACCAACAACGTGATTTGGTAAACATGCAAATGGTTGTACACAAACTATATTTTGAATTCCATTTTCCATATATTCAAGCATTTCTGCTGTTAAGAACCAACCTTCTCCTGTTTGATTTCCTGTTGATAATACTGATTGTACATTATCTGCTAAATGCCAAATATCACAAGTTGGCAAATATCCTTTTTTAGATTTTGCTAAAGCTTTTCTTACATCTTTTTCTAATAAATCTATAAATTTTATTGCAATTCCATTTATTGCTGCTTTTTTATTATCATTTTTTAACATTCTATTAGAAATTACTTTGTTACTTGCCATAAATTTACAGAATCCTAAGAAGTCTGGAAGAATTACTTCTGCCCCTTCTTTTTCTAGTAAATTTGCAACATAATTATTACCAAATGGATGATATTTTATTAATATTTCTCCAACAATTCCTACTTTTGGTTTTTCTACACTAGTATCCCATTCAATTTTTTCAAAATCTTCTACTATTTGTGAAATTCCTTTTGAAAATTCTTTTGCACTACTTTTTATAGCTAACTTTTTAGCTTTTTCCATCCATTCTGCAAATAACTTATCTGTTTCACCTTTATTTTTCTCATAAGCTCTATTTTTGTACAACATTTTTTGCAATAAATCAGCTAATACCATTGCTTTTAGAAGCTTTTCTGCTAATGATATTGTTAATTTGAATCCTGGATTTTTTTCCATTCCAACAACATTAAATGAAATTACTGGAACTTGTTCAAATCCTGCGTCTCTTAATGCTTTTCTTATAAATCCTATATAATTTGTAGCTCTACAGCCTCCGCCTGTTTGAGACATTATTATTGCTGTTTTATTTACATCATATTTTCCACTTTGTAATGCTTCTATAAATTGACCTGTAGTTATTATTGATGGATAGCATGCATCATTATTTACATATTTTAATCCTGTTTCTATTGTGTGTTGTGTACATTCTCTTAATAATACCGCATTATATCCTTCACTTTTTAATACTGGCTCTAAAAATTCAAAATGTATTGGTGCCATTTGTGGGAAAATTATTGTATAATCTTTTTTCATTTCTTCTGTGAATGCAATTCTGTTTAATTGATATTCTCCATTTGCCATAGAATCTTTTTTCTCTTTTAAACGTTTATTTATACTTGCAAGTAATGAACGCAAACGAATTCTTACAGCTCCTAAATTATTTACTTCGTCTATTTTAATTAATGTATACATTTTTCCAAAACTTGTTAATATTTCTTCTACTTGGTCTGTAGTTACTGCATCAACACCACATCCAAATGAATTTATTTGCACTAATTCTAGATTATCATGTCTACCAACAAAATCTGCTGCAGCATATAATCTTGAATGGAACATCCATTGGTCAACAACACGAAGTGGTCTTTCTGGTAAAGTTTTATCAGCAACACTATCTTCTGTTAAGACACACATACCTAAACTTGTAATTAATGTATCAATTCCATGATTTATTTCAGGATCTATATGATATGGTCTACCTGCTAGAACAATTCCTCTTAAATTATTTTTCTCTATATATTCGATTGTCTCTTTACCTTTATTATGAATATCTTGTCTACATTTTTGATACTCTGCTTCTGCTTTTGCAATCGCTTGTTTTAGCTCTTTCTTTGTAAAATTGTATTCTTTAAATTCAGGCAATTCCATCATTCTTTGCATCAATTGTTTTGGCTCAAATGGTAAGAATGGGTTCATGAATTTTATATCATCAGATTTTAATTCTTCCACATTATTTTTTAGAACTTCTGAATATGAAATTACAATTGGGCAATTATATCTATTGTTTGCATCTTGATATTCTTTTCTTGAATATGGCATACATGGATAAAATATAGTTTTTATTCCTTTTTGAATCAAACTAATAACATGTCCATGTGATAATTTAGCTGGATAACATACTGATTCTGATGGCATTGATTCAATACCTTTTTCATATATTTTTCTTGTACTCTTTTCAGAAATTATTACTCTAAATCCTAAATTAGTTAATAATGTAAACCAGAAAGGATAATCTTCATACATATTTAAAACTCTTGGAATTCCAATTGTTCCTCTTGGTGCATCTTTTTCTTCTAATGGTGTATAATCAAATATTCTTTCATATTTGTATCTTACAAGGTTTGGTAAATCTTTGTGTGAATTTACTATTCCTTCTCCTTTTTCACATCTATTTCCAGATATATGTCTCTTTCCATTACTAAACATATTTATTGTTAATTGACAATGATTTTCACATCCATTACATCTTGTATGTGTTACTTTGATATTTAATTTGTCAATTTCTTCTGTTGTGGCAAGTGTTGAGTGATATTCCATATCCATATTAGATTCATATTGTTCACAAGCCAATAATGCCATTCCATAAGCTCCCATAAGTCCTGCGATATCTGGTCTAATAACATTTCTTCCTACTATTAATTCAAAAGCTCTTAAAACTGCTTCATTATAAAAAGTTCCACCTTGTACAACAATGTGACTTCCTAATTTTTTTACATCTCTTATTTTCATTACTTTTTGAATTGCATTTTTTATTACTGAATATGATAGTCCTGCTGATATATCTCCAACAGAATATCCTTCTTTTTGTGCTTGTTTTATTTTAGAATTCATAAATACTGTACATCTTGAACCTAAATCTACTGGATTTTGAGCTTCTAATGCTTCTTTTACAAATTCTTCTATACTTAAATTTAAGCTTTTAGCAAATGTTTCAATAAATGACCCACAGCCTGATGAGCAAGCTTCATTTAACATGATATTATCAATTGTGTTATTTTTTAATTTGATATATTTCATGTCTTGTCCACCAATATCCACAATGCTTGTTACTTTTGGCTCAAATTTCTTTGCAGCTGTGTAATGTGCAATTGTTTCAATTTCATTTAAATCTACATTTAAAGCTGTTTGTATTAATTTTTCTCCATATCCTGTAACACCACTATAACGAATTACAGCATCTTTTGGCATAACAGAATATAGTTTTTTAAGCATCTCAATAATACTTTCAAGTGGTCTTCCACCATTTCCTTGATATGCTGAATATAATAAAGCTCCATCTCTATCTGTTACAACCAATTTTGATGTTGTTGAACCAGCATCAATTCCTATAAAACAATCACCTTTATGCTCAGATAAAGTCTTTTTCTCTACTTTATCTTTATCATGTCTAGCTTTAAATTCTTCATACTCTGCATTTGTTGTAAATAGTGGTTTTAAAGGTTGTGAAGTTGTATCATGAGATTGTCTTAATACTTGTATTTTACTCTTCAATTTTTCTACACTAATTGGTGTCATATCTTTAGCATCTAAACATGCGCCTTTAGCAACTAATAAATGTGCTTCTTCTGGCACAATAGTTTGCTCAGGAGTTAAATGCAATGTTTCTACAAATCTCTTTCTTAATTCAGGTAAATATGTAAGTGGTCCA
>UMAN01032108.1_pt1 | contig 9889 bp, 10 predicted proteins | sample 1963721 | NCBI WGS metagenome assembly UMAN01 (sample SAMEA4835917, study PRJEB28245) | human gut metagenome | biome: gut microbiome; material: fecal sample | place: Denmark | collected 2008 | reverse complement strand
AATCGTCAAGAGTGGATATCTTTAACGCTTACTTTGCATTCGACAACCTGGATGGATTTACGAATAATCTAACCAGGAGGTTCGAACGGGATAAAATTTACGCTTACGTATCAGAACTAATAATTAGTCTATTTTGAAGGCGAAATTAGATGATATTCCCCTTCCGCTATGACGTTATTTGTTTTCGTGGTATTTCTTGTCTGAAATCACCATACTTTTTCCACGGTTGATTTGGCCCCGGCTTCCATGTTGGTCTTCCAATCTTTTTTTGTCCTTCGTCTCCTGCCTTTTCTCGATTTGGACCGTGTTCCAGAGTTTTTTCTCTGTGAACCGCGACGATTTTGCCATCTGCTGCTTTTTTGACAACCGATTCGACGTATTTGCTGTTCAGTTTCTTCATACCGTTGATCTCCCAATTGAATGCTAAAGGACAATTAAACGAAAACAAATAACGTCATAACGACACTGCTTGAGTAGAAAAGTTGACAAAAAAGTCGGGAGGGGCTTTATTTTATGATTTGAAAATGTTCTTTTAATTAAAGAAATTGGGAAATATAAAGTAGTATTGATGTGAAAGCAAAAATAGTTTTTAAAGCCCATGTCTTTATAACTTTAGTGACCTATTATTATTGATTCGCTCACATAAATGATATAAAATGAAATTGTAAAAAATGCAGTGCCACTGCAGAAATTACAGAGGAGATTACTAATGATTCCTAGATTTATAACTAAAACTATTATTGATTGTGTTAAGCATTTTCCAATAACTTTACTTACAGGGCCAAGGCAAATTGGTAAATCAACTGAATTATTCAATTCTTTTAATTCCAAAGGTTTTAATTATATTTCACTTGATGACTCATTTAACTTGGCTTTTGCAAAAAAAGACCCTAGAAGCTTCTTGGATCTTCATCCTTCTCCATTGATTATAGATGAGGCACAAAAGGCGCCAGAACTATTTGTTGAGATAGAAAGAATAGTAAATGAATCTAGATTAAAGAGAGGGAATACGGAAAGCAATGGCATGTATATATTGTCTGGATCCCAAAGAAAAGACTTGTTAGATAGAGCTGAAGAGTCTCTCTCCGGAAGGGTAGCTATTCTAGATATGAATAATCTTTCAATAAATGAGATTTTAGGGAAGGATAATTCTCCCTTCGAAGTTAATCTTGCTAAAGATTCTCAAAGAAGCCTTAGATATACATTGAATGAATCTCAAGCTTTTGAATATATTGTCAAAGGTTTCTTTCCTGTTCTCTATGCTGATCCTTCTATAAATATTTCTGTGTTCTATTCATCTTATATAACCACTTATTTAGGAAAGGATCTTAGAGACTTAATAAATATAAATGATGAATTTAAATTCTTGAATTTCTTAAAACTTTTAGCTTCAAACACAGGTGAAGAATTGGTTTATGATAACTATGTCAAGAATATAGGCGTTTCAATAAACACTATAAAAAGCTGGACTTCGGTTCTAGTAAAGACAGCAATCATTTATTTAGTAGAGCCATACAATGAGGAATCAATAGTAAAGAGAGTGGTGAAAAGACCAAAGATGTATTTCTTTGATACAGGATTGGCTGCTTATCTATGTGGAATAACTGATGCTAAGACCTTGCAAAACAGTTTCCTCAAGGGAAGATTCTTTGAGACATTTGTCTTTAATGAGATAAGAAAGTCTTTTATGAATGAAGGGATTATGCAGACTCTCTATTACTATAGAGATTCTGAGCAAAATGAAGTAGATATGATTTTAGTGAGAGAAGGAAAGATCTCATGTGTAGAGATAAAAGCTGGGCAAAACTTTAATGCTTCGGATACTAAAGCATTTAAGAATCTCATAAAATCTAAATTTGTACATGGGAAAAACGCAATTGTCTGCACAGCTGATAAGATATCGATGCTTAATGATGGTACTTTGCTTCTTCCTATTTCGTCAATCTAATCCACTCTTCCCACGCAGTGCTGAATTAAATTAATCATAGTATCTATTTCTTCTTTGCAGTCATTCTTAATCCATCTGAACACTACTGATATTATGCCTTGAGTGAAGAAGGTGAAGATATATTCCTTATCTTCTTCTTTTACTTTGTAATGGTCTAGTATAGGATTAAATACTCCTTGTTGCATCCTTTGAAAAGATTCTTCTACTTTAAATATTTCAGGTCTTTGTTTGGTGGCTTTGAAAGCTTGTCTATTCTTTTTGACAAATTCTAAATAAGGCTTTAGGAATTTTGGAGTGATGAGATTGAAGTCTTCTTTTTTCTCTTTGTGGGAAAGAGGCTGAGAAGTCTTTATGTTCCTTAATAAATCACATATTACTACATCACGTTTACAATTTTTAATTAGCAAATGATGATTTTATAATGCAAAAATTCGGCTTATATGTTGATAATAAACGAAAATAATATAAAATAATAATTGTGGAGGTATTAAAGATGTCTACAACTAATTTAAATATCAGAACTGATAAAGCTGTAAAAGATCAAGCTGAGGCTATTTTCAATGAATTAGGCCTTAGTTTGACAACTGCTGTTAATATATTTTTAAGAACAGCCATTCGTGAAAATGGCATTCCTTTTGAATTAAAGCTCGATGTACCTAACGAAATAACTGCTAAAGCTATTAAAGAAGGAAAAGAACTTCTTTCTAATCCTAAAGCACCTAAATATACAAGTATGGAAGCCTTGAAAGATGCTTTGAATAAATGAAGTGTAGCATTCAATTTACTAATCAATTCAAAAAAAGACTTGAAACTTGCCAAAAAGCAAGGAAAAGATTTAGATAAATTATTTGAAGTAATCAACATATTAGCCAATGGGGAGAAATTAGACACAAAATTCAAAGACCATGACCTGTCTGGTAGTTATAAAGGAACTCGTGAATGCCATATAGAGCCTGATTGGTTACTTATTTATGAAATTGATAATAACGCACTAGTTTTGATGCTTTATCGTCTAGGAACACATTCTGAATTATTCAAGAAATAACATAAAAACCAGCCCTTGTAGAGAGCTGGCTTTTTGTTTACATCTCCGCTATTGATTCTTTAGATTGCTTTGAATAAGTCAGGTGCTAGTCTTTTGATTGAAAGATAGGAAGTTGACTTGATCTCAAATAAGCTTTTCTTAAATCTACTTATGAATCTGACTGAGCGTGTTATGACTGAGTTTTCATATGATTCAATCACGGTGTTATAAGACTGCTCAACTAAGAAGAAATTAGAAAATACGAAGACGAACATTTAATCTATTGATTGCAGTAGGGACAAATGGTTATATAGTAACTGCATACCCTGTTAGTGAGAATATTACAAAGGAGAAAAAATAAATGAAAACTATTAAATTAATGTTTGATTATAAATCATTACCTATCTGGTATGAGGATGATTCAAAAAAAGATTTCGTCTATTCAAATGACTTCCCTGATGGGGAAGAGATTGATAAACATCTAATAGATTTAGCGGACAAATTATCAAATGAGTATGATAGTCAATATCTAAATAATGATATAACTTTTGAATATGCTGGTTTTAAAACAATTAAAGATTAAAATAATTTCATAAAAGATTGCCAAGAATTCGAAAAAATTGTATACGATAGATTTGGAAAGAATTACAAAATTGTTGATGAGATTAAACAATATCTTAAGTATTTTGTTAATGTTGGGGATAATGTTAAGACCTTAGTAGCAAAAGGAAACATACCTCAAGGTACTATTGGCAAAGTAATTTCAATTACTTTTAATTCATCCATTAAGGTTGAAATAAATGGCAATAAAGAAATTGTAGAATACGAGAATGGCGATGTATCTCAAATATAAATAAAAAGGAGCTGCTTTCAAATCTTCTTTGACTGAAGGTTTTTAAACAGCCCTTTTTTGCTTACATCTCCGCTATTGATTTTAGATTGCTTTGAATAAGACCGGTGCTAGTCTTTTGATTGGAAGATAGGAAGTTGACTTGATCTCCGATAAGCTTTTCTCAAATCTACTCAAGATTATATTTATCCATACTTAAAGTAAAGTCATTTATTTGCTAATAATTCTTCTACTGCAATTACAAAGCATTTGCAAAGCAAATGCAAATCTAATACACTCTTATAGAGGTGAGTTAGTATGGAAACTGTTAATGTAACTATTAGATTGGATAAAAAAATAAAAGAGGAAGCTGATAGTATTTTTTTTGATTTTGGCATGAGCTTTAATACAGCCATAAATCTTTTTATAAGGCAAACTATTAGAGAGCAGAAAATTCCTTTTGAGATTAAAAGAAGTATTAATTGTTTACCTAATGATGAAGCCAATTCAATCGCTGATAAAATTATAGATAAACACATAGATGCTTTTAAGGAATTAGCTAAATGATTTGGATTACAAAAGAACAAATAATAGAATTCCAAGAAAAGCTTATTAGAAAAACTGGTGGTTCTTTTGGACTAAGAGATGAAGGTGGTTTGGAATCTTGTATTTATTCTCCGTTGCAATCATTTGATGGTAAAGAATTTTATTCTTCCATAATAGATAAGGCATCAAGAGTAAGTTATTTGTTAGTAAATAATCATCCTTTTATAGATGGAAACAAAAGAATTGGTGCTTTAACACTTTTATATATCTTAGAAGTAAATAAAATTAACTATACATTTAATAACAAGGAATTAATAGATAGCTATTTTTCTTTGGCCGCAGGTGAAATAACTTATCAGCAGTTTGATACATGGGTAAAAGATCATATCTTAGATAACGAAAGTACAAATAAAATTAAAAAATAGAAATGTAAATGTGCTGGAAATCATAATTCACTAACTAAGAATTTTAAAAATGGTAAGATCATTTAAGAATGATATTATGATGAAATTGGTGATGTTTCTCGAATATAGTAAAACCAGCCCTGTTAAGAGCTGGCTTTTTGTTTACATCTCTGCTGTTGATTTTTAGATTGCTTTGAATAAGTCAGGTGCTAGTCTTTTGATTGAAAGATAGGAAGTTGACTTGATCTCAAATAAGCTTTTCTTAAATCTACTTATGAATCTGACTGAGCTTGTTATGACTGAGTTTTCATATGATTCAATCACGGTGTTATAAGACATATTTAAAAATGTTGCTTTTATAAGAATTATATATGTTTTATAATTTTTAAAAGAGAGCTCTTCTATGGATTATAAATTTATAACTATTGATGGATATCAGATATTGGTCGATAACAAGCGTGGTTTTATGAATTTGACTGATATTGCAAAGATGCTGAATTGCGAAGTCGAAAAGATAAAAGATCCTTTGAACGTTAGTGCTAATAGCAAGATTTATACAGACACCAATGTTATTTCTTGCTCGGATAAAACTTATTATTCTTTGGATGTTGTAGTTATATTTATTTTTGATTATGACTATAAGATAGCATTCAAATTATATGAATCTGCTTTGAATAATGGGTTAATATTTAATGAATATATCAATCGCAAAATTGATGAAGAGAAAAAAACATTCAATGAATTGAGATCTATCGTAAAAGAACAGGAAGATGTAATCGATACTTTTTATAAATACTATGATGCTGGAAATGAAAATAACTCTAATGGTGACTATAGCTTTATCTCTACAGAAAGTTTGCAATATTTAATAAGCTTAATTAAAGATATATACGATTTTGGTGATGGTTTCGGTGTCATAAGAGACTATTCATTATTATTAGATATCTTATATGGATTGAATTCAGCACTTGGAGATGATGAAGATGAAATAAAATTTGATGAATATGATAGTGTTTCATACATAGTGAAAACTATGTATAACATCATCAAGAAGAAACCCTTTATCAAAGGCAATGAAATCATCGCTTATTTCATTGCTTATTATTATTTGATTAATTCTGAATTGATAGAAGAGGAAGGAACTAAGATTACTTCTAGTGAAGACCTTTGTCTAGCCATAGGTCTTATCATAAGTTCAAACGATGATAATGCAGTAGATTCTTTAAAGAAAGCAAAATCTTTATTAGCTAAGCATTATGATCTTCCAAATTATAATTATGAGAAAAAGCCAAATTCTATCTTCGATACATCTAAAGAAGGAATAATTGAATACATTATTTCTTCAATAGAAGATTTTAGTGGATATCAAGGATATTATGATTTCTATAAAGGAAAAAGTATTGTCTATAAGATTCATTACCATGGAAGGTATGGTAACTTCTCTTTAAATAGAGCAAAAACATTCTTATCTAATAACACTTTATATTTTAAAGGAGTTTTATATTGCTATTCTGAAGCTCCTACTGATTTGGAAGGTAGAGATGAATTCTTAAAAGACATAGTTGAAGAAATAAGAATTAGAAGTTATAGCGATGTAATAACTCCTTTCTTAAATAGTTTAAAGAAAAAAGTAAAACCTTATTTTGATTTAGATTCTATCTCTATAAAATTTGACTTTGATATAAAGACTAAATTTGATGAAGATTATGAGTGGTGATTAAAGTAGTTACTTAATCAGATACTTCATATCTTCTTCAGTTAAGTTTATGTCGAAGGATTTTGTTCGGATATATTTATTTCTTTATTACTTCTAAGGTTGGAATGGTCGTATTGATCATTCTACCTTGTGTTGCAATTTGTATATAAGATTATCTATATGGTTATGGATGAAAAGAAAAAAAACATAAATAATTCTGAAAATGATAAAGAAAAATAGAAGATAAAGAAACGAATAGAAGATTTGAAGAATAATTTAAATAAAGACTATTAATATTCAAGTTAAATATATTGGGATTAGTAAATATTTACTCTTTTTGTTTTAAAAACCAACTATTTTTACACAAGGCTTTACATAGTAAATAGCATTACTTATAATACTAGAGATTTAAACTACTATTTATTTTTTATTAAAGGGATAAAACATAAAAGAAAGGATTTTTTTATCTATGCGTAAAGAATTGAAATCAAAGTCTAGACGTAAGTGGTTGATAGGTGGTTCGTTAGCTTTTGCTTCTGTCGCATTATTGACAACTGGTTTTGCTACTTGGGTTATCGGTACACAACAGACCTCTGGAGATGGTAAAGTTAATATTGGTGTTGATACAGCCAAAGATAATTCAGTAGAGCTAACTTTTAGTTTAGATGATACTGACAAAAAAATTTTTGTTGCTGAAAATGCTGGAAATTCAAATTCTAATTTAACTATTGAAAGAGATGAAGCTGATACTGTGTCTAAGCCTGATTGGGATATAAAAATAAAAGATTTGAATATCGTTGTTGGAGAAACATTTTATAATTCAATCAAGGGTAAAGAGTTAAAGATTGCTTTTGAACTTCAAAAAGGTGTAACAAAAGGAGATATAAATTCGGTAACTGATGATAAGGTTGGAGTGAGAGGTGAAACAGGACCATCTTGGAATTATATAGAATTAGCAAAAAGTAAATTTGATGTCACTTTACCAGAATCTTATCCTACAAGTGGAAAGATTTATGATATAAATGATACACCTGATAATAAAACATTTTCTTTCACTTGGGGTTCTTATTTTGGTGAAAAAGCTCCTAGTGATTTCTATAAAGGAAAAGAAGAAAGTAGAGGAAGCCAAACCTTGCGTGAATACTATCAAAAAGCTTTGCAAGAGCTTCAAGCAATGAAGACAGCTTTAAATGGCGGCGAATTAACGCTAACTGCTACTTTTGAATATGGACAAACAACAGTAGGTAAATAAACACTATGAAGAAGAAAGTAAGAAATAATAAAGTAATTTTAACTTCCATTTTAGCTTTGGGTTGTCTAACTGCTGCTAGTGTTGGTTTCTCTTCTTGGGTAATTGCTGCTCAAGACACTAGTAAAACTTCTAATGTGAGTGTCACTGTTGCTGATGTTAAGGATCATAGATTTGATGTTGAGGCTTCTTCCAATTCAAAAATCCAATTAGGACCTAGCAAACAAGGAACTTACATAAGTTATTCTGGAAGTGTACCCGAAGAAGATTTGAATTTTAATTTCGAATTAAAGTTTACTGCTAAAGGTAGTAGTAAGGAATTCGACTTCAAGTCTTTAGGTGATCAAAGTTTCGATATAAAATTTAGCTTTACTAAAACATTGAATATAAACAACAACGTTGATGGAAAAACATACATCGATTTCCCTTCTGAATCTCCTTCTAAAAAAACAATTGGAACAATTAGCAAGTCTGGATTTAATGCAAGTCCTGATGTAACAACAGCTACTCCAAGTGGTAATGTAATAACTTATAAAGGAACATTAGCTTGGGGAAGTTATTTTGATAATAAAAACCCATCTGAATTGGACGATTCTACTGTATCGAAAGATTCTACTAAAGTTGATTCATATATAGCAGGATTAAATCATCTTAAAGAATGCTTAAAAGATAATGCCGCTTTTGAAATCACTGTATATATAGAAAAAAAGTAGTTTAAAACAATCTCAATCGAATAAGAATGCAATAAAAAACGAAGAATATTAATTCTTCGCTTTTTATTTATAGAATTAAGATTGAAACGTAAAAAAAAGAGGCATTCCTAACCTCTTTTTTTAACACACGACTTTACCCACTCCGGAGTATGTTGGGAATTTCCGAAGTAACATACGACTTTCCTCAATTCCCTTTGAAAACAAAGGGCAACGAATTGCATACGAATTTCGTTGCCTAATTCCTTTTGCTTTTCCTTTTTGCTCTATCGAATTACCTTCGACGCCTATAAGTTTAAACCAAAGAAAGAAAAATTAATCAAATAAAATAAAAAATTTTTTATCGATATCGCATTAATTTCATGAAAGGGTTTACAAATTTAAAATAGCTAAATTTTAAAAAAATAAAAATGCCTGGATGCTATCCAGACATTTAATTTTTGTTTAACTACTTAGTTCCGTAGATTCTATCACCTGCATCTCCTAAACCTGGGACGATGTAGGCGTTATCGTTGAGCTTCTCATCGAGATGTCCGACATAGAATGTCACATCAGGATGCTCTTTAGTTACTTTTCTCAACCCTTCAGGTGCTGCGATGATGCAAAGGAACTTTATTTTCTTTCCACCACGTTTCTTGATGTCTTCGATGGCATCACATGCACTTCCACCTGTTGCAAGCATAGGATCGAGACAAACTATTGTTCTTTGCTCGATTGGTGAAGGAATCTTGCAATAGTATTCATGAGGAATCTTTGTCTCTTCATCACGATACATTCCGATGAATCCGACTTTGGCTGTAGGACATAAGCTCAACAATCCTTCGACCATTCCTAGACCTGCTCTAAGGATAGGTACAAGGCAGAGCTTCTTTCCAGCTATATAAGGAGTCAAAGTTGTGGTTATTGGAGTCTTCGTCTCCTCGTATTCCAAAGGTAAATCTCTCAAGGCCTCGTATCCTTCCAAACGAGCTATCTCTTCGACCAACTTTCTAAATTCATTGGTTCCGGTAGTTTCGTTTCTAAGGATTGAAATCTTGTGTTGAATCAAAGGATGATCCATGAATACAACATTTTTACCTTTGAATTCGGCTTTTCTCTTCTCTTCGGCTTCGATGATTTCTTTATCAGTCATCTCATTTCCTCCGTTTCCAATACTTTAGTATAATCGATAAGAATAAACTATGCACATAGTTCTTTTTTAAATTAGTATAAAAGAAGACGAAAATGTTTTAAAATTAGTGTTTGGTTATTTGTAAGGAGATATTTATGGGTGCACAAGGCTTTGGTTTAGAGATATTACATAAAGATGCACATTGTCAAGCAAGAACAGGAATACTGCATACCAATCATGGTGATGTAAAGCTTCCTATGTTCATGCCGGTTGGAACCTTGATGACAGTCAAGTATTTAAGCCCTGAAGAAGTCAAGGCTTGTGGGTCTGGTGTCATTTTAGCTAATACCTACCACGTATCGTTGAGACCGG
>UMAN01004309.1_pt1 | contig 9927 bp, 5 predicted proteins | sample 1963721 | NCBI WGS metagenome assembly UMAN01 (sample SAMEA4835917, study PRJEB28245) | human gut metagenome | biome: gut microbiome; material: fecal sample | place: Denmark | collected 2008 | reverse complement strand
AGGCCGATGAATATCACCTGGCAGCTGGACCGCCCGATCCCAGCGAAGTTCTTGAAGAAGACAAATAAGTTGGTAGTGGGCTGATTAAATTCGCACAGAAACGCCATAACGAACTGGAACAAAAAGACCGTTGTGGATCAGAACCCAATCATTCATATATTCCAGGCGAACATCGAGCCAGCGTCCATCCAGCCAACATGCAAAGCAGTCTCCACAGTGAAGCCCGCCATATAGTGTCCCCGTATCGAATACGATATCCGGCCTGTCATGATTCCAAATCAATCGTCCAATCATCGTTGTCTCCTGTAGGAGGAAGTTTCATGAAATTCTTTGAAGCGATACCGAGTGAACTTTTTTCACCTCTTGCCTCGCCGAACCGTGCGCTATATGCAGATGCGCTGGACGTGCTGTACAGCGCATACCGCGATAACCTGAAAATACGCGAGGACGCATTGTATTCCATGCTGCGCAGCAAATTGGAGGAGCAGCTGGCGGACGCAACATTTGAAGGGGAGGATATCGACGAGGAGGAACTGCGCGATATCTCCGGCAGGGCCCGCTTCCTGATCCGAAAGCTCTGCGGCAAAGGGTGGTTTGAAAAAGAACGGGGTGACGACTTTGAGGAGTACATCACCGTCCCCAGTTACAGCAGCCGACTGCTGGAGTTATTCCACCAGCTGCGGGATGACAGTCCCGTTCGCGGCTATTCCTATGTGTTCAACACCTACTCTTTGTTGAAAGTGGCGCATGAGAGCGGAAGCGTATATGAAAAGATGTCCGCCGTCTACAGCGCCTATGATAACACCAGCGCGCTGATAAATTTGTTGCAAATGGTCTATCACAATGTGAAGCATTATTTCCAGATGCAGATCGACATGCAGGACGTGAATCAGGTGCTGGCGTCCCACTTCAATGATTTTGGGCAAAAAGTGATTGAGGCATACATACGCCCCTTGAAAATTAAGGACTCGGTTCCCAAATATCGCGTCCCCATCCAGTCTGTTTTGAGAAACTGGGCAGAGGACGAGGCGTTATTGCTTGCCATGGCCAACGCGGCATTGCAGGATAAGCGCGGCGATACCGTGGAGAATTGCCGTGCCGATCTGCTGCGAAAAATTTTCTGGATCGATGAACGATACGATAACATGGAGCATGACTATCTCGATGAGATCGACGCGCAGGTTCGCCGCTATACGAGAGCAGCGACGCAAAAAGTGGAAAATCTGACGAATCGGGATCAAAACGTCCGCGGAAACCTAAATGTTTTGCTTACGGCATTGTCACGAAATCGCCGCGCAAGTGATTTAGTGGACCAGATACAGCCGGTGGTTCAGCTCTATGAACAGTCCTTTCTTTCCGAAAAGAGCTTGTGGTACCGGAAACGTCCTGGAAAACGGACAAAGGCTGCGCCGGTCCTTATCCAGGAGATAGATTCTGATGCGGATGCTGCCACTCAGGCCGCGAAGCTGCTGCGCTCTGAATATGGCCGCGCGGCCATAGCGGCGTACGTGCGAGGGTGGTTGGGAGATGCGGATATTCGTTATTCCAAGGATTTGGGAATTCAGGATGATAAAGGATATATCATGAGCCTGCTGGCAGTGTTGACAAGCGAAGATCCCACTGCCGGGTATCAAATCAAAGAGTTAGGCGGTATCTTCAACGAAAATGGCTACTCCATCCCTCAGATGCAGATTCGCCGGAAGGAGAAAAAGAAATGAATTTCGGCTTTATTCAGCAGGCAACATCCAAAGAACTGGAACAGTTTAAGTCTGTATGCAACCAGCTCCTTAGCCGGACCTATGTGGTGCGGACCCTATATCGCCCCGGGAAAGGGCGGGTGAACAACCCGGACTATACGTTTCTGTCGCTGCATTATGAGACTGTGCAGGACTATCTGAGCCTTCTGGATTGGAACTTGCGTAGAGATACGCTGAATGGCTATTTCTATGTGGTCAACACCGACGAGGCAAACCGCTGTAACCTGAACAAAAAGGAAACTGCCATCCTGCTGGCTCTGCGCATGATCTATGAGGAGAATCTGGAGCGGCTGGGCTTGGAACAGGATGCCATCTGCACCGTGCGTGATGTTTTGGAAAAGGTCGTAACGGACTATGCGATCCTGCCGGCAAAGCCCAATATGGACGAGGTGAAGCGGGCGCTGACCCTGCTGGAAAACCACGCCATTATTCAGCGCATTGATGGGAAGTTTAATCAAAGCAGCTGCAAATTTGCCATACTTCCGACGGTGCTGGCTGCCGTATCCGGTGAGAAGCTGAATGCCGTTGTATCCGTGCTGCGAAAGGAGGACGCCGATGAAGAAGCTGAAGAAGATCCTGCTGATTAATTGGCTGTATTTCAGCAAGGAACTCATCGAGGTGGGCGACGTGAACTTCTTGACGGGAAAGAACGGCGCAGGAAAATCAACGGTGATCGATGCACTTCAGATTGTGCTGTTGGGCGAAACGAATGCCCGCAATTTCAATCAGGCCGCCAATGAAAAGTCTCAACGCACGTTGGACGGTTATCTTCGGGCGGATATGGATGAAAACAACCCCTATTCCCGCCGCGGAAAGGATTTTTCCAGCTATATCGCCTGCGAATTCCAGGATGAGGTGGAAGGAACCAGCTTCGTCACCGGTGTTGTTTTCGATTGCCGCAGTGACGGCAGCAGGCAGGAACGCTTTTTCATTTATGTGGGCACTTTGCCGGGAAATTGCTTTATCGTGGATGGGGAGGCAATGGAGATTCCCGCACTGCGCCGCTATCTGAAACAAAACTATGCCAAAGCTGAAATCTATGATACGCAGAAGGAATATCGCCGGAACATGCTCTCCCGCTGGAATGTTCACAATGAACAGGTCCTCCGGATGATGAAAAAAGCGGTGTCTTTCCGGCCGATCGTAGATATCCAGAATTTTATCACGGAGAATATCTGCGACATACCGGATAAGCCTGATATTGAGGCCATGCAGCAGAATATCCGGGATTATAAGCGCCACGAGCTGCTGGCGCAGCGGCAGGAGGAGAAACTGGCCGCCCTGCAGGAGATTGGCAGACTATATCGCGAGATGCATCAGGCGATCGACCGCTGGCAGGTGCAGTCCTTTTTGGTGCTGTGGGCCCAGAAGGAGATCAAGCAGTCTCAGATTCACCGTCTCGAGCTGGAAAAGGCGGATTGTACCGCAAATTTAACCGCCACCGAGGATAGAATCAGGGAAATCGCAACGCAGATCACGCAGAAGGAAGACCGCAGGCGCGAGCTTGAATTGGCTTGTGCGCAGAGCAGCGTATTTCAGGAGGAGGAGAAGCTGCGCGGACGGAAACAGGCGCTGCTGGATGAGTGGGAACAGCTGCATCGGGAAATGCGATCCCTGGCTCAGGAAATCAAAAAGGAAGCGCGTCGGCTGAATAACCTGTGCAGTGCGATACTGGAGCAGGAAGCGGAAGAAAATCTTTTGCCTGTGCAGGATGCGGCCCAGGGCGTCCTGAAGGCATATGCGGTTTTTGCGTCGGAAAACCATGAGATGTTTTCTCATTCCCTGGCACCTTTTGAAAATGCCCAGCAAGCTGCTGCCGTGTTTTCGGAAACAGTCCGGGGCGCCCAGCACAAAATAGAAGACCGTCTGGCGGAATTGAAAGAGCAGCAGGACCAGAAACGCGTTGCCCTTGCGAATCTCCGGAAAAATATCAAAGACTACCCAAAAGGGTTGCTGCAATTTAAGGAGAGCTTGGCCGATGAACTGGAGCATCAGGTGGGAGGTTCTGTTGCGATTGATATTCTGGCGGACGTGCTGGAGGTTGCAGACGAACGCTGGCGCGGAGCGGTGGAGGGCTATCTTCACGCGCAGAAGTTTTATCTGCTGATCGATCCGGCCTACTACCAAAGAGCGCTGCCTGTGTTTGACCGGATAAAAAGAGATTTCGGCTCTGCGTCCTTTGGACTGGTGGATATCGGTAAGCTCCGTGAACGAGAGACGATCCGTCCTCGGGACGACAGTCTTGCGAAGAAAGTGGAGACAGAGAATCCGCTGGCGCGCAGCTATGTGGATTACTTACTGGGACGTGTGGTGTGCTGCGACAGGGTCGAGCAGCTGCGCAGTTTCAAGATGGCCATTACGGCGGACGGCATGCTTTATCAGGGCTATGTGGCCCGTTCCATGCGGCGAGAGCGGATGGACGACGCATTCATCGGCCGCCGGGCAGTCAGTCTGCGTATTTCCCGATTGGAAGATGAGCTGAAGCAGATTGAAGATGAGCTGCAGGATTGGACCCCCATCCGTCAGCTTTTGGCACAGTCAAAGGATCCGCTGTTTACGAATTTCTTTGTTCAGAGCACCGTAGCGGAAAAGCAAAATGCATACCTGCGGGGCATGAAGATTACCGATGAGGTGGCCAGTATCGACGAGCAGCTTTCAAAGCTGGATCTCCTGTGGCTGGACGAACAGCGTCGCACGATTTCCACGCTGGGGAATGAAGTCATAGCACTAAATAAAGAAAAAGAGCAGAAAGGGATTCAGATTGGCCAACAAAAAGAGCGCATTCGCCAGCTGGACTATGAGGTGCTGCCGGATCATTACCAGCAGCTGACCCATGTGGAGAACCGTATTGAGGCAGAGTTTTCTCCTGAATACAGGAAAAAAACCGGCATTCCCCGGTATCAAAAAGAATTTGACCGCTTGAAGCGCGCGGATGTTGTCCACAAGAATTTCAGCAGCCGCTTGGAGCAAAGCACCAATGAGCGTGATGCCGCGCAAAAAAAGCTGTTTGAGGCGCGCAGAGGATACAATGACCGGTTCAAGCCGTGCTCCTTCCATGTCGAGTCCATGGACAATGATGAATACGAAGCGGAGCAAAGGCTTTTGGAGGATAGCGAGCTGCCCCGGTACCGCGAGAAGATCATAACGGCGCGGGAGAGCGCCATGGAGCAATTCCAGAATGATTTCCTGGCAAAATTGAAATCCAGCATCGATCAGGTACAGGATCAGGTGAGAAATCTGAATCGCGCACTGCGTCAGGCGCAGTTTGGCACAGACAGCTACCAGTTCCGCGTGGAGCGCAATCCGGATTATGCAGAATACTATGACATGATTATGGCTCCGGAGCTTATGGAAGGAGACATGGGCTTGTTTGCGCTGCCGTTTCAGGAGAAATATGGCCAGCTGATAGAGAAGCTGTTCAGCCAAATCACCATGGCGGACGATACGCAGCTGAATGCCAGAAAGCAGAGTGAATTGCAGGAAAACATCCAGCGATATACAGACTTCAGGACATACCTAAAGTTCGATCTGGAAACAACCGACCAGAATGGAGCAAAGCAACTGCTTTCGCAGACGCTGAACACAAAATCCGGCGGCGAAACGCAGACTCCTTTCTATATTGCGGTTTTGGCGTCATTCGCCCAGCTTTATCGCGTCAATGACACCTCCAGCTTTGGCAATACCGTTCGGCTGGCGGTATTTGACGAGGCGTTCAATAAGATGGACAGTGACCGCATTATTGAAAGCGTCCGTCTTTTGCGAAAGATGGGCTTGCAGGCCATTATCTGCACACCGCCTGATAAGGTTTCGGATATTATGCCAATCGCAGACCGCACGCTGCTGGTGAACAAAGACAAGTACAGAATGCACATTCTGCCTTTCGGCAAGGAGATTACGCTATGACAGAACAGAGCGTTATTCTGAACCGGCTGTTGGACAAGTATGAAAACAGCAAGCATCTCTCCGAACCCGGAACATCCACCCGGCGGGTCATGCTGAGAATTGAAAAGAAAGAGCTGCCTGAGTACCTCTACGAGGACGCGGCTATACGGGATTCCTATAATGAAGCGGCCTTGGAGCTGGAAAAGCAGCATTTGGTACAGCTCAAGTGGGTAAAAGGGTGTCCTGTGCTTTCGGCTGTTATACTGTGCTTGGACCGGATCATACCGTGCTATGCTGCGGCTGAACGAGTGCATCCCAGGGTGAGGGCAAAGCAGGTCAGCGACGCAGTCCGTATCGCCCTGGCCGGTGTTGCTGTTCCTTGGATCATGGCATGGAAGGAAGACGTTTGCAAGTCTGCCGATGAGCAAATGAAGGTTCCGGCATTCTGCAAGAAAGATGATGCAAGTTTGCGCGATTTGCTCGGTGCACTTCGTGGTTATGCCGCACTGTCTGGCAGCATAACCATGCGGGCCTTCAGCAGCAGGTGTTTTTCTGACACAAAGTACTTTGAGCGAAATGTTCGCGATTTATTTTTGACCATTGCAAGGAAATATGACACAGAGTTAGCGCTGGCCTGCGATGAAAACAAACTGGGTGAAAGAGAGCAGCTGGCATTTCTGGGCATTTACGCCCGTCCGGAGCTTTATGAGCTTGCCGGGAACTGCACGATCCAGACAAGTCAGGGGAGTATTTGCATTGGCGCCGCGCCGTATGGGCTGGCTTTACCCAGCACACTGGTGGATTTCATTATGGAAATAGACCTGACAGCCATCCGAAGTATCACGTTCATTGAGAACAAGACCAACTATGATGCGTATGTGATGTCGGAAAAGCAGCCGGAAGAGCTGGTGGTCTATCATGGCGGATTTCTCAGTCCCAAAAAGAAAAGGCTGATCGCGTCGATTGCCCATGCGGCGTCCGAAACCACGAAGATACGCTTCTGGGCGGATATCGACACCGGCGGATTCCGAATGTTCCGCCATTTGCAGGAACTGATTCCTTCGCTGACACCCATGCGTATGTCCGGCGAATTTGTGGATTCTTTTCACGAGTATGGACTTGCACGTTCCGAAGAGTATTTATCATCCCTGCGAATCGATATGGAAAATGGAAAATATCCGTTGTTCCAGGATGCCATAGAGCAAATCCTGGATTATGGTGTCACAATCGAGCAGGAGACGTTTCTGAATGAATCGGCTGTGCAGAAGAGCTCCTACTGCTGCAACAAAGTGGGCGGGTTATAAGTCAACAGCTTGCGTTCTTAAGAGAAAGGATAGCCTATGGACGCACGAAAGCACTTAATTATCATAAAGGGAAAAGACCAGACGGACTCGGTGGCTTCGTTCCGTTTTCATGACGGAAAGTGCGAGGTCGTCTATACCAGTGCGCCCAATAAGGCATATGACTTTCAGAGCGGCAATGTAGAGATTTTGCCATTGCAGAAGAAAATCGATCCCGCGCAGGTGATCGTCACCGCAGACGGGCAGACTATCAGCGGGATCGATGAACTTCTCGATTTTGGCGCGTATTATCGCATTATCCGCAGCGGAAAGAAAGACTTATTGTTCCGTAGGAGTGAAGTGCAGCTCCAGCAGAATTGCCTGACAGACGGCAAAAATCAGGAAGCCTTTCAATACTTCAAAGAGACTGCCGCGGCAATCAGTCTTGTGGCTGAAAACGGCATCAACATTCTGAGCATGCAGTACGACAAGATCCAGCAGGTCAGCGAGGATACCGTACTGTCGAGCTATCTTGCGCCGCAGAAAGAAATCAAAGCACCTCGGATGCCGGAGGCGATCATCTATCCGTTCGGCCTGAACCAAAGCCAGAAACCGGCAGTGGAACGGGCACTTTCCTCCAAGATCAGCATCATTCAAGGGCCTCCAGGGACGGGAAAAACGCAGACGATCCTAAATATCATCGCCAATATGGTTCGGAGCGGGAAGACCGTGGCGGTCGTATCCAATAACAACTCTGCAACACACAATGTGGCGGAAAAGCTGGAAAAGAAGAATGCTGACTTTCTGACCGCATTTCTCGGAAGCCTTGCCAACAAGCAAAAGTTCTTGGAGACTCAGACCGACGTCTATCCGAATATGAGCGAGTGGGTAATGTCCACAGAGGAACGGCGGCAGTTAGATCAGGAGACAACTGTGCTTTCCAAAGAGTTGAACGAAATGCTCAACGCTAAGAACCGCATTGCGGAAATTGAGCAGGAGTTCTTGCAGCTGAACCCGGAGCAGCACTATTTTGAGGAGTACTATGCGACTTACAGTGACGCACCGACGGAGAGCCTTGGCAAGCTGTCCTCGCAGAAGATTCTTGCGCTTTGGATGGAGTTTGAACAGCACGCAGAACATGAGAGTCGCTTAGGACTTTTGCAAAAGCTCTCCATCATGTTCCGATTCAATCGCAGTGCACTCAAATTGTTTCTCCGTTCTCCAGAATTGGCTATTCCCTATCTGCAAAGTCAGTTCTATGCCGTAAAGAGGCGGGAATTGGAGGTTGAAAAGCAGGAATTGAACTGCAAGCTGGAACACTACGCTTTCGATGCCAAAATGGACGAGCTCACTCAGAAGTCCCTACGGCTGTTCCAAGCGGAGCTGGCAACACGGTATCACTGGCAGAATAATAGACAGCGTTTTGAAATGAGTGATTTCCGCTGGAATTTCGCAGAGTTTACCCGCGAGTACCCGGTGGTGCTCAGCACGACCTATTCCATCAAGGGGACGCTGAGCATTGATCATCTCTATGATTACATGATTGTGGATGAGGCATCCCAGGTTGATTTGGCCACCGGGGTGCTGGCATTTTCCTGTGCACGGAATATCGTGATTGTCGGAGACTTAAAGCAGCTCCCCAATGTGCTGACAGAGGATGACATCCGCACCAGCGATGCCATCTGGCAAAGGTATTCTTTAGATGAACGCTACCGTTTCTCAACCCACAGTTTGCTGTCCTCCGCATTGGAAATATGGCAGGATGCGCCTGTTACGCTGCTGCGGGAACACTATCGCTGCCACCCAAAAATCATCAACTTCTGCAACCAGAAGTTTTACCACGGGAAGCTGATCGTCATGACCAAAGATCACGATGAGCCGAATGTGTTGGCAATGTACCGGACGACTGCCGGTAACCATGCCCGCGGTCATCTCAATCAGCGCCAGATCGATGTCATCCAGCAGGAGGTGCTTCCGCGGCTGCATCAGCAGAATTTCGAGAGCATCGGCATTATCACGCCATATCGAGATCAGGTAACAGCCATCCGCAGGCAACTGGGAGATACTTATGCGGTGGACACCGTCCATAAGTTTCAGGGACGGGAGCAGGATGCCATCATTCTGACCTCGGTCGACAATGTCATCACAGATTTTGTGGATGATCCCCACATGCTGAATGTGGCGGTTTCCCGCGCAGTTCATTCGCTGGCGGTGGTCACATCGCAGGACCCACGCAATGACCGGACCAACTACGGCGACCTAATGCGGTACATCGAATATAACAATTTTGAGGTTATCCAGAGTCATGTGTACTCCGTGTTCGACATGCTCTATCAGGGCTACGCCGAGCAGCGCAAAATATATCTGCAAAAACATAAGCGGGTATCGGAATACGATTCTGAGAATCTCATGTACGCTTTGATTCAGGAGGTACTGTCCGAGGAGGCGTTTTCCTCCATCGGCTGTGCGGTACATGTTTCTCTTGCGACGCTGGTGAAGAGCTATGAGCCGCTGACAAAGGAAGAACGCCAATATGCTCGCAATCCGTTGACCCATGTGGATTTTCTGCTGTTCAATCAGATGGATAAGCAACCTGTTCTGGCGATCGAAGTAGACGGCGGATCTCATAAATCCGGGAGCAAGCAGGCAGAGCGGGACGCAAAAAAGAACTCCATTCTGGAGAAATGCGCTGTTCCTCTGCTGCGCCTGCGCACAGACGGCAGCGGAGAGAAAGAGAGAATTCTGGATAAGCTGCAAAACTCATTGCGCAAGCAAGAGCAATAATCAGGAAACAGCACTTATCAGTTTTTTTATCGCAAGCAACTATACCCCATTACGCCCTTGATTTCACGGGTATAATGGGGTATAATTCTGCATAGAATAGTATCTCACAGGAGGTGCGCTATGGACTTATCTGAAATGCAAACCCGCGCGGCAGAGCTGGAGCAGCAGATCTCAAATTTGCCTGCCGGTTCTGTTACGAAGAAAACCGTCGGAGGCAAGGACTA
>UMAN01016129.1_pt1 | contig 9980 bp, 6 predicted proteins | sample 1963721 | NCBI WGS metagenome assembly UMAN01 (sample SAMEA4835917, study PRJEB28245) | human gut metagenome | biome: gut microbiome; material: fecal sample | place: Denmark | collected 2008 | reverse complement strand
TATATTCCGGAAGGATTCGCACATGGATTCCTGGTATTGAGTGATATTGCTGAGTTCTGCTACAAGTGTACAGACTTCTATCATCCGGGAGATGAAGGCGGTCTTGCATGGAACGATCCTGAGATTGGTATCGAGTGGCCGACACTGACAGGAGAGTACAAAGGAACAGCTTCCGGTGAAGGATATGCACTGGAAGATGGAACTGCACTGAACTTAAGCGAAAAAGATCAGCTCTGGGTTGGATTAAAAGATACATTCCATTTTTAAATCGCCATGTGTTCGGAAGAAGCTGCCAGTGGCAGGTTCTGTAGATTTAAGATAATAAAAGCTTCGGATCATACGAATCCGGAGCTTTTTTGTTATCTTAAACTGTTATTCATATAATATTAAGAATATAAATATTGCTCAATTATTAACTATATGTTACAATAAATCGGATAAAAAGGGAAAATATGTAATAATATGTACGAGGAATATCTTAATGAGTGGTAAATTAGATTATATAAATATGATAAAAAAAGTATCTCCCTATAATTTGAAAAAGGGGATACTTTATTTGCGCCATTATGGACCGAAAGGATTCTGGATAAAATTAACAGAACGTTTCCAGAAAAGCGATATTGATTATAAAGAATGGTATGAAAATCACAGACCATCTGAACAGGAATTAGAAAGAGAACGGAAGCAGGTATTTGAATACAGTCCTAAGATCAGCATCCTGGTACCGGTATACAATACACCGGAGGTGTTTTTAAAGCAGATGATCCAGTCAGTGAGAAAGCAGACTTATACGAACTGGGAATTGTGTATTGCCAATGCTAATCCTTCTAATCAGGAAGTAAGTAGTATTCTGAATGTTGCAGGCAAGAAGGACAACAGGATCAAAGTAGTGGATGTTCCGAAAAATGAAGGAATTGCACAGAATACGAACAGAGCATTGGAGATCGCAACGGGAGAATTTGTAGGATTGCTGGATCATGATGATCTTCTGGAAGAAAATGCACTGTATGAAATTGTAAGCTGCCTGAACAAAGATCGCAAGACAGATGTGCTATATACAGACGAAGATAAAGTGACGACAGATTTGGATGAATATTTTTCTCCGAATTTTAAGCCGGACTTTAATTTGGATATGTTGAGAGCAAATAATTACATCTGTCATTTTTTTGTTGCAAAAAAAGCATTAATTGAATCGGTAGGAAAGTTCAGAGCGGAATATAACGGGGCGCAGGATTATGATCTGATCTTACGATGTACGGAACAGGCGGAAAGAATCTCTCATGTTGCAAAGATATTATATCACTGGCGGGTGCATAAGGAATCAACAGCAGATAATCCTTTAAGTAAAATGTATGCATATGAAGCTGGAAAGAAGGCAATCGAAGATCATCTCAGACGATGCCATACAAAAGGAGAAGTCCTTCAGACGGAAAATCTTGGATTTTACAGAGTAAAATATCCTGTGACAGGAAATCCGCTGGTGTCTATTCTGATCCCGAATAAAGATCAGGCAGAGACATTAGATAAATGCCTGAAGTCAATAGAAAAACTGACGGATTATGAGAATTATGAAATTATCATTATTGAGAATAATAGTACGGAAGAGAAGACTTTTGAATACTATGAACAGATTTGCAATGATAAGATCCGTGTCGTATACTGGAAAAAAGAATTTAATTATTCGGCAATTAATAATTTTGGTGCAAAACAGGCAAAGGGAGATTATTTACTGCTGTTAAATAATGACATGGAAGTGATAAGTCGTGACTGGCTTACAGAGTTGCTTTCAACATGTCAGCGAAAAGAAGTCGGTGCAGTAGGTGCTAGACTATATTATCCGGATGATACGGTGCAGCATGCGGGAATTATCATTGGAATCGGAGGAGTTGCCGGCAGTGTCTTTGTCGGTATGAAACGCGGTTATACAGGATATATGCACAGAGCGGCTATCCAGCAGGATTTAAGTGCCGTGACAGCGGCCTGTATGATGATGAAACGTTCGGTATTTGAAGAAGTCGGCGGACTGGAAGAAGAGCTGAAAGTAGCGTTTAATGATGTGGATCTATGTCTTAGAATACGGGAAAAAGGACATCTGATCGTGTATGATCCATATGTAGAGTTATATCATTATGAATCTAAGACCAGAGGAGCTGAAGATACGAAAGAAAAAGTGCGCAGATTTCAGGGAGAGATAGAATATATGCGCAGCCATTGGATTGACATATTGAAAAATGGAGATCCAGCGTATAATCCGAATCTTTCCTTAAAAAAATGGGACTATTCCCTGAAAGTGAACTAACGGAGAAATTATGTGTGAAGTAACAATCGTAATACCTAATTACAAAGGAAAAGAGTATCTGTTTTCCTGTGTGAAAAGTTTGTATGAAAAGGATCAGACAGAAAAGAAAATCCTGATCATAGATAATGCCTCGAATGATGGAAGTATAGAGGAAGTTGTAAAAGAATATCCGGAAGTTGAATGTGTGATGCTGGATAAGAACTATGGCTTTTGCAGAGCAGTTAATATCGGTATTGAAAAGACAGATACACCATATGTGATCTTGTTAAATAATGATACGGTGATAAAAGATAACTATGTAAAGTATCTGCTGGATTCGATCAAGAAAGATCCGAACATATTTTCTGTGGAGCCTAAGATGATCCAGTACCATGATTCGTCCAAAATTGACAGCGCAGGAACCTATTATAATGCACTTGGATGGGCATACGCATATGGAAAAGACAAAAGTGTGAAGAAATACAATAATATAAGAAAGATTTTTGCAGCATGCGGAGGGGCTTCAATCTATCGGAAAAAAGTATTTGAAGAGATTGGAATGTTTGATGAGAAGCATTTTGCATATCTGGAAGACATAGATGTGGGATATCGTGCCAGGATAGCGGGATACGATAATTTATATGAACCCAAATCAGAAGTGATCCATGTGGGAAGTGCGGCAAGCGGAGCAAGATATAATGAATTTAAAGTCAAGATGTCTTCACGCAATAATGTATATCTGATATATAAAAATATGCCGGTTGTACAGAAGATACTGAACAGTCCGTTCCTTTTTGTGGGATTTTTGGGGAAGTACCTGTTTTTCCTTCGCAAGGGATACGGAAAGCTATATGTCAATGGTATTAAAGAAGGGCTGCATATGGGGGAAAAATCAGATAAAGTAAAATATGAATCCGGCCATCTTAAGAATTATATAAAGATTCAGATAGAACTATGGATAAATATTTTCCGGCGTTTGGCATAGGAAAACGAAATAATAGATAAAGTTGGTGAGTAAAATTGATCAAGGAAAATCAAGGGTTATTAAATAAAATACATGTGGTACTGGATGCGGTAGTGATTGTAATTTCGTATGTGCTTTCATGGTATCTGAGATTCAGGAGCGGCATTTTTGAGATGGATCCGTGGTATCTTTCTCTGCAAGTATATATGAGTGTACTGATATTCATTATACCGGGATATCTGTTGCTATATTATATTTTTCAGTTATATACTCCGAAAAGAGTCAGAGGAAGAAGACTGGAAGCATGGAATATCCTTCAGGCGAACACGATAGGCTTTCTGGTATTTATTTTAGTACTTTATTTCAGACATCAGACAGATTTTTCCAGAACGATGATCTTTGTTTTTTACTGTATTAATATTTTTCTGGAAATAGTAGAGCGTAATGTGATCAGAATGGGACTTCGGAAGATCAGAAGTCAGGGATTTAATCAGAAACATATCTTACTGATCGGATACAGCCGTGCGGCAGAACAGTACATTGACAGAATCCTGGCAAATCCGGACTGGGGATATAATATCCGGGGTATCCTTGCCGATAATGTTCCTAGAGGAACAGAATATAAGAAGGTCAGGGTACTGGGAAGAATTGATAATCTGGAAATTGTGCTGCCGGAAAATAAACTGGATGAAATCGTAATTACACTGGGTCTGGCTGAATATCATAAGCTGGAAAGAATTGTTAAAATGTGTGAAAAATCAGGTGTGCATACGAAATTTATTCCGGATTATAATAACGTTATACCGACCAAGCCGTACACCGAAGATCTGCAGGGACTTCCGGTGATCAATATCCGAAGAGTTCCGTTAAGTGATCCGCTGAATAAATGGATGAAACGCGGAGTGGATATATTTGGAGCAATTGTAGCAATTATTCTCTTTTCTCCGGTTATGATCGTAACGGCAATTATGATCAAGAAGACTTCGCCGGGGCCTTTGATCTTTTCGCAGGAAAGAGTAGGGCTGCAGAATCGTCCGTTTAAAATGTATAAATTCCGTTCAATGATCGTACAGGATGAGAAAAAAGAAAAGAAAGGCTGGACGACCAAAGATGATCCGCGTGTTACGACGGTCGGAAGGTTTATAAGAAAAACAAGTATAGATGAACTGCCTCAGCTTTTTAATGTCCTTCGAGGGGACATGAGTCTTGTAGGGCCGAGACCGGAAAGACCGCAGTTTGTAGAAAAGTTTAAAGAAGAAATACCTCGGTATATGATCAAACATCAGGTAAGACCGGGACTTACGGGATGGGCTCAGGTAAATGGATACAGAGGAGATACGTCTATTAAGAAGAGAATAGAGCATGATCTGTATTATATTGAAAACTGGACACTTGGATTTGACTTTAAGATTATATTTTTAACATTTTTCAAAGGATTTATTAATAAAAATGCCTATTAGCTTTAAGGAGAAGTCATGAGTAAACGTAATAAAAAAAGATTAACCAGAAGACAGCAGGAAATACGAAGAAAAAGACTGAAAAAACGCAGAAGACGCAGAAGACTTGTAATTATTTTGGAATTGATCATTCTGTGTATTCTGGGAACAACGGCGTTTGGCTTATTTAAGCTGGGAAAAATGGAACGCACCAATCTTTCGAATATAAAGAACAACGGACTGAAACAGACCGGATATACCAATGTTGCATTATTTGGTCTGGATTCAAGAGAAAAGAATCTTGGAAAAGGAAACCGGACAGATACGATTATGATCGCAAGCATCAATAATGAAACCAAAAAAGTAAAGCTTGTGTCTGTGTACAGGGATACGATGTTAAAACAGAACGGAGAACATTATGATAAAGCCAATGCGGCTTATTCAGTAGGCGGACCTGAGACGGCAGTCAATATGCTCAATGAGAATCTGGATCTTAATATTCAGGATTATGTCAGTGTCAATTTCCTTGCATTAGCCGATGTGATAGATATGGTTGATGGTATTACGGTAAAATTAACGGATGAAGAAGTTGTGCATATGAACAACTATTGTGTAGAGACTTCTAAAGTAACAGGTAAGAAATATAAGAAGATCGAACCGGCAGTAGCCGGAACGTATAAATTAAACGGCGTGCAGGCGGTATCTTATGCGAGAATAAGATATACAGCAGGCGGTGATTATAAGAGAACAGAAAGACAAAGACTGGTCCTTAAGAAAACAGCAGATAAATTGAAACAGCAGGATCTGGCAACGCTTAATAAGATTATAGATAAGGTAATGCCGGAGGTATCAACAAGCTTCACTACAAAGGAGATATTAAGTCTTGCCACAGGTGCCTTTGATTATGAGCTGGGCGAAACAACAGGTTTCCCGTTTGATCTGGAAACTCCGGAACAGATACCGGGATACAGTGGTTCATATGTCATCCCGAAAGGACTGGAAGAAAATGTAATAAAGCTGCATCAATTCTTATATCCGAATAAGGATTATACACCGACGGCAACGGTTACAGATATAAGTAATACTTTGAATGATATGACCAATGTATATCCAAATACAACAGAAAGCGGAACATCACAAAATGAATAAGAAGAAAGTAGATGTCGTAATTCCGGTATATCATCCGGGATCAGAATTTAAAAAGCTGATGGAGCGTCTGGAAAGACAGACCTATGAAGTAAACCGTATCTTTTTGATGCATACAACAGACGGACAGAGTCTGGAAAGCATGAAGGAACGTTATAAAAATGTGACAGTTGAAGAGATTACTCCGGATGAATTTGATCATGCCGCAACGAGAGACAAAGGAATCCGGCAATCGGATGCAGATATTGTGATCTGTATGACACAGGATGCCTGCCCGGATAACGAGTATCTGGTAAGTGAACTGGTACAGGCTTTGGAAGAAGCAAATGTTGCAGTTGCGTATGCGAGACAGCTTCCTAGAAAAGAAAGTACATTATTAGAAAGATATACGAGACAATTTAATTATCCGCCGGAAAGCAAAGTGAAATCTTCGAAAGATCTGGAAAGAATGGGAATCAAAACATTCTTCTGTTCGGATGTATGTGCAGCCTATAACCGGGATATGTATTTGAAAAACGGTGGATTCGAGAAAAAAGCAATATTTAATGAAGATATGATATACGCAGCGAAGGTTATAGAGAATGAACAGAAAGTATATTATAATGCAAAAGCAAGGGTAATCCATTCGCATAATTACAATTTTGCACAACAGTTTCACCGAAACTTTGATATGGCCGTTTCCCAGGCACAGCATCCTGAGATATTCCGGAAGGTAAGCTCAGAAAAAGAAGGAATGAAACTGATAAAGAATACAGTCGCTTTTTTGATAAAACAGAGAAGGCCATGGCTTGTTTTTAAACTTTTCACAGATTGTGTAGCGAAATATGCAGGATATCTTCTTGGACGAAAATATCAAAAACTGCCGAAAAAGATTGTATTAAAATGCACAATGAATCCGAGATATTGGACATAAACAGGAAAACAGGACTGAAAATATTGAAATTTAGAAAAAAATAGGGTAATATGTAAAAAGGTTTGTGTTAATTTAGGATAAATGCGGAAAGGATATGAAGTATGGCAAGAAATACAGGGAAAAAGGTCAGACGAAGAGGGCGTCGCAGAAAAAGAGGCTTTGCGACCTGGTCTATAGGGAAGAAAATAGGTGCTGTATTAGGCGGAACTCTTCTGGGCGTAGTAGTTATAGGATCAGTCATTCTGGCAAGTAAGATGAATAAACTGAGTTCGGTGAAACTCGATACAGATAAATTAAACATTTCTGATGAAGTAAAACATGAAAAAGGATACACGAATGTAGCGTTATTTGGTCTGGATTCAAGAGAAACTGATCTGGGCAAAGGAAATCGAAGTGATACGATCATGATAGCAAGTCTGAATAATGATACGAAAGAAGTTAAATTGGTATCTATTTATCGTGATACATTATTAGAATTAGATGACGGAAGTTATAATAAAGCGAATTCTGCATATTCTTTTGGAGGACCGGAAGGCGCAGTATCGCTGATTAACCGTAATCTGGATATGAATATTGAAAAATATGTAACCGTAAACTTTAATGCACTGGTAGATGTTATCGATGCGGTAGGAGGACTGGATCTGGAACTGACGCATGATGAAGTTGTGCATATGAACAACTATTGTGTCGAAACTTCAAAAGTAACAGGAAAAAGTTATGAGAAGATCGAGCCGGAAGTAGAGGGTACATATCATTTGAATGGTGTGCAGGCGGTGTCTTATTTCCGAATCCGTTATACGGAAGGAGGAGACTTTAAGCGTGCAGAACGTCAGCGCCTGGCATTACAGAAAATTGCAGATAAAGCGCAGAACATGAGTGTCGGCACTGTTAATAAGATCATAGACAGTGTATTTCCGCAGATATCAACAAACTTTACACTGGCTGAAATGATCGGATATGCAAAGGATCTTACAAAGTATAAATTAGGAGATTCGATTGGTTTTCCGTCTGAAAATACAACGGATATGTTAAATGAAGTAGGAAGTGTAGTAATCCCGAAGACCTTATCTTCGAATGTACTTGAGGTGCATAAATTCCTGTTTGGAAGTGATGGGTATTCTGTATCCAGCACGATTGAAGGCATTGAAAGTGGTATTACTGCAAAAGCGTCAGATAAGGCCAAAAGCGGTACAATGATCGAGGATGATGAGACACCGGGAAGTAAGGGGTATTCGGGAAATTATTCCAATAATTCATCCGGAACCGGTACAACAAGAAGTACCTACGGAATAACGGGTGGAAGCACTTACGGAACCGGATCTTACGGTACGTCAAACGGATATTCCGGAGGAACATCGACGGGAAGCGGAACGACCGGAAGTACAGGCAGCACTTCCTCAGGAACTACGGGAACAACCGGAGGAACAGAAGGGACAACAACAGGAGGTGGAACGACCGGAGATAATACAGGCAGCACTTCGGGAACCACTGGATCGACAGAAGGAACGGAATAAATAGTAATAAAAGATAAAGGGGTAGGTTACATGAGAAGAATTAAAAAGATATTTGTAACATTCTTGGCGATATGTATGATATGTCCATGTCTGTCGGTGATAACAGAAGCAGCGACAGCAGAACTGCGTTTTGCGGATCCGTCCACTACAGTAGGAGCGGAAGTTGATGTAAAGACCAAGCTGACTTCTGCTTCATCAATGCAGTCTATGGAAGCGACTTTAACGTATGACAAAAGTGAATTGAGATTTATCAGCGGTGATAATGCGACGGGAAAGGATGGAACTATTAAGATTTCATGGACCGGAAGTGGAACAACTGCAGAATTTAATCTGAAGTTTCAGGCATTAAAAGAAGGTACTTCGAATATCGAAGTGTCAAGTGCTACGGGTACTGCGGAAGACGGAACGAACCTGGAAGTAACACAGGGAAGTTCTGCAGTTACGATCGGAGCTGGCGATCCGTCTCTGATTAAGGAAGAGACCAGTACCGAAGATACAACAACATCGACAGCAGATGGTGCCGTTGTGAAAGTGAACGGCAAGAAGTATGTTGTGACCAGCGATTTTTCGGAAGAGATCATTCCGGAAGGTTTTAAAAAAGGCGAGCTGACATTTGAAGGTTCAAAGTATTCTGTGATCACACAGGAGGCAAGTGGAATCAATGCAATGTATCTGACTGAAAAAGACAGCGATGATGCAGATTTCTATATGTATAACAGTGATGATGAATCTTTCGCACCGTTTGAAGAAGTTGAGATTGCAAAAGACAGATATATTATCCCATTGATGAATGATGGAAAGGTGAATCTGCCAAGCCAGTATCAGAAGACAACTCTGACATTAAATGGTAAAGAATTTGACACTTGGCAGGATACAAAAGACGCAGAATATTATATTATTTATGCTTTGAATTCTGACGGTGAAAAGACAACATATCGTTATGATACGACAGATGGAACCTATCAGAAATACACACCGGAATCAACCGGCAGTTCTTCTTCAGAAAGTAAGTTAAGTAACGGAAAAGGAATATGGGGAAAAATCCTTAATTTTGTAGAGAATTTCCTGGATATTGTAGTTATTATAGCAATTGCATTAATCTTACTGCTTGTTCTGGTACTTATTGTCACAGCAGTCAAGCTTAGACACAGAGATCTGGAATTAGATGATCTGTATGATGAATATGGAATTGATCTGGATGAAGAAGAGGAAGCATTAAAAGCTAAGAAAAAAGAAGAGAAACAGGAAAAGAAAGCACAGAAAGCTTCAAAACAGGTTTCGAAAAAAGCATCTAAGAGATATGATGATGAAGATGAATTTGAAGGATACGATGAGGATGATCTTTGGGTTACAGAAAACATAGCCAAAGCCATGGAAAAACCAAAGAAGCAGAAGAGCGTCAAACACGCAACGGCAAAAAAAGCAGCTGCAAAGGGTGTACGTTCTTTAGATGAGACAGGTCCTGCTATCCGCAAACCTGTAAAGAACATTAATCTTCAGGATACAGATGATTTTGAAAAATTTACTCCTTTAGATGAAGAAGAGTTCGATAATTTTGAAGGATATTATTCGGATGATGATTACGATATGTTTGGTTCAAATGACTATGATTATGACGACGATGAGTTATTTGATGCAACGGCAGATCTCTTAAGTAATCACCCGGAAAAGAAGAGAAGTCATGCGGAGATGGATGACACATTTAAGATGGATGTTATTGATCTGGATT
>UMAN01043447.1_pt1 | contig 9986 bp, 9 predicted proteins | sample 1963721 | NCBI WGS metagenome assembly UMAN01 (sample SAMEA4835917, study PRJEB28245) | human gut metagenome | biome: gut microbiome; material: fecal sample | place: Denmark | collected 2008 | reverse complement strand
GCTGGTAGCGGCGGACGTTGCTTCGGAAGAAGCGGCCTCACTGGGTGCTGCTGCGCTGGAAGATGCTGCGCTGCCGCAGCCTGCCAGACAGGTAGCTGCCATTGCAGTGGCAAGCATCATGCTGATTGCTTTTTTCATGGTTTTCCTCCTAAAAATTATTCCTTCTTTGTTTGGGATGCGGCTCATCTGTCGTTCCCTGATTGCACTCTTATTATATCGGGCAAGCCGGATTTGATAAATGTATTCCCTTTACTTAAAGATGGATTTTATTGACTTTTTCTGTCGTTGCCCTTATAATTCAGGTAATGTATGGATAGATTGTAGTCACTTTGCACAAACGGAGGCCTATATATGTCACTAAATGCACAAAAAACGCGTGAGTTTTCCCCCAATGTGTTGCGACGAATCAAACTTCGCACCCGTCTGTTTGTGACATTTTTGATTATTTCTCTTGTTCCCGTCATCACGATTGGTATTTTTTCTTACCATGCATACACCCAATCCATGAACGAAAAGGTCAAACAGGCTGCCTTACAATCTATCGAACTACTCAACAATAATATGTCTACCCAGCTTGGCATTTATAGCGACTACATAGGTTCCATCTCCGTATCTGATACTGTACAGAATGGTGTCGCATCTGTCAATAATGGGCACCCCCTTACAGTCGATATTGTAAGCGGTATTGGTGAAATGATCGTCACAATTCCTTTTCAGAGCACACACCTTAAAAACATCCGCGTCGTTTCCAATGATCGCACAGTCATCTACGATTTGGGCTATGATGATATTACACCCCAGCGTTTTAATGAATTGCTGGATAATATTGAAGCCGCTTCTCCACAGGATAGTCTGCAATACATCCACACTTATCGCGCCAACGATAAAATTGTCATTGGCCGTAAAATCTATGATATGCACCACACCAGCACGCCGCTGGGGTATATCATGCTGTACATTGACGAATCCCAGCTAAGCCGCTACATATTTACCGATGTTTCCTTTGGCGAGGGGGCCAACTTCCTGCTGATTGATGCCGCCGGCAATGTGGTATCTTCTCAGAACGCGGAACTGCTGGGAGAGGATTTGGCCGATGACCCAATTTTCCAGCAGATCACGGCGCATCGGCAGGCGGGTGAAAGCAACTTTTTATGTGAGCTGAACGGCGTAGATACGCTGACGATTTTCAAATACAACACGACCTATAATGTATATCTGGCAGCCACGATACCGCAGGCATATATTACCAACGGCACAAGAACCATCAATATGATGCTCATCGCGCTGGCCGCAGTGCTGGTCGTTGTCAGCTTGTTCCTGACACTGCTTGTCTATCGCAGCGTCATGCACCCTATTGACAACATGGTCGCTGCCTGCAATGCGAAAAGCGATGAGGAAATCGGGCTGAAAATCAATGATACCAGCCCCGATGAACTCGGATTTCTGGCGCGCACCATCGACAACATGGTCAACGAAATTGGTCTGCTGGCGCAGCGCTGGAGCGATGATCAGCGCAAAATGCGCGAGTTGGAATTGCAGACCCTGCAATATCAAATCAACCCGCACTTCCTGTTCAATACCCTGAACACCTTAAAGTGGATCGCCACACTTAATCACGTCACTCCAGTCAGCCACGGCATTGATGCCCTCTCTTCCCTGCTGCAAAGCACCCTTATTAAAAAGGATGAACTGATTCCGTTTGACGATGAGCTGCGCAACCTGAAAAACTACTGCGACATTCAACAGCTGCGCTACGCAGGGCGCTTCGAGATGGAATACCAAATTGAAGATGCTGCCGGATACTGGACAGTACCACGCTTTATTTTGCAGCCGCTTGTAGAGAACTCCATCCTGCACGGCACGGCGGATGAAGATGATTTTGTCACCATCACCGTCCGTGCCACCGTGAGCGAGAATCTGCTTACCATTCATATCTCCGATACCGGCTGCGGTTTTGACCCCCGTGCCATCAAGGAGAAAAATTCTGAGCGCTTCTCCGGCATCGGATTGAGCAACGTAGATGAACGTATGCGTCTACACTACGGAAATGAATACGGCCTTACGATTGAAAGTGCCCCCGGCATCGGCACACAATGTATTCTCTGTATTCCAAATGAAGCCATTCGTTGAGGTAACACAATGTATAATTTATTGCTTGTAGACGACGAGCCACTGATTAAGGTTGCTTTCCAGTCCGCCGTGGAGTGGGGCAAGAACGGATTCCTGCTGGCGGCAACAGCCAGTAATGGGCAGGAAGCGCTGCACATTGTAGAGACACAGCACATTGATGCGGTTATCACGGACTTGAAAATGCCCGGCATGGATGGGCTTGCGCTCATTCATGAATTGAAAAAGCGCAGCTTTACCGGCCCGATTCTGGTATTGAGCAACTATTCCGATTTTGATTCCGTGCGCACGGCCCTGACGGACGGCGCTTATGACTACTTCCTGAAAATCAATATGAACGGGGAAAGCATCGGTGAGCATCTGGAAAAGATGGCCGATTTGCTTCGTGTCCAGCAGCAGCGCCAGACGGAGGAGGACCACCGATCCTTTGCCATTGAAGCGCAGAAAAAGGAGAATGGCCTGATTCACTGCGCTCAATGGATAACATCCACTGCTGGGTCCTCCCCTGCTTCCAATCCGTTCTCCATGCTGCCGGAACCGCTGGTCTTTCCCGTCCGGCTGTTTACCATCACTTTAATTCCCGCAAAAACTCATCCTGTGCCCGCACTGGATGCTGTGACCGACTTAATTACCGAGGTTTTCGATGAAATCGGCGGCAAAGTATTTCTGCACACCCATGAGGATGAAATCTGCGGGTTGATCAGCAATGAAAGCCTTGTAGCCTCCGGGCGTACTCTGGATAAGAAACTTGCCCGCTTGCAACGGCAGGTCACAACATATTTTCTGGATGCCCCGGTCATCATCTACCACGACAAGCCCATTTCACTGGCCGAACTCCGCCAAGACTACCAACTGTGCGAGGATTCCAAAGCTCTCGCCTTTTATGTAGGGCGCAGCGCTCCCATAAAGGCAACAGCACACACAGTTACTGCCCAACCCTTCCATGTCTCTCAGGCAGAACTGTCCAAGGCCACCGCGGTCGCAGCACAAAATGCCGATGAGTTGCAGATGCAGATTGCCGTTCACACCTTCTTTCAGAACTGCGCGGCGCTCTGTATGCCGCCGCAGCGCGTCCGTGAAGCCTGCCATCTGTTGCTGGAGCGTCCCGGCGAGAATATGATTCCGCAGGAGACACTGGAGCAAACCTTTAAGGAAATAGAAAAAGCCCCCACCGCGGAGGCTCTTGAACAACTGCTCTGCTTGATTTTGCAGGAACGCATGGGACTTAGCAAAATTGCCTTGAGCAAATTCAAAAAAGAGGTGCAGGCCGTCATCATCTATGTAAACGCGCATTATATGGACAAACTGACGCTGGACGGCATTGCCGACTATGTAGGGCTGAACCGGGAATATCTGAGCCGCCTGTTCTCCAAAGAAACCGGCACCGGCCTGTTCCAGTACATCAACGAGGTGCGCATGAAACGCGCCGGTGAGATGATCCGCAGTAATAAGCAGGTCTATATCAAGGAAGTAGCTGCCGCCGTAGGTTTTGATGACCCCTACTTTTTCTCGCGAAAATTCAAAGATTTTTATGGGAAAACGCCGAGCGAATATGCTGAAGCGTAAAGGGCGCATTCGGCTGTTTCGTGGCAGCATTGAATTTCAGAAACCGATAAGGGGAACGGACACATGAGCAAATATGATGCGCTTTGGGCATACATACAAGGGCGTAATGAAGAAAGGCTGGTTTTGAGTTTTGCGGATACACAATTCCAAAAGAAAAACAGGCTGGCACATCTTCGGTGCTGCCTGCTCCTGCAATTCTGGCTTCTCCTTTCATATTCATAAAAATCAGCCTTTTGGAATCGCAACATGTTGAGTTCAGTCGGACAGGGTTCCTGTCACAGGGTCCGCCCGGACAGGCGAACGGGTGTACTTTTTACTGGAAATAGTTTTCTCCTTCCTACGCTTGAGGCGTTTAATCGTCAGTTGTAGGGGTCATATCCACTTCATAGCAGTCAAATTCTTCATCCATCCGCAGCCTTAGTTCGTGCTTCAGGTAACGTTCCACATCGAAAGCGTTCTTCTCATCGAAGTCCGACAGTTCTTTGTATCGCTTATGCTTGGTAATGTCGAATTTATCGCTCAGGAATGGCCGGACACCGCGCAGTTGCAGGATACATTTGCTGCCATCCATGACAGAAAGTTCGTCCCGGCTCATAAGCTCTTTACCACAATGTCAAGTGATGAATTCAAAATGGGCAAAAAAATACCCCTTCTCATTATGAGAAGAGGTATTAAATGCGATATTCAAAAGCTTGATTCTCAACTTCTTAACAATATAGCTTGAGCAGCATTGGACAGCATAGAATTGGAAAGAATATCACTTTTTTGTCTTATAAAAGAATTTGCAAGTTTTACTATATCTTCACAGGGAGTGATATACTTACTGCTATTCCATAAAATTTTTCCATCATCGGTTATATCATATACTACGAACCTGTACTCATTCACACCTACTTTCAAAGCTAAATCAACTATAACTTTTCGCTCCATCCTATTCTGCGTACCGACCAGAACACTTGATAAACACTTGCGTACAGAGGTCTCGTAATCCAAAACTGTGACAATGCCAATGTAGTTTTTATCCATAATCGGGTTATAAACAACTTTTTCCATTACGATACCTCCTTCCAAACAATTTATGTTATATCAAAACAAAGTATAATACTGGTTCACAAGTATTATGCCATCATTTAATAAGTTTCGTGCTTCGTCGATGCTGGTAATGACCGCAGTGTCAACATCACTGGCTGACCAATGCGAGTATGGATGTCTGACACTATTGTATTTGGTGTACAGATTATTCAAATAATTTAATTGTTGAGCGGACAGTGCGCTTCTACTCCGGCTATTACATTCATATAACCCCGCAGCATTTTTCGTAAAGAAAGAGAAGTTGTTAGCACCTTTGTCCGTTTCAGTGTCCAACCCCATAATATCTCCAAGAATTCTGTGAAGATAATATTCATAGGCTCTAAATATGGGCGTCACTAAACAGGTATAATCTGGCATATAACCTGTAAGCATTGTATTGTAAATCGCAGATAAAAGATTTGCATAATGCTTTTGAGATTCATGCCTATAATTAGGTAGCATTTGCTCAAACTTTGTTTCTACTTCATTCGCTGTCAGTGTTAGTGCATGATAGTTGTTTAATGTTTCGATTACAGTTTGCTTGTTTCCAAGGAACCAAATTGCAGTTGAAATAATTTTTTGGAACAATACTGTTTGTTTTCCTTGCACATAAGACTTCGAATTCTTATAACAGTTGATGACAACCGCATTATTTGCCTGAGTTACCTTAATTTTTTCTCTTGTTCCGATAGTTTCTTTGGTCAAAACAAGTGGTGAAATTTCTTTTCCTTCAGACAACCCTGCATTTTCATCATTAATACACTCAATTATTGTTTGCCAATCCTGTACACTATATCCTACAAAATATACAGATCCATCATTATAAGTCTTGTGTCCTTTGGCAAGCAATGCATTTTTAGCAATAGCATCAACTTCTTCGTTAAATTGAACACCTGAATGTGCGGGTACTTTTGTGAATTCAATTTGTAAAAGCGCACGCTTTTCTTGAATAAAGCGAACATATTCTTTAGTTATAGCTTTATTTGCCTTCCACTGGCCATCTGCCCATTTCTCTATGCCTTCATAATCATAATAGATTGATATTTTGGACTTGCCATACTGTATTGCCCAGTTGATAGATTCTTTAACAGCCTCTAATTCCGCAGCAACATTCCTGAGAGAAATAAATTCTTCTCCTAATTGTTTTGTAAATGCTTTATACAAAATATCTCGGTTGCTACCATGACTAAATATAATCGCCCCAAACGCAGATTTTTCTTGTGTTACATCATAACTGCCATCCACAAAAGCAATAATCTCGTTTTCGGCCAGAGCTGCTACGGCTTTTTCGACTTGAGAATTAAGATCGTCCTTTGAAAGAGGCGTAGTACTTTCTGCGTCTAAAGCATCATCATTTGCTCCGCGCACATATCGTTCAGCTTCTTCTAATGACGAAAAAGTTTTATGTTTCGCACCAGAAACACCCTCTGTCTGTGCTTTGCATTCATCCCATGTACCATATATTCCAGGGATTCTCCCGACTTGAACCGCATAATATTTCTTCTTAGCCATAATTTCCACCCCCGAACTTTAACAGAATATTATAAACCCAAAAGAAGAAATTTTCAATATATCTTTAATGGAAAATTTCAAATCATCGGAGTTCTCCAATAAAATTATAAACAATCCTGACTTCCTGCACCTTTTGACCATCCACTTTTTTGACTTCACCCACCAGAATGCGGCTGATCAGGCGATTCAGCACCGTTTCATCCAACTCCTGAATGGTAGCATACTGCCGAATCTCCCGGATAAAGGTGCGGACTTCACTTTTCTGAGCATCAGACTGCTGAAGCATTCGCATCAGTTCCTGCAACCGGCACTGATTTTCTTCCTGCTCCTGCTCCATAGCGGTGGTCAGCTTCATAAACCGCTGCTCAGAGAGCACACCCTTGGCCTTGTCGGTGTAAAGACTTAGGAACATATCGTCAATTTCCCGGTTTCTGGCTTCCAGGCGTTCCCGCTCTTTCTGCATCTCGGACACATCCACCATATATCGGCTCTCCATCCGATTACTTAGCCTCTGGTAAAAGACATCGGCATCCTTGAGTGCCATCGCTGCCAGTTCCTGAATGTCCTTCAGGACGAGATTATACAAATCCCTGGCTTCGATTTTATGACTGGTGCAGGCGTTTTTTCCTAGGCGGTTGTAGGTCTGACAAATATAGTACGCCTTATCAATCGGCTCCCGCTGCTCACCAGTAAAGCGATTCTTCCCGGTTCTGCCGACCTTTTCATACCGCACCTGCATGGATTTCCCACAGGTGGCGCAGTAGATAATGCCATGGAACAAGTTGTAGAAGGGGCAGGCATTTCCTTTCATAATAGGTGGCCTGCGATCTACGATTGCCTGTACCTGTTCCCATTTCTCCGGTGTCACAATCGCTTCGTGACAACCCTCAATGATTTCCCAGTCCTCACGGGGAATGATGTCATAGGTGTTGGAGCGAATCCCTTTCTGGTGCGTCCGGCAAACCAGATGAGCGCCCTTATAAAAAGGGTTACGCAGGATATGGCTGATTCTTGCGCCGCCCCACGCATAGTAGTTGACATCGCAGGCGGTATTTCCTTTTACTCTTGTGATGGGAACCTTGTCCTCCATCAGCTGCTTGGCAATCCGCATACAGCCCCGGCCATCCAGGGCCAGGTCATAGATTTTGCGAATCACCGGCGCAGTCTCCGGGTCAAGGATCAAATGCCCCCGATCCTCCGGGTCACGCATCAGCCCCAGGGGAGGCTGTCCGCCACAGAACTTTCCTTGTCGGGAACGGGTCATACGCCCCGCCAGCACTTTCTTGGAAATATCCCGGCTATACATATCATTCAGGATATTCTTGAACGGCGTGATGTCCATTTCCTGACGGGTCAAACTGTCCACACCATCGGTAATGGCGATATAACGGACATTGTGTTTGGGGAAGAAGATTTCAATATAGCTTCCAGCTTCGATATAATTTCTTCCCAGTCTGGACAGGTCTTTGGTAATGACACAGCCAATTTTGCCAGCCTCAATATCGGCAATCATCCGCTGAAAAGCCGGACGATTGAAATTACGGCCTGTGTAACCATCGTCCACATAATACTCATACTGGAACATCCCGTTTTTCTCGGCAAATTCCTTGAGCATAAGTTTCTGATTGCTGATACTCATACTCTCGTTATCGCCGCCATCGTCCAGAGAAATACGGCAATAGAGGGCTGTGATTTTCTGATTGACTTGTTTTTTCCTGCTCATAGCAATCTCCCTCTATGAACAGGGACACGATATACATATTATACCATGCCCCTGTTATAAACTCAAACAGTCTTTAAGCCGCTTTCTGTTCGGGTTCGTGATTTTCCAGCCATTTTTCAAACTGTTCACAGGTCTGACGCTCGATTACTTGTTCAAAGGCTTCCTGCATGGTTTTATCACCTGAAAACTCCCGTATCACGATAAACTTTACTTTTTTGCGCTGCTTGTTTTCTTGCTTTTGGGCTTTCTCCATAGGCTACCTCCATAGATCAGAAAAGCCAGACAAAGGGAGCAGCAACGAAGTCCGGCAACGGACTCCGAGAAACCTGCAGCCTATCGTCTGACCATCGTTTCTTACTTTTCAAATTTTCTTGTGAAATCTCGTTGCTTTCGTTGTCAGAGAACAGATACCCACCAAAAAGCCTTGCTTTATGAGCATTTATCGTGTTCATACCCCCGTTTTTGTAGCAACCAAGTCAGCAACCAGCTGACAACCAACTGGGCAACAAGCCCTGTAAATCAGGCAATCCACTCCTTTGGCAGCTCCAGTTGACGGACTTCTTCCTCGCTCAGCTCCACAAATCCACCTTCGTTGTCGGGCGGTTCGTTGCCTGAAATCTCCCGTTCCCAGCCACGCTGACGCCCATAGCCCGCAAACATCCGTGGGTTAGAGAAAGGCTTCCAGCCCCTCACCACCGTATTCATGATCTCGTTGATATTGTGCAGCTGCCACCGCTTCGGCTCCTCAAAGGCGTGTCCCAATGCTTCCTTGAACAGCTGTTTGGAGCAGACCACATTGCCGGTGTAGTGTTCCAGAAAGCCCTGAATCTGCCCGGCCTCGGTGTCCTCTGGCATGAAGTCCTTTTGAACCTCCACCAGCTGCCGCTGAATCTCCTTTGAAAACTTCATAGAATACTCGCCGCTGCGGTAAATGGTCATAGCCTCCGCCCACACCTGCAACAGATATTCCCTGGAAGCGGCTTCGTCCTCCAGAATGTGAACCTCCGCTTTCTCCGGGTAAATCATCACTGGCAGGAACCGGCGATTTCCAGCCCGGTCAAGGGGTAGGAAGTCCAACGTATTGGAGGAACCGCCGAACACACATTGCCGCAGCCGGTCTTTGGGCTGGGTCTCATAGGGCGTGCGGTAGGTTTCTTTTTGGCGGCTGATAAAGGAGCGGATCTCCTCAATGCTTTTGGCGTTACTGGTGGCCAGCATCTCCGACATCTCGATGATCCAGTGGCCTTGCAGCTTGGCAAACACCTTGTCATCATCCAGCTTTTTCAGGTCATCAGAGAACCACTCATCTTGTATAGCCAGGAAGCGAAAGAAGGTGGACTTTCCGGCTCCTTGGCCGCCTACCAGACAGAGCAGTTCCTCATACTTGGAGCCTGGATGGAATACCCTGCGGATAGCTCCCAGCAGGAAGTGCTTGAGCATTTCTTCCACATAGTCGCTCTCGTCTGCCCCTAAAAAGTGATGCAGACAGGAGCGTATTCGGGGCATCCCATCCCACATCAAACTGTTTAGCACATCTCGGATGGAAACATCTTTTATATCAAGATCGGCTTTATTTTCTATTAACAGTAGGCGACATGTCTGAGTATCCATTTTTTGACTATTCATTTTAGCCTTATTCCTTCCAAATCAGACGGCAATGTGTAAATGTAAGCGTTGCTGTATAGTTCATCCAGCATTGCTCCCTGCACAAACCCAGTAAAGAGAATCTGATCGTCACCCTTCGCCAGGTCTTTCAATTCCTCCATAAAGGAATCCGTATCGCTGGAGCCGCCTGCGATGACCAGTTTTTTATCCGTCTTGACATTCTTGAAGGCCTCAACCAGATATCGAATACCCTTTTCTGGCACCAGACGACCGAGGAACAATATGTATGAGTCTTTTTTCAGCCCGAACTTATCTGTAATCAGACTTGCTTCCCGAATCTGCGGCCTATTCACGCCATTAGGGATAAAGTGCGTTTCTCTTC
>UMAN01012969.1_pt1 | contig 10514 bp, 9 predicted proteins | sample 1963721 | NCBI WGS metagenome assembly UMAN01 (sample SAMEA4835917, study PRJEB28245) | human gut metagenome | biome: gut microbiome; material: fecal sample | place: Denmark | collected 2008 | reverse complement strand
CCAGTCCGCCGCCATTAACCTTGTCCCCGATGCGCTTCAGAGAATTTCCAGCGCGGGTATCGACCCGGTGTGCTTCTTCGCTGCCCTGACGATGACGCTCACGTCCTACATTCCCTCGCTGGAGCAGGTTGTCTACCGCGTCGGTGATTCCGCGCTGACCAGCCTGTATTCCACCATTCACGGTACGATTGTCCTGCCCGGCGGCATGATGACGCGCGCGAATTTCGGCGGCTTGCTGACTGACGAAGCAGTCTGTTATCTCTCGAACGGCGAAAAGCTGCGCCAAGGAAGGCTGAATCTCCCGGCATCAGCGGCCTGCTCGCCGCGCGCACTGCTGACGGCTGTGCTGGCGACGGAGGGCTTCCCGGCGGGGCTGACGGAAGATGATGTGTTAGGCGTCGCGATTGTGGACGATACGGTACTGGTGAATTTCTCGGCGCATATGGCGGATGCGATTCGCACAAGCAGGCTGAATCAGCGCATGATGGCGTATCAGCTGACGGGCGCGCTGGTGCAGCGGTATCCGGTACGACGGGTGAGGTTCTTCTTTGATGGAGAAGCGAAGAATGCGCTGGATGGCGACGTGATGTGGGCGGGGGAGTTTTTGATGGATTATGTATTGTGTGAGTAACCTGTGGATAAACGCGCGGAAGGCGCAGGGGAGACTTCATCACTTTTCATCTGCCTCCTGCAATCACGCAAAGTTCACGAAATTCCACTGAATGTTCAAAAATCGTTCATGACAAAGACAAAAAAGGCGGATATAATAAAAGCATAGCCAGTTGGAAAGACTGACTGGACGCCGGAAATGCGAACGGCGGCATGAAATTCGATTTTTGAACCTGAAGGAGGTACAGCAGTTATGAAATTCCGGAAAATGATGGGCTGTATTGCATTGGGCTTGACCTGCGCGATGATTGGCGCGGGCGCGACGATGGCGGCGCAGAACACGTCGGCGGCGGCAGAAGCCGTCACGGCGGCGAACTCGACAACGACGGTTGTTACCAGCCCGTTCACCGCGGCGGTGCAGCAGGTGCGTAACAGCGTGGTCGGCGTGAGCAACTATCAGACCGTGCGCTATGGCAGCTATGGCAACAACTTCTATTTTGGCTATGGCTTCGGCTATGGCAATGGCCGCAACAATGATCAGCAGATTGAGGAGCGCGAGGAGCTGGCGGCTACCGGCTCTGGCGTGGTTATCGGTCAGGGCTTCGTGCTGACGAATTACCACGTTGTGGAGGACGCGAGCAGCCTGCGTGTGACCGTGACGGATGACAGCGGCAACACCGACGAGTACGCCGCGACGCTTGTTGCGTATGACGAATCGCTGGATATCGCCATTGTGTACGCGACGGGCCTTGACCTGCCGGCAGTCACGCTGGGCGACAGCGACACCCTGCAGGTCGGCGACTGGGCAATCAACATCGGCAACCCGCTGGGCTTCACCAAGACCACGACGGTCGGCGTCGTCAGCGCTCTGAACCGCGCGATTGAGTCCGAATCCTACGACAAGTACGGCCGCAAGTCTACCATCACCAACGCCATGATTCAGGTGGACGCCGCGATTAACTCCGGCAACTCCGGCGGCGGCATGTTCAATGTGAATGGCGAACTGATGGGCATCCCGACGCTGAAGTACACCGGCTCGTACTACTCCGGCAGCACCGTCGAGGGCATCGGCATGTGCATCCCGATTAACTCCGCCAAGCCCCTGATTAACAAGGTGCTTTCCGGCGAAATCACCTTCACCGCGCCCGAAGCGCTGGACAACAGCGACGACAACAAGGCGGATAGCAACACCGACAGCACGCTCGTCGGCAAGCCCCGCATGGGCATCACCATGAGCAACCTCGCCAATAGCCGCGCACTGCAGAACGGTCAGATTCCGAAGGGCGTTTACGTTGTGAACGTGGAAGAGAACAGCCCGGCGGAAAAGGCAGGAATGCAGGTTGGCGACATCATTGTGGATGTGAACGACAACGTGATTACCTCGACCACCGAGCTGGCGGCGCAGGTTGCGGACTGCAAGGCGGGCGACGTGCTGAAGATTAAGGTCTACCGCGTGCCGGGCATCACTGATCTGACCGGCAGCGACGACATACCCGACGGCGAGTACATCGATCTCGAAGTGACGCTGGAAGTTATTGATAATGTGAAGCAATAACAACGGGACAATCGAAAACCGGGACGGAACACGATGAATGTTCCGCCCCGGTTTTGTTGTGGGGGAAAAAGACAGGCAGTCTGGTCGCGCCCCTTTGACGCGGCAATGTGCAAACACGCGGTAAATTTTCCCACTGCACTCATTCCCCCAGATGCTTCCTCATATTCATCAGCGCGTGCTTCTCCAACCGCGACACCTGCGCCTGACTAATCCCAATCTCCCCGGCGACTTCCATCTGCGTCCGCCCCTCGAAAAAGCGCATCCGCAGGATCTTCTTCTCCCGCTCGTTCAGATGTCCCATTGCGTCCGAAATCGCAATGTCCTGCACCCAGTCCTCGTCCCGCACGCGTTCGTCCTTCACCTGATCAACGATGCACAGCGCGTCGCTGCCGTCGCTGCAAACCGGCTCGAACAGGCTTACCGGGTCTTGAATCGCTTCCAGCGCCAGCACGACGTCCATGCGGTCGATGTGCATGTCGGCGGCAATTTCCTCGACGGTGGGCTCGCGGGAAAGCTCCGTTTGCAGGGGGTCGCGCGCACGAAGGGCTTTGTACGCCGTGTCGCGCATGGAGCGGCTGACGCGGATGGCGTTGTTGTCGCGCAGGTAGCGGCGGATTTCGCCAATGACCATCGGCACGGCGTAGGTCGAAAAACGGACGTTCTGCGACACATCGAAGTTGTCCAGCGCCTTCATCAGCCCGATGCACCCGACTTGAAAGAGGTCATCAACGTTTTCGCCGCGCCCGGAAAAGCGCTGGATGACGGACAGCACCAGCCGCAGATTCCCCTGTATGAACTCGTCGCGCGCCGCCTTGTCGCCGCTATGTACCAGCGGGTAGAGCTCCTGCATCCGCTGCGGCGTGAGAACGGGCAGCTTGCTGGTGTCCAGCCCGCATAAATCGACCTTGCCCCATGCCATGTTCTGCGTCCTCCTTGCATGTGAAGTATCCACAGTATGGCAATTTGCGGCGGTGGCTAATCACTTAGGCGAAAGTAGTGTTTTTTCGGCGATGCACGCTAAAATCAGGCATATCCTTCTTCTCTCACCAGCTCCCCATGCAGCCGATGCAGAATCCGCTTTTCGAGGCGGCTGATGTAGCTCTGCGAAATGCCGAGGATGTCCGCCACTTCCTTCTGCGTCATTTCGGGATGACCGTGCAGACCGAAGCGCAAATCCATAATTTGCTGTTCACGCGGGGAAAGGTGCGAAAGGGCAGCGAAAAGCATCTGCCGCTCGGCGCTTTCCTCGATGCCGCGCGAAACCATGTCCGGGTCAGTGCCGAGAACGTCAGAAAGCAGCAGCTCGTTGCCGTCCCAGTCGGTTTTCAATGGCTCATCCAGCGAAACTTCCATGCGCGTGCGGCTGTGGCGGCGCAGGAACATCAGCACTTCGTTCTCGATGCAGCGGCTGGCGTAGGTGGCGAGCTTGATTTTCTTCGACGGGTCGAAGGTGTTGACGGCTTTAATCAGGCCGATCGTGCCGATGGAAATGAGATCCTCCAGCATGATGCCGGTGTTGTCGAACTTCCGGGCGATAAAGACAACGAGGCGGAGATTGTGTTCAATCAGCGTCGTGCGGACGGCAGCGCCGTCGGTGTCGAGCCGGGCAAGGAGCGCCTGTTCCTCTGCCGGTGTCAGCGGGGCAGGCAGGGGTTCAGGGCCGCCGATGTAGTAAATCTCGCGCGGCGCAAGGCTGCTCAGCAGGGCGGAAAGCTGCGCGGACGCGGCGGAAACGACAGAACACAAGGTGGACATATTGAATTCCTCCTATTTGCATAGAATTGCGGACACCATGCTTTCCGGCATCACCGGCTGATGCACCCCGCCGCCGGACAGCGCGCAGCCAATCAGCCCGCGAAGCGCCGTCACTTTCCGCCCTGAAAGCAGGAAAATGCCATCTGGACGGAGAACTATCATCAGTGTGATGCCCGATGCGGTTCGAGCACGGAGCAGGCGCATTCCGGGCAGCAGCGTGCTGCCCTCCGGCAAGTGCGTCAGGCGGCGGAAGGTATTTCGCGGCAGGATGAGCACCGGGTCGCCGGAGAGCGGGTCGCAGAGCAGGTTGCCGGAATCAACGAGCGCAGTCACGGCGGATTCGCAGTTGCCGCAGCGGATACGGACGCGCACGAAGCGGCGTTTGCCGTGCTCTAAGCGCGTCAGGCGGCGCAGCAGGAGCAGCAGCGTGCACGTCAGCGCCGTTTGGACAGCACCCGGCAGCGGCAGCAGCGCCGATAGTCCAGCGCAGCCCCATTGCATCATCAGCATTGTCAGGCAGAAGGGCAGCGTCCGCCGCGCGGGAAATCGCCCGATGAGCGCGAGCAGCCCCGTCAGCGGCAGAACCATCACCACCTGCAGCAGCGGCGGAACGAAGAGCGACAGCAGGGTGAATCCGGCGTAGAGAATGGCGAAAAGCAGCCTTCGCCCACGGCTTGCGCGCGGCAGACCGAGCGCGGCGGACAGCACCGACATCAGGCAAATGCCGCACAATCCCTGCTCCAAGAGGAACAAAAACCCGCTTGCGCGCAACCGGCATCGTCTCCTTTCGCCTTTGAGTATAGCGATTGGGGACGAGCAGAATCGTCGAACGGGCGCGCAGAAAATGTCCGAGACGGAAAAATGAAGGAAATGAGAGAAGCATGAAAACAAGGACGCTGACCATCCGCGGCATTGCGGTGCAAATCACCGAGCGGGAGAATTGCCGGCGCTTCATCCTGCGCAGCCGCCCGGACTGCCCGTATGCGATGCTGTCTGTGCCGAAGCGGTCGCGGGAAGCGGACATCCGCCGCTTTCTGGAAAATCAGCAGGAATGGCTGCAAGCGCATGTCGGTGCGGTGAAAAATCCGCCGACGTTCGCGTCGGGCGAGGTGCATCGGCTGATGGGCGCGTGGGTGACGCTGGGAGCAGATGTGCCGTCGGGCGCGGCGTTTGCGCAACTGCGCAATGAGCGGCTGATTCGCGAAATTGAGCGGGATATTGCAAAGTGGGCGAGTATCCTGCATGTGAGCATCACGCACGTTACCCTGCGGGACATGACGAGCCGCTGGGGCAGCTGCCGCAAGCAGACGCAGCGCCTGACGTTCAACACGCGCCTTTGCTGTGCCGACGAAAGCATGATTGAATACGTCGTGGTGCACGAACTGTGTCACCTGATTTATGCTGACCATTCGGCACACTTCTGGGCACTGGTGGCCAGCTGTCTGCCGGACTACAAGCAGCGGCAAATCGCGCTGAACCGCATGGACATGACTCCGAAAGTCCCCTAATCACCGTATTACACACCGAAATCCGGGAAATCATATGCTGAAAGCAGCCGGAATACCGGCTTCTATGAAAAAAATCAAAAGGCGGCGGCAGAAAAATGCCGCTTTTGCCTTGACATCCCGGACGGAGTGTGACATCATGAAACGTGGCGACGTATACCAGGCGAACCTTGACCCGGTGATTGGGTCGGAGCAGGGGGGCATCCGCCCGGTCGTCATCATCCAGAATGACCGCGGCAACCGATATTCCCCGACCGTCATCGTCGTGGCGGTCACGACGCGCAGAAAAAAGCCGCAGCTTCCCGTGCATGTGCTGCTGACGCGGGAGGAAAGCGGCTTGAAGGAGGATTCCATCGTCCTGACCGAGCAGGTTCGGACGCTGGAGAAAACACGCCTGACTCGCTATCTGGGCACAGTGACGGCGCAGGCTATGAAACGCATCGACCGCGCACTGGGCATGAGCATCGGCAGCATATAAGTACGCAAACAACAAAGGAGCAGAAATCACCATGAACAAGCAATGGAATTGGAAAACGGTTCTTCAGCACGAGCAGGCCATCGTGTGGACGCAGATTGTGCTGGGCTGCATCATCGGCGGCGCGGCGTATCCGCTGTTTCTCACGCCCTGCAACATCGCGCCCGGCGGCTTGACTGGCGTCGGCATGATTTTGAACTACCTCTTCCAGTTCCCCATCGGCACAACTGCGCTGGTGCTGAATATCCCGCTGTTTATCATGGGCTATCGCAGCATGGGGCATGTGTTCGTTATCCGCTCGCTGGTGGCGACGGTGCTGTTTTCCCTGGCGATTGATATTCTGCAGCTGCAGCCGCTGACGAGCGATCCGATGCTTGGCGCGATTTTCGGCGGTGCGCTGATGGGCGTCGGCTTGGGACTGATTCTTCGGGGCGGCGCGACGACCGGCGGCACGGATATGCTGGCGAAAATGGTGCATCAAAAGCTGCCTTTCATTTCGACCGGTATGTTTCTGATGATTATCGACTGCGTTGTGGTGATTTTTGCCGCCGTCTGCATCGGCACGACCGAAGCGCTGTTTGCGCTGGTATGTATTTTCATCAACGGCAAAGTGATAGACATGGTGATGCTGGGCTTGTCGAGGAACAAGGCGTGCTTTGTGATGAGTGACAAGTGGGCGGAAATTTCGCATCAGGTGCTGCACGACATGGACAGAGGGGCTACGCAGCTGTCGGCGCGTGGGGCGTATTCGGGCAAGGAACGCCCCGTGCTGCTGTGCGTCCTGCCGCCGCAGGAGGTTGCACGGTTTAAGGAGATTGTGCGGAAAGAGGATGACCGGGCGTTTATGTTCATCACCGAAGCGCATGAGGCGCTGGGGGAGGGCTTTGATAGGCTGGCGGAAAAAGACTGATTCTAATTGGAAATAAACAATTAAAAATTAGCATGCTTTTTCCCGATGCAGGAGCGTAAAGCGTTTTGATTTTGTCCAAGCAGCTTTATCGCGGCGGATGAGGTCGTTTCTTCATGAAAGTCCTTTCGATGGGCAATTTCTGTGCGAAAAAGTCATTTTGTGGTATTTTGCGTTTGACAAATCATCACACTTGTCGTATACTATATTGTGTGTCATCCTGACGATGGCCAAAAGAAACAGAAGCTCGCACACAGGGGAAGGAGAAACATCAGCCGCCCCTGCTGTCCTATCTGGAAAGGAATGAAACGGACAATGGCGTTGCGGAAAAAGGTGGTTTGCCTGCTGGCAATGGCGCTGGCACTGCTGATGCTCTGCGGCACGGCAATGGCGGATAATTTCAGTTTCCTTCCGTCGCGGACGGAGAACGGCAAGGAGTACCTTGCGCACCCTTCGTCGGAATTGACGACAATTCTGCTCATCGGCTATGACCACTACGCAAATGGTCAGATTGAGGAAGAGCCGAGCCAGTATCACCTCGGCGGGCAGTCGGACTTTCTTTTGCTGCTGGTGATTGACCATAAGAATCAGCAGATTCACCAATTGCAGTTTGACCGCGACACGATGACCCCCATCAAGCTTGTTGCGACCAACGGCAAGGACGCGGGGACGCGCCGCCTGCAGCTGTGCTTGGCGCACGCCTACGGCTGGACGCGCGAGGAGAACAATCAAAACACCATCTGGGCAGTGGAAAAGCTGCTGGGCATCGAGAAGGCGGATGACGGCGCGGAGATTGACTATTACATCAGCATGGATATCTCCGGCATCAACAAGCTTAATGAGCTGGTCGGCGGGGTGACCGTCACGATTCCCAACGATGACCTGCTTGCCCTTGACCCTACGCTCAAGGGCGGCGAGACCATCAAGCTGACCGGGATGCAGGCAGAATACTTCACCCGCACCCGCTATGATACCGCCGAACCGACGAATGAAGCCCGCATGGCACGCCAGCGCATCTATTTGAACAGCCTCGAAACGCTGCTGGAGGAGAAGATTCGCGCGAACGTGAATTACGTCAACACGCTGCTGAACGAAATGGGCATGATTTTCGACCGGACGACAACGCTGGATTCCGGCTTCGGCTTTACCACTGACGATGCGACCGGTACGGCGATTACCGACACAACCGACCACTACCTGATGGCGAACGTGAGCATCGACAATCTGGCGCTGCTGGCAAATCGCGTGATGGACTACGAAGTGCTGGACGTGGAGACGCTGAACGGCGTGCACTCGCTGGGCAGCGACGAGCACATCCACTTTGACCTCTACGAGAACGAGGCACTCAACTGGACATTGAAAACCTTCTACACGGAGGCAGCCGGAAACTGACGTACTTCAAGCACTTTCTTGAAAGGACAAGAGGAGGACACCATGGCTTCTGAACATCAGGCAATTTCGCAGCATCAGGTGGAACAGGAAGAAACAACCATTGACTTGGCAGAACTGTTCTACCGCCTGCTGGATAAGGCGAAGTTCATCATCGTTGCGGCACTGCTGGGCGCGATTATTGCCTTCTGCGTGACGAAATTCTTCATGACGCCCATGTATCAGGCGTCGGCAAAGCTGTATGTGCTCAACAGCAGCGGCACCTCCCTCAATCTGTCGCAGATTCAGCTGAGCAGTTCGCTGGCGTCGGACTATGTGCAGGTGTTTGACAACTGGCATGTGCATGAAATGGTCAAGCGCCGCTTGAACCTCGATTACACCTATGCGCAGATGGGAAAAATGATTTCCGTGGAAAACCCGACCAACACGCGCATTTTGAAGGTGACGGTACAGAGCGACGATCCGCAGGAAGCTGCGGACATGGCGCTGACGTATGTGCAGGTGGCGCGCGAGTTTATCGCCGCAAAGATGGACATGGATATGCCCACCATCTTTGAAGAGCCGCAGCTGCCCACGCGCCCCTATTCGCCCAGAACGATGAAGAACACGGTGCTTGGCTTTCTGCTGGGTCTGCTGCTGATGTGCGGCATCGTGGTCGTGCAGTTCCTTGCGGATGACCGCGTCCGCAACGCTGACAAGCTGGAGAAGCAGCTGGGTCTGGCAACCATCGGCATGATGCCTGTGCAGAGCTACGATTTGTCCCGCGAGCATAAGAACGGCAAGGAGGGGAAGTAAACCATGAAAAAGGCAATCATTCATCAGCACTATCCCCTTGATTATGCGGGAGAAGAGGCGCTGAACTCCATCTGCACGAACCTTGCCTTCATCGGCACGGATAAGCGCAAAATTGTGATCACCAGCAACTCCCAGAGCGAGGGCAAGAGCTGGATGACCATGCACATCGCTGAAAACATGGCGCGCCGTGGCCGCCACGTTGTGCTGGTGGACGCGGATATGCGCCGCTCCTTCATGGTGCAGCGCTATAAGCTGGAACTGGAAGGCGAAGGGCTGGGCTTGGCGCACTTCCTCGCCGGGCAGTGCGACCTGAACGATGTTGTCTACGAGTCGGACGTGTACGGCATGTGCCTGATTCCGGCGGGGCGCGACGTGGTGAATCCCATCAACCTGATTGACTCGTCGTACTTTGAGCAGATGCTGGAGGCGCTGGCACAGTCCTTTGACATGGTGATTGTGGACGCACCGCCGGTTGGCATGGTGATTGACGCGGCGGAAATCGCGGCCTTCTGCGACGGCAGCGTGCTGGTGCTGGAGTATAACCACACCCGCCTGCGCGAAGTGGCGGAATGCAAACGGCAGATGGAAAAATCCGGTACGCCGGTGCTGGGCTGCATCATCAACAAAGTCAACTTCAACGCGCTGAGTGCAAAGCGATATTACAACAAAAATTATTACAGCCACTACACGAAAGGCTACTACAAGCACGACGACAAGGACAGCCAAGCCAAGGCGTAATGGCATAATACGATTTCCAGATTCACCTGCGCCATCTGCTTGCGCATTTTATAAATTCATTAAAATCAGGAAAAGCGATATCATGTTCGTTGACATTCATCACCATCTCATCTACGGCGTAGACGACGGCGCGCAAACGTGGGAGGACACGCAGAAGATGATTCTGCGCGCCGTGGACGAGGGCATCACCGACATCGTATGCACCTCCCACGCGACACCGGGCATTACCCCTTTCCCGACGGAAAAGTACCTTGCGCATTTCGCACAGGCACAGCAGTGGTGCATAGACCATCAGCTGCCCGTGACGCTGCATACCGGATGCGAAATCCTCTATACCGATGCCAGCCCGCATCTGCTCAAAGAGGGTCACTATCCGTCACTGGCGGAAACGTGGACAGTGCTGGTGGAGTTCTCCGGCGACGTGCCGTACAGCCGCATGTGCGAGGCAGCGCGGCTCTTTGGCAATGCGGGATTCACGGTCATCTTCGCGCATGTGGAGCGCTTTGACCCGATGCGCAACTTCAAGCACGTCCGTGAGCTGCGCGAGGAATACGGCGTGTATATGCAGATGAACGCGAACACGGTGCTGATGAAGAAGGGCTTTTTCGCTGACCGCTGGACGCGCAAGATGCTTGATGAGGGCTACATTGACTGCATTGCGACTGACGCGCACAACACGACGTCGCGCCCCTGCCGGATGCGGGAGTGCTTCGAGAAGCTGAAAGCGTCCTATGGCGTGGAGGCGGCGGAAGAACTCTGCGGCGGCTTCCAAAGAAGGCTGCTGAA
>UMAN01017928.1_pt1 | contig 10946 bp, 9 predicted proteins | sample 1963721 | NCBI WGS metagenome assembly UMAN01 (sample SAMEA4835917, study PRJEB28245) | human gut metagenome | biome: gut microbiome; material: fecal sample | place: Denmark | collected 2008 | reverse complement strand
ATCAGTTTTCGATTCGTGCGGCTTTTTCTTCGATGGCCTTCATCAAAGCATCAAGCTCCGGCATTTTCTCTCGCACTGGCGCAAGCGTGTTCCGCACAACCTCTGCTTCCCGCGCTTCATGTGTCACCAGCGTCGCCACCGCATAGGCAGGAAGCGCATAGTCCACCATGCGAAACATCACCTGCCGTATTGCTGCGCCGGCTTTTCCACGATAGAGCGCCGTAAATTCACCCGGTTCACCTGCCAGAAGTTCCGCAACCACCCCATCGCTCAGCAGAAGTTTCCATGCAGTATATGACAGCCGCGCCTCGCTTTCCAGCACCTGTTTCATCAGCCCATACGCCTTCTGTGCATCACACTGAACCATCAGCGCAATCTGCGCTCGCTGAAAGACGCAGATTGCATCCTGACATGTCTTCACTGTTGCAGGCTGCGGAATGTTTTCAATCGAAACATCTGTCACCTCCACCCCGCCATTCGCCTTCATACGCGCGAAATACAGCCACTCCGCCAATTGTTCCGGATCTCGAAGCATCCGTGCGATTGCCATCGGCGATGCGATAAACCGCTCATCCATCGGCAGAATGCACGTCATCACCAGCACCACGCCACCCATCGCCAGTTCGCACAGCACCAGCGACACCGGCCGCCCCAGCGTCAGCAGGGTCAGCACGCCAAACACCACCGCCAGCGCCCCGCCATACAGCAGGGGGCAGAGCGTGTACAGCGTCACGTCGTGCCGAGGGGCATCCTCCGGCGGAAGCAGATACGGCTGATAGCGCAGACGACTTTGCGCCGGGGCTTGAATGCGCACAAACGCCCCTGTGCCGTCCGCCTGATAGACCCGCCCGAACGCCTCGTAGCGCACGAGCTTCCAGCCAAAGTGCCTGCCGACCAGCATTTTCGGCACATCTTGCAGCAGATACGTCACGACCGCCGTCAGTGCCAGCCCCAGATACGTCGCCAGATTCCGCTCTTCATTCGTCCCGACAGTCAGCTGTGCGTTCACGCCGATTAGTGCCGCGCAGAACAGTACCGCCGCCAGCAGGATGCTGCCCATCCGCAGGAGCGGAAACAGGCGCTGAAATGTCCGATTCTTCATTCTTGCGCTTCCTTTGCCTTTCTTGATTCGTAGATTGCCTTTTCCTGCGCCATTCTGTCTATCGTCCACTGATAGCAGCGCGGCATGGTCGTATGGCGGATGCGGCGCAGGAACTGCTTGCGGCACTGCTCCGCCTTCTGCTCATCGCCGTCGCGCAGCAGATGCACCGCATACGCCGTCCGCCAGACAAGCGGCTGCTTTTCATGCTTGCGCAATTCCTTCTGCATGTACAGCGTGTCATACTCTTTCAGGAAGTAGCCCGGCTTGTCCAATGCCAACTCGTACAGAACGCCGCGCGGAATCAGCTGCCACCAAAGGCGCTTCGTCTGCTCCCGATGCTCCTGCGCCAGCATAGTCAGGATGTCCAGCGCCTCACCATAGCGGTTCTGCATCATCAGCCGCGCGGAACAATTAATCATAAGAGCCGCATCATTCTGATTCTGAATTTTGTCCGGCGGAGCGAAGTATTCTTCCGGCATTTCCGTGAACAGGTGATCCGTCAGGTTCTCCGCCAGCAGGCACTGCATCTGCCACATTTTGCGCCGCTTTTCGGGCTGGAATACTTTCCGAATTTCGCTTGGCGGCATGATGATGCTGAGAAACGCATAACCCCACGCCAGCACAAGGCAGGCAATGGCGGATGCTGTCCCATACAAATTGACTGCCAGCGCATAGAACAGTATTGCCAGTACGCTCTGCACATAGTACAGGACAATCTGCGCCCGCTGCTGCAAGTCGCCGGTTTCCTGCTCCCACGGAACAGCCGCCAGCAGTATGCCCACCTTGCGCTCCGCCGCCGGAAGGTACTGCACGCGCCAGCCGACGGTTTTCCTGCGGATATGAAGAAAGTACAAAGCCACCAGCTGTATTCTGCAGCCGTACAGCACCAGAAGCAGCGTATACAGCAGCATATGCAGTGCCAATGCTATGAACAATCCGCAGATAAGCGGCGGCACAGCAAACACCATCAGCAGCAGCGCATCATCCGTTATCTCGATGAGCGGCAGAAGCAGGCATAAAAGCGATACAATACCCATGATGAATATTCCCAGTGCCAAGTATCCCCGTAGTTTCTGCATCATTCTTCTCCTTTTCGCGGTCATCCGCGGAAATTTCCGCTTCCAGTATACGCCTTTGGCAGGATTGCGTCAAGGGAAGGGAAAACTTCCGGCATCATTCACGGGTTCATCATGTGTTCGTCACTTGACGGGGAGATAATAGCCATGGAAAGGAGTGAAGCTCCATGAAACGGCATTTCGCAAACATGGTGTTTGCTTTGATTTTGGCGGCATACACGGTTTATGCGGCGCTGGACACGTTCGTGATTGTCCGTGTGCTGACGCCGGACACGCTGCCGACGGCAACCGCCGAAGCCTCCACCGCGCCGACGGAAGCTCCGACCACCGTGCCGACTGCGACGGAATCCCCCGCGGAACAGGCGACCACCGCGCCCATTTCCACCGATACGGAATACCACGACGACCAAATCGACATTGTGCTGACAACGATGCGCGTAGAGAACACGACGGTGTACGTTGCGGATGTGCAGATTGCGGACATTTCCCTGCTCAAAACGGCGCTGGCGGGGAACACCTACGCCCGCAACCTGACCGAGACAACCTCTGTGCAGGCGGCGAACGCGGGCGCGATTCTCGCCATCAACGGCGACTATTACGGCGCACAGGAGCGCGGGTATGTGCTGCGCAACGGCGTGCTGTACCGCGCATCGGCGCAAAGCGGCACGGACGCACTGGTCATCGGTACGGACGGCAATTTCCGCATCATCACCGAGGGCGAAACGAGTGCCGACACGCTGGTGCGTGAGGGCGCATGGCAGGTGCTGACGTTCGGCCCGGCGCTGATCAACGGCGGACAAGTGACCGTCAGCAGCAGCGACGAGGTCGGGCGCGCCATGACCTCCAACCCGCGCACCGCCATCGGGCAAATCAGCGAAGGGCATTACCTGCTGGTCGTGTCCGACGGGCGGACGAAGGAGAGCACCGGGCTTTCCTTGCGGCAATTGGCAGAGCTGATGCAGTCGCTGGGCGCACAGACCGCCTACAACCTCGATGGCGGCGGCTCTTCGACGATGGTATTTCAGGGGCGCGTCGTCAACAACCCGACCACGAACGGGCGCAGCATCCGCGAAAGGAGCGTGAGCGACATTGTCTACATCGGCTATTGACCGCAAATGCGTGAAACTTGCGCTCTACGATCTGCTTTTTGCCGCCGTGACCGCGCTGAGCGGATTCGTGTATGAGCAGTTCAGCCACGGGGTCTATTCGGGCTTCATGGTGTATGCGTTCCTGCCGCCGCTGGTGCTGGGATCGTGTCCGCTGCTGATTCGCGCCCTGCGCGGGAAAGCGCTGCCGGGGCGCTGGTGCGTGCGGCTGTACCACTGGGGCATCATTGCGCTGACAATCGGCTGTCTGTTTCAAGGAGCGCTGGAGATTTACGGCACGACGAGTCGACTCGTAATGGGGTACTGGATTACAGGCGGCGCGTGCTTTGCAGGAAGCCTTGTGGCGGGCGGGAAAAAATGATGATACACCCCTTTGACAAATCCGCTCCGATGCGGTAAAATAGCGGTACAGAGTGCTGCCTTTGCTGCGTAAGTCCATCTGTCGGACGCGCAGCAGGGGCAGTCTTTTTTGCCTTGACACTGCGCTCCAATCAACGAAAAGGAGTGCTTTTTTTATGCAGACAGAATCCGAAACCTCCATAGCGCAGAACGCGCACCCGCTGGCAACACAGCCGCTGGGGCGCCTCATGCGGCGCTACGCCGTGCCGTGCATGACCTCTCTGGTCGTGGCGGCGCTGTACAACATGGTCGATCAGGTGTTCATTGCGAACGCGCCCGACTTGGGCAGCGTCGGCAACGCAGCAACGACGGTCGTCTTTCCGCTGACGGTCGCGGCGCTGGCGATTGCGGTCATGCTCGGCGACGGCTGCTGCGCGTTTGTCAGCCTGATGCTTGGCGCAGGGAAGCAGGAGGAGGCCCACCGCGCCGTCGGCGGAACGGTAACGGTCAGCGTCGTCGCGGGGCTTGTCCTGATGGCGGCATACCTGCTGTTCCCGGACACGCTGCTGACGTGGTTCGGCGGGCGCGTCAATGCCGGGACATTCGAGAAGGCACAGGAATATTTCTTCTGGATTGCCTTGGGCGTGCCGCTGTACGTCTTTGGGCAGGCAATGAACCCGGTCATCCGCTCTGACGGCAGCCCGACATTCGCGATGGTTGCCACGCTGGCGGGTGCGGCGGCAAACCTCGTGCTTGACCCGCTGCTTATTTTCGTCTGCCACTTTGGTATGGCGGGCGCGGCGATTGCAACGGTTGCCGGGCAGGCGCTGACCGCTGGACTGTCCATCTGGTATCTAACGCGGATGAAGCAGATTCACCTGCAAAAGGACAGCTTCCGCCCGCGCGCGCATTTACTGGGGAAATGCACCAAACTCGGCATGACGTCCTTCCTGGCGCAAATCAGCCTGGTCGCGGCAATGGCGGCGACGAACACGATGCTGCGCATTTGCAGCGCGCAGGACGCTGTTTTCTCGCAGGAGGAATTTTCCGCGATTCCGATGGCGGTTTTCGGCATTGTCATGAAGGTGTTCCAAATCGTCATCAGCTGTGCGATTGGGCTGGCGGCGGGATGCATTCCCGTGGCGGGGTACAACATGGGCGCAGGACGGTACGACCGTGTGAAAGGGCTTTTGACGCGGCTGCTGGCGGCGGAGGCGGTTGTCGGGCTGATTGCGCTGCTTGTGGTGGAGCTGCTGCCCGATCAGGTGATGCTGCTCTTCGGCGCGCAGAACGAGTCCATCCACTACACGCTCTTTGCCCGGCGCTGCTTCCGGGTATACCTGAGCATGATTGTGCTGGCGTGCATCAACAAAGGGACGTTCATCTTCCTGCAATCGCTGGGGAAAGCGGCTGCCTCGACGCTTTTGTCGATGGCACGGGAGATTGTGTTCGGCGTGGGGCTGGTGCTGCTCCTGCCGCAGTTTTTCCAGCTGGATGGGGTGATCTATTCCATGCCTGCCGCAGATGTATTGACGGCAATTCTCTCGGCGGTCGTGCTGGTGCGGACATACCGTTCACTGGGAATGGAGAAGTAAGAGATATAGAAAAGCCGGGGCGAATCCTCCGAAACAGGGGGGATTCGACCCGGCTTTGTTTTGTTAAATCAGTTGTTTTGCTGTTGACGTGCTTCCTTTAAATCTATTTTTGCTTTATATCCATGTCGTTCTAACAAATAAAGCAAATTTGCCCCATTCATAAGCGTCAATGGCTTACCTTGCGCAAACTTATACGCATCATTTCCGTAGTTCGATGTTGTCACCAGAATCCCCTTTGTTGCACCTTCATTCATGACAGTGCCATAAAGGTCACGAACTGCTGATACACCGACTACATTCGTATAGCGCTTCGCCTGTATGACGATTTTTCCGCCCCGAATCGGATCAGGGTCAAATGCCACAGCATCAACGCCGCCATCTCGACTTGCTTGCGTGATTTTGACTTCACCGCCATTGCTGCTGAATTCCTTTTCAAAGATTTCGCGAATCAAATTCTCGAAATCTTTCCAGTCGATTGCTGCCAAATTGACGCTATCATCAAGCTGGTCTGCCACTTCATAGGCATCAATAAATCGGCTGTCTTCACGCGAAACCGTAATAATTGGCGCAACCGGTGTCGTATTCGCAATTGCCGCAGCAGACACGCCCTTAGCGCTCTTAAACCACGCACGCGGGTCAATTGCTTCAAGATTTAAATCCTCAAAAGCATTGCGGTCAACGCTAATCGACAGCACGCACGGCTCGATGTCCTTCCCTGTTGCCTTATCTACTGTGCTGACTTTCCCATTAACTACCACATTATTGATGTAGTCATACTCTTTTCCTACCGTAAAAACATAATTCAGCGTTTGCACCACTATTTGATAAATCACCTGATCATATTTCTTGGTAAGGTAGGCATCTGTATAGTAAGATTCCTTGAATTCCTTTCTGGTCTTAATATAACTTACACCTTTTAATTTTGGCAAATCATCAACAATCGGAAGCTGCTGTTCGACAATGAGCCGCTTTGCCTCTGGCTGATATTCCGTCTCTACCGCCTTGCTGTAACTAAACGGCAACTCAATCTGTTCCAGCAGTGTCGCATAGTATTCTTCGATCGCTTCTTTGTTGCCATTTCGATAGTTTGCAAGCATCTCTTCTATTTTTTGATTATCCACGCTTTGCTCGCGTTCATATTCCTCCTTTTTTTGCTGCCATTCCGCTAATTTTCTATTATATTCTTCAATTAGCGCATCATTTTTTCTGTCTACTTCTTCCTTTCTTTTTTTCCATTCATTGTAATCAGCTTCATAGCGCAGTTCAGCCGCTGCAATGAACTTTTCCATCTTTTTCCGCGATATTTTGGTGAAAAAAGATGGTTTTTCATGATATGTTTCATCACTGAAAAGCGGTTCGCGTGCTGCTTCCCATAACTGCGGATATATAGGTTGCGGTGTTTCAAATGGCGACGTATTTTTCAGAATATTAGCTTGCAACGGTTGCGGGTACAGACTTCTTTTCAAAATACTATCCAGCATTTCTTGCAGTCGCTCTGCCTGAGCTGTCATGGACTGTGCATAGCTTTCCGCTTCCGCGAGGTCTCTTTGTTTATCCGCACGTTCTTGCGCAAGATTTCGCTGTTTTGCTTCACGCTCTTGGATTTTTCGCCATTGTTCATCCCACTGCGCTTGCAAAGCAGAAACTTTACGTTCCAATTCATGCCGTGTTGGTGCTTTTACAACACGATATTTGTTTAGCCCCTGATGCGATACTTCTTTCGCATACATGTATCTTGCAGCCATAATATTCCTCCAGCACATCGTGTTTCAAGTAAATTAAGCACAGTAAATTGGAGGCAGCAGTTTATCCTTTCTGTTCCTGCTCCCGCTCCTGCATCAGCTTCCGAATCGCGGTAAACGATTCCTCGGAAATATCATGCTCAATTTTGCAGGCGTCCTCGCGGGCAACATCGGAATCAACGCCCAAACTCTCCAGAAAGCTCGACAGCGTCTTATGGCGGTCATAAATGCTCCTCGCAATTTCCATCCCGGCGGGCGTGAGCGTAATCAAGTTGTCAGCATCCATCGTCAGATAGCCGTTTTCGCGCAGACGCTTCATCGCCACGCTGACCGATGGCTTCGTGACCCCCAGCAGCAGAGAAATATCCACAGAGCGTGCATAGCCTTTTGCTTCTTTCAGGCGGAGGATTGCTTCCAAATAGTCCTCAGCGGATTCGTGAATGTTCATTCGATACTCCTTTCCGGATATAATGCGTTTCCTTTTCTTCTTATTTTACCATGCGCGGCGAAAAAATGCAACCTTCATTTTTCTGCCTGTGCCAAGCGGAAATACTCCGCCGCGCCATCCGCAATCGCTTCGCCCAGCTTCTCCTGATAAGCAGGTGAGAGCAGCAGCGCTTCCTCCGCCGGATTGGAAATGAAGCCGCATTCCACCAGCACCGACGGCGTATCCAGCTGAAGAATGAAGTAGTCGCCCGGCATGGCGGCGCGCTCCTTTTGGGGCGAAAGGGCGGTAATGAGCGCTTCCTGCATCGTTCCGGCGAGCAGACGCCCCGCGCCGCTGCCCGCGCGGTAGAACACTTGCGGCCCGGATTCCGACCGCACGCGGTATTCGTTCATGTGGATGGACAGCACCATGTCCGCCTGCCCCTGGACCGCCATATCCACGCGGCACTGCATGTCCTGCCGCTTCTTCGTCACATTTGCCGGACGGGTTGTGTCGTCACAGAGATCGGTGTCTGTCCGGCGGGTCATCAGCACCGTCGCGCCGCGCTGCGTCAGACTCTTTTCCACAGCCAGCGCTACGGCGAGGTTGACCTCTTTCTCCCACACGCCGGAATCTCGGCAGCGCGCGCCGCCGTCATAGCCGCCGTGGCCGGGGTCAACGAGAATCGTTCGCCCGGTCAGGCTGCCCGCGGCGATATATGATGTTTCCGGCGCGGGAGACGGGGATGCTGCGTCCGTCGTTCTTTGGGGAATTCGGGTCAGCGCAACACCCACCAGTGCCGTACCGACAAGCAGCGTTGCAAAAGTCAGCACCGGCAGGATGTGCGATGCGAAATTGCGGAAAAAGGGCGATTTTTCTGCCAAGAAACCCACCTCCTCTCTCCAGTCTATGTCGGATACGGTATGGGCATGTCCGAAGCACACCAAATTGACGCATGATTATGCTTTTGTTGATGTATTCAAGTCTGCTATCCATCCGCTGTATATGTATCCCGTCCTTCAAATCGTTTCAAATTGGGCGAAAGCATCCACAGTTTCCACAGGATTATCCACAGTGTTTTTTGCCGATTTTGCCTTGACAAACCGCGTATGACCGCAAATTATCCACATTGTCCACAGGGTTATCCACAGAAGTTGTCCACCCCCTGCGCGGCTTGTGGATTCTTTTGCGGATAACCAGAAAATGGTGTCGGATGTTCGCATTTTGCGGATAATTATTCATTTCTGTGCATAAGCGTTCTTTGGTGCTTGTCCCAAATGGCATGAGCGCTCCCCGCGGAGGACAATGTGACGAAACGTGCATTTTCACCGCTTTTTTCGTCGGACGGGGCTGGGGATAAAGCGGTGTATCTGTGAATGATTTGGGGATGAAAAGTGGATAAATTGGGGATAACTCCAATGGCAGTGGGGTTGTCCCCAATGAAGCCCCTTCACGCTGCATCTATGCGGCTTGACTTTTTCGCTGCAGGGGGAAACCCCTGCGCCGCACATGAACATTGCATGAAAGTATCATCAGCCCAGTCACGCAAAAAGGGCAATCAAAAAGTTGCTTGAAACTTTTTTTGCCGTTTGCTGAAAAATCGGAAAAAATAGCACCATGAACGCCATGAAGGCGCGGAAAATGGCTTGACAAGGCACGTTCTTGGCGGTAAAATATCTTTTCGGACATTCTTGTCTTTTTCGTGCATTTTGCACGTTTTGAGTTGGAAGAAATATCCACTTTCAAGGAGCGACAGACACTTTACGAGGAGGACGATTCATGCTGCCAGCCCACGACACGCCGGCTTTCCGGGAGCTGCTCCACCAGCAGGTGGAAAAACGGCGAACCTTTGCCATCATCTCGCACCCGGACGCGGGCAAAACTACGCTGACCGAAAAGCTGCTGCTGTACGGCGGCGCAATCCGCTCGGCGGGCAGCGTCAAGGCACGCAAAAGCGATAAGCACGCCACGTCCGACTGGATGGACATCGAGAAGCAGCGCGGCATCTCGGTCACATCCTCCGCAATGCAGTTTGAGTTTGACGGCTTCCGCATCAACATTCTGGACACACCGGGCCATCAGGACTTCTCTGAGGACACCTACCGCGTGCTGGTTGCGGCGGACGCAGCCGTCATGCTGATTGACGCGGCGAAGGGCGTTGAGGCGCAGACTATCAAGCTGTTCAAGGTCTGCCGGATGCGCAACATCCCGATTTTCACGTTCGTGAACAAAATGGACCGCGCGGCGAAAGACCCCTTCGCGCTGATGGAGGAGCTGGAACAGGTGCTTGGCATCCGCTCCTGCCCCATCAACTGGCCGATCGGCACGGACGGCGATTTCCAAGGCGTTTACCACCGCGACACGAAAATGGTCGAGCTGTACACGGGCGGCGACCACGGCAAGTCGATGGTGCAGAAGACTGACATCGCCATTGACGACCCCGCGCTGGAGCATGTGCTGGCGAAGCACTACCGCGAGCGGTTGGCGGAGGAAATCGACCTGCTGGACGAAGCGGGCGACGCTTTCGACCTCGACAAGGTGCGCCGCGGTGAGCTGACGCCGATGTTCTTCGGTTCCGCCGTCACCAACTTCGGCGTTGAGCCGTTCCTTGAGCGCTTCCTGCAATACACGCCGCCGCCCCTGCCCCGCAAGAGCGACATCGGTGACATTCAGCCCGAAGAGCCGTACTTCTCCGGTTTCATCTTCAAGATTCAGGCGAACATGAACCCCGCGCACCGCGACCGGCTGGCATTCATGCGCATCGTCTCCGGCGCGTTCGAGAAAGGCATGGAGGTCTGGCACTCCGGGACGAACAAGACCGTCGCGCTCAAGCAGCCCCAGCAGTTCATGGCGGACGAACGCGAAGCCGTGGAGGAAGCATGGGCGGGCGACATCATCGGTCTGTTCGACCCCGGCATCTATCAGCTTGGCGATACGCTCTCCGGCGGCCCGAAGCTGCACTACGAGAACATCCCGGTCTTTGCGCCGGAATTCTTCTCCCGCGTGCGTCCGGCGGATTCCATGAAGCGCAAGCAGTTCCAGAAGGGCATCACCCAGCTGGCGGAAGAGGGCGCCATTCAGACCTTCATCCGCACAGAGACGGGGCGCGAAGAATTCATGGTCGGCGTCGTTGGCGTGCTGCAGTTTGAAGTGCTGGAGCACCGGCTGAAAACTGAGTATCAGGTGGACATTGTGATGGAGTCCATGCCCTTCCGCTTCGTGCGGTGGGTGGTGAGCACGCCCAAGCCCATCGACCAGCTGAAGCTGACATCCACGTCCGGGCGCGCAAAGGACAGCCGCGACCGCGATGTGCTGCTGTTTGAGAACGAGTGGAGCATCCGCCTTGCCTGCGAGAACAACGCAGGGCTGGAACTGGCGGAAACCGCCAACCGCAAGTAAACCGCGCAGAACTTAACACGCGCATACAGTATGCAGTTGCGCTCAACTCAATCGCGAAAAGGGGAGTCCAGAGGGTCGAAGACCCTTTGGCGGGGTCAAGGGGCAGCGCCCCTTGGTTTCCCCCAATAAACACGCGGAAGAAGTAAGGAGAAGTCACCTG
>UMAN01040252.1_pt1 | contig 11041 bp, 6 predicted proteins | sample 1963721 | NCBI WGS metagenome assembly UMAN01 (sample SAMEA4835917, study PRJEB28245) | human gut metagenome | biome: gut microbiome; material: fecal sample | place: Denmark | collected 2008 | reverse complement strand
GGCCGACGAGCTGAAGCTCGATAAGCTGCTGGTGATACCGTCCTGCATCCCGCCGCATAAAATTGCGGCAAAGCTCGCCGACGGGCAGGAGAGGCTCGAGATGTGCCGCCTTGCGTTCGGCTGCGACCCCCGCTTCGAGGTGTCGCCGATGGAGCTTGAGAGGGGCAGCAGGAGCTACACGGTCGAGACTCTGCGGGAGCTTAAAGCGCTTTACCCCGACAGCGAGCTGTATTTCATAGTCGGCTCGGATATGCTTGAGAGCTTCGATAAATGGTACCTGTGGCAGGAGATACTCTCGCTCAGCGTGCTCTGCGCCGCCTCGAGGGAGGAGGGCTACAACCCCGATCTCAGCCGCTTAGGCAAGCTGGCGGAGCGAATCAAAATAATCACACTCGATCCGCTTGAGGTCAGCTCCACTCAGATAAGGAATTCGGCGGGCGAGGTCAGCTCCGAGCTGCTCGACCCCAAGGTCGCCGCCTATATCCGTGAGCACGGGCTTTATGACGACGGATTAAACCGATACCGTGAGCTGCTGCGCGGTAAGCTGAATCCCCGCAGGCTGTTTCACAGCGAATGCGTCAGCGAGTGCGCCGGCGTGCTTGCCGAGAGATACGGCGCTTCCGTTGAGAAGGCAAGGCTCGCGGGCCTGCTGCACGACGTGATGAAAAATGCCCCCGCAAACGAGCAATTGGCGCTCATGCCTGATATCACGCCGCTTGAGCTGCTGAATACCAAGGTCTGGCATCAGATCTCGGGCGAAGCGTTCTTGAGGCAAAACGGCATTGTGACCGACGAGGAGATCCTCGGCGCCGTCAGGTGGCATACCACGGGCAAGGCGGGCATGACCCTGCTCGAAAAAATCATATACGTTGCGGATTTTATCTCTGCGGACAGAGATTATAAGGATGTGGAGGTCGTGCGGCGGCTCGCCTATATCAGCCTTGAGCACGCTATTCTCTACACCTCCCGATACACGGTGAACAAAATGGTCTCTCAGGATCTGCTGCTTCACCCCGCCACGGTTGAATGCTATAACGATATGCTGATGCACTTCGGCATACAGAAAGGTTGAAATATGACTGATTCAAAAACACTTGTCAGAGAGATAGTCAAGGTGCTCGATGAAAAGAAAGCGATGAATATAGTCGCCATCGAGACCGAGGAGGTAACGATAGTCTCCGATTTTTTCGTCATTGCCTCCGGTATGTCAAATACCCACACGAAGTCGCTCGCCGACGATGTGGAGTATGAGATAAAGAAGAGGCTCGGCATTGACCCCGAGCATATCGAGGGCAGGGCTACCGGTTGGATACTGCTTGATTACGGCTCGGTCATAGTCCATGTCTTCCAGCAGGAGAGCAGAGAATACTATAACCTTGAGCGCCTTTGGACGGACGCTAAGGTGTTTGATATCTCGGATATCTTAACGCAGGATTGATACAGGCACAGGAAAGGAAGATATATCATGGCTCATTACGATTTTAAGAGCACGGAGAAAAAATGGCAGGAAATATGGGATAAGGAAAAGACCTTTGAGTGCAGCGACGATTACTCAAAGCCGAAATTCTACGGCCTTGTCGAATTCCCTTACCCCAGTGGAGCAGGTATGCACGTCGGCCACATCAAGGCGTATTCGGGTCTTGAGGTCGTCTCGAGGAAGAGAAGGCTCCAGGGCTACAACGTCCTCTTCCCCATCGGCTTCGACGCTTTCGGCCTGCCGACCGAGAACTATGCGATAAAGACTAACACTCACCCGAGAATAGTCACCGATCACAATATCAAGCGCTTCACCGAGCAGCTCAAGATGGTCGGCTTCTCCTTCGACTGGTCAAAGGTCATCGACACCACTCAGGAGGATTATTACAAGTGGACTCAGTGGATCTTCCTCAAAATGTTTGAGCACGGCCTTGTTTTCAGGGATAAGGCGCTCATCAACTACTGCCCGAGCTGTAAGGTCGTCCTCTCCAACGAGGATTCCCAGGGCGGCAAGTGCGACGTCTGCCACAGCGAGATAATCCAGAAGTCCAAGGACGTTTGGTATCTGCGCATCACCGCCTACGCCGACAAGCTCCTTGAGGGGCTCAAGCACGTCGACTATCTGCCGAATATCAAGCTCCAGCAGGAGAACTGGATAGGCAAATCCACCGGCGCGTTCGTTGAATTCAAGATAAAGGATACCGACGAGAAGCTCAAGATATACACGACCAGACCCGACACCCTCTTCGGCGTCACCTTCATGGTCATGGCTCCCGAGCATCCGCTGATAGATAAATACGCCTCGATGATAGGCAACATGGACGCAGTCGCCGACTACAGAAACGTCTGCGCCAAGAAATCTGCGTTTGAGAGAACTCAGCTTGTCAAGGATAAGACGGGCGTCAAGCTCGACGGCTTCACCGCCGTCAACCCCGTCAACGGCAAGGAGATCCCGATATATATTTCCGACTACGTTATGATGGGCTACGGCACCGGCGCTATCATGGCCGTCCCCGCCCACGATACGAGGGACTATGAATTCGCCAAGAAATTCGGCATCGACATAATCGAGGTCGTCAAGGGCGGCGATATCTCCAAGGAGGCATACACCGGCGAGGGCGAAATGGTCAACTCAGGCTTCCTCAACGGTATGACCGATAAGAAAGCCAGCATAGAGAAGATGGCGGATTACCTCACCGAGAACGGCATCGGCGAAAAGGGCGTTCAGTATAAGATGAACGACTGGGCGTTCAACCGCCAGAGATATTGGGGCGAGCCTATCCCCATCGTCCATTGCCCCGACTGCGGCATCGTGCCCGTGCCCTATGACGAGCTGCCGCTTGAGCTGCCCCCGGTCGAGAATTTCGAGCCCGGCACCGACGGCGAAAGCCCGCTTGCAAAGATAGATTCGTTTGTCAACTGCACCTGCCCCAAGTGCGGCAAGCCCGCAAGGAGAGAGACCGACACCATGCCCCAGTGGGCAGGCTCGTCGTGGTATTTCCTGCGCTACATAGACCCGCACAACGACAAGGAATTCGCAGCGAAAGACAAGCTGAAATATTGGATGCCCGTCGATTGGTATAACGGCGGCATGGAGCATGTCACCCGCCACCTTATCTATTCGAGATTCTGGTATAAATTTCTCTATGACCTCGGCGAAGTGCCCGTTCCGGAGCCGTACGCCAAGAGAACGGCGCAGGGCCTTATCCTCGGCCCCGACGGCGACAAGATGTCCAAATCCAAGGGCAACGTGGTCGACCCCTGCGAGGTCGTCGAGCAATACGGCGCGGACGTGCTGAGGACTTATGTCCTCTTCATGGGCGACTATGAGAAGGCTGCCCCCTGGAGCGAGACCGGCGTTCGCGGCTGCAAGAGATTCATCGACAGAGTCTGGGGTATGCTCGATATTCTGACCGACGGCGACAGCTACTCGCCCGAGCTTGAGAGCGCGATGCACAAGGTCGTCAAGAAGGTCTCCTCCGATATCGAGAATATGAAGTACAACACCGCCATTGCGGCGATGATGTCGCTCGTCAACGATATCTATGCCAAAGGCTCGGTCAACAGGGCGGAGCTCAAGACCTTCATCACTCTGCTCAATCCCTTTGCGCCTCACATCACCGAGGAAATGTGGCAGGTAATGGGCCTTGACGGTATGCTCAATCAGACCGAATGGCCGACCTACGACGAGTCAAAGTGCGTCGATAACGAGATAGAGATAGCCGTTCAGATAAACGGCAAGGTAAGAGACAGGCTGGTTATCTCAGCCGACGCCGACTCGGACGAAGTCATAGCGGCAGCAAAATCGCTCGATAAGATAGCCGAAGCGGTCAGCGGAATGCAGATAATCAAGGAGCTCTATGTCAAGGGCAGGCTTGTCAATATAGTAGTCAAACCGCAGTAACTGTTTAAAAAAATTAATACTTTTACTGTTGACAAGCAGTGCCACGATATTGTATAATACTTAGCAAGTACTGAAAAAAACCCTGTATAATATCGAGGGGAGGGAATAAATTGAGCCAGGTCAGAGTCAAGGAAGGCGAGTCGCTCGAGAACGCACTCAGAAGATTTAAGAAGCAGACTTCAAGAGACGGCGTTATTCAGGAGGTTCGCAAGAGAGAGCACTATGAGAAGCCCTCTGTTAAGAGAAAGAAGAAGTCCGAGGCTGCTCGTAAGCGCAAGTTTAAGTAATTAAACACAAAGAGAGAGCTGTTGCATCTTTGCAGCAGCTCTTTTTGCGTTGTATGAGTCGTTTGGCGGGCGATGCCGGCCGACAAAAAAGCTGCCTTACATCAGCAAGGCAGCTTGATTTTATATAATGTGCTGATTTATGCTCTGCCAGACGAAGGCGACGTCGGGGCCGACCTGCACGAAGGTATCCTTGACGTTGTTGTTGAGCTTTGCGACGCGCTTGAAGCCGTTAGCCTCAAAGGCTTTGCAGAAGGCGTTCGCCATCTCGGTGTCCTTAAAGGTGATGTGCGATATCAGCCTGAACTGCTCACGGGTAACGAGCGATTCATCCGCCTCGAAGCCCACGACGAAGCCCGTGCACCACCAATACTCGGTGTAGGGGCGGGTAAGCTCGGGCTCATAGTTGCCTGTCTTGGTTTCGTCCCAAAGGAAGGTCATCTCCATTTTGAGCCAATCCTCTTTTGCGGCGCAGGAGTAGCCCGTGCCCTTTTTGCCGATCGGGCGGGTGTATACGCCGACCTCGCCGCCGACGAAGTAGTAGCCGTACTGACCCTTCCAGATCTGGATGAGCCATTCCTTGCCGCCGTAGGTGAATTTGGTGCGGACGGTGTCGTAATATATGACTCCGACCACGGCGAGACGGTCATAAGCCTCGTTGAAGCCAAAATTCGACTGCCAACACGCCTTGTCATCGGTATAATAGTAGTTGCCCTCTGGGTCGTACTTGTAGGAGGCTATCTTCGCCTTGTCGAAGTCGATCTTGCTGTCGGGCGGGATGTATTTCGGCGCATGAGGCATGGTGAATACCTCGGAGAATTTGGCATTCACGAGCGTTGTCAGCTCGGTTACGGCTTGGACGGCGGTGGTCACGCGGTCGGTGAGCTTCTCGGTGATCTTCTCGCCGCTCTTGGCGGTGGACGTCTCTGCCGCGGGAGTTTCGCTTGCCGCTTTGCTCGGGGCTGCGGTGTAGCTCGGGAATTCGTAGCCCGCAGTGCTTTGGGGAGCCTCGGCGGTGGCGCTCGCATCTGCCGGAGTCACGGTCGGATTCTCGTTGCCGAGTTTCACGATGAGCACGGCGATAAGGCATACCGCCGCTGCCGCAACGGCTGCAACCGCGGCGACAATCTTCTTGTTTTTCATTTTTTACCCTCCGTTTAATCGAAAGTGTATTCACGCACAAAGGCGTTGATAAACAGCGGACCCATGTCCATAGCAAGCAGGACGGGTTTGCCGTCTTTCACCATAAATGTCATGCCCTCGCCTTCGCTGCCCGAGGTCAGGTTGCGGTCGAGATACTTAGTGACCGCGCCGCTCATTGGGTCGATGCGGTATATCGCCTGGGTGACGTCGTTGGTCGCCGCATAGAGCACGCCGTTCATGAATTCCGCGCCCTGAATTGACGGCACGACTTCGCTCAGGGGCACCTCGCGCACGAATTCCATGCCCTTTGCCGTGTCGTAGACAAGCAGCTTTGTCGGCTGCTTAGAGTGATCGGTGCAATAGAGATAGCCCGTGTCGGGGTCAACGCAGACCCAGGGCATACCCCTCGTGATAAGCTCGTCATCCATGAAGTAGAAGGCGGTCATTTCAAGCGTTTCGGCGTCATAAACGCCGACGGTGGGGTAGTCCCAGACCTTGCTGTCCTCAAGCCCGGCGTAGATCTTGCCGTTATAATAGCTCATGCCGCCGATGTGGGCGATGCCGTAGATATCGTGCAGGTCGTCGGGTATTGCGGTGTAATTCGCCGCCGTGACGGTGCGGGCGTCGGCTTTGGTGCGGATGATGGTGGTCTTTGACGAGAAATAGAGCGATTCGCCGTCGCTTGCCATGCCCTGGGAGCGGAAATATGCCCCGATGCCGACCACGTTTACGCGCGCGGAATCCGGACGGTCTGCGGCGGAGATGAGATCAATGCCGCCGGTGAGAATGTAGAACGGTATGAGCACAACGGCGAAGACGCTTGCGATTATGCGGTTAACCGTTATTCCGAAAGAACTCATAAAGTACCTCCTTTTCATGCCGAATATATAATGTATTATAACAACTCTTCCCGAGATAGTCAACTTTTATGTGCAAATCATTGACAACGGCACCGAAAACGGGTAAAATAATAATGGATTATCCCGCCGCAGCCGAGCTTACACGGCTGTAGATTTATATAAAAAAGGAGTGTTTTTATGAATGATGTAAAGAAACTCTATGAGCTTTGGCTCGAGAAAACGAAGGGCGACGAGCAGACCCATGCGGAGCTGCTCTCCATCGAGGGCAACGACGACGAGATCCTCGACCGCTTCTATAAAAATCTTGAATTCGGCACCGCGGGTCTCAGAGGCGTGCTCGGTGCGGGCACCAACCGCATGAATATCTACACCGTGTGCCAGGCGACCCAAGGGCTTGCCGACTATCTGAACGGCGCCTATGAATCGTCGAGCGTTGCCATCGGCTACGATTCGAGGATAAATTCCGACGTATTCTCCCGCCGCTGCGCCGAAGTGCTTGCGGCTAACGGCATAAAGGTCTACATCTACCCCCGTCTCATGCCTACCCCGCTGCTCTCCTTTGCCGTAATGCGCCTTAAATGCAAGAGCGGCATAGTTATCACAGCGAGCCACAACCCCTCGAAGTACAACGGCTACAAGTGCTATGACCCCGCAGGCTTCCAGATGACCGAGGAGGCGGCGCAGGCGACCTATGAGTGCATTCAAAAGGTCGATATGTTCAGCGATATCAAGTCAATGCCCTTTGACGAGGCAATGGCGAAGGGGCTTATCGAGTATATCCCCGACAGCATCGTTGAGGAGTTCTACTCGCTTGTCATGCAGCGCCCGATAAACCCCGAGGTCAGCAAGAGAAGCGATATCAAGATAATCTATACCCCGCTCAACGGCACGGGCAATATCCCCGTGAGGACTATCCTCTCAAGGGCGGGCTTCAAGAATGTGTCCGTAGTCAAGGAGCAGGAGATGCCCGACGGCAAATTCCCGACCTGCCCCTATCCGAACCCCGAAATTCGTCAGGTATTTGAATGCGGCCTTAAAATGACCGAGACCGAGAAGGCCGATCTCATGCTTGCCACCGACCCCGACTGCGACAGAGTCGGCATCGCCGTGCTCACAAACGGCGAATATGTGCTGCTCTCGGGCAACGACGTGGGCGTGCTGCTCGCGAATTACATCCTCTCCGCAAGGCAGGCAAAGGGTCTGCCCACCGAGGGTATGTTTATGACCAAGTCCTTTGTCTCCACTCCGCTCTTCAATAAGGTCGCCGCCAAATACGGCTGCACCGTCGTCGACGTGCTCACCGGCTTCAAATATGTCGGCGAATTCATCGCAAACCTTGAGAAGAAGGGCGAGGAGAATCGCTTCCTCATGGGCTTTGAGGAGAGCTACGGCTACCTCATCGGCACCCACGCCCGTGACAAGGACGCCGTCGCGGCCTCGCTTATGATATGCGAAATGGCGGCGTACTATAAAGAGCAGGGCAAGACCCTCGTGGATGTCCTGAACGAGATCTATGCCGAATTCGGCAACTACAACAACCGCCTTTACAACTTTATGTTTGAGGGCGCAAGCGGTATGGTGAAGATGGCGGAGATCATGGACGATACCCGCAAATCGCCCCCCGCCGAGCTTGCGGGCATGAAGGTGCTCGAGGTTCACGATTTCGAGGCGAGCACGATAACCGACACCGTTACGGGCGAGAAGAGGGCGATAGCTCTGCCGAAGTCAAACGTGCTTGCATATTCGCTGCCGAACGGCAACTTTGCGATAGTCCGTCCCTCCGGCACCGAGCCTAAGATAAAGGTCTATATCACCGGCTGCGGCAAGACCGCCGACGAGGCGGAGGCCACTGCCATAGCTCTCGGCGACGCTATGAAGTCGCTGCTGAAGATCAATTAAAGCGAAACGGAGATCAATACTATGAAGGATCGCAGCTTATTTGTGAGAATAGTCGCTATAATTCTTTGCGCCCTGATGGTGGGCGGTGCCCTCACCGCAGCTATCAGCGCATTTGCGGCGGATGTCAACTTGGCCGCTTCACCCGACACGGGCAGCCGCAACAATGTTTGGGTCATTGTCGCCGCAGTTGTGGCGGTGGCAGTCATCGTTCTGTGCCTGTTGCTTCCCAAATTTACAAAAAAGAAATAATTTCGTCAAAGTGGCCGCCGAGAGATCGGCGGTTACTGAAATAAAGGATTTGTTTTAATGTCAGATTTTCAATACAAGGTATCCGTAGTCATCCCTGTATATAACTGCGCCGAGCATCTCGAGCGCTGCGCCAAGAGCCTTACGAAGCAGACGATAAGGAAGTCCCAGCTTGAGGTCATCTTTGTCAACGACGGCTCCAAGGACGGCAGCGGCGAGATATGCAAGCGCCTGAGCGAGCAGTATTCCTTTGTCAAATTCTTTGATAAGGAGAACGGCGGCGTATCCTCGGCGAGGAATACGGGCATCAGGCTTGCAAAGGGCAAATACATAATGTTCCTTGACGCCGACGATACTCTCTCAAAGAATACTCTCAAGGCCGTTACGGGCTTCTTTGACAAGCACTATGACGAGGTCGACCTTGTTACCTACAAGATAATCCCTTATTGGAAGAAGCAACGCTACGCCATGCACTCGAGATTCAAGGTGCTCGGCGACAGCGGGGTATATGACCTCAACGAGGGCCGGAACTGCTACATCTGCCAGACGACGATGAATATCTGCATCAAAAATCTCGGCGAGGGCAAGACCCCGCTCTTTGACGAGAAGCTGAAATTCCACGAGGATATCAACTATTGCTGCGGCATCGTCAGGGATAAGATGAAGATAGGCTACTGCAAGGAGGCGGAGTATTATTACCTGCGCCACCCGAGCAGCACGACCGACAGGCGCGGCTTCGCTTACTATATCTTTGAGGATACCATGGCCATGTGGGAGCGGCTCTTTGCCCCCTACGGCGATAAAGTGCCCCGCTATTATCAGGCTATATACCTCAACGACCTGAATTGGAAGACCATTCAGGACAGGCTCCTGCCTTATTATTACTCCGAGGCGAAATTCGATAAGTCGGTCGAGCGTATTCTTGCGCTTGTCAAAAAAATCGACGACGACGTGATACTCGAGCGCCCCGGCATGGATCTTTATCACAAGCATTTCCTTATCAATTTCAAGCAGAGCGGCAAGGTCGCCCTGCAATGCGAGGAGGACGCCCTGCGCCTTGTCTATAACGGCGAGACCACCTCTCTGCTTGAGCAGGGTGAGACGGTCTATGAGGCAGAGAAGGTATGTATTGTCGCCGACAGGCTCAAGGTCAGGGGCGGCAAATTTATCTTTGACGGCTTCCTCAAATCCCCGATTTTCATGTATTGCGGCAAGCCCGAGGTAAATCTCATCATCGACGGCGAGAGCCGACCGCTCGAGCTGACCCACTCCGAGAACGAGCATTACAAGGCGGGCATACGCACGGGTACATTCTGGCGTGTGCAGTTTGAATTTGACTGTGCAAAGGTCAACGACTTCCGCATCGAGGTCAGGGTGAACGGCGTCGGCTACGGCACCACGTTCTATTACGGCCCCCACAGCTCGATAGCTCAGCACAGGCGGTTCAAGGGCTTCAGCGCCCGCGGACTTGTCTGCCGCGAGGCGAACGGAGCTTTTACCGTCAGGCATTTCCCGTCCTTCGGCGCCGTGACGCTGATGCTGCGCCTGCTGATAAGCAATTTCTTCTGCTACCTGAGGATAAAGCCCGCCGTTATACCGAACAGGATAACGGGCTACCTCCACAGGGCAAAGCGCAGGAGCGTATGGATATATCTCGACCGCTACGGCGTTTTTGACAACGCCTATGACCAGTTCAAACACGATATCGGCAAGGAGGACGGCGTTGAGCGCTATTATATCCTCAACGAATGCGACCTCGACAAGCTGAATGAGCGCTTCACGACCGAGGAGAAGGAGCATATCGTCCTCTTCGGCTCGCACAGGCATAAGGAACTGTATTTTGAGTGCGACAAGCTGATAACCTCGTTCTCGAATCTCTCGAATGTCTGCCCGTTCAGCGCCGGGCCGATGCGCTGGTATGCCGATCTGACCAAATATGAGCTTGTCTATCTCCAGCACGGAATCCTGCACGCCTCGCTGCGTAAGATGTATTCAAAGGAATGTACGCCGATAGATAAGATAGTCGTTTCCAGCGAATTTGAGGTCAAAAATCTGACCGAGAATTACGGCTACTCTGAGAGCGACCTTATCCGCTCGTGTATGCCGAGATACGACGGCATGGAGATAAGCGGCAAAAAGAAAAACAGGCTGCTCTTCTCGCCTTCATGGCGCAGCAACCTGATAGGCCCGCTTGTCAATAACGAGCGCAAGGAGGAGCCGGAGGCGTTCCTCAATTCGCCGTTTTGCAAGCAGGTGACGGCGTTCCTCAACTCCGAGCGGCTGCATGACCTGCTCGTGAAGAACGACCTTTACCTCGATTTCCAAAATCATCCGATATTCAGATGCTACAACAGCCTGCTGAATATCACGAACGACCGCGTCTGCACCGACAGCTCCGCAAGGCAGGATGAATACCGCCTGATGATAACGGATTATTCCTCCATCGTCTTTGACTCGGTCTATCTCGGCTGCCCGATAATCTATTTCGTACCCGATTACGCCGAATTCCTCGCGGGAGTGTCGCACAACTACCGCAAGCTCGATTTGCCGCTTGAGGAGGGCTTCGGCCCCTTTACCGAGGACGCCGACAGCCTCATCGACCGTCTCGAGGAGTGCATAGCCGCGGGCTTCGTGCCGCAGGAGCCTTACCGCTCCCGCATGGAGAGCTTTTTCCTCTACCGTGACGACAAATGCCGCGACAGGCTCTATGACAGCCTTATGACAAAATA
>UMAN01046356.1_pt1 | contig 11897 bp, 9 predicted proteins | sample 1963721 | NCBI WGS metagenome assembly UMAN01 (sample SAMEA4835917, study PRJEB28245) | human gut metagenome | biome: gut microbiome; material: fecal sample | place: Denmark | collected 2008 | reverse complement strand
ACTCCTAAAAAAACTCCTAGGAATATATAAGCTCTTAATTCTCCGTTATTAAACTTAAAAATAGAAAACAAAAGAATTGAACCTGTAATAATCCAAAACAATATGTCTTGCAAATTTGTTCTAAAATCTGATGTTTTAAAAGATTTTCGTAAAATTCTAAAAATATCAAAAAGAATTCCAATAATTAATCCGTTGAGTATAAAAATTAAAAATACATAAGCTTGATTACTCAATATTTCACCTTATTCTATTTAAATATTTTTCCTATTAGGGAACCACTTTTTTTATCTGCTGATTTTTCAGAATATGACAGATTAAAAATATCGCCTTCAACAACTACTTCTGATGTATCTATACTCAATTTATTAATTCTTAAATTCTCACCTTTTACATTTAAAAGACCTAGTTCAGTTTCAACTATTACTATTTGGTCATCAAAACTCAAAACATCTAGAACTCCGGAAATACTTAATTTTTCTCTGTTTTCTAAAACTAAATTTTGAATTACATTTGTGTTTAATGCTTTTCTTTCCTCTATTGCCATAATATCAACCTCCTAATAAATCTTGGTACATAAATATATATATTCATGTCTTGTCTAATTTAGAACGATAAATTAGAAATTTACGAAGTGTGAGGTGTAAAAAAAAAGAAGAGATTTTAAATTCTCTTCTTCCCTATTAAGTATTCAAATCTAATGTCTAAAATGTCTCATTCCTGTAAATATCATTGTCATTCCAAATTCATTACATTTATCTATTGATTCTTGGTCTCTTTTTGCTCCTCCTGGTTGTATTATAGCTGTTATTCCTGCTTCATGTGCTGCCTCTACACAGTCTGAAAATGGGAAAAATGCATCTGATGCAAGTACTGCACCTTTTGTTATACCTTCGCCTATTAATTCATTCGCGTGTTCTATTGATTGTTTTGTTGCCCAAATTCTATTTACTTGTCCAGGACCAATTCCTATCGATTGTTTGTCTTTTCCAAGTGCTATTCCGTTTGATTTAGTATATTTTACTATTTTCCAAGTAAACAACATATCTTCTAACTCTTTGTCTGTAGGTTTTCTATCTGTTACTACTGTGTAATTATCTAATAGTTTGGAATCTATAGTTTGAAGTATTATTCCTCCATTTATTTTTTTAATATCATAAGAACCTTCTGGTTGTTTTACAGTAATACTTGGCAATAAAAGCAATCTTAAATTTGGTTTTTGTTTTAATATTTCTAATGCTTTTTCTTCATATGATGGAGCAACAACAACTTCTAAAAAGATTTCTTTCATTTCGATTGCCATTTTTTCTGTTATTTCTCTGTTAGCAACTACTATTCCACCAAATATTGATGTTTTATCTGCTTTAAATGCTTTTTTCCAAGCCTCATAAATATCAGTACCGCTACCTACTCCACATGGATTCCCATGTTTACATGCTACAACGGTTGGCTCGTCAAATTCTTTTAACAACTCCAAAGCTCCATTTGTATCGTTTATATTGTTAAATGATAGTTCCTTTCCATTTAATTGTTTTGCAATTGTTAAAGAACCTTCGCATTTTCCAATTTCTTTATATAAAGCTCCTATTTGATGAGGGTTTTCTCCATATCTCATTTCTTGAACTTTTTCATACGTTAGAGTAAGTTCTTGAGGTAAACTTTCATCTTTTCTTTCTTGTTTTAAGTAATTACAAATCATCGCATCATAACTTGCTGTATGTTCAAAGACTTTATTCATTAAATAGAATTTTGTATCTAAAGAAACACTTCCATTTTCTTTTAATTCTTTTAAAACTTTTTCATAATCTTTTGGATCTGTAATTACTGTAACATCTTGATAATTTTTAGCAGCGCTTCTAAGCATTGTAGGTCCACCTATATCTATGTTTTCAACTGCTTCTTGTCTTGTTACACCTTCTTTTAATATTGTTTGTTTAAATGGATATAAATTAACTACAACAAAATCTATTGTTTCCACATTTAATTGATTTAATTGCTCCATATGTTTTGGATTACTTCTCATTGCTAAAATTCCTGCATGTACTTTCGGATGAAGTGTTTTTACTCTTCCATCTAAACATTCTGGAAATCCTGTTAAATCTGAAATTTCAATAGCTTTTATGCCTTCTTCTTTTAATTTTTTGTATGTACCACCAGTTGAAATTATTTCAATACCTAATCCTTCTAATTCTTTTGCAAATTCTACAATTCCTGTTTTGTCAGAAACACTAATTAACGCTTTCAATACAAACAACCTCCTATTATTTTTTACTCCATTTTAAGTAGCTTTCCATAAAGCCATTTAAATCTCCGTTCATTACAGCTTCAACATTTCCAACTTCATAATTTGTTCTATGGTCTTTTACCATTGTGTATGGGCAAAATACATAAGAACGAATTTGGCTTCCCCATGCTATGTCTTTTTGTACACCTTTTAAATCTTCTATTTTTTCTTTTTGCTCTCTTTCTTTTAATTCTAGAAGTTTAGATTTTAGCATTCTCATGGCAGTTTCTTTATTTTGTACCTGCGACCTTTCTGATTGGCAAGAAACTACTATATTTGTTGGGATATGTGTTATTCTAACTGCGGAGTCAGTTTTATTTATATGCTGACCTCCTGCTCCGCGATGCTCTATATGTATCTATTCTTAAATCATCTGGATTTATATCTAATACAATATCTTCTGATATTTCTGGCAATACTTCTAGAGAAGCAAACGAAGTATGTCTTCTACCACCACTATCAAAAGGAGAAATTCTTACTAATCTATGTACTCCCATCTCCCCTTTTAAATAGCCATATGCGTATTCTCCCGAAATTAGGAATGTAACGCTTTTTATTCCTGCTTCATCACCTTCTAAATAATCCAATTCTTTTACGTTATAATTATTGTTAGAAGCCCATTTTGAATACATTCTATATAGCATTTGAACCCAATCTTGAGATTCTGTTCCTCCTGCTCCTGGATGAAGTGTAAGTATTGCATTATTCTGGTCATATTTACCCGATAATAAAGTTTTTACTTCTAATTCATTTATTTCTTTTTCTAACTTTCTAGTACTTTTTATAACTTCTAACTCCAATTGTTCATCTGGTTCGTTGATAAGCAATATAGTCATTTCATTTATATTGTCTAATTCTTGTTCTAGTTTTTTATATGTTTCTACTTCGCTTTCTAATCTTTTTAATTTTGTAATTATTGGTGTAGAAAGTGTTGGATTATCCCAAAAGTTAGGTTCGTTAACTTTTGTTTGAAGTTTTTTTATTTCTAATTGAATTTTAGATATGTCAAAGTGAATCACCAATCTTTTTTAAATTTTCTTTTAGTGTTGCAATTTTAAACTTATTCTCTTCTAGCTCTAACATAATTCACTCTCCATTCTAGTCTTTCAATTTATTATTTACATAGTCTAATAAGCCTTCTGGCATTTTTATTGTACAATTAACATCATCGGTTTTATAAAAACAATAATCTTTTATTTCATTTTGTAGATAAAGTTCCACACCATTTTGTAAATCTATTTTTACATCTGTTTTTATTCCTAAATATTTTGATGTTTCATCTTGCTCTAATGATATGTTTTTACAAATTTCTAAAAGTTCGTTTATGTCTTTTCTTTTCTTTATTTCTACTACTTTTTCAACTTCTCCGCTTTCATTATATTTTTCTATTTTTATATTTTTAGTAGCATATCTGTTATTAGATTTACTACTATTGTTTGAAACTACTAAACATATTGAAAGTAGAATAATTATAAGTGCTACTACTCCTGCTACAACGTAAATTATAGTATTTTTTTTCATATTAACACCTCCTTTTCTTTTGTGTGATAGGATTTATTCATAATCTACAACATTTATCCAATTGCTTAAAAATTCTTGTTCTTCTTCTCTTCCTTTAGTCATTTGAGTTGCAGCAACTATTGGTATCCATCTTTGAATATTAGCTTTTGTTATACCAGATTTTTCTGAAAACAAATTGATATATTTTTCTGCTAATTCATTTTTTCCTTCTATAGAAAATAATAAGAATGTTCTTGCTGCATCTGCTGAAGCATTTCCTTGTGTTACATGTGACCAGTCTATTACATATACTTCACCATTTTCTTTTATAATTACATTACTTGGATTAAAATCTCCATGACATAATTTCGTATGGTTTTTCATTCCCTCTAATCTTTGCATTAATTCATATCTTGTATTTTCATCTATATTTACCGCATTACTTAATTTTCTTCTAAATTTATCTTTTATTCTGTTTAATAAAGGTACTGAATTTGATAGTATTTTCATTTGAGTATCAACAAAAAGGTTTAAATATTCTTCTTCTTTTTCTGGATGTTCTTCCATTAGTTTATTAAGAGGTGTACCTTCTATATGTTCTGAAACTAATCCCCATCTACCATCTATTTTGGTTACTTCTAATAGTTTAGGTACATTAAGAGTTGTTCCTTCCTCTACTCTAGCTTGGTTTAAAGCTTCATTAAGTATGTCGGCTTTTGAATAATTTTCTACAAATAATTTTATAGTTTTGTCACTATCTTTATAGACTGTTTTAGTTTTTCTTTCTGCTATTGGATTTTCTAGATTATAATACATATTTATCATCCTTTCTTTTATTAAGTAAGACTTATAGAGTTAATTTATCTATAAGTCTTAACAAAGTAAGTTTTATTTTATTCTTTTCCATAATAAGCTTTTAAATACATATCTTTAATTTCACTTATTAATGGGTATCTTGGGTTTGCACCTGTGCATTGATCATCAAATGCTTGTTCTGACATTTCATCTAATCTATCTAAGAAGTCTTTCTCATCAATGCCATAATCTTTAATAGTTTTCTTAATTCCTATTTTTTCTTTTAATTCATCAATTGCTTTTATTAAATTGTTTAGGCTTTCCTCGTCATTTGCTCCACCAAATCCTAAAGCTTCTGCTACTTCTGCATATCTTCTTAAAGTATGTGGATGATCATATTGTGGAAATGTTCCCATTTTGGTTGGTACTTCAGCACTGTTAAATCTTAAAACATAATTAATCATTAATGCATTTGCAATTCCGTGAGGTATGTGATGGAATGCACCAAGTTTATGTGCCATAGAATGGCATACACCTAAAAATGCATTTGCAAAAGCCATACCAGCCATTGTAGCTGCATTTGCCATTTTTTCTCTTGCTTCTGGATCGTTTGCTCCATTTTCATAAGCTCTTGGTAAATATTTAAATATATTTTTTAAAGATTCAATAGCTAATCCATCTGTATATTCAGTAGCCATCATTGAAGCATATGCTTCTAGGCAGTGAGTTACAGCGTCTATACCAGATGCTGACGTTAATCCTTTTGGAGCATTCATCATCATATTACAATCAACTATTGCCATTTTTGGTAATAATTCGTAATCTGCTAAAGGATATTTAGTTCCTGTTTTTTCATCTGTTATAACTGCAAAAGGTGTAACTTCTGAGCCAGTACCTGCTGATGTTGGAACTGCTATAAAATAAGCCTTTTCACCCATTTTAGGGAATGTGTAAACTCTTTTTCTTATATCCATAAATCTCATTGCCATATCTAGGAAATCAACTTCTGGATGTTCATACATAACCCACATAATTTTACCAGCATCCATTGCACTACCTCCACCAACAGCAATTATTGCATCAGGCTTAAATTCATTCATTGCTTTTGTTCCTTCTATTGCACAAGCAAGTGTTGGATCTGGTGCTACATTTGAAAATGTTGTATGTGCTATTCCTAATTCATCTAATTTATCTGTTATTGGTTTTGTATAACCATTTTCAAATAAGAATGTATCTGTTACTATAAATACTTTTTTCTTATCCATTACATTTTTTAATTCTTCTAAGGCTACAGGTAAGCAACCTCTTTTTATATATACCTTCTCAGGTGCTCTAAACCAAAGCATATTTTCTCTCCTTTCGGCAACTGTTTTTATATTTAATAAATGTTTTATTCCAACGTTTTCTGATACTGAGTTTCCTCCCCAAGAACCACAACCAAGTGTTAAAGATGGAGCTAATTTAAAGTTATATAAATCTCCTATTCCTCCTTGTGATGATGGAGTATTTATAAGTACTCTACAAGTTTTCATATTGCTATAAAATTCTTCTATTTTTTCTTTTTGTGTAAGTGTATTTATATATAATGATGAAGTATGCCCTAATCCTCCATCTGCTATAAGTTGTTTTGCTTTAGCTAAAGCATCTTCAAAATCTTTTGCTTTATACATTGCTAAAACTGGTGATAATTTTTCGTGTGCAAATTCTTCTGATAGGTCTACACTTTCTACTTCGCCAATTAGTATTTTTGCTGTTTCTGGCACTTCTAAACCTGCAAGTTTAGCAATATTATAAGCAGATTGTCCAACTATTTTTGCATTTAATGCACCATTTATAATTATTGTTTTTCTTACTTTTTCTATTTCTTCACTATTTAATATATAGCAACCTCTTTTTGCAAATTCTGCTTTTACTGCATCATATACTTTATCTAATACAATTACAGATTGTTCAGAAGCGCATATCATACCATTATCAAATGTTTTTGAATGTATAATTGAGTTTACTGCTAATATAATATCAGCACTTTCATCTATAATTGCTGGTGTATTTCCTGCACCAACTCCAAGTGCTGGCTTTCCACTTGAATAAGCAGATTTAACCATACCAGGTCCACCTGTTGCTAATATTGTATCTACTGATTGCATTAATGTATTTGTAAGTTCTAGTGAAGGAACATCTATCCATCCTATAATTCCTTCTGGAGCTCCCGCTTTTACTGCTGCTTCTAGAACAACTTTTGCAGCCGCTATTGTTGAAGCTTTAGCTCTTGGATGAGGGCTTATTATAATTCCATTTCTTGTTTTTAAACAAATTAATGTTTTGAATATTGCTGTTGATGTTGGGTTTGTTGTTGGTATAACTGCCCCAATTACTCCAATTGGTTCTAACACTTTTTTTATGCCATAATAGTTATCTTCTTCAACAACTCCAACTGTTTTTTCATTTTTGTATTTGTTATAAATATATTCAGCAGCATAATGATTTTTTATAATTTTGTCTTCTACTACTCCCATACCAGTTTCTTCTACTGCCATTTGTGCAAGAGGTATTCTTGCTTGATTTGCTGCAATTGCAGCAGCTTTAAAGATTTGGTCAACCTTTTCTTGTGAAAATTTTGAGAATTCTTCTTGTGCTTTTCTAACTCTTGTAATAGTATTTTGTAAACTCTCAATACTATCTACGACTTCATATTTTTCAGCCATTTTTTGCCTCCTTAAAATTGTTTATTATATAACTATTAGTATATCTCAAATTTATATAATAATATACTTTTTAACCGATTACATATTAACATATACATACTTCTTTTTCAATATTTTTTTTGCATATTTAAACTAAAAAATAATAAAAAACAAGCCAATAAATATCGACCTGTTTACTCATATTTAAATAATACTTTAGCCTTGCCATCTTTAACGTTAATCTCACTAATTGCACCATTTACTATTGTTAAGCAAGGTGCTTTATGAGAAATATCTGCATCATAAATAACTGGGATATTAAGCCCTTTTAATATGCTATCTTCTAAACATGATTTTACATCATAATCGTAGCGCGATACATCAACTCCAAATCTTCCAAAAACTATTCCTTTTGTATATTTAAAGTATCCTAATTCGTTCATTTTCCATAATACTCGAATAGTTTCTTCTTTTGATAATTCGCAATTATCAAAATACCAAATTATTCCGTCATTTTTGTATTTTTCATTAAAGTCATTTATTCCGTCATATTTGGTTCCAGCAAGAGTTGAAATTATATCAAAACATCCACCTATAATTCTTCCTTTTATAGTTACTGGCTCATCATCCAAGGTTTTCCAATATACTTTTTCTGTTAGATTGTAATTTTCTAAGCCTGTTTTTTTCTCTACATATTCATTTTCGTATAAATCATAATTGTGTTCTTCTTTTAAATTACCTTTTAGGAATTCTAAGAAATTTATTTGACTTTGATGAAGTGTCTCGGATCCAAATGAAGTAAAGTTCTGCCCATAAACAGTTGCAATATCACATTTTGTTGTTATTGGATATAACAATCCTGTTGGGTCAGAAAATCCTGCTATAAATTTAGGATTTTCTTTTATTAAGTCAAAGTCTATATATGGTAATATTTCAACTAAAAATTCTCCACCTGCAGCACAGAAAATCATTTTTATATCTTTATTACTAAACATATCATTTATTTCTTTTGCTCTTTCTCTTGCTGTTGCACTTCTTCCTTTTTCAGATTTTAAAAGATTTTCTGATAAAATCAATTTATATCCCAATTTTTCTAATGTTTTTTTAGAATTTAGGGATTTATTTATTCTTTCTTTGCAGTCTGCTCCAGCAGATGGAGCAGGAACACCTATGCAATCATTTTCTTTAATGAAACTAGGATATATCAAATTATTCACCTTTCTTTAACACATTATTTACCACAACAATTTTTATATTTTTTACCGGCTACCACATGGACATGGGTCATTTCTGCCAACTTTTGGGCCTTCGTTTGTAACAGGTATATGTGAAACCTCTTTTGATTCTTGAGGTGTAGAATTTTTTAATGCATTTACTGCTTGTTCAAGTCCTTGACTTGTTATTTTTACAGTTTGTTTTCTTTCAACATTATTAACTCTATTTATATTTAGTAAAATTTTTACTACGTCATGCTTAATGTCATTAACCATTTTGTCAAACATATCAAATCCTTCAATTCTGTATTGAACTACTGGATCTTTTTGACCATATGCACGAAGACCAATACCGTCTTTTAATTCATCCATTGCATCTATATGATCCATCCATTTTTGATCTACTACTTTTAGCATAACAACTCTTTCAACTTCGCCAATTTCATTTTGTCCAATTTCTTCTGCTTTTTTATCATAATTTTGTAATGCTTTTTCTTTTAATTCATCTGTTATTTCTTGAACATCTAAATGCTTTTTAGATAAAGATCCTAAGTCATTTACATTAAATATTGTTTTTATTTCTTGTAATAATCCTTCTTTATTTACATCTTCTCCATTTCCAACATATTCTTGAATTGTTTCTTCTGCCACACTATTGATCATGTGTAATATATTTTCGTGAATATTCTCTCCATCTAAAACTTGTTTTCTTTGTTTGTAGATTATTCCTCTTTGAGTATTCATAACGTCATCATATTGAAGTACATGTTTACGAATACTAAAGTTCTTTCCTTCAACTTTCTTTTGTGCTGATTCAACAGCTCTTGAAAGTATTCCCATTTCTAATGGCATATTTTCGTCTGCACCTAATGTATTATATACTGATGTTACCATATCTCCACCAAATATTTTCATTAGGTCATCATCTAGTGCAATATAAAATCTTGATTCTCCTGGGTCTCCTTGACGTCCACTACGTCCACGAAGCTGATTGTCTATTCTTCTTGATTCGTGTCTTTCTGTACCTATAATTTTTAGTCCACCTGCATCTACAACTTTTTGCTTTTCTTCTCTTATTTCATTATCAAATCTTTGTTCTAATTTACTAAAAGTTTCTCTTGCTTTTAATATTTCCTCATCTTCTGTTTCGTTATGTGTTGTTGATTGTTCTATTAATTCTTCTGAAAATCCTTGCTTTTTCATTTCTTGTTTTGCCAAGAATTCACTATTACCGCCAAGCATAATATCAGTACCACGACCAGCCATGTTTGTTGCTATTGTAACGGCACCAAATTTACCAGCTTGTGCAATAATTTGAGCTTCTTTTTCATGGTATTTAGCATTTAATACTTCATGCTTTATTCCCTCTCTTTTTAATATGCTACTTAATTTTTCGGATTTCTCTATTGAAACAGTACCAACTAGCACTGGTTGACCCTTTTCATGGCTTCTTTTAATATCTTCTACTACTGCTCTAAATTTAGCATTTTCATTTTTATATATAACATCATTATTATCAATTCTTATCATTGGTTTATTTGTAGGAATTGATATTACGTCTAAATTATATATCTCTCTAAATTCAGATTCTTCTGTCATAGCTGTACCAGTCATACCTGATAATTTATCATACATTCTAAAATAGTTTTGGAATGTAATTGTTGCAAGAGTTTTAGACTCATTTGCAATTTTAACATGTTCTTTTGCTTCTATTGCTTGATGAAGGCCATTACTGTATCTTCTTCCATACATAATTCTTCCTGTAAACTCGTCAACTATTAATACTTCTCCATCTTTAACTATGTAGTCAATATCTTTTTTCATAATTCCATGAGCATGTAATGCTTGATTAATATGATGAACTATATCAGAATTATCTAAATCATTTAAATTTTCTAATTTAAAATAATCTTCAGCTTTCTTGATACCTTTTTGAGTTAATGTTGCTGATTTTGCTTTTAAATCTACTATATAATCATATTTTTCATTATCTTCTTCTTGATCAAAATCTTTAATATCTTCTTCTACTAATACTTTTGATTTTAATCTTTTTACAAAATCATCTGCTTGTGAGTATAAAACAGAAGATTCTGCTGCTGTACCAGATATAATTAAAGGTGTACGTGCCTCATCAATTAAGATACTATCTATCTCATCTACAATTGCATAATTTAATGGTCTTTGAACCATATCATTTTTATATATAACCATATTATCTCTTAAATAGTCAAAACCATATTCGTTATTTGTACCATAAGTAATATCACTGTTATATGATTTTTGCTTTTGCTCACTGTTCATGCCAGCAATTACAAGTCCAACAGATAGTCCTAAAAACTTATATAGTTTTCCCATCCATTCACTATCTCTTTTTGCTAAGTAATCATTTACAGTTACAACATGAACACCTTTTCCTGTTAGCGCATTTAAATATACAGGAAGTGTTGCAACTAAAGTTTTACCTTCACCAGTTTTCATTTCTGCAATTCTTCCTTGATGAAGAATAATTCCACCTATCAACTGAACATCAAAATGACGCATACCTAAAACTCTTTTAGAAGCTTCTCTAACTACTGCAAAAGCTTCTGGTAATATATCATCTAAAGTTTCTCCTTCATTTAACCTTTTTTTGAACTCTTGTGTCTTACCTGTTAGTTCTTCATCAGAAAGTTTTGATATTTCTGGTTCTAGTCCATTTATTTTATCTACTATTGGCATTACTCTTTTTACTTCTTTTTCACTATATGTGCCAAAAATTTTGCTAAATAAACCCATTTAATTTCCTTCTTTCAATTAATGTGTATGATGTGGCAAACTGAGTTTACCATACATTTAAATAATATATCATGAACTGTAATATATTGCAAGAATTTAACATAGAATTTAATTAGATAAATTGAAAGGACTGATATCATGTTTGTATGGAATATTAAATTAAATGGAAAAAAACTAGTAAAGATATTTCTTGTTATTATAGCAATTGCAATAACAATATATTTTGCAATTTCTGCATATATGATTTATAGTAATAGTTTTAAAGTAAAAGATGAAGTAAATAGTTCAAATATGATTAATATTTCTACTAATAACTATACTAACATTTTAAAGTCTGTGCATGATGATATAGATTCCTATGTAGGTAAAGAAATATGTTTTTCTGGTTATGTTTATAGATTACTAGATTTTAAAGAAACAGAGTTTGTTCTTGCACGAGATATGCTAATTAGTTCAGATATGCAAACATTAATTGTTGGTTTTTTGTGTGATTGCAAAAATGCCCAAAATTTTGCTGATAATTCTTGGGTCGAAATAAAAGGTGAAATTACAAAAGGTTCATATCATGGCGATATGCCCATAATTAAAATAAAAGAAATCAAACAAATAGAAAAGCCAAAAGATAATATATATGTATATCCCCCTGAT
>UMAN01018357.1_pt1 | contig 12209 bp, 9 predicted proteins | sample 1963721 | NCBI WGS metagenome assembly UMAN01 (sample SAMEA4835917, study PRJEB28245) | human gut metagenome | biome: gut microbiome; material: fecal sample | place: Denmark | collected 2008 | reverse complement strand
ACGATGATCATGGTCATATGTTCACTTGCCAGCTGTCTGATCACCTTTAATACTTCTGCCGTCAATTCCGGATCCAGGGCTGAGGTCGGCTCATCGAAGAACAGGATTTTGGGCTGCAGTGCCAGTGCCCTGGCTATGGATACTCTCTGCTGCTGTCCGCCGGACAGCTGATAAGGGTAGGCCTCTGCCTTATCCGACAATCCCAACTGTGCTAAAAGCTTCTCCGCCCTCTCCACGGCTTCTGTGCGGCTTACCTTATCCACATGGATCGGCGCATCGATGATATTTTTCATCACCGTATAATGGGGAAAAAGGTTAAAATTTTGGAATACCAGCCCAAAACATTTACGGATCTTATGTAATTCCGCCTTCGATGCATATTCGCACTGTACTCTGCCGTTTTTATCCGTTTTTCCCGACGCAGCCGTCTGCCCTAAATAGATCAGCTCACCGCCGTCCATTTTTTCCAAAAGCGTTGCACAGCGAAGCAGTGTGGACTTCCCGGAACCGGAGGGACCGATGATGGAGACCACCTCTCCCTTTTTCACGGTAAGGGAGATATCCTTCAACACTCCGTTGCCATCAAAGCTTTTTTTCACATGATTCATTTCTAAGAGGATTTCTCCGTCTGTCTGTTCCATATACGATACTCCTGTCTGTCGCCTATCTGTAATAAGATGTCTTCTTCTCCAGGTATTCCATGAAGGATGCCACAACGAGATTGAAGATATAATAGAATCCCCCTGCCGCCAGCAGCGGAACCACACTGGTCTGTGCTGCTCCGATCTGCTTCGCGACTGTAAACATCTCCGCGATGGAAATGGTAAATGCCATAGAAGTATCCTTGACTAATGTGATAGTCTCATTGGTCACCGGCGGAAGCACCCGCTTCACCACCTGCGGCAGAATGATCTTCACGAAGGTCTGTGCCTTACTGTAGCCCAGTACCTGCGCAGCCTCATACTGCCCCACCGGAATAGATTCGATCCCCGCACGGTAGATTTCCGCAAAATATGCTGCATAGTTGATCACGAATGCCACGATCACCGCCGGGAAACGATACCCCGTTCCCACGTGCATGCGGAACACATAAAAGGGTGCGAAATACACCACGATGATCTGCAGCATCAGAGGGGTTCCTCTCATGATGGATATGTAAATTTTGGAAATAATGCGGATCACCTTACATCCCGACATTCTTCCGAAGGCTACGATTAACCCAAGAGGAAGGGAGAATAAAAGGGTCAGTACAAATATTTCCACCGTTATCAGAAAGCCCTCTGCCAACTGGGCACTCATGGTCAGCAAACTCATGAAATCTACTCCTTAATTATCCTGACTTACATCAATTATCTTTTGTTATTTACCGAGGCAGACACTGTCGGTCAGTCCCCACTTTTCAGCGATCTGTGTGAAAGTACCGTCTGCTGCCATCTCATCGAGGGTCTTCTGCACGGTATCTCTTAACTCATCGTTACCCTTTAAGAAACCAACGGCGTACTGCTCTACTGCCAGCTTGTTGTCCTCACCCTGCAACATAACGAACTTCCCTGCTTCTCTCTGGGCGATCTGGTACTGTGCCACACCGATATCGATAGCTACGGCATCTACCGCACCCTGCTCCAGATCCATGAATGCGGTGTTATAATCCGCATACTCGATCAGCTGTGCAAAGGAATCACGCAGTGCAATGTTATCGGTGTTCTCTTCATCATTCAGTGCAGCCAGTGCGGAAGAATCCTTCTGTACCGCTACAACCTTGCCTGCCAGCTCTTCCTTATTCTGTACACCGGAAGCTGCTGCTACGACGAACACCTGACTGTTATCCACATAGGGCTCGGTCCAGGTGTAGGCATCCTCTCTGCCGTTCATGGTGAACCCGTTCCAGATACAGTCAATGGCTCCGGAAGAAAGCTCCATATCCTTTGCATCCCAGTCAATGGGCTGCTTTACCAGTTCCCAACCCTGTCTCTTGCATACTTCCGCTGCCAGATCCAGGTCAAAGCCTACATATTCTCCATTGTCATCACGATATCCGTAAGGGGGAAATTCCGCATCAAAACCTACGGTAAATGTCTTATCAGATCCTTTAGAACCACAGCCGGTAAGAACACCTGCTGCCATGCTGATCGCCAATAATGCCACTAATACTCTTTTCATAATACATCCTCCCGTTCTGCCACTCACTGTTGGCCGCATTGTATACTTTAGCATGGTAAATTGCTAACACGGTGTCATAGTAACATAACGGGGGGATCTTGTCAATTCTTTATCGGTCGTAACGCTCCACCATCGAGAGAATTTCCTTTGCATATCTGGGGTATGCTGCTGCTACATCCTTCACTTCGTTCCTGGCGGTCTCCGCCACCTCCTGGTTGTAATCCATCTGTTTGCGGAGCGCCTGTCTTCTCTGAATGAGTTCATGTCGGATTTCCACCATTTCGCGTTTGTCCAAAAGAGCTGCCGTCTGACCGATCCAGCGTTCCGGCATCTGTACCCGAAAGTTAGACAGCTGTTCCACCAGTTGCTTCTGGTAATATTCGATCTTGGCTTCCGCCTCCGCGAACTGTTTCCGTTCTTCCTTTTCATCCTGGTACATTTTCCACAGCTTTTCCAGTCTGGCTGCACTGTCCGTATTATATTTCAGATACAGATATTCCATCAGCTGACAGTTGTTCACATACCGGATCTTTACTTTGTTCTGCAGCTGGATCAGTTTATTGATGGTCTTCTCCACACGCTGCAATTCCCTGTCACTGTCCATGTATTTGATACACACATAGGAGATTGCCACTGCGCCCGCGCCTACCGCCAGGAAATATCCCACATAAGTATCCATTTCAAATGCAAACTGCAGAACAGCCAGCATGATCACGCACACGATCAATGCCGTCAGGAAGATCACCGCCATTCCCCTCTGATTATTCATCAGATTCTCCAGTTCATTTCTGCGATATTCATAGGCATGCCGTTCTCCATCCAGTCGATGCAGATCCTGTCGTACCAGATTGCCGTATTTTTCGCCTTCCCGGATCTTCTGAATCCCTTCTTCGATCTCATCTTCTCTTTTACGGATGGCATAATAATCCGCATCTTTCATCCGGTTTTTCTTCTCACGATATTTACTGCGTTCCTGTTCCAGCGCAGATATTTTACCTGCGGTACGGTTGATCTCCCCTCTCTGCTGTGCAGGTAACGCCTCAATCTCTTCCATATCCGTCAGATACGATGTTACCAGTGTATATTCTCCGGTGAGCAGATCGATCTCCCTGGAAGCTTCCGCTATCTGCTCCAGGCAGTTCACAATGTAACGTTTCCGCTGATCTTCCTCTTCAAAATTTACACCGTTACGTGTATAGACCAACTGTTCCCAGTCATCCTCTTCCACCGGTTCTGTTTTTTTCTTAAAAAAGCGTTTCCACCACGCCATAGTTTTCTCCTGTCCGTTCTGGTCCTGTTATATGTTGACACTCGTCCGATAACTGTTTTTCAATGCTGTGATGAGTCTCTCATTTTCCGCATCGTATTTCTGTCTGTCATTTGCGCGCCATTCTCTTCGCAGTTTCAACTGCCGGAATTCCGGCTGCTGTTCCCATTCTCTCCCGAACTGTTCCATACTTTTCTCCAGTTCCAGAGATTCTGTATAGAATTCCGGGTTCCGGGCCGCAAATGCCACATAAGCATCTTCTGTAAGCTCCATGCGTTTTGCCGCAAGATAAGCATCCAGATGGCTTCTGTCCGGATCCGCCTGCCATGCCTCACGAAAATACTCTGCCGCCTTATCATAAAGCATCAGTCCGGTAAGGGCCACGCCTTTATTATGCAGGATCGCCGCCCTGACTTTTCCGGCCGGAAGCTCTCTTCCTTCTCTCTCCAGATCACTCCAGGTCTCCAATAGCATATCATATCCGCGAATGGCCGCGGCATATTTTCTTTTTTCCACCATATAGTCGATCTGGCTCTTACGTTTCTCCAGGTTGCTGAGTCCGGATCCCTGCTTCAGCACCTGTGCGACTGCCTGCAGTTCTTCTTCCCCATAGATTCCCACATACTGCAGAATCGTCAACACGAAAACACTCAGTGACCCCTGTTTATGTACCATGGGGTACAATTGCTTTGCCAGCTCTCTGACCCTGCATTCCTCTCCGATCCAGTCCACCAGTTTATCATTCATGATAGACATATCCAGAAGAAACGCATTTTCCTTCAGGCAATAGCACAGTTCCTCCATGCAATAGACCCGGATCTCCAGTTCTTCTATATTATAGGCTGTTTCACAATATTCACCTACACACAGACTTGCCTTCATTTCCATTCTCATCTCCATCCATCTTCATCTCCGGTCAGAGTTCGATCTCTTCCTTCCAGATGTGATGTGTTGCAGCACGAAATGTGCCAAATCCCAAATCCTCCAGTTCTACCTTGAGGTGTGTGTCATCCCGCATTTCCACGCTGATCCGCAGGCGGATGATTCCCTCCTGTAATTCTTCCGGTACGATTCTGGCGATCCGGTTCCCCTTGCCGGTCAGGGAAGTGATCAGGATCTCCACAGCTCGTCCCTCCAGCAGATAGAATTCCATGGTATTTTTGGCTTCATACCAGTTGATTCCGGCATCCAGCAATGCCTGGTAGGATACCTCTCCCCGCCTGAGAACCTTCATTCCGATATTGGATTTGAGTTTATCTTTTCCCAGAAACACATGATTTTTACCGGTTTCCCCGGGAGTCAGTCTCTCCATCATGCCATAACAGGCACCCTTGCTGAACAGATTATTGCCTTGGAAAACTCTCCTCCCCTTACACAGATAGCGCAGGGATTCCTTCATCCAGTCCCGGGAAAAAGCTTCACCGATCAGATATACCGAAGATATCATCTGATTTTCACACAGTTTTTTCGCGATCTCCTGCATTTTCTCATCGGATTCCGGTACCGGGAAAGGAAATTCCCTCTCCTCCATATATGCCACTACAGGTGTGGTATGCCGGTTGCATTCCATGCAGTAGGTACGTATGGAAGCATCTCCATATTCGCATAATATCGTCTTATGCCGCCACAGTTCCTCCGGCTGGTACAGATTATAGTAATAAAAGCTCTCCACATGACTTTGGAAGCAGATCTGATCCGTCTTCAGATGAAGTCCCTCTGTGGCTGCTGTCAGCACTTCCAACATCCGATGATCCAATTCTTCGCAGGTGATCATCAGGGCACCGATACGTTCCGTATTTGTCACCTGAGATAAAAGACCCAGACTTCGTTTCAGGAAAAGCGTCAGCAACGCAACCGGATCAATCGGTGCGCCGTCGATCTGCACCGGTTCTCCGTCCCTGGCCAGCTTCAAAAGGTTCTCCACCAGAATTCCTTCTTCCTCCCCGGCATATCGTATTGCTTCGCTTCCGTAAAACCACTGGTTGACTCCCTGTCTCTTACTGAGCGCCAGCGGAATGGTATAGACCGAAGATCCCGCTACGGAAGACAATGTTCTGATCTCTTCCTCACTACCCGTAACATAGCAGCTGATCTGCGCATATTTGTTGCCAAGATCATATCCGACGATTACTTTTTCGCTTCCCGGCAGTCGCATCTTCCTTCCGCCTCCTCTCTGTGGTCTGTCTGATCTTACTGCAGAGTGAACAGTCTGTGATCCAGATATTCTCTGCGGTAATATTCCTCCAGAAGATGATCCAGTGTATCATCATCCTGCAGCGACATACTGATCATCATATCATTGACAATCTCGTATTTACTGTCTGGATTATCATTCATGATATCACTCTTCTGTAAGCTTCCGCTTTCCGTCAGTTGTTCTCCGTTTGCGGATTCTTCCATAATATAATACTGAATATTCTCACCAAAAAAGAGCACAAACTCTTTGAAAAATACTCCACTGTATACTTCCTGCATGTATTCCGACAGATAATCCTCCGCCTGTCCGTTCTCATGCAGCATCACATAATGAATTCTTGCCCGGACACCGCCTCTGGTATGATACTCCACAATGGTCTTGTCCTTTAGTTCCTGCAGCTCGGGAAGGCAGTCCTTATATTCCCGGAAAAAGTTCAGATGAATATGCTCTTTCATCATTTCCTGCAGGAAGTCCCGGATCAGCAGCTCATCTTCTCTCTCCAGCCTGTCTCTGTTCTCCGCATAGAATTTCAGATATGCCAGTTTACAGATTCTCTGTGTCTCTTCCCCCCGCAGATAGCAATTACGGATTTCATGAAAAATGTATTCCTCCGTCAGTTTTTCTCTGCAGAAGTAATCATAAGAGCTCTGGATCAGAACCGCCTCTTCGATCTCCTGTCCGGCTCCCTGGGATACGTAATAGCGGAAAATATCCAGCCGTTCTCCCACAAATGCACCGGAAAACAACATTTGTACCAGAATTTTCTCACTGAGTTCATAGCAGTCTACTTCAAAAGATCTGGCTGCTTTCCAGATATCACGCAGCTCTTTCGTCGTTCCCTGTACATAATGAGACAGATACTCCAAAACATTTCCGTTGTATTTTCCTCTGCGAAAAACAGACAATGCCGCCGCATATAAGGCAGGTTCTCCATCATGTACGGACTGTGAGATCAGCGCATCCGTCAGGCGCAACAATATTTTAGCTTCCGCAAAATACGGTGTATACCGTTCGATCCACTGATATGCCTTCTCATAATTCCCCCGCAGTATCAGGAAACGAAGTACGGTCTCCCTCTGTTCCACCGTCAGATGTTCTCCATCAAACTCCTGCAGATATTCATCCAATGCCTGCACATCATCGGCATCAAAATAAGCCTGCGCCAGCTCTACCGCTATTTTATGCCGCAGCTTCGGCTCCACGGCATCGGATGCCGCAAGTCTTGCCATACGCATTAACTTTGCGGAAGGCATAGCTTCTTCTCCTCTGTCATTTTGTGCAAAATACAGATCCAGTTCCACAGTATCCGGCACATAATGTTCCAACAGCCGCAGATATTTTCCGGGCACCAAAAGCTTTTCCAGCGTGTATTCTACATTTTTCAGGAATCTGTTCCCATAGGCATCCTCAAATGCAATGGTATAATCATTTCCGTAGATTGCCACCCATGCGATACCGTTCTGCAGTAAAGTCTCCGTCATTTTCAGGTTGCCCGGCTGACCGACGATCACCTTGCGTATTCTGTTATCTTCCACCCGTACCAGATGTGCAAACAGAAGACGGGAAAGGGGCTTTGCCATTGTCTCCGTCACAATCGCGGGTGTCAGGAATCCCTGATACAGCACCGCCAGATGTCTGTTAATGTGCTGTTTCTGAATCTGATCGATGACAAACCGTTCGATACGCGGTTCGTAATGTTCATACAATTCTTCGTATTCCGCCCTGTGTTTCAACAGATACGCATATAAAAAGGCACTGTGTTCGTAATCCAGGTTGTTCTGGAACGAGAAATACATCAATATTACCTTCGGCAGTTCCGTTACGGAATCCATATCTGTCGAGGCCATATAATATTCATACAGATTGGTGATCCGCAGATGGCTTTCCACACCCTTCTCATACCAGCCAAAAGCATCCGTACCGGTCTTGCCTCCTTTGATCAACAGACTGCAGATTTCCTGCAGGATACGTACATCTTCTTTTTTCCCATATACTTTTTTCAGAATTCTGCACAAAAGCGGCGAATATTCCCGCACTCTGCCTGACAGATACAGAAGCTGCTCTAACAGGCTGTCACTGATCGCCTCCTGTCTGGCGCCAAAATGCAGCACCTGCAGTTCAAATCCGTTCAGCTTCCGCAACAATGCAGGATTGCTGTTCAGAAGTGCCAGTGCCTCCAGATAGATGACCGGACTGGTACATCCATACTGATATTGCTTCTCCAGGAACAGCCATTTTCCGGAAGCAGACCGGTTATACTCTTCCGACAAATACAAAAGCAGCCACGCCACCCGCCATCTGGTCCTGTCATAGCGATAGATCTGCTCCACCTGTTCCGCCATCTGCCTGGTATACTGGGGATCTCTGTGGATCAGTGTCGTCAGATACAGATAATATGCCCACAGATCCCCGCCGGCAGCTTTCTGTTCCTCCAGCATATCCGCTGCATGATCCAGGATCCAGCCTGCTTCATTGTATCTCTCTTCGGTAATCAGAAGTTGTGCCTGAAACAGTCTGGCCGATGCATCCCGTTCATCCATAGTCACCATACGTTCCACCAATTTGCCGGTCTCTGCCAGCCAGGTACCTGTTCCGATCTTACGTAATCTGAAATCCTCATAATATTTCATGATCTGTGCTCTGCACTGCATATGACTGTGGTCCGCATGCCGCACTGCCGTCATATCCCCCAACTGTACCGTCACCGGGATCTCCAGCGACGTATAAGCATTGTATATATAGATCCTGCCGAAATTTTTACCGGGCCTGCATATACTACTATCGATATAGACCGGGAGTCTGCACCGGTTTCCCAGAAAATCGTCATCACTTAATGTTTCTTTTTCTGTGAAGACAAACTCTCCCTCACATTCGATCTGTAAATCGGTATATCCCCAGCCGTTTCTGACAATATTCAGGCTGTTCTCCGTCACCCCGTAATTACCTTCCGCTCTGGAAAGCTTTTTCACCAGTTCCTTTTCCTCTATCAGAAACTCTATCTGCTGCTTTTTATTGATACAGATCAGAAATTCCTCCACGTTCTGCTCATTGCCCTCATAGGCGGACAGCATACGATAGCAGCCATAAAAATGTTCATCATTCCCCTGGAACAGACGCCGGAAATCCGGATCATAGAATAACCGTACCGCTTCCGCCCAGTTACTTTTCGCCAGATTAGCAAAATGAAACAGATTCCTTATGGTACCGATGGAAGAATTCAATACGCCATGCTCCACGGTCACCACGAAAGGCAGGTTGTATTCTCCCCTGTTGCTGACTACAGAAAAAAAGCCCTTCACCACATCCCCTTCCTCCAGATTCTCTCCATGGAAGCAATAAAAAATTTCTGCATCGGAGCCGGTAAACTGGTCTGTTATGCATTCCATCAGCAGATGGTCCGATATTACAGATCCTTTTACATAGCCTTCCGATGCAGAAAGGATGTGAAAAGAGCCTTCGTACGCTGTTCCCTGAGACAGGGAAATCTCTATTTTAGAGCAGGAGAATTCCAAAGAACCATTCTCATAATCGAAGTTTCCTCCTAAAATTCTATCAAGTATCTCCTGCATGTACCTTCACCCGTTCCCTGTTGTCAATTTGGATTTATTATACCAAATTTCGTACGTAAGGGCAAGGTGCCATACCTGTTAGTCCAGGTTTAATTTTTTATTCATGATGTAATAAGATACTCCGTACATGATCGCTGCCAGGAGCAGGCTGGTGATCACATTAATATCATAGGCCGAATTGGCACTCACCGAGATTCCACTCTGACTGCTCATGACATTTGTACCAAACATGAAGGCACTCTGTACAGTACTTCCGATGATGGAAGACAGGATCGTCACTCCCGCATAGGCCAGGATTCCCATGAACCCTTTATGTTTAGAAGACAGCTGACCGATCGTCAGGGCTCCGAACAGAGTGACCATAGTAATGAAAGGTCCTACTACATAGGTTAAGAGCAGCGTGATCCCATAATGCAGCAGATTGATTCCCATCTCGTCTTCATATGCTCTGCCAATCTCATAAAAAGCATCCGTCAGGAATTCCCAGATATTCCCATTATATTGTGTCATTACACCACTCAGTTCACCAACATTTAAAAGTCCTGTCATCAAAGACACGACCAGTGCCATCACTGAGATACCAATGCCTATCGTAAGGAACAGATACCAGGCACCGGAGACCAGTACCTTGCTTAAGAACAGTTGGTTTGCCGTCACCGGCAGAGTATGGGACAGATAGCCTTCATCCGTATACATGCTGCGGTAAAAACGGATTCCCAGAAAGATCAGCATGCCCCAGGTGGACGCCAACAGCATGATCACATACAGGATCAGTGTTGCCACAAAGGAAGAGCCTACAAACCAGCTCTGTGCCGCATTTATATCATTGCCGTCCACAATTTCCGTTACCAGTCCTCCCGGCATGCGTAATACCACGCAGCCGATCACGGTGACTACAAACATTCCAAGAAGCATCAGTGTACCTGCTCTCCAGATATTTTTCCATTCATATTTCATCAACTTTCCTAACATGCGAACACCTCCCTGAAGTAAGCATCTACAGACTTTCCCTTCTCTTCTCTGATATTGTCAACAGAGGTATACAACACCAGCTGACCGTAGCGCATGAAGATCACTTCATCCAGTACCTGCTCCACATCCTCGATCAGATGGGTGGAGATCAGTACCGTAGCTTCGGGATTGTAGTTGTTGATGATGGTGCGCAGGATATAATCTCTCGCTGCAGGATCCACACCGGCAATCGGCTCATCGAGAATATACAGGCTGGCATTCCGGCTCATCACCAGGATCAGCTGTACCTTTTCTTTTGTACCTTTGGATAAGGTCCGCATCTTCACCGTGGGGTCGATTCCAAGGCTTTTTAACATTTCTTCTGCACGTTCCCTGGAAAAGTCCGCATAAAAGTCCTGAAAATAATCCAGGATCTCCCTGATCGTCTGATTCATAGTCAGGTAAGTGCGGTCCGGGAGATAGGCCACCTTACTCTTAGTCGCCGGTCCCACGTTATTGCCATCGATCAGAATGGTTCCTTCCGTCGGTGTCAGCAGACCGTTCAGCATTTTGATCAGGGTCGTCTTACCACTGCCGTTGGGTCCCAGCAGACCAATGATCTTCCCCTTGGGAAGACTTACGGTCAGATGATTCACGGCCACATTGGTGCCGTATTTCTTGGTTAAGTTCACGATTTCCACCAAATTATTCATTTATTTTCCACCTCTCTTGATTATTTACCGGAATCCCCGGTCTCTCAGGACTGCATTTTAGCCAAGAGCTCTCTGATCTCCCCGGTGTCATACCCCAGCTCCTGCATATTGTCTATAAAGCTCCTCATATGACCGGCTGCCAGCTTCTCCCTCGTATTGGAGATCAGTTCCGTATCCTCCGTAACCGTTCTGCCGCTGGTCCTCTGCGTCATGATCAGACCACTCCGCTCCAGTTCCGCAAATGCCTTCTGCATCGTGTTCGGATTCACCGCTGCCACCGCCGCCAGATCACGGACGCTGGGGAGCTTCTCTCCCGGCTGATATTTTCCGGATACGATTTCCCGCTGGATCCGTTCTACCAGTTGTGCATAGATTGGTCTGTCAGCATCTAATTCCCACGCCATTCCTATCATCCTTTCTTAATAATTTTCATTTCGTTTTTACTTTTTCATATCTATTGTTTTGTTGTATTATTTGTATAATACAATAGTACGACATTCTTTGCATTCTGTCAAGAGGCTTTTCTTTTATAACAGTCTGGGAAAATTGCTTTCAAAAAACAGGAACTCCCGGTCGGAAGCAGTATCTGCCTCCAGCCGGGAGTTCTTGTTTTTACCGATATTGAAACAATGAACAGATCATTTCCAGATTGCTGTCAGGACATGTTCTCCTGTCATTTGGACAACGGTATCTGCGGTGATCGTCTGTCCGCTGTATTCCCAGCCGGCAAAGATGCTTCCTTCTTTGACCGGTTCCGGAAGTGTGCCATAGGTCTCACCGAAAGTCACCTGCTTGGATTCCGTGACCGCACCGTCTGCATCCGTGCCACCGTCATAGTCAAATTTCACTGTGAACTGTGCCGGTATCCAATGCGCGGTCAATGTCATATCGCCGGTAACTTTTTCCGACTGGAAATACCATAACACCGTCTCGCCTTCCTTTTCCGTATACCATCCGTCAAAGGTGTATCCGGGCTTGTAAGGTGTCTCCGGCTCCGTAATGAACTCACCGTAGCGGATCTTCTGTGCGGGCACTTCGCTTCCGCCATCCGTATCGTACATAATGTTAAATCCACCGCGTACCGCGAAGAAAATGATCATTCCCACGATCACCACGATCAAAACACCGATCAGGCCGTCCAAAATGCGGATGGGGACATCCTTGCTTCCGTAGATACCGCGGCCGAACCATTTTCCCTTCGGGCGGACTGCCTCCTGCGTCTGTCCCGCCATTTCTGACGATGCGGTGACCTCTGCTGCCTTTTCTTCTGTATTCTCTGCTGTCACTTGTTCCTGATTCATAATCTTTCCTTTTCCAAATCTATCATAAGCAATTTCTATGTGCTGCGCACT
>UMAN01028808.1_pt1 | contig 12415 bp, 13 predicted proteins | sample 1963721 | NCBI WGS metagenome assembly UMAN01 (sample SAMEA4835917, study PRJEB28245) | human gut metagenome | biome: gut microbiome; material: fecal sample | place: Denmark | collected 2008 | reverse complement strand
ATGTAAAAAGTATCGCTATCTAACCCCAGCAAAATCTCCTCCATGATTGTTTCGAATTTCTGAAAAAACACTTGACATCTGATTCAGCGGAATAAAAAACATAATCCGAAGGAAATTGTAGGAGGATTTTTACTATGATTTCTGAGAAGATTAATTCTATTATCGACAAGTACTATTCGGCTATCAATCTGGTCAAGGAAAATATCTCTTGTTATTGCGTTGATCCTGCTTCTGATTTTACAAGATCCAGGAAGATCACTCCTGATATTCTCATCGATTATCTCGTTCAACTTCAATCCAAATTCTGTAGATCTGAAATCGCTGACTATTTTGTCCATTATGATGATATCCCCTCCGACTCTGCTCTTTGCCAGCAGCGTGCCAAGCTGCTTCCCAGTGCCCTGAAGCGTGTCTTTCAATTATTCAACAGTTCTTATGCTCCTTCTAAAACATGGCAGGGCTTTTATATATTGGCTTTTGATGGTTCAGATATCAATATCCCTCGTGATCTTGATGATGAAGAGACTTGATCCAGAAGGGCACGAATAAACCTTTCAATCAATACCACCTTAACGCGTTATATGGCGTATTGAATGAGAGGTATTGGGATATTGATCTGCACACTGCTGCCAAAACAAAAGAATGTGACGCTTTTATCCATATCTTACATGAGGGAAGATACCCTGAAAATGCTATTGCCTTGTTTGATCGTGGTTTTGAATCATATAACTTGTTTGCTCATCGTATTGAAAAAAAGCAAAAATTTGCGGTCAGGGTAAAAGATATGACAAGCAACGGCATGCTTTCTTCCATAAATCTCCCAGAAGGAGAGTGGGATCAGGATATTACGATAATCCTGACAAGAAAACAAACCAATGAAGTCAAAAATCAACCAGACAAATACAAATATATCGCTTATACAACGATCTTTGATTTTCTAGATTATCGCAATGAATATTATGAGATTACCTTGCGGATCGTTCGATTCAAGATTGCAGAGGGCGTTTATGAATGTCTGGTGACAAATCTGTCCAGGGATGAAATGACGTTCGAGTCGATGAAAGAGTTATATCATCTTAGATGGAACGAGGAAACAAGTTTCCGCGCATTGAAGTATAATATAGGACTTGTTCATTTTTCATTCAAAGAAAAGAGCATTTATCCAGCAGGAGATCTATGCGAGGCTGATCATGTTCAATCTATCCAAGGCAATCGTTAATATGACTGATGCGAAAAAGCAAGGAAAGAAATATAAATACAAGGCAGGCTACGCAAGTGCGCTCACAAATATACGAGTGTTTATGCGAAAACTGATCAGCGTAGAGAAGCTGATCAAAGAAATCAAGAGAAATCTGGCTCCAATTCGACCAGATCGAAGTTTTAAGCGTGATGTGAGGCCAAAATCAACAGTTCCATTTGTTTACAGACCATCATAATTCAACAATATGCGATTAAACTACTGTAAAAATAATTAACAGCAATTTTATGAGCAAAAAAAATTGCCTTTTCGTCATGCTCAAAGCATCTATGTCATGGTAGTGATGATTCAAAACAGAAGAAACCAAGGCCAACATATCACCAGCCTTGTTCAATTTATTCCATTATGTCATATTCTTATACTTAACTTAATACCATTGCCATAAATGTCCCCTTTCACGTACTCATGTATCCGCGAGAGTTTTTATGATGCCACAGACCTTATAACTACCAAGATAAACAAGACTGACTTCTAGCGGAACACCTTTTTCATTTGCAAGTTGAATTATATGCTTCAGCTCATCGGCATTCTTGTATTTGGGATTGATTAAGACTTTCCATGGAACTCTGCGAAGAAGAACTCGCGTAGTCTCACCAATTCCCGGTTTAATGAAATTGATATCACCAACCGAGTAGACTTTAGCAACTTGACGGACGACTTCTACACCAGAAGCACCTTTCGACCGTATTATATCTGATGTTTTATAGTTGAATTCCCGTTCTATGGAAGCTAAATATTCAGCCGTCAAATCGTTGTCGGCCAATTCTCCCAAATAGGCGGCACCATGAAAATCTGAGTCCCCAATAATGTCACGCCGAAGAAACGTTCTACTAATCAGCCCTGTGACGGTAGCGTTTAGACATGAACTCGGAACTAAAAAATCCTCATGGGTTCCACACAAATCTGTCAGATTAGCAGGATCAGAAACAACCGCCAAATCCGAACTAATCTGCGGATATTCCGCCAATTCTTTTTTAAGTTCAGTTAAGATTGCACCTTTGCCAATCCAACCATCAACGAACTGAATTGAAGATGCCTGATGCCGTTCAAGAATATAATTTAGAGCATTTTTATCAATACCTTTTCCACGAATAATCGAAACCGAATAATGAGTCAAGGAAACGTTGTACTTCTTTTCAAGATATCGTTTTATCAAGACACCGATGGGTGTACCAGCACGAGCGAGGGAAACAATTACAAGGGAGTTTCCTTTGCGCGAATATATTTTTTCAGCTAAGACCGCTATGGCATTAGCTGTGGTTCCAGCGTAACTCTTTAATGCTCTCTTATATGCTTCCATGTATTTTATCGTCGGTTGATACTCTAGAGGAAGCATTTCACAATAATGCACTCCAGCTTGAATGTAACGTTCCCTTACCTCAGAGGGCAACGGCTCAACAAGCCCTGTGATATCTTTAAGCAAAAGAATGACGTCCGATGATTGAAATGAACTTCTCATATTTTCTCCTATGGGCAGCGGGTGCATTATTTGTCCTGAGTGTACCAAACATTTTTTCCATTTTGGATATAAAACAGCTGAGAGGGATTGTCATCGCAAAATGCGCCAGCTAAGTTTTTAAGAGCTTCAAATCCATTGAGGGCAGTATCTGTGACAACAATAACGACATCATATTTGGTGAGATTGTAGATGTATGTTTCCCGTGCATCTTCATAGAAGCTCTTGATTTTATGTCCAGAAGAGATTGGGTATCCACTATTATCACTAATTCCAATAGGACTTCTGGTAGTAGCATGGCAACGAACTTGATAATACTGCCCTGTTCGTTCTAAGACTTCTCCGACTTTCAAAGCGGGGTACATACACTCCTCCGTTCCCAAAACCAGTATGGAAGAATCTCTCTCAATTTTGTGAGCAAACTGAACTAAGAAGGTTTTAGCAACCTCATCACAGCTATGCTTATATTTGCCAATGTAGGTGCCTATTCTGGGATCGTGGAGGTTTTCGCAGAAAAGCGTTTGATGGGTCATATCAAGTGCTACTGAATCTACAGTAGCCGCTGCGCGAATCGGGATATTTTGAACCACAGCAGAGTAGTCTTCTTCCGGAACTTTTACTAACCACTCACAAGCGATATTGGCATCTATCAGTCTTTTCTCATTTACTGCTGAGACTCGATTAAGTATGGATGCTGCTACAACCTGCTTCTTATTTAATTGTGGATATTTTTCTCGAACCTGGTCAATCAAATTGATAAGCGTTTTACCCGTGCTAATCTCATCGTCAACAAAGATGACACTTTCTGTAGCAGAGATCCATCCGCCCAAATAATCGCCTATCAACTTTTGCTCTGTTGCGTGACTGTGTTCTTCCGCAGAACATACCCAATCAATTACTTTTGGCATAGACTCTCTCGTTGTATGTACATAAACGCAGTTTGATGAGAAGCACTCAGCAATAGCAGCTCCTATTGCGGTCGCTGTTTCTGCAAAACCTACGATCAGCTTTGTCTTCGGATATTTTTCAGAGAGCTTCTTACCAAGTGCATTCATCATGTTCAAGGATTCTGTCGGACTGACAGGAATATGCTTTGCCTGAAGCGGATTAACGAGAAGGTATGAGCGCTTTGTGTTGTTGTATCTCTTTGCAAGCCGCAAAGTATCTTTTACTGTGTACATTGTTTTTCCTCGCCTTAATCTTTATTCCTGGACCCCGTATATACTGGCTAAAGCAACAGTTTTTTTTGCCCAACGCAAATGGGTGTTGACTTCGTTCATGCGCTCTTTTTGTGCGCTGCCACCAACGAGCAGTTCCTTATCACTGCTCCAAGATAGGATCTCCATAGCATCATCATAGTCCTGCTTTTTCACCTTTAGTGATTCGGCAACGAATGGAATTTGATTTGGATGAATAACAGTTTTTCCAACAAACCCATTCAACACATCAAGATTCAATTCCCTTTTAAGACCTTCTACCCACTCTTTATTACTGCTTGAATAGTATTCCCATACAGGACCAGAGACCACATAATCCCTTGAAAACACCGTAAGAATATCACACAACAACTGTGAGATTGGGAGAATATCATAAATAGTTTCATCGATATGTCTGCGCAACCCAAACGCATTACTGAAATCATTGCCACCAACACGAACATTGAGAACATGTTCTTTCATAGCGTCGATTTTATTCTTGAGCTGTGCGAGTACGGCAGGTCGAGACGCATAATCGATAATATCCTCACTTTCAAGAATTGGCATCATGTAGAATTTTTTTGGTGATTCCTCAAGAACTTTTTCAAACTCTGTATTGTATATATCTGCGTTGATAACAGAATATTTGGGAAAAATGAACCCAGCAAAAATATCAACATAAGGGCTTATCCGACGAAAAACCTCTTTGACCTGTTCTGGGTTTCTAACTCTCACAAAAATCTTAGGCAACACCACATTCTGCGTAATAAAAGCCGTGTGAAGTGTTGCAAAGTTTTTTTCCATCTGATTCAATGCATGTCCAACAGCAGAATCCACAATCGTATCTTCAAGGCAAAGCGCAATCGAATAGTTATCCCCAAACTGACCACTTAAAATTGAAGTTGTTATTTTCCTGTTCAGTGCCGGGGAATACAGAAGTGCCCCTACGCTGTACCCAAGTTCCATGTTGTTCATGCTGATTAATTCCTCTTTTCGCTTTGTATTTAGATATCTACAGATACCATCTGAAAAGATGGTATCTGCAATGACGATTACGTTTTGTGAATTGATTTGCCATTCAACATTGACAGGGACAATTGCAATGTCAACACGCGAAAGCATGGGGGAATCAAATTCACTATCGCCTGCAGCAATGGTTTTTGTACAACCATACCGGTTTTCAAATCGCTGAATTGCCATTCCTTTATTAAGTGTTGACGGCAAACAATACACTTTGTGGCAATCATGTAAAATACAAACACTGGCTGACAACGCAAGTTGTGTAAGCTGTATTGCAAACTGGCAAGGTGAGTCGTGTTTGATGTAGAAAAACAGTTCTCTTACATCATGTATTTCTGTCGATGGCAACAACTCTTGAACAATGCTCCGCACCTTATTTAGCTCAGATACTTCTTGCGAAATCAAAGTTAATGTTTCCTTATACCACGTCTTATCTTCTTTTCCATCAACAAGAAGCACACCACCGTTGCAAATCAAAGCATATTTATATAGCTCATCATTTTGAAAAACTGTAAGTCTGTTAAATTGTGTTTCACTTCTTGTCGTGACTGGAATGAAATCAAGGTGGTTTTGCTTTTTCAAAAACTCGTATGTCATCCGAGTCATGAAGCTTTGTTCTTTTCCGTTTAGACGCTCCACTACAACTTTCTCTCCGCCAAGAGCTACACGGCGGGAATAAATCAATGTGTGGTCGAGATCGCAAAAAAAGCGCATCTCTGGATGGGGGTTATCGTTCTGCATACTATCTCCTAATTGCACAACAGAAGTTATGCAATAAAAATTATTCCTACCACAAGAAAAAAAGCAATCATGAGTAAGATATTGTACTTCTCCCAACTTTCTTTGGCTACAGAAAGAGTGAAAATGATAATTAAGGTAAAAAGCAAAAATCGAATTCCAAAATTCATGATCGAACCTCCGCATTTTTGATTAGTATATGCAGAAGTTCGTCCGAAGTTTATTAACTTATCTTCGTCTTGCGATGTTCAGCAATCTTATCAACTGTAATATAGAGTTCAGCGCAGAGGCGAGATATGTCATAGCAGCCGCAGACAAAACTTTCCTGACGGCATCGATTTCAGTGGGGGCGAACCTGTTAGATGTTTCAAGAATTGCACATGCGCGTTGAGATGCATCAAACTCTACAGGCAAGGTTACTAACTGGAACACCACAACAGCCGAGAACAGAATAATACCGATATTCAACAAACCAGTTGCTCCAAATATAATGCCAAACAGAATAACAGGATAAGAAATTATTGAACCAATGTTTGCAATGGGCACAAGTTTTCTTCGCGTTACCAAAGGCTGATAGGCAATATTATCTTGAATGGCGTGACCACACTCATGAGCTGCAACACCTATTGCTGCCATGGAAACAGATCCGTACACAGCATCAGAAAGTCTTAACACTTTATTTGCTGGGTCATAATGATCGGTCAGATTTCCTGAAATGCGCTCAATCCGAACATTTGTTATTCCGTTCTGTTTAAGAATCCAATTTGCAACAACCTCTGCGGTTGCATTTTTGCTGTACCTGAGTTGAGAATACTTCTGGAATGTAGCTTTAATGTTATAAGATGCCCATAATGTAATTGCGACACCAACTAGCAAAAAAAGCATAAAAATCACCACCTAAATATGTCAACAAAAATCATTTTCCATCCACGATATAAATTTGTTATTTTATGGTTTTGACGGAGCTGTACCTATCGGGCTTGTCAAGTATAATTCTGATATCATATTTAGTTATCCAGCCCTTGAACCTCTTTGCAACCTTTGTCCCCTAACAACCTCATAATTTAACCCATGCAGATTTTTTTGGAGTAATAGGCAGCCATATCGCAAGGAATTTGATATCTGTACCTCATGAGTTTGAATTCAAAAAATGAGTGCTCCATAATCTTGTCAATCGCTATGCAGCGATGTTTCGGATACAAGAGCTATATCGAAAAACAAATGATCACAAGCTTATTGATGAAGCTCAGATATTTTCATACAACATTTATTTTAAGGTTACCTTCTAACCAAGTCACCAGTTAGTGGGTTAAATCTTTCGAAATAAGTACCAAAAATTGAGATTGGCATAAGTATCGCTTTGATTAACAACTGCAAGATACCATCTTACATCCTTCTCGTAATCTACTGGTATATCATTACTAAAATAGTAGTTTCAAGCCACATAGATATTTCCTCTTGGACAAGATTGCTGATTCTCCGCTTCTTTCATAAACCAGTCGGAGTCCTTCTTTTCGTCTTTTGTAGTGCCACGACCTTCTCGATACATCAATCCAAGTTGATACTGTGCAAAACGGTGTCCTGCAAAACGGCTCTTTGATAACAAGCAAAAGCTTTTTATAATGGCTTAACCATCATAATGGTGACTCAACAGTTTGAATAATGTATTCGACATCAAAATTATGACATTTTATTGATTTTGTAAGCTTGTTTCATTGCTTGAAAAACAGTAAATCACCAAATCGTTGGTAAAGCGTTTATAATTTGGTGAACGATATCAGTACCGAAGTAGTATATTAGCCTTTCTGATACTGTTCTTCTACAGTCAGACATCTGTTTAATTTTAGCCATTTAAAACGACTATATTCGGTTGCAAACTGTCAATGTACAGTTCCACCGTAATCTCTTTTACAATTCTTTTGACACAGACCGATTGTTCATCTTTATAAGCATGTATCAAATTAGTGAGCTTTTGAGACCAATTTCACTCCACAAAATATTAGAGGATTATATACTGCTTTGAAAACTGTGGGGCAAAGTCATAAAATAACCTTCCATTTATCTGTCAGAACGCTAATTCCAAATAGCCTGTTAATTTCTATTAGCACATCCTCAATCGTGTTTAGAGTTTCCTTTTCAGGCTATAAAGATTGCCTGAAAAAAAGGACAACTTGTTAAATTTGAAGAAAAACTTGGATTTGCGCTCCGTTCACTTTTTTAATGATTACACTCCCTCTGTTCACCATCGTTCAACATGAGCCATATTTGATTTTAGACTACAAAAAAAGAATTTTTCCGATCCATTGTGTTTCATTAAAAAGTACAGATATTTTTTTGTTCACACCACTCATCAGCATTGTATGTGACAAAGCCGAGTAGGTTTTTACTTTAACCTCCTCCATTGTTTTGAACTCCGGACTCCCTGGCTTAATCTTGAACATAATCGCACGATTGTTAAAACGCTGCATCATAAGTGCTACTAACTCTTCATATGTGCTGATAAAACTTTTTGTGCAATGAAAGTAGTTAAGACCTATATCGACACATATCGGCAGTTGCCCCATTGGCTGATGATCTTTCAGAATATCCTCTGTGGTGACATTGAAATAGTCATAGCTTATGTGCTCTATTTCTCGTTCAAACATGTTGTCCCAAGTAACATCGACATGATACGAACCATTACCGACCTTAACGATGTTCCAGGCATGATAGGAGTCACCGTCAAATTTTCCTTCAGGGTCAGCTTTTCCGAGCACAACAATGCACTTCATCGAATATTCATTGCACAAAAGCTTAAATGCTTTCGCGATTCCTTCACAAACAGCTTTTTTGTCAAGGAAAGCACCTACTATAGAGTGGGCATTATAACAGTCGCTCTTTTGCAGAGAGTCATAATCATAAGCGACACTTTTTACCACGCTGTCATGGAGATACTTCTCCAAGCGAAACTCATTTGACAGCATTGTTCTTGCTTTAACATCGATCCTGCGTAATACATTATGAATATCTTGATTGATGCGCTCAATCTCCGTATTGGTATAAAGATACTCCGGTAAGAGAATGTAATACCCAGCCTTGCTTGTCATTCGTATTACAGTCTGATTAATGTAATAGAATATCGGGTTATCGTAGAGGACCTTTAAGTATACGTCCTGTATTTGTTGCGGCAGAAGATAGACAGGAACAACAATATTAAGTGCCCGCATTTTGATACCGTTATAGATCATCCGATAAGCAGCTTTCTCATCTTTTGAGAGAATGCCATAATAGTATCTTTCGTTTTTCACGAGTTGGCCCTCCAACAGAAGGGCAGCTTAATATCCGTCACCCTTGAGGTCAAAGCTTTCGGCAGTACTACACTCACCAGACATATTGCACCATCCGCAGGTTACATGAGTTTCTCCGGAATTGCAGGTCAGCCTTCCGCATGAACCGCAGCTAAACCACCCCATAGCTCCGCAGTATGGACATCCAGGGTACTCTGCATCAAGTTCAACTCTTCCGGACACAGGTGTTTCATCATAGCCCTCATTTGCGGCAGCTCGCTCGCTTAATTTAAATGCCCATGTGCAATACCAAACTCCATCATTTTTCTTTTCCATTCGGATACCAAATGGTTGTTTTGAATGTCGACATTTCGCCATAACCACTGCGGCTTCGTTCATGATTTCTTTCATACTAATCACTCCTTGTTTCATGTAATGGATCAGTTGTTATTTATCAAGAAGATCAATGAGTTTATAATTTCTCCGTCCGGAACCATTACAGTATATGTTTTACTCGAAAACTGAAATTGGACCGCATTAGAATACGGGGTAATTGCAGTCAAGCTTTTGAGTTTCTTGTCGAACGGGGTTTTCTCAGAGACAAATATAATTCGCTTATTTGTAACATACAAAAGACCTTTGTTTTTTTCTGTATAGGTTTCTTCTATCGGAGTTCCCTTATTTTGACCCGTTCGATAGGTTACACCACGACAAACTCGGAAGCTAAAGCCATTTGAGCGCCCGACATATCTTTTTCTCATCTTCTCGGTCACAATAATTGCTCGCTCAGAAAAATGGCATATCTCCCCATTAGAGAGCATGATCCTGTCAGTGCGCATTGTAGGGATAATTCCCTGACGTATTTGATCTAATGCCCCAGCAGGCATTATTGCCGGTATATTCTCATCTACGGAGTTGATTTTGAAAAAAAGATCAGAAAACAATCCCATGCAATCACCACCTTTGCAATTTACATGATATCTCTAGCTGAAACAAAGTTCTTATTTGCCTCCTTAAAATGGAGCGTCACTTGGGCATCATTGTGACTCAGAAAGATGTTAATAGAGTTGGGTGGATAGATGCTTTTCATCTTGTTAATTACAAGTTTTGCCAGTGCCTGTGCCAATCCTTCACACTCGGCAGGAGTGTGCAAATCTCTGTAGCGTTGCTTGTTGAAGTTATAATCATCCTGCGGATTGGTGTATCGGCTCTGATATCTATACTTGATACCGCTTGTGATGACCTGATATGTAAAGTCAGCTTCAATAAATTTCATATGTGCGCCTGCATCAGCGTGGGAGATCATTCGCTGAAACATGCTGACAACATGGTCCACCATTGGCGCAATGCTTTCCGCTTTAGCAAGAATCTTTTGCGCATACATTTTAACATCACGCTCATAGGCAGAAATTTCCTGCTGAGTTCTCTGGTCAGCTCTTGCATACTCCTGTCGTATCTCGTTATTGGCAGAATCTTGAAGGCGTTGCTTTTCACTGTCTATGTTACCATTAGCAGAATTAATACACTGATTTAAGACAACCCATCCACCGGCTCCTATAGCCAAGCCAACAATAATACCAAAAAAACCCAAGCCTGAAAACGCCAGAATTACCCCAAGAATACCTCCACCAATCCCAAAAGGAGAGAACTCATATTTTTTTTTGTAGGTAAGGCGGTTCAGATCTGCTGCAAGCTGACTCCTGATCTGGTTTTCTCTATTCTGAGCCATGCTTTCATTACGCTGCCGTATTTTCTCCTTGATGGTGCTGTTGATAATAGGGTTCATTTCTTTCTCTCCTGGTATATTGTAAAAGACTCATCTAGCGGTCACTACAATATACCTTTTCCTTTCTATCAACCTCTTATAACCGTGGGTTGAAGACGGTAAGGTTCGTTTGTAGAATATTGAAATATGTGAATGTGAATTTGTATTTCTCCTTGTGGCTTTGACTACTTCAGAAAGGTTCTTACCACGCCTTATTCCAAAACAATGATTAGTTAGATGAGTCTTTGAATTCGTATCGCGTACCAGGATTTGTGGTTTAAGTGCTGTGGTTCATCTCTTCACATGTTTTTTAGAAAGGACGTGTTTTTATGATTCTTGTTGGAATCGATATTGGTAAGCTTTCTCATATGTTCTGTGTCATGGGTTCTTCTACCGGAGAATTTCTCGTAGATCCTATTTCGTTCAAAAACAACAAACAGGGATTTGATTCTTTCATGAACAGTATCAAATCATTCTCTAAAAAGGTTGTTCTGATCGGTATGGAAGATACCGGCCATTATCATTTCAATCTTTTGAAATTCTTACTGGATTCTGGTTATGCCGTTGCCCTGATCAATCCGATTACCACAGATATGACCCGTAAGATACAGCTTGGTGCCACCAAAGATGATGATCTAGATGCACGGTTGATCTGCGATGTCCTGGCCTCCAATCAACGCCGGAAAGGCTACAGGATCTCTAAGATCGACAGCTTTGATCTTTATGAGCAGAAACGTCTTACCCGCGAGCATCACGACCTCAAGGAACAGCTGAACGTATATACCAATAAACTTCAAAAGTGCATTGATATCGTATTTCCTGAGTTCAATTCCCTGTTTAGATCAAAATACGGGTCCGTTTATATGAACGTCCTCAAGACTTTTGGCAGCGCTGATTCCATCGCTCATGCTGATATACGCAATATCCGTAAATGCTTTGAAGCAAACAGGAAAGGCGCCGCATCTCCTTAACTCCGAAAGAGTTGAAAGAAGCTGCCAGAAACTCGATCGGTTTTCCTTCCAAAGCAGAAGTGATCGAATTACGTCATCTAATCGATATCATCGAGCTGATCAATGTACAGATTTCTGAAGTAGATAAAAAAAATAGAAGAGTTCTCCGTACAAAACAACTCTCCTATTCTCACCATACCAGGAATCTCACATTTCTCTGGTACTTCCATTCTAGCGGAACTAGAAGATTTACGCAACTACTCAAAGGCATCTCAGGTCATAAAATATGCTGGTGTCTCACCTTCCAAGTATAAATCGAACCAGTATGAAGCACAGCATACTGCCATCACCAAGAAAGGATCGCGCTATCTTCGTAAGACGCTCTATCAGGTCATCCTGCCTGTGATCAGATACAATCCTGTGTTCAACGCATTCTACCGTCACAAACTGTCGCAGGGCAAAGGACACCGATGTGCCCAGGGGCACTGTGTACGAAAGTTGCTAAGGATCATCTATCATCTGGTCACTACAGATCAGTCATTTGATCCAAAGCTTTTAAGATAAGCCTGCACATCAGATCCAATTAAAAATTTAGAGCCTTGACCAAGGTTGTTTTCGTCATGCCTTTTTATTCACATTTTCAAAGATCCATACAAAACCAGCTATCAAAAATCAGTTAGTCTACATTTTCAAACTTTTTCATCTAATTTACTTGATTTTTATATAGTTAGCTTTCTACAGCTAATCATCATGCAAAGCCGACGCT
>UMAN01016897.1_pt1 | contig 12626 bp, 13 predicted proteins | sample 1963721 | NCBI WGS metagenome assembly UMAN01 (sample SAMEA4835917, study PRJEB28245) | human gut metagenome | biome: gut microbiome; material: fecal sample | place: Denmark | collected 2008 | reverse complement strand
GCGATTTGTTTTTAAGCTTCTTTTGTTTTATTGATTAAATATCCACCACCAATAAATAACGTTGAATAAATTATACCAGCAATTATTACTTCAATTCCTCGTCTAAATGTCATAAATGAGTTTTGAGAAACGTTTAACAAAGAAGTTAGCCAATATGAAGAAAATAAGAATGATACTTTGCTACTATCTATAGCTAAGTCAAAAATAGATAAAATTATATTAACAAATGCTGGACCTAATATGCAAATTGCAATACTTCCACCCGTATTTCCTAACGAGTTAGAAACAAAGAAATATAAAGCGTGATAGGTGATTATCATTATTAATTGAGCCACAAAAGATAATCCGAAAGTATCTGAAGGTAAAGTAATATCTTTTACTCCAAATAGAGAAAAACTAAACAAAGCAGAGAAAATATATGCTACAAGAACACATATGATAGTAGCTATAAGAGAAACGATATATTTTGAAAAATATACTTCAGTTCTAGAATATCCTTTAGCGTATATAGTTTTAATCGTTTTTCCAGCTTGATCTGCACAAACAAATATTGAAACAAATATAGCTGATAAAAGTGTAAAATTTGAATTATTTATTGCTGTTTGAATAAATGATAAGCATATCGATCCGGTAGGCATTTCTCCAATTGAAACTGCTAAAATGTATGTTGATAAAATATTTATAGTGACAAAGAAAGCGGCGAGCGATCCGCAAATATAGAAAGTGCAAGATTTAAATAATTTTCTAAATTCGAATTTAATTAGATTTTTCATATTATCTACCTAACCTTTCTATGAAGTAATCTTCAAAGGAGTTTTTATTAATAGTTATCTCGTGAACTTTGAAGTCATTTTTAACGAGTAAAGTATTAATCTCTACAGTAGATTCTATTTCATCAACTATATGAAGCTTATCGTTGACAATTGAAATATTAGTGAGTTTTAATTCTGACTCTAATAATTCTTTTGCTTCTAGAAGTCTATCGCATGATATTACAATATTGTTTTTGCAACGTTCCATTAATTTTTGGGCATCAATTTCTTCGACTAAAACGCCATTGTTTATAATTCCGTATTTAGTCGTAATTTTGGCAAGTTCATCTAATAGGTGTGATGAAATCATAATAGTTACATTTTTTTCTTTGTTTAATTTAAGAAGTAAATCTCTAACTTCTTTAATTCCTGCTGGATCAAGACCATTGACTGGTTCATCTAGAATTAAAACTTCTGGATTACCTAATAAAGCTATAGCGATTCCTAATCTTTGTTTCATCCCTAAAGAAAATTGACCAACTTTTTTATTACCAACACCATTTAAACCAACAAACGATAATAACTCTTCAATTTCTTTATCATCACCACCATAAAGAATAGAAAATCTTTTCATGTTTTCTAATGCTGAACATCTTTTGTAGAGCCCTGGAGCTTCAATTAAAGAGCCTATTTTTTTTCTTTGTGCATTTAAATCGTTCGAATTAAATAATTTTATTTTTCCAGAAGTAGGTCTTGCTAATCCTAATATTAGTCTCATTGCTGTAGTTTTACCGGCACCATTTCTACCGATAAATCCGTAAATGTCACCTTTAGCAATATGAATAGAAATATTATTCACGCACAACCTTTTACCATATCTTTTGGTAAGGCCTTCAGTTTCAATTATGTATTCCACCTGACATCTCCTTTTATTTAACGTATTTTATTTTATCATATATTTAATAATTATTTTATAAATAATAATATTATTATATTGTGTAGAAAATATACTCTATAAATTGATATAATTTAAATATAGAATGCAAATAGGATTTTATTATGTTTATTGTAGCAGACAAACTTTCTAAAACTTATAATTCAAATGGGGTAGAAACTAAAGCACTTAAGGAAGCTTCTTTCTCAATAGATGAGGGATCGTTTAATGTTATTTTAGGACCTAGTGGCGCTGGAAAAACAACTCTTTTAAACTTGCTTGGTGGAATGGATCAAATTAGCTCTGGAAGCTTAATTGTAGGTGATACTAAACTAGTTGGACTAAATAAAAAAGAACTAACTTTATATAGGAGAAATAAAGTAGGATTTGTGTTTCAATTTTATAATTTAATGCCTAACTTAACAGCTTTAGAAAATGTTGAACTAGCTGTTGAAGTTTTTAGCAACCATTTAGACCCTTTTAATGTTATAAAAAGTGTTGGCTTAGAAGAAAGGGCTAATAATTTTCCATCTCAATTATCTGGTGGTGAACAACAAAGAGTATCTATTGCTAGAGCAATTGCTAAAAATCCAGAACTTCTATTATGTGATGAACCAACTGGAGCATTAGATTCAAATACAGGCAAAAATATCTTAAAGTTATTACATGATTTTTGTAAAAATGAAAAGAAAACTATTATTATAGTTACACATAATGCGGCTATTAAAGAAATTGCTGATCAAGTTATATATATTAAAAATGGTAGCATAGATAAAATAGAACTTAATGCTTCTCCAGCAAGTATTGAAAGTGTGAATTGGTAATGAAAAGCTATAGTAAAAACGTTTTTAGAACGATTATCAAAAATATATCGCGTTTTATTTTAATGACCTTAATTACTTTGGTTGGAATTGCTTTTGTTACAGGTGTTGGAGGTATTTCACCAAAAGTAACAAATTCTTTTAACGAAAATTTCAAGAATACAAATGTTCCAGATTTGATTATTAAATCAAAATCACTAACTGGTTTTTCACAAGAAGAAATAGATAAAATTAAAAATAATGATATTGTTAGCGAAATAATGCCAGTATCTACTTTTGATAGTGGAAGTACAAGATTTTATAATTATCCATTCAGCGATAATAATATAAATAAACTAAAGATTGTTGATGGTAATTTTCCTATTCAAACAAATGATTGTGTTGTTGAAAAGAAATTAGCTAAAATGAAAGATGTTAAAATTAATGATTCTTTAGAATTTAACGGCGTTACTTATAAAGTTACCGGAATAGTTGATAATCCTTTAATCTTTGTGAAAAGCGGTGAAAAATCTGTAATAGATAGCAGTGATATAGATTTAATAATCTATACTTACAATGAAAACTATCCAGTTATAACTGATATTTATGTTAAATTAAGTGCTTGTTCAGAATTTGGCTATTTTACTAAGAAATATTCAAAAACTGTCAATGAAGAAATTGAAAAATTAGATTTAGATAATTATGCGGTTTTAACTCTTAATGAAAATCTTAGTTATGCTTTTCTAAAGAATATAACAGAAAAAGTAGACGTTATAGCAGCTGTTTTCCCACTATTTTTCATCCTTGTTGTAGCTTTAGTTGTTTTAACTACAATGAGTAGATTAATAGAAGAAGATAGAAGTACAATTGGTTGTTTGAAATCTTTAGGATATGGTGAATTTAAAATAGTCCTTAAATATATATTATTTACTGTATTTTCAACGATAATAGGTTCTGTAATTGGAATGTTTATCGGGTCAGTCTTCTTACCAACTATAATTTATGAAGCTTTTGGTGGGTTATTTTATGTTCCTAAAATGACAAAAGTTTTAAGCTTTGCATTTGGTTTAATTTCATCGTTATTTATGGTTGTAGCTGCTTTTGTTGTAACACTATATTTATCTAAAAAAATATCACATAAAAATCCACCTGAATTATTCTTGCCTCAAGCACCAAAACCAGGTAAGAAAGTATTTTTAGAAAGAATAGGATTTGTATGGAAGCATTTAAAATTCAAATATAAATCAACTTTCAGAAATATTTTCAGGTATGTTGGAAGATTATTAATGGTTGTTATTTCTGTCTCTGGTTCTACAGCTTTAGTATTTGCTGGTTTATCGCTATTAGATATATCGGATAAACCTATAATGGTTTCTGGATTTTCGTTTTTTATTGAAGATACTTTGGAAGCTATTTCTATTGCAATTATTGCTTTTTCACTAGCATTGTCAATTTTAGTTTTATATAACTTAACTAACATGAATATAGGTGAAAGAAATAGAGAAATAGCTACTTTAAAAGTTCTTGGATATAGAGACTTAGAAGTATACGGATATATATTTAGAGAAATTTTCATAATGTCGTTAATGGGAACAGCTTTAGGAATACCACTTGGAATTCTTTTAATGTTTTTTATTTTTAATTCTCTAAAGTTTGGTGGTCTTGATCAAATTTCGTTTGCAACTTATATGTATTCTATTCTATCTTCAATATTATTTACTTTGTTATCGTTCGCACTTCTTATAAGGAAAATAAATAATGTAGATATGAACGATTCATTAAAATCTTTAGAATAAGTATTATTTTAGTGAATTTAGATATTCATCAAAAGTTATAGAAAATATAACGTGAGAATTTTTAACACCGTTATTTTTAAAAGAAAGATGTTTAAAAAGATTAATACTTCTTTCATTTTCAATATGAATTTTAGCGACAAGTTTATTTATTCTCCATCCAAAAAACGCTTTATGGAGTATAGACTTTAAAGCTGAATATCCTATCTTTTTACCCCAATTTTTAGGATTGCCTATAGCAATTACAACTTCATATTCTTGCATGCGTGAAAAGGTAAATAACGTTATAAATCCTACGCAATCTTCTTCTGGTGTATCAATTAAGAAAAAACGACTATTTTTATTTAGATGATAAGATAGTAGTCTGCTTGTCCAGTTTCTATTAGATATTCTAATACAGCCGCACTGTTTTTATCTTCATTTAAAAATTTAGTTACATCCTTATTTCTTAGCCACTTAATTATATTTTTGGAATCTAAAACATTTACATCAAGCCGTAGATTGGTATTCATTAGGCTTACCTCATTAATCAAAAAAATTAATTAATAAAGCCTATTAGAATTTGTTCTACCGGTTCTTTAAGTAATAGTTTAACATATTAAAATAAATAAACAAGAGAATGAGAAATTTAAAAGTAATTAGTATAAAAAAGGACAAATAAAATTATAATAATCTTATCTGTCCTAAATAGGTTTTATGCCATTCCTGATGTTTTAAGAAGACTTATTAATAATGAACATGGATCTTTTGAATCGCGTGCAGTTATTAGTCCAAATATTAACATGAAAATTAAAGTTGAGATTAATGCTTGCCATACAAAACCAATTAATATTCCACATATAATAATTGCAATGCAACATAATAATGGACCAATATAAATATCAACATAATATAAAAATAAATTTTTCTTTTTATAATTTAATATTAGGAGTAGCAGATAGTTTTTAATTGCTTTTCTACGAATAAATAAGAAAGAGACAAAAAGTGTTAATGAATATAAAACTAAAGAAATATAACCTAATATTACAAATAAATTCGAGTTTATTTGTTTATTATCAAATGCAACGACATAAGATTCATAAATAGGTAATTCCAAAACTATGTCATCTTTTAAATTATAATAATCTTTTTTATTATCATTGCTTCTTACAAATTTTTTATATTCAGTCAATATATTGTCATTAACTTTGGTAACATATCTTTGATAAGCAAATGGCGACATATTATTATCTGATGCAATATAATCTAACAATTGATATTTGACTCCACCATATTCATATGTAATTGAACTCATTGCTTTTTTTAGTTGTTTTCCAGAATAATATACTTTTGCGTCTTCTAATTTTGTTTTGTCTTTTATTGTTTTTCCTAGATTAACTGGAAAATTTATGGTGTATGTTTCACCTGTAATTTCGTTTAATACATATGTCCAATCAAACTCAAGTTTATCATTTTTAATTTTATCATAAGAAACTCCAAAACCTTTTTCTAATTGTTTGACTGCTTCTTCGTTAGGAAATATAGTTAACGTTTCAGAATTTGGAATAGAAATAGTTGAATCTTCAAGTATGTCAACATCCATATAATATGCATCAAAGAAAAGATCTAAGTTTTCATCTTTAAAATATATAGGTGCATATTTTATATTTTGCTCATAAGTAAAAGAAAAATAATCAGGTACTATTTTACCTTCAAACTCATTTACATCTGAATCTTTTATAGTGGTAAATCTGTGAAACAATTCAATATATTTATAAACATATCCATAGTTATATCCTTTTTCTTGTTCTATTGATACTTTTTTATAGAAAGAACCTGAAAATAGAATAACTGTTAAAACAGCCATAACTATTGATATAAAAGACATTAAAGATACTACAGTTGTTTTCCATAGAGATTTAAAAAGTAAATTTTTAGAAATTTTATCTTCTTTTTCTGGTTTAGCTTCTTGGGAATAATTATTATTTTCTTTAACTAATACTTGGCCATTTTCAAAATATATTTTAGTTATGTTATCTATAAGATCTTTATGATGAGATGTAAAAATAACTAATCTATCTTTTGATAATTCAATAAGCCATCTGTGTATTTTATCTAAATTTGTTTTGTCTACGCCTTTATCTATTTCATCAAGTATAATTATTCTATTATGAGATAACATAGCTGATAAAAAGAGTAATCTCATTTTTTCACCATAAGAATACTTATCAATCTTTCTAGATAAAATATTTTTTATTCCAAATTGATTTGCTTTTTCTTCAACTGTTTTTGTGTCTATTTTATCTTTGACAATAAGTTCAATATTTTCATAGCCATTTAATCCAGAGATAAGTTCACTGTCTTGAACTAAATATAGAGCTTTTTCAAATCTTTTATCGTATTCACCATTAATTTTATTTAAATTTCCAGTTATTGTACGGACAAAAGTTGTTTTTCCAGAACCGTTTTCTCCAGATAAATAAATTAAACCTGTTTCATTTAATTCTAAATTAATGTTTTTGATAACTGTTTTATTTTTATATCCTATACTTAGGTTTTTTATTAAATATTTACTCATGCTTTTTATTCTCCTTAAGATTATAGTTTCTCAGGAATAAATAGATTGAAGATAATATTGCTAAAGCAAGTGATATCCAAGTAGATATATTACTAATCTTTGTACCTAATTCATAATCTAAACTATTTGAATTTATTAATCTAGGCAGTTCATATACAGCTAAGAAATAGGCTATACTCTTTGTAAATATTGTAAAGGCCATTAATGGAACGATTAAAGAACTGATTATAATAGGTGCTACTAAATCTCGTTTTGAAATGTTCTTTTTAAATTTATTAACGTTATAATTTTGCTTCAAAACAAAGATTAAAAGTAGAGAAAATGATACTAGTGTTATTGAAGTTATAATTGTTGTAGAAATACTTATAGCTCTAGTAATATTTTTTTGATTCATTTTTTGTGCATATTGATCTCTAATTTTTTGTGCTTCATTATCTGTAATAGCTCTTTGACATTTAATAAAAGGGTATTCTGCTTTAAAGTTAGAGACTATTTTTATTGATTTTTGATTTGCAATTTTTGGGTTGTTATATATATAAGAAAAGCTCAAAATTGTTCCATTATTATAGTCAGATATATTTTGTGGTAAATTAATAAAACAGTCATTGCTAAATTCAGATTTATCTAAATAAATGCTGTTTAAACGAATTGTAGCATTTAATGTTCCGTAAATTATATATTCTTTATTAAATATTTTTATTTTACTTCCAAGATCATATTCACCTTGTGGACAAAATACATCAGTTTTAGGATTAAATTTTCTATCTAAAACTTCTCCATTGTTTTTTGCTTCGTTGATATAAATATTGTTATTTATCATAAATTGAATTTCTTGTGTTTTAAGATCTGAGTAGTCTTCAGTATAATAATAATATTCAAATCCTAAAGAAGAAGTATCTTTGTCATCTTTATAATACTCAATAAAAGAGCTATATTTAAATCCGCTATGAAGAATAACAACGGGTTCTATTTCGTAATTGTTTACATGATAATAATGTGTAAAATCCTTTTTTGCTATAAGAGATTTATTTAATAATCCAGCAACTTCTTCGGGAGAGCTATATGAAATATTTACTATTTGACATCTTTTATCAAATGAAGATGCGGTTATTTCTAAGTAATCACTAAATGGATCACTATTTTTTTCATAGCAACTATAAGGTCTTAAAAAATAATGAGAGGATTTATAATCAAAATCAAATCCAACAATATTTATTGTTTTGAGTATTGTTTCATCATCGTTTATGACATTATAATCAGCAGTAGAAACATTTTTAAGACTTTTAGATATATCAAAGTAAGTTAATTTGATTGGATTGTTTTGAAAATCATGTTTTTTTAACTTATCAGATATCTTATTTATATTATCATCAATATTAATATTAGGTGTTATATTAAAATAAGAGCATAAATAACTGCTTAAATTTTTAATAAAATTATTTGTTATTATCACATCATTTACTTCAAAATTATCTTTTTTACCATTGTAATTATCTGAAATTTTACTTATGATTGGCATTTCAAACCCGTCAGACATGTTAGACTTGTAATTTCCATTTTTTAATTCCTCTTCGGATAAAAATGATATATTTTGATAGTATCCAAAATTTTTTAATACATTTCCAATAGGCTTTACTGCAATTATAGATTTTCCATAATAGGTATTAATTATTTTTATACCATTGATATCATCTCCATCATCAGGATATTGTGTTTTTTCATCAGGTATTGATGTTGGTGGAGGGTTATTTGTTACCATAACCTTTCCCATAGTTTCATCAATTAAATCAAAACTACTTTTAACTCGTATTTTTTCATTTTCAATTCCTGTGGCTGAGAAGATTGTTAAAAATTGTAGACTTAAAACTATTACAAAGAAAACTAGTACTAATGGAAAATCATCTTTAACATATCTCCATATTTTAGTCTTTCGTTTGCTTCTAATAAAACTGCTTGAGTTTGTTGTTGTAGTATCAGTTTTCTTATCCAAATAAGTGGTTTCGATGTTACCATTATCTATTTTGATAATGACATCTGCTATATTTTAAAATATTTCTTTAAAATGACTTATGACAAATATTGTTTTATATTTGCTTACTTCTTTAGTTAAATCGGCAGCTTTTTCTCTTCTTTCATCAGAAATCATGTTTAACGGTTCATCAAGCATGATAATCTCTTTGTTGGAGAATAGTGAAGATATTAAACCAATAAACGATCTTTCGCCTCCAGATAATTCTTTTATTCTTTTGTTTAAGAATTTATTTATATCAAAGTAATTCGATATAAAGTTGATAAATTTATTATAATCACCATCAGGCACACTTAAAAGAGATATTACTTCTTTAACTTTATAGTTTAAAGGAGGATAACTATTTGTATGTTGATAATACGTTTTGGTTTTGAATTCTTTTTGCTTAAAGACGTGTGATAAAAATACAGACTTTCCTGAACCAGAATCACCTGATATAAAAATTAATGAATTTTCTTTAATATAAATTGGATTCTCTAATTTTTCGCAAAAAGTTTTGAACTTTACTTCAAAAGGGTTAATTGTCATTTGTACCATTTTGTGCTATTGGTTGATGTTCTCCATCCAAACCACTCCTTGTTTTGTTGCTTTATTGTCATTTCTTAGGTTGTTATCTTGTGCACCAAAAGAAGGCTTTAACGCTAAATTAGAAGCGCCATTTAATGACAAAATAGTAGTCATCATTGTCAGCATTAATAATTTTTTCATCATACTCTACTCATTTTCTTTAATTCTATGTTACGACTCTTTTAAACGATTTTCAACATATTTTTTAAATGGTAACCCATACGGGATTCGAACCCATGAATGTATCCTTGAGAGGGATATGAGTTAAGCCGCTTCTCCAACATGGCATGGCATAATTATAGTAAAGTTAAGTTTTAAAATAAATAGAATGTTAATAATTAACTTCTAGAAGAAGTTATTAAATATTGATTAACTTCGGCATTTAAGTTTTTCGCTTCATAAAATTGTATTTTAGAACCAATAAATTTTCCACCACATTTCATAATAACTTTATTTGAAGCAATGTTTTCTTTCATTGCTTCAATAATTATATTTTTATATCCAAGAGTAAATATATAGTTTATTACACAATTACAAGCTTCGCTCATATATCCATTATTCCAATATTTTTTCATTATTAAATAGCCAATTTCTGGAATATCATCAACAATTTTTACTACATCTATTTGACCAATAACTTCATTAGTTGATTTTAAAACTATCATAAACCTTATGGTTTTTGGATCTTCATATTCTTTAATCCACATATCTACTAATTTTTTAGTTTCTTCAATATTTTTATGAGCGCTCCAAGTCATATATTTAGGAAAATCTTCATCGCTTGCCCAATTTTCAAATATATCTATTGCGTCACTTTGTTTTAAAGGACGAAGAAGTAATCTTTTAGTTTCTAGCGTTGTATTCATAAAGAAATTATAAATCAATTTTGGAAAAAAGCAAATTTTTATTGGTTTAAAAATTTAAAAAAATAGTGCGAGCGCCAACATAAAGCTGCAATTTTATGTTGACACTTAAAAATTGCAACATTCCACATTTGTAATACCATTCAGCAAATTTATTAAAACCATTATTGTTAGTTTTGTGGGGTTCTTTTATTGCTTTATTAGATACAATTGCACCCTATTAAAAATTCATATGCTGCACTATGGCGTGAACTTGATGAGATTGAAACATACATAATTGAATAAATAAACGAATCCGCCAATTAATGTTTGTAATAAACAGTAAGTGAACGTTAATAAATAAAATAATATTTTCTTCATATTCTCTTCTTCAAATCAAAAAAAAGAGCATTTCTGCTCCTTGATTTAGTATTGTATTTTCTAAAATCTAGTTTTTTAAAAATTCTGGCTCACACATCTCTGAGGTCGGGGCATGCGGTACTATTTAGATAAGTTTTATTGTTATGCGGGGGCTATTTGAATTTATAGTTTAAAAGTTCCGTTGCTTTTACAGATGTAGTATGTATAACGATTGTTCCTGAAATATAAATCTTATACATTCTATTTTCTCTATTTAAAAAAGTGAAGTAGTTCTTTGCCTCTTCTTTAGTGCTTAATTCCTCAAAGGTAATATAGTAACCTGAAGTAAGGTCTGGTGTTTCTGTCATACTATATACATTTACAAACTTAACTGTAAAATTATAACCTTCTTGTTTAATTTCTTTATTAATACCTTCATTAAATTCTTGCAAATCTTCTTTAGAATTTGAAATATATGTATGAAAACCATTATTTTTTAGAAGTATGATATCTTTATTAATGTTATTTTCCCAAGAAACAGTTGAAGAACAACCCACTAACAAACCTAAACACAATGTGCTAATAACAATCTTAATTTTTTTAAGCATAAAAAAATAACCTCTAAATAAATCTTATCATAAAAGCATGATTTGTTAGAGCGTTTTTCAATTAACTGTACCCATGATTAAAAACGAGTTAATGCATGTTCCGCCAATGGAAGAACAGTTGGAATTCAAATCTTTTATTATGAGGATAGATAAATTGAAAAATATTTCAGGGCATAAAAAAGACCACCAGCATCACTGCCGATGGCCAAAAAATAAGGGTTAAAGTATATTCGTGCTTTTGATAGTCAGTTCGTGCTTTTGATAAATTACTTGCTTTTAAAACGCGCAAAGAAAAAAAGGCTACTTCACCAAAAATTAAGCAATTTATGCCTAAAACAAGCGAAATAGCCCTATAAAACGAAAAAAGGACTGATATTTTTGGTATCAATCCTGTTGTTTCAATATGGTGACCCATACGGGATTCGAACCCATGAATGTATCCTTGAGAGGGATATGAGTTAAGCCGCTTCTCCAATGGGCCATTTCTTTATTAATTTAAGCATACTTAAAGGGAATTATCAAGAAAATTATTTATATAATATGAACATTGGTATAAACTATGTTCAGGTGATTTATATGCTAGAAAAATTAAAAGATTATTTATTAAAAAATGAAAATAGGAAAGAATTATATTTAGCTACAATTATTTTTGGCCTAGGATTAATATTTTCTATTATTGATTTTCAATTGATAAAAAATGAACGAATAATCAACTATTTTCCTTTCTTCAATTTAATTGCTTATAACAATAATTCTATAAGTTTATTTGCTTGTTATTTTTGGGCTTTATCTATTATCGTTTTAACAATAGCTATAATTTTCTTTTGCAATAGACAAAAAAGAAATTTGTTAAAAAACGATTTACTTTGTTTATCTATAACTTGGTTAATACTATTACTTTCATATGTCGCAACTATGTCATGCACTTTATGGGGCATAACTAATATAACTAGTTTGTCTAATTTTAATTCTGAGATAATAACTAATGTTTCTACATTTTTAGAGTATGATAGTTTAATAGCGTACAAATATATTAGAACTTATAAAGATGGTTCATTTAAAGAAGGAACAGCATTAACTTTTAATTTTGTAATTTGCTTTATTGGAGCTGTTTTTAGCTTGATATTATCACTAATATCTAAACAATTAGAATCAAAGAAAAATAAGACTAATAAATAATATAATAATATAGAATATTATTGCTTTAATCGGCCAAACTTGATATAGTATATCAGCGCAATTTATCTTTTTGATTGCGACTACACACACCATGAATCTGGTTGGCGAGTACGGATGCGACAGTGGATGTCAATTGCACCGGGCCAACTTCTCGAAGTGGTGGAGGATATTAACGAATGGAGGTCACTTATGAGTGAACAAGAAG
>UMAN01016797.1_pt1 | contig 12689 bp, 6 predicted proteins | sample 1963721 | NCBI WGS metagenome assembly UMAN01 (sample SAMEA4835917, study PRJEB28245) | human gut metagenome | biome: gut microbiome; material: fecal sample | place: Denmark | collected 2008 | reverse complement strand
GTATGTTGTTACCTTTTGGGGTTTTATAATATGGGGCATTCAGAATATCAAAACACGGGGCTTCAAGTTTTACGTTATTGACCTTTATTTCGACTTCTCCACTACGTAAGAACTTTCTGTAGATGCTGGATAAATGACGGCGAATTTTGTCCATCTGATTATTTGTCGGTGCATGATTGGATAACTCGGTAAGTTCGATACGAGTAAAGTGAACTTCAATAGGCATTGGAGTCTCTGTTACTATGAGTTCCTCCCGCCCCTCCGTTGTTACCTTATGTAAATCAAATTCCGTATATCTCTGTACTGGTTCACCCAGGGCTTTGGTATAAACCCTCCATTTATTAGCAAGCCATACAGACGCAGTCTTCATGCCCATACCGAACTCATTGAGTCCCGTATCATCAATAGGCACATGGGCCGGTTCAAAAGCTCGTTCGTAATTATCTGTATCAATACCTGCAGCATTATCTTCAATTACGATCGATTTCTGCTCCCAATTAACAGTTATAGTTATTCTCAATCTATATCCTGGCTCGATGGATAAAAGTAGATCTCGATTATTGAGATAACTCTGAACTGCATTGTCAACATACTCTCCAAGAGTATTGGAGACAGTATTATTCAAGTTTCTGAATGTAGTATAAACATTCGGCTTGAGGGCGATAGATACTGCGTTAATTTGCTTCATCGTCTGTCCTCCGGTATTAAATTCTCTGCAATTCTTCTGACAACCTCCACATTAACAGCATTACCAAATGCCCGAAACGCTTTGGCAATCGTATCCGGTATTTCATGAAGATCTTCCATACATTGAAGTTTAGCAGCTTCTCTACGAGTCATATATCTTCCATGCTCGCCCTTAGGAGTAGTAATCCAAGGGATTATAGGTATCTGAGTTGTGTTCAGCACAAGAGCAGGAGAATATGTGGGCAATTTAACTCTTATTCCAGATGCTCGGAACTGAATAATCTTCGTACTCATATCTGGGTGTTCCTCAGGACCACAATTCCATTCTAATTTTTGATGGCTATTCTCAAAACCAGGCTGCTGAATTTCACGAATCCAATCTTGGAGAATATCTTGATGCTCCTGATAAAATTTTCTATTCTGAGTAATGTATTGAATTTTCCAATCAGGAAATGAAAATTTATGGTCTTGGTCACTAAGTCGCTTACATGGATTATCCTGCGCGTAAATAGGAAGACAAAGTAAATAATCATCTTTACTATTTCCCTGTACTGGTTGTCCAAAGTTTCCTCGTTTACCTTCCAGTTGTTTACGCGTCTGGAAATATGGTGCTCGCCCCTTATAATCATATGTCGCACCAAACTCCATTGCCCATATTGGAAAAGTCGGGATAGAGACATGATTTTCGGAAAGAATATCAAGGAAGTGCTGCCACACCTCTATATGACGCCTAGTTGCTGGGCGAATTGACATATAATCTTCATCTTCTGGAATCAAAATAGAGTTAATGTTACAGTCCGGTTTCTCCTCATGGGAAGGGAAGTAAAAATTCTGTAATCCGCCAAGAGACTTGAGACGTCCAACTATATAAATTCTCGTTCTATGCTGAGGAATTCCAAAATGATGGGGAGAAATTATGTCATCAGCAATATCATAGAGTGTACTTAGTTGTTCAGCAATTACCTTATATGTATTACCCTCATCATGAGACTTGAGATTAGGCACGTTCTCTAGGAACACATATTCAGGCTTGTGTTCTCGAAGAATATCCATAATCTTATAAAAGAGATTACCTCGACCCTGCTCGTCATCAAAACCTCCTTGCATTCCTGCCTTGGAGAATGGTTGACAAGGGAAACCTGCACATAAGATATCATGCACAGGAATATCCTTTTTTATATCTACCTCCGTAATATCTCCAGCACATGGTATGCCGTGATTTTTTTCATATAATTGCTTAAGATCAGGGTTGATTTCGCTAGCAAATACGCACTTGCAACCAAGTTGCTCAAGCGCGAGGTGGAATCCCCCCAATCCAGCAAACAAATCTATAAATTTGAGTGCCATTCTGCTCAAAATAATTGAAATTCGCCTATTATAAACAAAGTTATAAATATTTGCACATTCATATACGATTTAGTAGCACAAAAAAACATAAAAAATATGGTGCTATCTCCATGCACATTTACAGAGATAGAACCAAATTGATTATTACCGCAGAAACTTTACGTGTTAAGCAATGGGAGTCACCTGCTCCTCCAGCTGCCATTCGGCGATGGAGACAATCGCATGATATTGCTCCCGAGTCAGGGGCGAATCGCCATCGTCCGAGCATTCATATTTCCTCAGTACTTCGTAGACGGGGCCCTCTTCCTGATAGTCCATATAACTTAACAAGTACAATAAATGTCCTCTACATAATCATTGCCACATCTACAACAAAATCTTTTATTTCACCCTCATGAATTAATATTATAAAATATTGCATATATAGGAAATAACCAAACAAAGTATTCATTGTTCTGAAAAGATTTTTACTAACTTTGTACATATAGTGTGAGAATCAATGTTTTTCCATTTAATGACACCATATCAATTTTTATCTAATATTGGATATTACGTTAGAGCAATCTTTTTCTCTGATGAGAAAAAGGGTGAATACGTTTACCCCATTATTGATAACTCTTTCATATGTCAATATTGCAAATATGCAAAGCTTAAAACATCTGATTTTCAATCAATTTTACGCAACTGTCATAATATTATCGTATCAGATAGTTCGCCGATAGATCTCATCCTAGGTATTATTGCCATTCAATTATACGCAGCATCAAAGATGGAGAATGCTGATGGTTTTACTGCGGCTAATTACAGGCAACGAATATGTGATTGCCTCGGTATGGACACCTCGGATTGGCAAAATTGGGTGAAAGACAACCAAGACTATGTTTGGTCCCGCTATTATACTTGGTGTGTGAATGAATCGTTTCTTATAGACAATCCCTGTCGTTCCCGGGAGGGGAAGGATCGATATGTCCAATATCCCAAGGTTCATTCTGCTCAAGTATTAAATAGAGAGGATCTGAAAAGATTTGCCGCTGAATTCATTGCAAAAGGAGTTATTCCCAATGAGGATTTATCTCAGGATGAGCTATGGAACATCCTGGGCTTTCCCACAAATAACCTGACTAATAGAGCCCAAAGAATTATAGACTCGTCCTGGGAGTCAGCAAAAAAGCAGATCTTTCAATATTATCTCTCTTGGGACGGCGAATATAGTGATGCTCGAAAAGTTACAAAAAGAGTCGAAAAATCATCTTATATATTAAGAGTTACTCAAGAAGGAGATGAATGGGTTCTGGATATATGCAATGAAAGCCAACGAATAAAACAGTTTCCACTTTCCCCTACAACGAATATTTTCAACGGATTAAAGCCATATTATACATTCAAACGACCTAACTCAATTATATTTCAGAAGGATCCTTCATACGAGGATTATACGGAAACGAGATATCTCAATGAAAACGACGAAGGCATAGCTTTATTTGTCAATACATCAAAAGGATTTCATGAACAGGATGTTATCCAACGTTTTGGGATGAATGCCTTAGTGAAACTGAATCCAAAGAGATATCCACAATTCTATACGACCGAAAAGCGACCATACCGATTATACGGAGGCTTAAGAATCTCCCGGGATATGCCCAATTATCTATTAGACGCTCCTCCAATTCTTGACTTAGACAAAGATTTACGTTTTTATATCGATGATAAGCCGTATCAAGGGTTGTCTGGTTACAATCGACTACCTCTTGAAATAGGAGTGCACAAGATCAAAATACCTGGATACAAAAGCATCGGGATTCATATAGTTGACCACGATATAAAGGACATTGCACCTTGGGATGACAATCCCAAGTGGTTCGTTGATAATAAAAAAGCAAGGATGTGGGACGTCGACTTCCAACAGGGACAGATTGTCGGACTCGACTATCATGCTTATAGCTCGGACGGAACCATCTCCTCAACTGGATCGGTTTTATATCGATGGTGCATGGCGCAGCAATACAATAAAAATATCCACTCTGAGGAACAGAATGTCGCAATTAGAATGTTGAATATACCGGAATAAAATATGGAATCTTTAGATTATACGACCATAAAAGTTGTGGGGGTTGTTGAAGCACACACAGACGGAGTACATGCATATCTTCGTGTAATCGGATATATCAATCCTGGTGCTGGCTGGAAGTTCAAACGTCTTTATCCCGATGAGATAAAAGAAAAATTCCCTACCCGCGGGCTTATTTTCATGCCCAAATTTCTTAAAAGATATAGGAACTTATGCGGACAATGTATCTACACTGGCATACAAGCATCTAATAATGAAGGGTCTGATCAATTTATATGGGATCGAGATGCTGGTCTTCCGGCAGAATATGGAGTCGTTGTTTGCGAAGAAAAACTTCGCCAGAAGGACCCAGAAGGTATCTATGAAACTTTATCAGGCTATCAGGATACTACCTATTTTCACGACGGGCCATTTTTATATCGATATACACCCAAAACCGGACAGCCATACTATTACATCGAACAATGGGATCTAAACAATATTTTAAGCGTCAACCAAGATAGAATTATTTGCTACGACAGGGACCGATCCAGGTATGTCATCATGAATGACAACATTGCTGGAACGGCAACTTATCTCGATATAATGCCAGATGAGCAACTGAAAGAATGGTTCGTTGAAACCTATGTAACAAAAGCATGGGGTTCCATCTTGCAGCACGAGGATAGGGACAAATTACTATCGGAGATCAAGAATACGATTCCAGCCAAAGGCGTTCCAAATGAGGTTCTAGAGTCTCGTATCGCACGCATATCCTTGATGTTTGAAAACTTTCTCCTGAATGCCCGGCAGATTCAGGCATTAGCAGAGAATCCATTATTCAAGGAGTGTATCGATCGTTCCGTTGCAAAATACAGCGAGCAATTGATTACTAATCTACAAAGCCAATACAAACAAGAATACCAGTCTTTACAAAGTGAGCAAAAAGAGCGCGTGGCTCAACTTGAGCGCGAGGTGAACACCGCAACAGCAAAGGCCCAGGCACAAAAAGCAAGGCTTGAGGAAGAGCAGAAACGATATCAGGCTGCAATTGAGCAACAATTGGCCCATATCGCATCAAACAAAAAAAAGATTGAAACTCAGGAAAACTCGCTACAAAAAATAACAAACGAGAAAGATCGGATTCTCAAGGATTGCGATGTGCTGCGTGATATCATTGTATCATTGACCTCGAACCACACTCATCTTGCAGAGAATGGTGAATTACTGACCGTACATAACGAATCACAACCAATTCAGAGCAAAGAGGAGCTGGAGAGCAGATTAAGAAATGGATTAAGAAACAATAATAGGAGACTCAGCCTCTCGAACCACTTGATTTCGCTATTGGCATATAACCATGTTTTGTTAATACCGGATCATCGAATTGTCAATGCAATTATCCAGGCTACCGGTAATTGTTGTTATATGCTTGAAGATGTCACTCCAAAGTGGCAATCGTTTGAATATGTATGGGCAAATGGGTTGAAGAGAATCGTAGAGCACAGTTGGGAGACGCCCGATGAGATGCATTATTATGTTCTGCGTAATATAAATATATCTTATATACCCTGCTATCTTCAGCCTGTCGTAGATATGATTCTAAAACTGCGAAGTGTATTCCCTGGCTCCACCCTTGCATTCCCAGAAAACCTTAGGATCATCATGGTTCCTACAGAGGATGCTGGATTGCCATTGACTACGCAATGCATCCGCTATTTTGGATGTTTGCCAAAAACCGACACCTTCGTTATAGCTGAAGATGAAGAGTATCGAATTGTTGAAAAAATCGATACAAAAGGATATTTAACGCCCTGTCTATTGAACAGCCTGCTTACACAAGTGGAGAGACCGGATCCGGAGGCATATAAATCATATGTCACAGAGGATGAATAAAGATATCGAAAAGGTTCAGCACCTGTTGTTCTTATGGATGTGTCATTATGACAAGATCAATTATGACACTATTAAACGCTATTGTGAGTACCTAAACATACAGTTTAATTTGCAAATTACAGAACACCCTGCATGGACCTTGTTTTTGCCCTTATTCTATGCGGGCAATGTGGATTATTGCGGCAGTAGGTCGTTTAAAGTGACGGAACCGATGAGGATCTCACACCAAAGGAGGCACCTTTTCATAAACAAGCAACCATCCATAGATGGATGCGAAAAGTTGCGTCCCGCCATTTATCGCAGTGAGGGTCCTCAGAATTGTGAATTAAAGCAGTATACTTTTAACGGAAAAGAGATTTTAAAACATTTTCCGAGTGTAGATTCAATCATTTCAGCATTCGAGTTATCACCGAAAAATGATTTCTCAGATCTCACCTTTGATAATGCCCCCGACCAGATTGGTATTGCCTACACAGCCTTTAAACGCTATTACTTCGTATGCGAAAATCGGAAAGTTGTGGAAATTCCCAATTGGTCAATCAATCCGGATTCGGTCAATGTCGCCTATCAATATAGTCGGGTTTTGGGAAAGAAATCAAACGGCAATTACGACATCGAGCAAAGAAAACTAAGCGTGAATTCTTTCCGGTTTCCAATTATGTTATACCGAGTTTTGATGGTTGCTTCCATGTTGGAAGGCCAATGTCCCTATAAGGAATCGGGCAATTATGTTTTCCCGGGCATTGCAAAATCCATAGTCAAGGAACTCGATCGCATCTTGTGTAAATCCATTCGTTATGAATAATCCCATACAAATCTATAATGAACTGAGAGAAACATATCTCAAGTATATCAGTAGCGGCACTCCGTTTTTCAATGAGTATTACAACGAAGAGCGCAATAGCCTGATCAGCGAACAAGGGGCCATATGCCAGCCTCCCATTATCGAGATCGTTCCCAAATACAAGGAATATGCGTCGCTGGAAGACTTCTGTAAAAATGAAGAGGTTAATAGCGAGCTGGCTGATTTTGTGCAATGTGGATTGTTCTTTAATGACAAAGCCGAAAAGCGGCGATTGTATCTACATCAATACAATGCTCTCAAAGAGGCCGCTATCAACCGGAAGAATATTGTCGTAACAACAGGAACAGGATCCGGTAAGACAGAATGCTTCCTACTGCCTATTTTTGCCGATCTAATATCAGAGTCGCGCACATGGGACAAAACGAATCGACCACGAGCCATGCGCGCCATGATTCTTTATCCGCTGAATGCATTGGCGGAGGATCAAATGATCCGACTTCGCAAAGCCCTTAATGGACAAGGGAAAGGACGGGCTTTGGATTGGTTAGACCGTTGTCGCGGAGGAAATAGATTTTTCTTCGGGCGTTACACTGGCAGCACCCCTGTCAGTGGTCGAGGAGATATTGCCCAAGAGAACATCCGAAAAGAACGCAAGCAGTTAAATGAGGACTGGAAGGCGGCTCAAGAATCTGCCAAACAAACCGGTAATAGCGAATTGCTCTACCATGTTCCGTGCATGGATCCGGATAGTGCTGAGATGTGGGATCGCCTTTCCATGCAACAAAATGCTCCCGACATTTTAATTACCAATTACAGCATGCTCAATGTCATGCTGATGAGAGACATTGAAGCGCCCATATTCGAAGAGACCAAGAAGTGGCTTAAGGAGGATCCTTCCCATGTCTTCCACTTGGTCATTGATGAATTGCACACCTATCGAGGAACAGCCGGGACAGAAGTTGCGTATCTGATTCGTATCTTGCTGGATAGATTGGGGTTAACTCCCGACTCTCCGCAAGTTCAGTTTCTCGCTTCGAGTGCGTCGATGGGAGAAAATGAGCAGACCAAAGATTTTCTATGCGAATTTTTTGGTGTCTCGAAAGATGCGTACACTAATAAATTCTGCCTTCTCTCCAACGAGCCCGAACCCGCTGCAAGTCGGCCCCAAGATAAACTTCCGATAGAGGCCTTCGTAGATTATGCGAATTCTTCAATCCCAGAGAAGGAACGCACCGAACAGTTGTTTGCGTCATTGGACTGCAGCGATTATATCGATATTACGCGAAAATACCATCTCGTCGAATGGCTGAAATTTGCAATGACAGACGCTGAAGGACGAATTATCGCGCAAAATGTTATTAGTATTGCAGACAAAATGGGCATCAAAGGTGATCAAGCCTTACCTTTTATTTCGTCCTTCTTAAAAATCATATGCCAAAGCAAGGAAGACGGGAACTTTGTCCTACCTCTTCGAGCTCATTTCTTTTTCCGTTCTGTCAATGGGTTATGGGTGTGTTCCAATCCAGCTTGTTCTGAGGTCAAAAAAGAGTACCAATTTGATGGACGAACCTTGGGACGTTTTTATCGCTCTCCTCGTACCGTTTGCAGCTGCGGGCATGCCGTCCTCGAATTGATCATCTGTGAAAGTTGTGGCGAAGCCTTCTTGGGTGGGTATATTCGACAAAAAGACAATCGAACATTCATGCTTTCGGTGGATAGACCTATCGGTCAAACATTTTACCCATATGCTGTTCTATGGCAGGACTCCATGGATGACAGTGATGCGACCGACAAAGGATGGATTCGTGTCAATTTTGATTCGGCAACTGGAATTATCAAACTGGATCGCTATGGAACCTATTGGTTGCATCGCCAGGAAAAAGAAGCGGACCTGCAACTACCGAATCAATGCCCACAATGCGGAGTGGCATACCGTGTAAATGAAGAACGAAAATTGACTCCGCTAAAGCCACATCGGACCGGACTACAAAAGGTAAATCAGGTTCTTGCCGATTCATTGATCCGTTCGATGAAGAACGCGCATGAGAACAACACAAAAGTAGTGCTGTTTTCCGATAGTCGGCAGTCTGCCGCCAAGCTATCGGCAGGCATTGAATTGGATCATTATCGTGATGCGGTGAGATGGCTGATGCTGAAGGCTCTTAAAGGAGACTCCAAAGTCATTCATTTCTTAAAAAAATTCCAGTTCGACAACATATCTTCCAGAGAAGAAAGCGATAAGTTGACGGAGCTATATGACAGAGGAATACATATTGAATTAATAAAATTGATTCGTAATAAACAATGGCTAACGCCAGAAGACAAGATTCGCCTTGATACAATATATGCATCTATCGAAGATGTCAACCTGGAAAATATTACTGCTGATGTATTTAAGGGACTATTAAATATCGGAATGAATCCGGCTGGACCAAGGCCATCCTTGGCTCAAAATCCACTATTAAACAACACTCCTTGGTGGAGTCTTTTTGATTTTAGAGTTGGTACAGCAAAGGGAGACCTGGGTGATTACGATCAAGTATATCTTAACAAGATTCGTAAAAAAAATAGCGAGGAGCAAATAATAAGTCTTTTTGCCCACAAAAAGAAGTCATTCGAGACCTTAAAATTGGGATACGCGACCTGTGTAGGAACAGAAAAACTTGACTCTCGGATGAGAGAGTTGTTAGATTCAATTATCCGCATTCTTGGCGAAAAAAGAAGAGTGGCTGGATTCGAATCTAGATATCCAGTTTATGACTCATTCCCTGGAATTGTGCGCAAACTTGTAAAGAGGGTCTATGGATTTACCCGCAAACAAGACACAGATAACAAGTTAGACGAAATCAAGCGATTATTAAGGAAGCTGGAGATCATTGCCAACGACAAAGTCGCCTTAACCGGACGCAAGATTGCTTTCCATAAAGCATACGAGGGGATGAAATATTGGCAATGTCCAAAATGTAAGACAATTCATTTGCAGCCGTCTAATGGCATCTGTACCAATTGTCTTGGCAACCTGTCTCAACCTAAAACGATACAAAAAAGTGATCTGGAGGATGCGTCGGATTATTATGTATCACTTGTAAACTCAACCAACGATATCTATCGTCTCCATTGCGAGGAAATGACGGGACAAACCTCTCGCGATGAATCACGGCGACGCCAACGACATTTTCAGGAAATATTTCTTCCGGGGGAGGTGCCGGCTGTTGACGGGATCGATTTGTTGAGCGTTACAACCACGATGGAAGCAGGAGTCGACATCGGCTCACTGTCTGCCGTCATGATGGGTAATGTTCCGCCTCAACGATTCAATTACCAGCAGCGTGTTGGACGTGCCGGCCGTCGCGGGAATCCGTTGTCTATTGCTTTAACCGTAGCTAAAGGATCAAGTCATGATCTGACCCATTATTTTGAGCCGGCACGTATGGTTTCTGCCATACCGAAGGATCCATATCTGGAGGTCCGAATCAAAGAGATTGCAGAGAGAGTGGTATTCAAGGAGGTATTGTATAATGCGCTCAAATCGATTCAAGAGTCCGCCAAACAAGAAAGTGTTCACGGGAATTTCGGAACGGCTTCGGCTTGGAATAAAAACAAAACAATTGTTGCTACATGGATCCAGAACCATGAATCTGAGATCGAATCCATCATCCAGATTGTCACGAGATGTACAGATCTCACAAAGGAGGATAAGGATGACATGCTCCAATATATTCAGAAAAAGCTAATTGACCGCATTACCGAGATCGCCAATAGTAGCGAGTATACACAGACACAATTAAGTGAACGTCTGGCGAATGCCGGGATGTTGCCCATGTTCGGATTTCCAACACGGACGCGAAATTTATACCTGCAGTTCCCGGATAAATTACCGGCTACCGATGTCGTGAATCGCGATATGGAGTTAGCGCTCAACTCATTTGCTCCTGGACATGAGATTGTAAAGGACAAAAAGGTATATCGAGCTGTTGGAGTTGCTGATTATGGTAGAAAGGCCAATGTCTTTTTGAAAGCAGATAGCCTCAATATACTGAGGAAGCCACTATTCAGATGCCAAAGTTGCGCCTATTCAACTTTGGAGTTGGATAGTGATACGGCCAATTGCCCGGTCTGCGGCAACCCGATGGAACGTATTGAGGTTTGTTCACCATTGGGGTATTGTGTAGATTACGATGAACCGGTTCACGACTTTAACGGATCCTATGATTGGTATTCACCCAACAGTGAGATTCGATTAGATTGTGAAGCCTCTTTGGAGGAGTGCAATCCTGTTGGAAACCTATACTTGCGCAACAATGTAATTCCCACTCAAGGTCTTGTTCATTTGGTCAATGACAACAATGGTAAACTCTACCATATGGGGCAATACGCTTATTCAAAAACGTCAAAAATGAGCGATACTTGGGTTGCTCGAAGTGCTTATCCACAAACTCGACAAAGTGCGTTGACCCTATTTAACGAAAAAGACTTGGCTTTTGTCGTATCGAAGTCCACGGGAGTCATGACCATTGCACTGAAGACGGTTCCTCGGGATATTTGTCTTAATCCGTTGCAAGACAACGCGAACTATTTTGCCATACGGGCTGCATATTATTCCTGGGGATATTTAATTCGCAAAGCAATTGCTTGCTATCTTGACATAGATACGTCCGAACTCGATATCGGATATCATATATCCATCAAAACCAGATACCCGGAGGTATTTATTGTCGAAAAGTTGGAAAATGGCTCGGGATATTGCAACTATTTAAGTGGACGAAAATATGAACAAGTCCCTACCGAAGCTCTATTACAGCCCCTATTGAAGGGCGGAGAGATTTATGACACCCTATGTGCTCCTGAGCACATGAGAAACTGTATCTCTTCTTGTTATGATTGCATTCGAGACTATTCTAACCAACAATATCACATAATATTGGACTGGCGCCTTGGACTTGATTTGTCAAGAATGGCTGCCGACAAAGCGTTTTTTGTCAATTTTGATGTCGAATATTGGAAGGGATTCATGGATAATAATCTTGACAGTCTGTTAAAGAAGAGGAAATTACATAGTCAAATAAAATTTGGTCATTACTTTGCTGTAAATGATTCAGGCGCTGTAAAAGGAATAATTGTACACCCATTCTGGTCTGATAACTATATTGCCACTGTTTTACAACAGTGCAACGACTTGGGAATTGACAAAATTTCAATTTTTGAGTTAGCAAGAACCATAAATTAACCTTCTATATCTGTCGTAAACATCACATATTTATGGAGAAAAAGCCATATATATCAATCCTCAATATCATTATGTGGGCCACTACTTACCTAAATAGAGTCCCCATATAACAAGGATTATAGTAAATCAAAGAGAACACATATTGATATCAAATTCACATTGAAATATAGGGACTTGGCTTACCCTTACATCCTCGCATAGAGATAAGCCAAGTCTCTAATTACCCCAGCCACGTCAAGCGATGGATTTAACCTGCTCCTCCGGCTGCCATTCTGTAAGCGAGACAATCGCCTGATATTGCTCCTTGGTCAGAATCGAATTAGCATCGTCAGAGCATTCGTATTCCCACGGCAGTTCGTAAACGGAGCCTTCTTCCTGATAACCCATATAATTGTGATATGAGTCGGGAACAAGCCGTACATAATCCTCTTCGAGCAGGGTTCTCAGGAGTTTCTCTGCGTCATATATCAGCAGCGGTGCCCCGGCCTTATATAAGGCTGTCGCCACTTCAATTGCCAGTCCGGCATTGGCAGAATAACTGTTGGAAACAACAATTTTCCATCCCTGTTGCCGGTCGTGTGAGGCAAAGATATTCAGACGCGAAAGCCCCAGTTCTCCGTAATGGCCAGTTGCGAACCGCATGAAATCCTCCTGATTGTCAATGTCGTACATTTCCGTCA
>UMAN01028105.1_pt1 | contig 14377 bp, 20 predicted proteins | sample 1963721 | NCBI WGS metagenome assembly UMAN01 (sample SAMEA4835917, study PRJEB28245) | human gut metagenome | biome: gut microbiome; material: fecal sample | place: Denmark | collected 2008 | reverse complement strand
GGATGCCCTATTTTTTCTTCTACTTCATCAGAACTTACCATATGGGCTTTTTCACCGAATGTATGTCTATATTTGGCATTATCTATTTTTGCATCTCCTGATGTTACTACTACGATATATTTATCTTTTAATTTGAAGGATAATGTTTTTGCTATTCTTTCTTCTTTTGTACCTAGTGCTTCGGCAGCTTCTTTTACTGTGGCACTTATTCCTTCTACTGTTATTATTCTATTATCCATATTATATTTTTTTAAATATTCTTTTACTCTTTCTCTAGACATTTTTTTACTTCCTTTCTGATGTTATTATTATAACATAAATGTTGTTATTTGTTTAATTATTTTTATTTGGTTAATATTAATACTGGTGATTATATGAAGATTAGGCTTGGATATGCTTGTATTACTAATTGTCTTGATTCTACTAGTTCTAGTCCTTATACTTATGGTGAATATTTGAAATATGGTGATATGGAAAAGTTAGATAGGGTTATTGTTTCTAATTTAAAATCTTTGGAGGAGATTATTTATTATAATATTAAGAATAATATTCATTTTTATAGAATGTCTTCTAAAATTATTCCTTTAGCTACTAAAAGTGATGTTAAGTTTGATTATATTAATAAATATAAAAGTTATTATGATAAGATAGGCAAGATGATTAGTGATTATGATATGAGAGTGGATTTTCATCCTGATCAATTTTGTGTTTTAAATAGTGTTAAAAGCGATGTTGTTAGTGCTTCTATTGATATTTTGAAATATCATTATAGTTTACTTGAAGCTTTGGGTATTAAGAATAAAATATTGGTTTTGCATGTTGGTAGTAATTCTTTTGGTAAGGATAATTCTATTAGAAGGTTTATTAATAATTTTAATAAATTGCCTAAGTATTTAAAGGAATGTATTGCTATTGAAAATGATGATAAAGTGTTTAATGTTAATGATGTTTTAGAGATATCTAAAAATACTGGCGTACCTGTTATTTTGGATTATCATCATCATTTGTGTAATAAAAGTGATTTTTCTTTTGAAGATATTTTTAATAGTTTTAATAATATGAAAGTTAAGATGCATTTTTCTTCTTCTAAAAACAAGAAGGATTTTAGAAGTCATAATGATTATATTAATGGTGATGATTTTATTGATTTTATTAAAATACTTAAGAAATATGATAGGGATGTTGATATTATGATTGAGGCTAAATGTAAAGATGATAGTCTATTTAGATTAGTTAGATATATTAAGTATAAAACTGATTATAAGTTTATAGATGATACTACTTTTATGGTATAAATAAAAGTAACGTGTTAATGTTACTTTATTAAATTTATTAATTCTATAAGTATTCCGGATATTGCTCCTAGAAAATATAATAATAGTATTATGGATATATTTTCTTTAATATTTTTATTGTTTTTAATTAATACTAGTATAGCTGCTCCGGATGATGTTAATAGTCCTCCTATTAATGAACCTAATGATATAGAACTATTTAGATATAATTCTGTTAGTATTACACTAGCGGAACAATTTGGTATTAGTCCTATTAGACTTGTTATAAATGGACCGAATATTGTATTTGTTAAAAATATTTTTGTTAAATAGTCTTCTCCTATATAGGTTATTATGATATTTAATATTAGAGTTACGATAAAGATAAATATGGTTATATGTATGGTATGTTTTAGTGATGATAATATTATTCCATGACTGCATTCACAATGCTCTTCATCACATATTTTGTAGTTTTCTTTTTCTTTCTTATTATTTAATATTTTATCTATTATTACTCCGTATATTATACCAAAGAATATTTTTATTAGAAGTATTTTTAGTATTAATGTTATTTCTACTTTTTTTGATAACATTATTATTAACATTTCATCACTAGTTGATAAATATATTGATATTAGTGTTCCTAGTGTTATTATTCTTGTTATATATAAATTAGTGGCCATTACTGAAAAACCACATTGGGGGATTACTCCTAATAATGAACCTATGATTGGTCCTATTTTTTTTGATTTGGTAATTATTTCTTTGTTTTTATTTGTTAGTTTATGTTCTATTAATTCTATTATTAAAAATGCTATAAATAAAAACGGAATTATTTTTAATGAATCTAGTAATGTATCTAATATTATTTCTTTCATTATTTCCTCCGCTTTTAATTATAGCATTTGTTTATTTTTTTAGCAATATGGTTTTATTTTTTTAATGTTTTGATAAATTTTTTTTCTTCTTCTTTATTTTTTGCTAAATATTCTGATAAATAATTGTAGGCTATATTTCTTATTAATGTTTCATTACTTATTTGGATATCGTTATCTTTTAGTCTTGTGTTAATTATATTGATATTTGGTTTTTGCATATTTAGAGCCAAATCAATACATTTTTCAGTGCAGTTTATTAAGTAGTTGAAATATTCTTGATAATTTGTTTTTTGATAATTAGTAGCTTTAAGTATTTTATTGAATATTATAGTTATGTAGTTATATACTTCTTCATAATATTCACTATGATTTAATACTTGTTTTGGATTACTTATTTTACTTATGTATGGTCTTTTATCATAATTAAATAATGATACTTCGATATCAACGCTTTGATATTTTTCAATGCAATTTAAATTAAATAATAGTAGTGTATTTACACTCCATGAATTGAAAGTAAGACCTGGTTTGTTATAACCTAATTTGTTTATTGAAACTTCAACACCATCATAATCTTTTGATAGGGTTTCAAAATCTATTATATTTAATTCTGGATTATCGTAATGGGTTAATATATAGTGCCATGATGGATATTTTTGAGATAATTCTATTATCTTTTCTTCACTATCAATATTTAATATTTTGGCATTGTTTTTTAGTGTGAATATAGCACCGGCGTTAATATTTTTATAAGATGCTGTTTCTTGATCTTCATATAGTAGATAATCATGCCATTCGCTTATGCAATATATTCTACTTATAAATTCGCTTGACCATAATCCACCATTTGGTTTATAAAAATTTATATCTAATGGTCTTAATATTTTTCTAAAAATATCTTCGGCTATGTTTTTTGTGCCTATTGTTACATATTCTTTCATACATTTTCTCCTCGTTTTTGTGTTTATATATAATACTTTATTTAGTTATTATTGTCAAGTGAGTTATTGTTTTTTTTATGAAATGGTGATATCATATGCATAGGTGTTTATTGTGGAAAAAAAGAAAAAGAATATTATTATTTTATGTTTACTTGTTGTTATTTTTATTTTACTTATTATTATTTTTTGTTTAAGTTTGAAAAAAGAAAACTCTATAAATGACTTAATAATAAATGAAGTGATAGATGAATCTAATAATCCTTCTACTGATATTCCTACTGGTACTACTACTGAGGATAATAATGTTTTAAACTCTAATTTAAATGATAGTAATATAAAAAGTAATACAGAATATAATGATGATGTTAATGAAAATAGTGTTATTCAATACTTTGATAATATGAATAATAAAATTAATGAGAGTAATTTTGAAAAATGTAAGACTAAGTTTAAAGATTATTTTATTACTGGTGTTGATTTTATTTTTTATGATAAGGAAATTAAGGGTTATACTTTTGATGAACTTAGTAATGAAGCTAAACTTAAGGTTATTGCTATTCTTATTAAGATTGATAATAAAATAGAAAAGTATGCACCAGGTTATAAAGAAAGTATTAGTAATACTGGTGGTAGGATATATACTGATATAAAAGAACGTCTTATTACTGCTTATTTTGATATATCTACTAAAATGTGTTCTAATAATACTTATGAATGTGATAGGGCAAAAGAGATATTTGGTGATGTTAAAAATGAATGTAAAATTGGTTTATCATATGTTAAAAAAGTTGCTATTAGTGGTGGTAGAAAAATTAAAGATTGGTATGAGATTTATAGTGGTAAGTGATTTTTATATTTTATTTACATATTATTATGAGAAAATATTAAATATTTTTTGAAAAAACTTTACTTATTTTGATAAAGTTGTTATAATACTTGTGAGCGAAAGCTCCTTGCCTTATTGATAAGGCCGTTAGTCCAAAAGGAGGTGTAAAGATGAAGAATTATGAAATCATGTTTATTGTTAGACCTGATGTAACTGAAGATGTTGTAAAGAGTACAGTTAAAACACTTGAAAAGGTATTGACTGATGGAAAAGCTAAAATTACTTTATCTAAGGAATTGGGTCAAAAAGAATTTGCTTATGAAATTAAGAAATTTAAGTCTGGTTATTATTTTCTATATAACATTGAAGCTAATGATGATGCTGCTATTAAAGAATTTGATAGAGTAGCAAGAATAGATGAAAATGTTGTTAGACATTTAATTATTAACTTAGATAAATAAGGAGAGTAAGAATGAATAAAGCAATTCTAATTGGAAGATTAACTAGAGATCCTGAGCTTAGAACTACTCCAACTGGGAGAAATGTATGTCAGTTTTCAATTGCAGTAAATAGAAATTTTACTAATGCTAATGGTGAAAGAGAAGCTGATTTTATTAATTGTGTAGTTTGGGATAAACAAGCAGAGAATTTGGCTAAATATCAGCGTAAGGGTAATCAAATTGCTGTAGAGGGCAGAATTCAAACTAGAAATTATGATGATAAAGATGGTAAGAGAGTTTATGTAACTGAAATACTTGCTACTAATATTAGCTTTTTGGATGCTAAAGGTACAAGTAATGGTGCTGGTTTATTTAATAATATTCCAGAACCACCAATGGAACAGCCTAGTACTACTTCAACTGTTTCTGTAGAAAAGGATCCATTTGAAGCTTTTGGTGATTCTATTGAAATCAGTGATAATGATTTACCATTCTAAAAAAGGAGGATAAACATGGCAGAGTTTCGTAAGAAGAGAAAAAAAGTATGTCATATGTGTGCTGGAAAACCTGTTAATTATAAAGATGTAAATATTATATCTAAATATATTAATGATAATGGTAAGATTTTACCTAGAAGATTTACAGGTACTTGTGCTAAACATCAAAGACATGTTGCTCAAGAAGTTAAAAGAGCTAGATTTATGGGATTTATTCCATTTTGTAAATAAAAGTATAGTTATTTATAACTATATTTTTTTCTTTTTTAATGACATAGTGATAAAATTATAGTATAATAGTAATACGAAGGTGGGATGTTTTATGAAGGTTATTTTCTTGAAAGATTTAAAAAAACAAGGTAAGAAAAATGAGATAAAAGAAGTTAGTGACGGATATGCTGTTAATTATTTAATTAAAAATGGATATGCTGTTAAATATACTAAATCTAGTAGTGATAGATTGGGTGATGAAATGGTTAAAAATAAGTTAACAGAGGAAGAAAACACTAGAAATGCTGAAAAAATTAGAACTAAAATTGAAAAAGAAACTTTAGTATTTAACGTTAAGACTGGTAAGGATGGTAAGGTTTTTGGTTCTATTTCTAGTAAACAAATATGGACTGAACTTGATAAACTTGGATATAAAATTGATAAAAAGAAAATTATGATACCTGATGCTCTTACATCTATTGGAACATTTTATGTATATGTTGAATTGTATAAAAATGTTACCGCTAAAATTAAAGTTGAACTTAAAAAGTAGGTGAAGTTATGAATAAAGAATTACCTAAGAATATTGAGGCTGAGAAGTGTTTGATCGGATCAATGTTTTGGTCTAATGAATCGCTTCAAAAGGGATGTGAAGAGGTAGAAAAAGAAATATTTTATTTGGATAGTCATGCTAAAATATTTGAGGCTATTAAAAGTTTGTACTTGAATAATACTCCTGTTGATATTACTTCACTTACTACTTATTTAATTAGTATTGATAAAATTAATGAGGTTGGTGGCGTTGAATATTTAAATGAAATTGTTAATTCGGTGGCTACTGGGGCTAATATTGAATATTATATTAATTTAGTTAGTGATAAATATACTCTTAGAAAAATGATAGAGGTAGCTACGGATATTGTAAATAAAGCTACTAATCAAGATAATTCTGCTGCTGATACAATTGATGATGCGGAGAAAGAGATACTTAATATATCTAAATTTAGAAGAACTAGTGAATTTAGGAAGGTACAGGATGTTCTTACTAAAGCACAAAATGATTTGGAAATGCTTGCCAAAAATGGTGGTAAAATAAATGGCCTTACAACTGGATTTGGAGAATTGGATGCATTGACTGAAGGACTTCATCCTACACAGCTTATTATTATAGCAGCTAGACCGGCCGTTGGTAAAACTGCTTTTGCTTTGAATTTGGCGCTTGCAGCTGCTAAAAGTACTAAGAAAAATATTGCTATATTTTCTCTTGAAATGCCGGCGGAACAGCTTATTATGAGAATGATTAGTTCTTTAGGACAAATTGATAACAAGAAATTATCCACTGGTAAGTTGGAAAATGATGATTGGAAAAGATTTAATGAAGCAATTAGTATTTTAGCTGATACAAATATTTTCTTTCATGATGCTGGAGGCGTTACCCCTAGTGAGATTAAAGCTAAGTGTAGAAGACTTGCTACGCAAGGTGAAGGACTTGGGCTTGTAATAATCGATTACTTGCAACTTATTGACTCTTCTAGTAGATATTCTGGTTCTAGACAACAAGAGGTATCGGAAATATCGAGAGCACTTAAAACTATGGCTTTGGAACTTGAGGTTCCAGTTATTGCTCTTTCTCAATTGTCTAGAAGTGTAGAAAAAAGAGAGGATAAAAAACCAGTTCTTAGTGATTTGAGAGAATCTGGTTCTATAGAGCAGGATGCTGATATTGTTGCAGCATTGCATGCTCCTGATGTTGAAACTCCTGTTGGAGATGAAGTACCTAATCCTATACAACTTATTATATTAAAACATAGGAATGGTCCTACAAAAACTATTGATTTGTTATTTAAAAAGAAGACTTCAACGTTTTTATCTATAAAAAGGGATGGTGGTAATTAATGAGGAATAGTAATAATTTAAGTTTTGGCTTTATTATGTTTACTATTTTTCTTTGCTTTATTGTATTTTTGCTTGGGTTCCATAAAGATATTAACAGTAGTCCTAATGTGGTTTATTCTGTTTATTTAGATGGAAAAGCTATTGGTACTATTGCTTCTAAAGATAGTTTTGAGGAATATATTAATTCTAAAGAGGAAGAACTTAAAAATAAGTATGATGTTGATACTGTTTATACTCCTAATGGAGTTGAAATTAAAAAGAATATTACTTATAATTCTTCTGTTAATACTAATCAAGATGTTTATAATAAAATTATTAGTAATAAAAAATTTACTGTTAAGGGATATGAAATTACTATAGTTAGTAATGATACAGAAGAAGATGAAGATAATAAGGTAAATACTATTTATGTTTTATCTAAGGATACTTTTGATAAGGCGGTTGTTGATACTATTAAGGCTTTTGTTGATGAAGAGGACTACGAGAAGTTTGTTACTGGTACACAGGATGAAATTAAAGATTTGGGAAGTATGATTGAAAATATTGATTTGGGTGAAACTATTACATATAAAGAAACATTAATTCCTACTGATGAAAAGATATTTGTTGATGAAGATGAGCTTAGTAAATATCTTTTATATGGTACCTTGGATGAACAAGAAACTTATACAGTTAATAGTGATGATACAATTGAGTCTATTGCTAATAGTCATAAACTTAATGTTAAGGAATTTTTGATTGCTAATCCTGAGTTTTCTAGTGAAAATAATTTACTTTATGAAAATCAAGTTGTACATGTTGGACTTATTAAACCTATTATTTCTGTAGTTGTTGATGTACATAGCGTTGCTGAAGAAGAAAGGGAATATGATACGGAAATTCAATATGATTCTAGTCAATATGTCGGCTATCAAGAAACTATTAAAGATGGAGAAAATGGATTGTATAAAGTTACTAGAAAATCACAATATGTTAATGGACAATTGGTTTCTGGTACTATTACTAATTCTACAGAGATTAAGCCTGCTATTAATAAGGTTATTGTTAAAGGTGAAAAATATGCTCCTAATATAGCTGATTTATCTTATTGGGGTTGGCCTACTGAAAAACCTTATACTATTACTTCATATTTTGAATATCGTTGGGGATCTTTCCATAAGGGTATTGATATATATGTTGGTTATGGATCGCCTGTATATGCTGCTAATAATGGTGTGGTTTATAAGACTGGTTCTGGATGTACACCAGGATATATTGGATGTAATGGTAGACAAGGTAATTATGTAATTATTAATCATAATGCTGGTGGTTATTATACAGTTTATATGCATATGAAAGAGTTTTATGTATCTGAGGGGCAAACTGTTGCTCGAGGTCAGAGAATAGGAGCTATGGGAAATACTGGAGAGGTTTATCCTGTTCCTTCAGCATCTAATCCTTATGGTGGTACACATTTGCATTTTGAGGCTAGAATTGGTGGGGCACATGGTACTAGTATTAATCCTCTAGGTTTATTCTGATGAGAGTTAGTGTTTTATCTTCTGGTAGTAAGGGTAATACTACATATATAGAAACTGATAATTCGAAAATACTTATTGATATAGGAAACACCGCTAAATACGTGGAGGAAAAGTTAGAGGAATTTGGTGTTGATCCTAATGACTTGGATGCAATATTAATTACACATACACATGTTGATCATATAAAGGGACTTAAAGTGTTTGAGAAAAAGCATAATATCTTAGTTTATATTACGGATATTATGCTTAAGAGTCTTGATTATTTGAATAATTATAAGTTTTTAGAAGATAGTTTTGATATTAAGGATATTCATGTTGAGGCTTTTAAAACTTCTCATGATACGGATGATTCTAGGGGTTATGTTATCTCTAGTGGTGATAGTTCTATTGTATATGTAACTGATACTGGTTATATTAATCATAAATATTTTGATTTACTTAGTAATAGAAATTTATATATAATGGAATCTAACTATGATGTTGAAATGTTAAATAATGGTAAATATCCTTTTAAACTTAGACAAAGAATACTTTCTGATAAGGGTCATTTATCTAATTATGATTCTGCTAAATATTTAAGTGAATTTATTGGGGATAATACTAAATATATATTATTGGCTCATTTGTCTGAAGAAAACAATACTGAGGATATTGCTTATGATACTTTGATTGAAAAATTGAAAAATGATAATATATATATTCCTGATATTATTATTACTAAACAAGATAAAGAAACGGAGCTTATTAAGTTATGATAAAAATTGTTTGTGTTGGAAAAGTTAAAGAAAAATATTTAAGAGAAGCAATAGATGATTATGAGAAAAGAATAGGTAAGTATCATAAAATTGATATTATTGAGGTTGATGATTCTAATATTAATGAAGAAAGGGATAGGATATTAAAAAATATAGGTAATAGGGATTATGTTATTACTTTAGAAATTGATGGTCATGAAATTGATTCTGTAGAGCTTGCTAATAGGATTGATAAGTTATTTATTACTAATTCTACTATTACTTTTGTAATTGGTGGTTCTTATGGTTTACATAATGATGTAAAGAATAGATCTGATTATAATTTGTCTTTTTCTAAATTTACTTTTCCTCATCAACTTTTTAGAGTTATTTTATTAGAACAAATATATAGATGTTTTAAAATACTTAATAATGAAACTTATCATAAATAGAATCTTTTGATTCTTTTTCTTATTGATTACATATCTTAATTATGATAAAATTGTTTTGGGAGGATATATTATGTATTGTAGAAATTGTGGTAAAGAAATAGATGAGAATGCTTTTATTTGTGTTCATTGTGGTTCTTTAGTTAATGGTGGGAGAGTTAAAACTTTTAGAAGAAATAGTAATACTATTGGAATAGCAAGCATTATTGCGGGTATTTTAGCTTTAGCTTTATCTTTGTCTTGCTTTTTTAAAGATATTAGTAGTGTTGGTATGTATACAAACTTCTATGAGAGATTTAATTATGCCATTGGTTTTATTTTAATTCCTTTTATTTTTATGATTGTTAGTCTGGTTCTTTCTTTAAAAAAGAAAAATAATACTTGTAATAAAATTGGTCTTGGACTTGCTCTTGCTTCGGCATTTTTGATAATTACGGAGATTATGGTTATTATTATTTATTAGTATGTATAAGTTTGATTATAAAAAGAATTTAGGACAAAATTTTTTACAAGATAAAAATATTATTGATAAGATTGTTAATGCTCCTGATTATGGAGATAATAACTTGGTTATTGAAATTGGACCAGGAGCCGGGGCTTTAACTAAGGAGTTATTAAAAAAAGTTGATAGGGCAATTTTGTATGAAGTTGATACTAGACTTGAAAAAATATTAAATAAAGAACTTAGTACTTTTGTTAATTATGAACTTATATTTGATGATTTTTTGAATAGAGATGTTAATAAAGATATATCAAAATATGATTTTGATAATTTATATATAGTGGCTAATTTGCCTTATTATATTACTACTCCTATTATTACTAAAATTATTAATGATAAAATACCTACTAATGAAATTGTTATTATGATACAAAAAGAAGTTGCTGATAGATTTTCTGCTAAACCAGGAAGTAAAGAATATGGACAGATTACTGTATTTTTAAATTATTTTTTTGATATTGATAATGTTTGTAATGTTAGTAAAAATTGTTTCTTTCCAAAGCCTAAGGTTGATTCTGCTGTTATTAAGATGAAGAGAAAAGAAAGTAATGATTATATTAAGAATTTTGATGTTTTTAATAGACTTGTTAAAGATAGTTTTAGGTTTAAAAGAAAAACTATTAAAAATAATTTAGTTGGTTATGATTTAGATATTATTAATAATATTCTTACTAAATATGGTTTTGATATTAATACTAGGAGTGAAAATATTCCATATAATGTTTTTGTAGAAATAGCAAATGAATTATGTTAATAATTCTTTGTTATTTTTTTTTATTTTATGCATATTATTTTATGGGTGATTATATGTTTGATGTTGGAGATTTAGTTACTAGAAAATCTTATAATAATGATATTGTATTTAAAATTATTGGAATAGATGGTGATAATTATTTACTTAAGGGGTTGTTTGTTAGGTTGTATGCTGATGGTTTGAAAGATGATTTAAAGATTTATAATGATATAACAGTTGATGATTTTTCTCCTGAAATTGATGGATATAGAAATTTGGAAAGAAATGAATTTTTTTATCTACCTGCTAGAATATTGCATATTGATCAAGATGCTGACTTTTTGGATAAATGTATGAAGTTTTATAAGCAAAATAAGCTTAAAGCATTCGGTGTTTTATCTAATGATGATAATTTGTCTGATGATGTTATGGAAAATTTGAAAAAGTATAATCCTGATATTTTGGTTATTACGGGACATGATGCTTATTATAGAAAGCATAGAAATAATAGTAATTATAAAAATACTGATAAGTTTATAGATGCTGTAAGGACTGCTAGAAAATATGAAAATTCTCATGAAAAATTAGCTATCATAGCGGGAGCTTGTCAATCTAATTATGAAGAACTTATAAGGGCTGGAGCTAATTTTGCATCAAGTCCTAAAAGGGTTAACATTCATGCACTCGATCCTGCTATTGTGGCTTCTAGTCTTGCTTTTTCTGATAAAAATAAGAATATTGATTTGATTAAAATTTTGGATAAAACTAAATATGGTTCTAATGGAATGGGGGGAATTATAACTAAGGGTATGATGTATATTGGATATCCTAGGTAAATTATGACAATAGAAAGAATAAAGGATAATATTGATAATAATCTGGGAGAGTTTGTTAAAGTTATATATAATGGTAGTCGTAATAAACGAGAAGAATATAGTGGAGTTATTACTGAAACGTATAATTATATTTTTATTATTAAAACATGTAGTGAGGAAATAAAAAGTTTTAGTTATCGGGATATTCTTACTAATACTCTAGAGATTTTCTTTGATTAAGTGTAAAAAATGTGAAAAACTCTTGCTTTTATTGAATAAATAATATAAAATGTAATTAGAAAGTATTTTCTAGAAGGAGTTGATGATATGGAACTAAAACTTGATAAGTTAATAAGAATTGAGCCAAGAGAAGGTTCAAAGATGAGAGGTATTGCTAAAGTACTAATTGATGGATGCTTTCTAGTTGAAGATATTAGAATATTGGAAGGAGATAAGGGTCTGTTCATTGCAATGCCTAGTAAACCAACACCAGATGGTGGACATAGGGATACTGCACATCCTATTAATGAAGAAACAAGAAAAATGTTCGAAGACCTTATTTTTGAAGAATATAATAAAGGTGAATAATGAATATTAACTATTAGATTTCTAATAGTTTTTTTCATATTTACTTTTTTTTAACATATTATTATTTAGGAGGAATAGTAATGGATAAGGTTCAAGATATGAATAATAGTTTTAATCATGGTCTTACTATAACAGAACGTAAGAATTTGATTATTAGTGGTGTTAAAAAAATTGAAAGTTTTGATAATGAAGAGTTTTTAATGGAGACAACTCTTGGCTTTTTGGTTATAAAGGGTAGTGAGTTGGAAATTATAAAGCTTGATACTTATCAAGGAAATGTTTCTATAAAGGGAAGAGTAGATAGTCTTATGTATTTGGATGAAAATTTAAAGAAAGATAAGGATAGTTCATTACTTAATAAGCTTTTTAAATGATACTTTCTACGCAAATTTTATCGCTTATTTATTCTTTTTTTTATGGTATATTCTTTTTTTCTATGTTGGAAGTTAATTATAAAATTTTATATAATGGAAAATTTATTTATCGTATTATGATTTCCTTTTTATTTGTTATATTTATATCTTTATTATATTTTATTATTCTTATGAAAATTAATAATGGTATATTGCATGTGTATTTTTTTCTGGTTTTCTTTACAGGTTATATGTTATCTTTTGTCATATATAGTAAAATTAATTGTAAAAGGAGATAAGTTGTGCTATAATTGTGTCGTAAGGTAGGTGAGACTGTGGCTAAGGGTAAGATTAGTAAAAAAAACAATAAAAAAGCTAAGAAGAGAATATTTTTAAGTTTTATCTTTTTTGGGGCAATAATTGGTTCTCTTAGTTATAGTTTTTTTACTAATGTTGGTAAAATTATTGAAATTAAGAATGAAAAGCAAGCTTTAAATGTTAAACTTTCTGATTTGAAAGATGAGGAAGAAGCACTTAATTCGGATATTAAAAAACTTAATGATCCAGATTATGTTGCTAGATATGCTAGAGAGAAATATTTGTATTCTAAAAATGGTGAACTTATTATTAGAATACCAGATGATGAATAAATATAAAAAAGAGATGGTTAGTCATCTCTTTTATTTTTTATCTTCAGTTTTTTTTGTTTTCTTTTCTTTTACTTCTTTTTTGTCTTCTGTTGATTTATCTTCTTTTTTGTCCTCAGGAAGATGTCCGTGTTCTACTAAATAATCTATTTCTTCTTTAGTGATTGTTTCTTCTTCTAGAAGTGTATTAGCAATAAGTTCTAGTAATTTTTTGTTTTCTGTTATTATTTTTGTAGCTTGTTTATAACAGTCGTTTATGATTGAACGCATTTCTTCATCTATTTCATGTGCTACTGTATCTGAAATGTTTCTATTTTTTGTATAATCTCTTCCTAAGAATGTGTTGCCATCTGGTTCTTCAAGCATCATTGGTCCTAAGTTGCTCATTCCATATTCTGTTACCATACTTCTAGCTATTTTTGTGGCTTTCTTGAAGTCATCATGTGCTCCAGTAGTTATTTCGCCAAATGTTACTTCTTCTGCTACTCTTCCTCCTAGTAAACCACAGATTGATTCTAATAATTCTTTTTTTGTATAGTTAAATGCTTCTTCTTTTGGAGTCATCATTGTATAACCGCCAGCATGACCTCTTGGGATTATTGTTATTTTTTGTACTTCGTTAGCACCATCTAGTTTTAAACCTAATACGGCGTGGCCTGCTTCATGGTATGCTACTAGTTTCTTTTCTTTATCTGTGTATTTCTTTGTTACTTTCGCTGGTCCCATTAGGACTCTGTCTGTAGCTTCATCTATTTCGGCCATTGTTATTTCTTTTTTGTTTCTTCTAACTGCTAATAATGCAGCTTCGTTAAGAAGATTTTCTAAGTCTGCTCCGGAAAATCCTGGAGTTCTTTTTGCTAGATATTCTAGTGTGATATTTTTAGCTAGTATTTTATTTTTTGCGTGTACTTTTAAGATTTCTATTCTAGCATTTTTATCTGGAAGACTAACTGTTACTTGTCTATCAAATCTTCCTGGACGTAGTAATGCTGGATCTAAGACATCTGGTCTGTTTGTGGCTGCTATGATGATTATTCCTTCATTAGCACCAAAACCATCCATTTCAGTAAG
>UMAN01042923.1_pt1 | contig 16160 bp, 19 predicted proteins | sample 1963721 | NCBI WGS metagenome assembly UMAN01 (sample SAMEA4835917, study PRJEB28245) | human gut metagenome | biome: gut microbiome; material: fecal sample | place: Denmark | collected 2008 | reverse complement strand
AGTAAATTTTTTACTTATTTGTCAACAGTCTGAAACCTTCTAATTTCTTAGAAGGTTATTTATCACAATTAGGGCAAACTACACTATCCTTTTTCATAACTAGAAGTTCTTTACATTTACTACATATTTCACCAGTAGGTTTATCCCAACTAGCATACTTGCATTTAGGAAAATTACTACATCCATAAAATTCTTTTCCTCTTTTAGTTTTCTTTACGATTATATCTCCATCACATTTTGGACACTTACATATAACAGTAGCACTCTTTTCTACTTTAGGTATATACTTACATTCAGGGTATCCACTACAAGCAATGAATTTTCCATATTTACCATGCCTATATACTAAAGGTTTACCACACACTGGACACAACTCTCCAGTTTCTTCTGGACGCTCTTTTTCCATCTTACTATATGCTTCTTCTACTAGAGGTTCGAAATCTTTATAGAATTTATTTAATAGTTCATACCATACATACTTTCCTTCTGCTACTTTATCTAAGTCTGTTTCCATTTCACTAGTATACTTAACATTTATAATACTGCTAAAATATTCTTGTAATTTATCAGTTACTTGCACTCCAACAGTTGTAGGGATAAACTTCTTATTTTCCATACTAATATATTTTCTTTCTTTTAATACTTCAATAATTTTAACATAAGTACTAGGTCTACCTATTCCAAGGCTCTCTAACTCTTTAATTAAAGTATCTTCTTTAAATCTTGCGGGTGGTTCAGTAAAGTGACTATTTGCTTTTATTTCTTTACTTACAATTACACTTGATTTATAACTACTAAAGTCAGGTAATACTTTATCATTTGTTGTTTCGAATTCTTTATATATTTTTAAATACCCATCAAAAGTATTAACTTGTCCACTAGCATTAAATTTGTAATCATTATTATCTAATACTACACTAGTATTATTATATTTAGCATCTGCCATTAAACTAGCCAAAGTTCTAACATATATTAAGTTATATAGTTTATATTCATCATCACTCAAATAATTTTTTATACTTTCTGGTGTTCTATTAATACTTGTTGGACGTATTGCTTCATGTGCATCTTGTACATTTTCTTTTTCCTTAGTCTTTTTAACATGGCCTACATATTTACTTCCATAATTATTCTTAATAAAACTAAATGCATCTTTAGTAAACACATCACTTAATCTAACACTATCTGTTCTCATATAACTTATTATACCAACTGTTTCATTATCAAGTTTCTTTCCTTCATAAAGAGCCTGGGCTAATTTCATGGTTTTTGAGGCACTAAAATTAAGTTTTTGATTAGCAAGTTGTGTTAGTGTACTAGTTGTAAATGGAAGTTTACTACTTTTTTTCTTCTCTTTAACTTCTACACTCTCTATATTAAAAGCATTAGATAATTTACTTAATATTTCATCTTTTAAAACAGGTGATTTTATTTCAATCTTTTTATTTTTATACTTAGTTAAAGTAGCTTCAAAATCATTAAAATAAGCATCTATTGTATAATATTCTTCACTATTAAAGTTTTCTATTTCTCTTTCCCTATCAACAATAAGTTTTAATGCTACACTTTGTACACGACCAGCACTTTTTCCTTCAGTTTTGCTTTGCATAAGTTTACTTAATCTAAAACCTATTATTCTATCTAATATTCTTCTACTTTCTTGACTATGAACTAAGTCCATGTCTATATTTCTAGGTTTTTTAAAAGCCTCTTTAATAGCATTTTCTGTTATTTCATTAAATACTACTCTTCCATAGTTATCACCTAGTTTTAAAGTATCTAATAAATGCCAACTGATTGCTTCTCCTTCACGGTCTGGGTCGGTAGCAAGTATTACATAATCACTATTTTTTACTTCTTTTTTAAGTTCAGTAACTAACTTACCTTTACCACTTATAACTTTATAATTAGGCTTAAAATTATTTTCTAAATCAACTCCAAGACCATATTTACCACTTGTAGCTAAATCTCTAATATGACCCTTACTACTTGTAACTTTATAATCTTTTCCTAAATACTTCTCAATTGTCTTACTTTTACTTGGACTCTCCACAATAACTAAATTCTTCATAATTTTCTCCTTTTAATCATCACTTGTCAAATAAAAGAATAAATAATATTTACTAAAAAGTCAAGTCTTTTATTAAAATATTCACTTGTTTATCACTTATAAATATTTTATAATAGTTTTAGGAGGGTTACAAATGAATTCAAATAATTTTGTTTATGCTAATATAGAAATGTGTACAAGTTATTCTAACACATTAAAATCATTTACCTATTTAGAAAGAGAACTACTTTATAAATTTGATGAAAACCATTTTGTAAGATTATCTGATATTAAAAACAAATTTTCTTTATTAAAGTATTACTTATATATTAAAGCAAATAAAGAATTAAAAGATGTAATACTTAATACTTCACCTAGTGGTTTTGGTTTATATATTAATAAGAATACTTTACAAAATGCATTTTTAGAATATGATGAATTTGTAAACATTAAAACACTAAAAAAGATCCAACATTAGGATCTTTTTTACTTTAACTACATATACATTCTACAAAAGTATCATTTAAACATCTTAGACAACATAAGCAATTAATATTCATAGTAAATATTGAATCAGTTGCTACATATGGATAAGGACTTGTAGTATCAGTATTCGCTGCAAGTACTCTAAATGTGCAGCAGCATCCATCTACTTTTTCTACTCTAAATACATTTGAACAATTAGCAGTGCCTTCTACTGTACAGTCAATATTAGTTCTAGTTGTAGGCATAGATAAAGGTTTTCCATTACTTCCACACATATAAAGCATAATTGGTCTAGTATTACATACTACACAGTTACTTCCTCCTCCAAGTGCAGGTCTATCACAAGAATTTAAACAATTTTCAGGACATGCATTTGATTGAAGAACATTTATTACTTGCAATATCTCTTGTAAACAATTATTTTCGCATTCATTACTATTTTGGTTACATCTATTATAACCATTATTATTATTCATATAATCCACCCCTTCTTTATATTCACTATTAATTTATGTAAATATAAATATTTTGTGAGTGAATTTACCTAATAACTATTCTTTTAAACTTTTCTTTAACTATTATCACCTCTTTCATTTACAAGTTTACTATAGTTTATTGTTAATTATGTGATTATTTTATGTATCTTTTGTGAAAAAAATAGAAATGAGTTTTAATTCATTTCTATTTCATATGGATTAGATGAAGAACCATCTCCACTTTTCCACATGGAATCTCCTTTTATGCTTATAACTGGTCTAACTGAATCTGTATCATTTATTGTTTTTAGATAAGGTATGCCATTTGCATTTTTATTATATCCATTTAAATACGAATTTTGTACATGCCAGCCTCGACTAGAAGTATATGGTGAAATAAGCCACCAGTCATAACTACCTGTTGAACTTTGTTTATCACTATTATAATAATACCAAGTTGTACTTTCTGGATTTTTTCCACCTGCATAAACTATTTCATCTACAGTCATTAATCCCAAAGGATATGTAAGTTTTGCACTTGTATTATTTACACTAAATGCATCACTTGTATTTGTACAGTTATATGATGGTTGCATGTTAGTAACTATTCTTTCATATGAAGCATAATTGAAATCATTTGTTGTCGAATATGTTTGCCCACTTGCTAGTTCTCTATCATTACAATATACAGCACTTGTACTCAAATACCTTGTATAACTAAGTAAATTTTCTTTATACCATTTATCTATGTATGTTTTTACTACACTATTATTTTCATTTGTTCTATTATTTTCTAAACTACCACTTGTTCCATATTTATATCCTACATACATTGGGTCATCACTATTTTCATTAAATTTACTTGTTCCTATATATGCTTCAGTTGAAGTAGTACTCGTTCCATGATACAAAAGTCTTATACTCTTGTCATAATTTGTTCTTATTATTCTCCAGTAAAAACCTCCAAACTTTACCCAGTTATTTTGAGCTTGACCTGCAAAATAATATACATCTACTGGTGTACTTCCATTAATACTTTCTGTTGAAGTAAACAGTGTGTTTGTGTTTTCTTCTGTATAATTGGTATTAAAGTCTGTTCTTGTATCTCTTGTTGGATTATCAGCTAGTATTCTGTTATATAATGATGGCTCCTCAGTTCCTTCAGTTATAAATAGTTTACCACTTAACACTTTGTTTTGATCAACATTCTGGTTAACATTTTCATCATTTGCATAAACAAATTCAACTGTATAAGTTTGTGTTACTCCTACATCTATACTTGCACTGTAAGCTAAGACTGTATCTTTTGCAGTTTCACTTTTTGGTACATCTTTATAGTCTTCCATATTGTATCCACCATTATTGCTTGTTATTTTATACCCTAAATAACCTTCAGTAACAAAAGTGTTAATGAGGTCTTGTATTACTATATTATACTTATAAGTTTCATTACTCTTATTAGTTATAGTAAATGTTTTAGATGTGCTCCAACCTGGTTCTATATTAGTACCACTTATACTTCCATCAGTTTCAGTAAATATTATTTGTAAGTCAGCACTTGTTACTGATACATCCTTTCCCTTTCCTATTATTTGTGCTGTAAAGTAAGCTAGTGTTACACTTAAGACAACTACTAATAAACTAGCAACAACTAAAATAGTTTGTTTCTTTTGCATAAACTTTTCCCTCTTTTTAATTACACAACAAAAAATGGGTAGACTCATTCTATCCATTTTATTTCATGCAAAAAATTCTTAACTTTTAAGTTAGTTAGAAGATAGTAACCCTCCCCCCATTTAGTACTTTACTTTGTACTAAAGAGAAAGACATATAACTCATATTATCATTAATTTTATTAGTCATATTGTGTTTCCTCCTTCTACCTTAACTAAATTTATTATACAAAAAAAGTACTTTTATTTCAAGTACCTTTTAGTATGTTTTTTAACATCCAGTTGAAGTCTCTTCAATTATATATGGATTAGTTGCAGAACCATCTCCACTCAAGTATTTAACACAGGATTTTAGACTAATAACTGGTCTTACTGCTGATGTATTATGGACATAATATGCCTTTAAGTTTCCAGGATACATTTGTCCATCTAAAAGTAAAACTCCGGCACGACCACTATTATTCCAAAGGAAAGGTGTCATTAGCCACCACATATAATTTCCAGTTGAACTTGTTTTTACACTATTATAATAAAACCATGTGGTTGCATTCATATAAATCATTCCACCAGCATATACTACTTCATCTGAAGTCATTAATGCTATAGGATATTTAAGACTTCCATTTCCGGTGCTTGCATCCACTGTGAATTTATCACCAACATTTTCACAATCATATGATGGAGTTTTATTAGTATCTATTCTTGTTCTGCCTGCGAAAGAAAAATCTGTTGAACAATTTGGACAATATGTTCCATCACTTACATTTCTATCATTACAATATACTGCAGTTAAACTTAAATATTTTCCATAATTATTTTTCAAGTTATTTTCATACCAAGAGTCTATCACTTTTTTTATTGTACTATCATTTTCATTAGTTCTATTACTATCTAATGAACCACTTGTTCCATACATATATCCTACATACATTGAATCACTATATGTTGCATTATAAGATGTACTTGTATTTATATATGCTGAAACTGAGTCGGTACTCGTTGCATGATACAAAAGTCTTATACTTCCATCACTATTTGTTCTTATTATTCTCCAATACAAATCATTATTACTTGAATCTTTTCCAAACTTTACCCAGTTGTCAGTTGCATTTCCTGCAAAATAATATACTGTTGTGTTATTTTCAGTAGCTGTATATAATGTTTTTGTATTATCGGTTGTTAATACAGAACCAAATTGCACTCTTTGAGTTATTGTCGTTTTATCTGCCAACAATTTATCATATAAACTTTTACCCATTGTTATATTTAAAACAATATTTGAAGTTACATTATTAACAACTAATTTACCATCACTTAAAGTATATTCTCCACCTGTAATACTATCAGGTTCTCCAGTAAAATAAAATTCTACTTTCCCGCCTTCTGTTGTTGTTTTACTTGTACTATCTATTTTACTTGTGTCACTTATCGTAACTGTTACTGTATTACTTCCTATTTCTTTTGAAAAATCTATTTTACATACATCTTCACTTTCTAACTTTTCTACTTCTATTATATAGTTATCATTATCAAAAGTAATAATACTACCATTTTTACAAGTAATCTTATTTGCAATATACCCACTACCTTTTGTAGGCATAGTTTTACTTTCTACTCCATCCACAGTAAAACTAACTAAATTATCAGTATTAGATACTAACTCTTTATTTTCTTTTCTTGGGAATAAACTAATAGTAATTAATACTATAGGAATTAAAAATACAAACAATTTCTTTTTCATATATAACCTCCATATTTATCTACCCTAACTAAGTAAAAGTATACCAAAAAATATGAGTCATTTCAATAATTTATAAAATATTGTCATAATTTTTACTAAGCAAATAAATAACACTATTAAAGTTTTTATTTATTTTTTCTTCTAAATATAGTATAATTCTATTAGGAGAGATTTTATGGATATATTGTATATTGAATATTTAATTATATTTGCTATTCTATTTCTGATATCTATTATAGTTATTAGAATTAATAAAAAAGATTTTACTATTAAAATAAATAAGTTAATCGAGTATCTTGGTGGAAAGAATAATATAATTAATGTAGAAAGCAATATGAGTAGACTTAATGTTAAAGTTAAAGATACTTCTATTGTTAATAAAGATGGTATTGAAAAATTAGGTGCTAAAGGAATTGTTGAAATTGATAATGAATTAAAAATTATTATTGGTCCTAATAGTAAACAATTAAAAAAATATATCAAAGATTTAAGGTAGAATTAATTTCTACTTTTTTTGATACTTTACGACATTTTTCGACATATTTTGACAAACAACTATGTTATTATTAAATTGGTGATAAGGATGGAATTAATAATAAGTGCTATTTTGGTAACATTTCCTCTTTTAATATATGATTACTTTGTTATATATAGTCAAAATATGAAAAGAAAAAAAAGAAGTATAGTTTTAAAATTAATTCTTTATAGTTCTTTATATTTAGCAATGTTTTATACTAAGAATATTCCATTTAATTATAGATTTGTAAGTATTATCATACCTTTAATTTTAACTTATTTATATAAAGAAAAATTTACTTCTATTGTAATAAATATAATTATTATTAATTATACTATTAATTATTTAAATTATAATATGATTAGTACTTTTATGTTGTTTTTTCTTTTATATTTAAATTTTAATAAATATATTAAATCTAATAAAAATGATAATATATTCATAAATAATACTATTATATTAGTAGCAATGTTTCAAATAGCAAATACTATTATGAATTATAGTAAAATGTTTTTAATAGATAATATTCACTCTTTTATCATATTTACAATAATAATTAAAATACTAAATTATTTTTTAAGTGAATCAAAAAATGTTATTAATTTACATATGAATTTGAAAGAATTTGAAAAAGATAAGAATATGAAAATTAATTTATTTAAAATTACTCATGAAATAAAAAATCCTCTTGCAGTAATTAAAGGATATTTAAGTATGTTTGATGTTAATAATAAAGAAAAAAGTATTAAGTATATAAAAATTATTAAAAGTGAAGTTAATAGAAGTCTTAATTTACTTAGCGATTTTATGGAATTTACTAAGATTAAAATTAACACTAGTAATGTTATTTTTAATGATTTAATGGATGATATTAAAGAAGTACTAATTCCATTTTTTAATGCTAAGAATGTAAAATATAATTTTAATATAGAAGCTAATATTGAAATAAACATAGATTATAATAGAATTAAGCAAGTACTTATTAATGTAATTAAAAATGCAGTTGAAGCATGTCCAAATAATATAGGACTTGTATCAACTACAATTTTTAAAGATAAAGATTATTTATATATCTTTGTTAAAGATAATGGATCAGGTATGGATAAAGATACCTTAGATAATATTTTAGTTCCTTTCTTTACTACTAAAGAAAATGGAACTGGTTTAGGAGTAAGTTTGAGTAAAGAGATAATTCTTTCTCATAAAGGAGAAATTAGTTATGATAGTATTTTAGGTAAAGGTACTACCTGTAAAATAACTCTTCCTTTAAATTAATAATAATATGGATAATAGTATGGTCTTGGTGGATAATAGTATTGATTTTGTTTAGGTCCTACTGCAGCAACTGCTACTCCACCAGTAAGTGCTCCTAATAAGAATGGTCCTGCAAATGGTACAAATCTATTATCTTTCTTATAAGAAAAACCTCTTTGATAATAATTATTATACATAAATTCACCTCTAAAATATTTTATGAGGAGTTTTATTTTGTGACTGTACTTTTTAATCTAAAAAGAGTAAAACTAGGATAATTATTAAATCTTAAAAAACTTTTAATAGTACCTATCCCATTACTTATATAAATACTATCGTTTTTAATAGTTTTATAATACTTTTTACTCCCTTCAAATTTATATAATTCTCCATAGAAAGGAATATTTATTTCTCCTCCTAAACTATTACCTGCTACAAAAAGGTTATATTTATTTTTTTCTATTTTACTAAGTACATCTCCTTCATGAGTAAATACTAAAGTATAAAGTCCTTCACATTTAGTTAATTCATCTAACTTAGAATTACCATTATTATATGAGCTTACTCCATATAAACATATTGGAGTAATACTATCATTATATATTAGTTCACTTATATTATCTAACTTTTTAAAACCAATGCTTTCTAAAGATGTACTAACTTCTTCACTATCCAAGTATCCCATTACAAAATACTTACCTAGACTAGAGTCTAATTTAGTTAAACTAGTTAATATTTTCTTATCTAATTTAACATTTTTATTTAACAAGTTACCACCAAATAATATAATATCAGGTTTATAAGAATTTATATTACTAACTAGATTATCAACATCTTCTACATTAAAAGTACTTCCAATTAATGTATCAGTAAAATAAACTACTTTAACACCATTAAAATTACTTGGTAGTTTTTCACTAATTATTCTTTCATCATTAACTATAATTTTAGTAGTTTCATAATACTTTGCATACATAAAAATACTTATCACTATTATTACTAATACTATAAAAATATTTATTAATTTAGATTTAATACTCTTTTTTTCTTTTTCCATAACTACACCTATAAACTACTTGCAGAAAGTATTATAACCATATAACTTAGATAATTATGCATAATATGCGCTACTATTGTACTAAATATATTATCTGTTTTATTATATAAATAACCAAAAGCAAGTCCAAGTGATGAATAAGGTATTATATAAAGTAATTCTAAAGGAGTAGCCATTTTATGTATTAATACATGTAAACTACCAAAAACAATACCACTTATTATAGGAAACATAAAGTTTTTACCTATTACTTTTTTAAAACCATATCTAAATATCATTTCTTCTACTATAGGTGCTACTAAGACTATACAAATAAAACCAATTATAGGATTACCTACTATAGCCTGTCTATTCAATGTTTCATTTGTAGCCATTTTACCATTAAATACACCAAATATTATAATTAAATTAGATAAATACATTCCAAGTACACCAATACCCCAATATTTAAGACTTGTTTTTATATTAGTAAAGAAGTTTTTAAAGTACTCTTTAAACTCAGTTTTAAACATATTAAAATACATTATTATGTATACTATACATATAATAATATTTGCTAAATAACTTAATGTTTGATTAGATATTACTTTGTTATTTGCAAATATTCCAAAAATCATAGGAATACCTAAATAAATAAGTATTAACTTACATAATTCACCTATATCTTTTAATTTATTTTCTAACTTTTCTATCACTATTATCACCTAATTTAATTATACTTTAAAATAATTAAAAAGAAAACTCTAAATTAAGAGTTTTACATTTTTACTACTTTTATTATTGTTTTTTTACCTTTACTAACAATGGTATTATCTATTTTAATTAAAGCATTTGGATCACTTACTTTTTCATTATTAACTTTTATACCACCTTGAATAACTAATCTTCTAGCTTCACTCTTAGAAGGAGATAAATTAGTACTTACAAGTAAATCTAATATATTTATTTCACTACTACTTACCTTTTTAGTAGGCATTTCATCATTCATTTTGCCACTAAATATATCTATACTAGTTTGTCTTGCTTTTTGCGCTTCTTCTACTCCATGCAAGTCTTTTACTACTTCAAAAGCAAGTGTTTTCTGAGCCAACCTTAATTCTGGAGTTTTATTTTGTTCTTCCATAATACTTTCTATCTCTTCTTTACTTAGAAAAGTAAATACTTTTAAATATTCTTCTACTTTAGTATCATCACTATTAATTAAATATTGATATATTTTATATGGACTAGTTTTTTCTTTATCAAGCCATAATGCATTACCTTCACTTTTACCAAACTTCTTTCCTTGTTTATCAAGTATTAATGGCATAGTAAATCCATAAGCTTCTTTCCCTAAAATTTTTCTTATTAGTTCTATACCAGTAGTAATATTACCCCATTGGTCACTTCCTGCTGCTTGTAAAACACAATTTTTATTTTTATATAAATGTAAAAAATCATATCCTTGAAGCAATGTATAAGAAAATTCAGCATAAGTTATACCAGTATCTAATCTTCTAGAAATAATATCTTTATTAAGCATATAATTAACATTTATATATTTACCTATATCTCTTAAAAAATCTAAGAAAGTAATATCTTTAGTCCAGTCATAATTATTAACTACTTCGCACTTTTCATCTAATAGCATTTTAACTTGTTTAGTTAGACCTATAATATTTTTTTCAACTGTTTCTTTAGATATAATTTCTCTTTCAGCAGTAGGACGAGGATCTCCAATTAAACCAGTTGCTCCTCCTACTAATATTATTGGTTTATGCCCATGTAACATAAGTCTCTTTGCTGTTACAAATGATGCATAATGTCCAATATGTAAACTATCAGCCGTTGGATCTGTTCCCAAATAGAAAGTTAAACTTTCATTATTTAAAAGATTTTCTAATTCTGGACTTGATACATCTTTAATAATACCTCTCCATTTTAATTCTTCAAAAAATGTCATAAATTTCACCCTTTCAAAACAAAAAGGCAATACCTAAAGGACGAAATAATCCGTGGTACCACCTTAATTTATACTCTTAACTATAACGCGTTACCTATTAACTTCAAAAGTTTGTAATTCACATTATTATATTGTTAGTTTACACCTACCACTAACTCTCTAAAAAATATTAATAATACTACTAATAACTTCATCACAAGTTAACAATTAAATTATAACATACTTTTAACTGGTTGTAAAATATTTTCTTTTATAAGGAAATATTCCATATTTTTCCTAGAGTTTGTCAATTAAAATACTTATTAACGTTAAAAAACTAACTACTTAATATATTACTCCTACTTTCTTTATATTCACTTTCAGTAATAACTCCATCCTTATATAAACTCTCTAATTCATCAATCTTATCCTTTTTACTTTTATTTACCATCCTATTTTTCTTTTTTGTTTTAACAATATCCTTTTCTTTTTCTGGAATATTATCTTCTAAATAATCAAGTAATGTAATTGGAAAAAATAATTTATATCTACATTTATTAACAAAATAGTTTATACATATACATTACTTATATCATTATGATTAAAATAATAATATGTTTCAAAAATAACACATAAAAAATAAGAGACCTAGTTATTTATTTGAACTAGGTTTCTTAACAGTTTTCCTTTTATTAACTTTTTTATTACTTTCTTCTTCACTTTCAAGTTTACTAACTACTTCTCTAGCAGCTTTAAGTGCATAATCTTTAACTTCACTAACAGCTTTTTCTACTACAGGTGTTCCTTTTTCTTTAGCAACTTCATATAATTCATTAGCTTTCTTTTCTATTTTTTTAGCTTGACTCTTAGCTATTTCTAAAGCTTTTTCTTTATCTAAATCTTTCACTTGCATTCTTAATTCTTCCACTCTTTGAAGAATATCAGCTTTAACATCATCTGTATCAATTAACTTAGCCTTTTCAACTAATTCGTTAAATTTAATTTTTAATTCACGACGTGTTTTACTTCCCTCTTGAGGCGCAAATAGAAGTGCTAATCCTGCACCTAATCCTGCTCCTAAAATAAATTTACCCATTCCACTTTTCTTACTCATAATCTTCTTCCTCACTTTCCTTTTTTCCAAATATTTTACTAACTGCTCCCATTAGGTATCCTACTATAGTATTTCCAATTTGATTAAACTTATTAGTAGTAAAATCAATTATATCAAATAGTTTATCTAAACTTTCTGCTTTTTTAGTTAAATTATCAAGTAAATAATTAGTCTTATTTAAAGTACCAATTAATTTTATGACAAATACAGTTAAAGATATTACAAATACTATTAATGATATATATAGCACAATTAGTAATGCATCGCTTAGTCCCATAAATTATTCTCCTTTCTTTTCTTCATACATAGAATCTATCAAGTTAAATAAGTCATGTTCTAAAGTTTTATCACTAACACCCTCTTCACTTTCTTCACTACTAAAAGCTTCTTCACTTATTTTACTCAAATAGTCTTCTTCTTTAACATTTTTACTTTCTTCTTCATCTTCCATCTTGTCTTTAATCTTTTCTTCTATTTCTCCAATAGACATGCTTTTGTTTCCTTCTATTTCATTAAGTAAGTCTTCTATACTCTTAGTATCATTTTTTATATCTGTTTCAGTTTCAATAGTTTTTTCACTTAGCTTTGTTAAAGTATTTTCTAACTCATCTTCTAAAGTACCATATGCTTTTCTTCTAACAGCATCATAATTCATTTCTTTTGGCTCAGTAACCCTATTAAATGATTTATTGCTTTCTTGTCTTTCAATTATTTCTTCTTTAGTATAATTTTTATCAAGAACACCATAAACTGGACTTATAACTGGACTAGGTTTAAAAATTCTTTCTGGTTTCTTTTCAGGTTCTTTAGTATTGGTCTTATTTTTAAATAAATCAGCATACTTGTTTTCTCTAGGTGGCTCCTTTTCTCTTCTTTTAGGTTCTTCATAAGACATACTTCTACTTGCTCTAGTAGGTTTAATTTCATCTTCTTCATCAACCATAGGAAATTTAAAAGTATTAACTGGTTGTGTCTTAAATAACTCACGCTCAGTATATATAGGAGTAACTGGTTTTACTTCTTCTTTAGGTCTAGAAATAACTTCTTCTCTTCTAATACTCTTAACTTCTTCAATTTTTGGTCTTTCTTCTTTCTTAACAGTTTCTTCAGGTACTTCTATAATCTCTTCATCATAGAATATATTTTTAATTTTTCCAAACAATCCCATAATACACTCTCCTTACTCAGTATAAGAGTCATACTCATATACATCTAAAATATTTCTATTATCTTTCTTGTTATTTGGTTTCTTAATTTCATAAGTATTTTCTTTACCAGCAGTATTCTTATTACTTATAAAAGATGCTATAACATTATTGTTATATCTCATAGAAGATAATATTATCATAGAAGAATTAATTGCACTATTTAATTCATTTTCTTTTACACTTACTTCTATACAACTATAATTATACAACATTTTTAAGTAAAAGTAACTATTTTTTCCTTTTCTTACTTCAATATATCCAAATATATCTCCATTACTAATAGTATCACTATAGTATAAAAGTGGATCTATTTGATATTCTGACTTAAATTTACTATTATATGCATTTATATCTATATTTAAGTAATATTTATTTCCATTATTAAGTAATACATGATTAAAATCTTTATCTTCTAATAATGAGAAATCTCTTGGTTTATAGTATTTAAAGCCTATTCCACTGGTGTTTGTATATTTACTCTTATTAGTAATTATATCATTAATATCTTCTTTAACATATGTTAAATCACTACTATTATTTTGAAGTGAACAACCTGATATTATAAAAACTGATAACAAAATTAAAATCTTTTTCATAACATCACACTCATTTCTACTCCTATTATAACAAAAATTACATAAAATTGGTAGTGTCTTTTTTTGTAAAATTAATTTACAGTAGTTTACACTATATTTTAATAACTTTTACATAATTTATATTTTTACCTTTACTTATAAACTTATTTTCATATTCTGTTCTTATATCATCAAAATAGTTAGTATTCTTTTTAACTACTATATAATGATTTAGTTTATAACTTTCTAAACTAAAATTAAATAATTCATCATTATCAGTTTTTTGTTCAATCACTTTAAGTCCCTTAAATATTGAATTATATTTTTTTAAAAATACATCACTTGTTAATCTTTTTTTAATGTGTCTCTTTTTAGGCCATGGGTCAGAAAAGTTTAAGTATAATTTACTAATTTCTTTATAAAATATTTCATCTACTTTATAAGCATCAGCACATATTATTTTAATATTAGTAAGGTTTTCATTTTCTATAGTTTCAAGAGCATTTAAAAGAACACTAGGATACTTTTCAAATCCTATGTAATTAACGTTTTTATTTCTTCTAGCATGTTCAATTAAAAAAGAACCTTTTCCCATACCAATTTCCAAATAAATCTTATTTTTATTATTAAAAACACTCTTCCATTTTCCTTTATATTGTTCAGGATTTTTAATAACTACTTTACTAAGACTTACTTTTTCTTCAGAACCTTTTATATGTTTTAATCTCATAACACAACTCCTCTTATACAATTATACACAATTTATCTTTATTTGTCATATAATATTTGTAGTTAAGGGGGAAACTTTTATGAAACCAAATAGAGACATGTTTTATTCTAATTATCAAGCAGGTGGTTTTCAAGAACCAAATATGATTTATACTCCACCTCAAGGTTACAGCATAAATCAAAATTATCAAGCATATGGACCAAATGTCATGGGATCTATTCCAAATAATCAAGTACAAAACAATTATAATACAGGTGGATATGTTGATGAGTATGATGAAAGAATCACTAAAATAGAAAGACAAATTAGAAGATTAGACCAAAGAATTAGAAAGTTAGAATCAAACACAGGTATAATAGAGGAAACAGATTCTAACCTCTATATGATATAAGCGAAGTATTACTACTTCGCCTTTTTTAATTCATTACGTATGGATCACTTTGTGTGCCAGAACCTGTTACCATTACCTCAGACTTTAGAGCCATAACCGGACTAGTTAAACCCGATTTATTCACAAAAAAATTCCATCCATCATCTATTGCTCCTGCAGTAACAATATAAAAACCTCTATAAGAATTAGGTCTTGGACTAATTAGCCATTGGAAGTTACTTGTGCCTTGATATAACCAATTATTATTGTGACATATAACTTTTTCATAATAATTATTATATGGAGTTGTTGTTCTAGCACAATCACTTGCTAATACAGCATATCCAAAATCGCTTGGATATGCAAGTCCTACACTTATTAAATATTCTGTAACTCCTGAAGAACTAGGTCCTGCCTCTCCTTTATTATTAAGCATTCTTTCCATATCAAATAAATCCTTTGATGTATAACTTGATACATCTTGTTTACCACCTAAATAAACTTTATATCTTACAGTATTTTTATAATTTGTTAAAGAATATACACTTGACCAAGATCTATACAATGTTGTATTTGGCCAATAGTTTGTATTATTTGAATCATAAACTGCTTCTTCATATTCAGACTTTCTTACTCTTATTACATCTTCTTTATTTTCTCCATCAGGAAACAATCCTATTATTCTCCAAATTTCCTTTGTTCCATCTGTTTTCTCCATTTGTATATAATTATTTGGATCAGCCCCCTCATATCTATAACCATTTTCATTTACTGCATTTGTTTTTATTAACGATGCTAAAGAAACACTGTTTTTCTTAAACGATATATTACAAGTTTTATTACTATTTATATTATTAATTGTATAAGTGTTTCCACTTAGTGTTCCATTACAAGTGTCACTTTCTAATTCTAGTTTATAACCATCATTTGGTGTTACAGTAAATGATGTTACACCATCTCTTCCAATTACTTTACTAACTGGAGAAGT
>UMAN01041337.1_pt1 | contig 19464 bp, 13 predicted proteins | sample 1963721 | NCBI WGS metagenome assembly UMAN01 (sample SAMEA4835917, study PRJEB28245) | human gut metagenome | biome: gut microbiome; material: fecal sample | place: Denmark | collected 2008 | reverse complement strand
CTCGGGCATACTCTTTTGCAAAAGAGCTTGTGTTGTCAATAAGTTTTCAGTTGATAATATTCCAAATTTCTTCCATTTTATTGTTCTCAAATATGACCTCTACAGTAGTATAGTCACTACTTTTATAGGCCTTTACTATTTCTTGAAGAACAGCTATGGCTTTAAGCTCATTAATCGTAAGTTCACCTGCTTCTGGCAAATTGATTAGCTCGGCAAAACTAAGATTAGCCTCTTTTTCTGAGAAGTTTGGAAGTGATGATCCATCTTCCGATTCAATGTTTCCATTCTGATAGACCAAAATTGCAATTCTCTGAAGTTTAAGGATTTCTTCTCTTACACTTTGCAAGCGTCCCTCATACTCATTGCGTTCTTGGTTAAGTATCTTCATTTCTTCGGCACATTCATTATACCGGCTATAAATGTCGATAACATTTTGCTTCTGTTTTGTCAGTTTTTCCAACAGTTTTTTAAGAGCCTCTTGAGCTTTTCTCAGCTCTTCCAATATTTCTCTTCTTTCAGAGACCTTTGCTTTGTGTTCTCCCTCAAGCGAACATATCTTTCGCCTAAGTTCTTCTTCCTGTTCTTTTAAATCTTTTATTGACTTATCTTCTTCCTGTTTTTTTAGATGCTCCATTGACTTATCTCCTTCTTGTCCATTTTCATCCTGTTTTTCCAGACAGATAGTCTCTTCTTCTGGAATCGTTTTTTCTCTAGGCTTTCGGCTTTTCTTCTTGCTAATTCTCCGAATCATCTCTTCAGCACCTGTCGAGGAAATTTTTCGAACTGCATCATATAATTCCTCTTCGTTTTGAAAACCAAATTTAGCCATCAGGTATTCCTTACTATCGTCTCTTTTCAGAGCAACATGAACGTCCTTAGAATTCATAAATCTTCCTCCAGTGTTTTGTCAATTGTTTTAATCAAAGATTTAATCTGATTTTCTGCGCCTTCGAAACCATGTATAAGGTTTCCCACATCAACTTTTACTTTTTCGACCTCCCTAGCATACGCTTTGTCGGATGGAGTTTTTACAACTTTCAACAAGCTTTCTCTGCTAACTCCGTTTGCATCTGCAATTGCTTGTAATGAATTGTAAACCGTTTGATCTGACAAATTGTACTTTTGAGCAATTTCGAGGATTGTTAGTCCCTCGTTGTGCAGGCTCATGAAATTTTCTCTCATAAGCTTTGTTCTTTCAGACTCTTTTCGCATAAGAAAAATCTCCTCTCTCTAAAATATTATTAAGAGTCATATAGATTTATGTAAATCTACATTTTTATTATACTATACTTTACATAAAATAGCAACTTTTTCTATTTATCTTCTTCTAAATCCTCGTTGCTTGGTACTTCAATTGATTCTCCTTTATAATTAAATTTTGAACCATGGCATGGACACTCCCATACTTTTTCTATATTATTAAAATGCAATTCACATCCTAAATGTGTACATATTGGTTTCACCTTATATATTTCTCCGTCATCTGTTTTATATATTCCTACCTTCGTATCATTTATATTTACAATTTTGCCCTCTCCATTTTTTATATCTTTTAATTGTTCCTCTGGTATTTCAAATCTACTTAATACTATTGATTTGCCTGCTTGACCAAGCATATTTTTTACTTCTTCTATATTTTTTATTGGTTCCATTCTTGTTGATTTAAAAACATCTTCATACTTATTTTCTATTCCTAATATTTTATTAGCTATAATTCGAGCTGCTATATTGGATGTAGTTAATCCCCACTTATTAAATCCTGTTGCAATATATATATTTTTCATTATATTTGAAAACTCTCCAATATATGGAATTTTATCTAAGCTAATGCAATCTTCTGCTGTCCATTTATATAAAACCTGAGCTTCTGGATATATGTTTTTAACAAATTTCTCTATTTTTGCATAGCCATTTTCCACATTCTCAGAGCCTGTTTTATAGTCATATCCAACGGCCAAAAGCAAAGTTTTATCTTTTTCTTTTATTGTTCTAAAAGACATTGTTGGCACTTCTGCACTTATATACATACCATTAAACAGTTTACTTTTACAGTCAAAAACCATTGCAAAAGAAGTAGACTGATACATTTTTAAAAAGTAATAACCCGGGAAACTCATATTAGGATATCTTGTTGCAATCACAACATAATCTGCAATTACTTTATTATTGTTTACATCTATCTCATATTTCTTTCCTTTTTTTGTTATATTTGTTACTTGCGAATTTTCAAATATCTCTCCTTTATTTTTTAGTATTGATTTTACTAGTCCATAACCATATTTGGTTGGATGTATTTTAGCCTGATTTTTAAATTCAATTGCTCCTAAAGCTTTAAATGGCACTTCTAGATTCTGTTTATATGTGCATAGATTTTCTTTTAATTTGTTTACTGCGTGGACTTCGTTTTTTATTTTTTCTAATTCATCTTTTTGATTGGTAAAAACGTACGCATTTTCTCTTTCAAAATCGCAATTTATATTTTCTTCTTTAATTATATTTTCTATATAATCTATTGCATTTTCATTTGCTTCTAAATATTTCCTTGCAAAATCTTCATTTTGTGAATTAATTAAATAATCATAAAAAAGCCCATGTTGACTAGTAACTTTTCCAGTGTTCTTCCCACTTGTTTTACAAAAAAGTCTATTCTTTTCTAGTACAATTACTTTTTTATATTTGCTTAAATAATACGCAGTAGAAATTCCTGTTATTCCACCTCCTATAACACATACAAATGCCTCTTTATCTTGTTTTATCTCTTCAAATTCTTTATGCTCCTTTTCCCAATAAGATTTCATATTTTCACTCCTTGCTAAAATTTATTTTTTACCTAATTTTATTTTTATGTTATATGTCTTTTTATTTCTTAAAACGCTTAAGTTTACTTCATCTCCAGCCTTTTTTGAATAAATATATTTTCTAAGTTCACTCATTTTGTTTATATCTATGTTATCTATTTTTGTTATTATATCTCCCACTTTTAAGCTTGATATATTTGCTGGTCCATCTTTATTTATTTGAGCTACATATATTCCGGAATTAAATTCTATGCCTGTTTCTAGATAAGGTACAACATTTTTGTCATAAGCAAATATGCCTAAATATGCTTCTTCAAAATTTCCGTTTGTAACAAAACTTTCTATAATAGGTTTTACAATGTTGATTGGAACAGCAAATCCTATTCCTTCTGCTTCATTTATTTTTACCGTATTTATTCCAATAACCTCTCCATTTGTATTTATTAATGGTCCTCCACTATTTCCTGGGTTAATTGTTGCATCTGTTTGAAGTAAATCTTCCATATATGATTCGTTATTTTCTTCCTCTATTTTTATTGTTCTATTTACTCCACTTATAATCCCTGAAGTAACAGTTCTTTGAAACTCTACACCAATTGGATTTCCTATTGCGAATGTAGTTTGCCCCAATTTTACATTATCTGAATCTCCTAAATTTAAATACTGCAATCCTGTTGCATTTATTTTTACAATTGCTAAATCCAGGTCACTATCAGCCCATACCACACTTCCGTTATAACTTTTTCCATTTTCTAATGTTATATAACAATTGCTATATTTATTACCTGCTACATGCCAATTTGTAAGAACATATCCATTTTCTGAAACTATCATTCCTGTTCCTAGCCCTAAATCAGAAGCACTATTATTTAAAAATATTGAATTTCCCTTATTTTTTATTTTAGAAATTCCAACTACGCTTTTTGTAACACTTTCTAATACTTCTGTTATATCTTGTTCTTCTTTTTTTGTTTCATTTTGCGAAAGCCTAACTGCAACATTATTATTTTCATCAGTTGAATACACATCTATATCTGTATACATGCTGTATATAAATACACTACTTGCCGCAACTACTATTATTAAAAAGATTAGACTAATTATTTTTTTAAATTTGCTTTCTCTTTTCTTGTATTCATACATCTTTATCCCTCCTTTACAATATTCCTACATTATATTTTTTCCTTTTTTTACTATTTTAATCATATATTTAACTGTCTTTTTTTGTCGATTGTTGCTGTAATTTGACAAGTTTGTGTCAAAATATTTACATTATTTTGTGTTTTATGTTACAATTTAGTGTAGTAGTTGATTTATAATGATTTTAACGATATATATAACTTGTAAATATATAATAAAAAGGTGATATTATGGAGAATAGTGTATACAATTTAACGAACCCTCAGAAATCAATTTGGTTGACAGAGCAATTTTTCAAAGGAACACCTATTGAAAATATCACAGGATGTGTAATTGTATTAGAAAAATTAAATCTTAAAGCTTTACAAAAAGCTATTAATTTATTTGTTAAAAATAATGACAGTTTTAGATTAAAATTTACAGTAAAAGATGATAAACCTTTACAATATTTATCTTCTTTTTCTGAATTTGAAATTGAAAATGTTATGGTAAATACAGATGAAGATGTAAAAAATATAGAAAATGAAATGTCTAACACTCCTTTTGAAGTTTTAGATAATTTGCTATTTTTATTTAAAACATTTACTTTTCCAGATGGGCATGGTGGTTATATTTTAACTGCTCACCATCTAATTTATGATGCTTGGACAGCAAGTTTAGTTGGAACTGAGATTATAAATTATTATGAGAAAATTATAAATGCAGAAAGTTTGGATGATATATCTAATCCTTCATATATAGATTATATTGTTTCTGAACAAGAATATTTAAAAAGTGAAAAATTTAAAAAGGATAAAGAATTTTGGAATGGAATTTTTAATTCAATTCCAGAAATAGCAACAATTCCAAGTATTAATGGTAATTCTCAAGAATTGTCTTGCAAATCAAAAAGAAAACAATTTATTATTCCAGAAGAGACAATTTCTTTAATAAATAAATTCTGTAAAGAGAATAAAGCCTCTATTTTTAACTTTTTTATGGCTGTTTTCTCACTTTACATATCAAGAGTATCATCTTTAAATGATTTTACTATTGGTACTCCTATATTAAATAGAGGAAACTTTAAGGAAAAGCAAACAACAGGTATGTTTATTAGTAATATTCCTTTTAGAGTTTCTGTTAATCATGATATTTCTTTTGCCCAATTTTTATCTAACATTTCTATGGACTTTTTAAAAATATTTAGGCATCAAAAATATCCTTACCAATATTTATTAGAAGATTTAAGAAAACAAGATTCATCTTTGCCAAATCTTTATAACGTATTAATATCTTATCAAAATGCTAGAACAAATGCTCAAACTTCTTCTGTTAAATATGAATCTGAATGGGTTGAAACTAATTATATTGCTGATGATATGGACATTCATATTTATGATATGAATGATTCTGGAAATATAAATATTGCTTATGATTATTTAACAAGCAAATATTCAATTGATGATATTTGTTTTATTCATGCTAGAATTTTGCATATTATTAATCAAATTTTAGAGAATAACGAAATTAATTTAAAAGATATAGAGATTGTAACGCCAGATGAAAAGAAAAAATTATTATATACATTTAATAATACCAAAATGGATTATCCAAAAGATAAAACAATTTCGCAACTTTTTGAAGAGCAAGTAGAAAAAACACCTGATAATATTGCAGTTGTTTTTGGTGATCAACAATTAACATATAGAGAATTAAACGAAAAAGCTAATAGTTTAGCTAATTATTTGTTACATAGTGGTGTCATACCTAACACTCAGGTTGGAATTCTTACAACTCGTTCTATTGATTCTATAATAGGAATTCTTGCCGTTCTTAAATTACATTGTACTTATGTTCCTATGGATGTAAATTATCCAATTGATAGAATAAAATATATGATAAGTTCTTCAGATATTTCTTATATACTTTATTCAAATCGTATATTAAACATAGATACTCCTGTATCATTTTTGGATATCTCTTCAAATAAATATGCATCATTTCCTAAAGTTCTAGATTGTTCAATATTATCTGAAGGAAACCCAAATAGTAACTTATATATTATTTTTACATCTGGTTCTACTGGAAAGCCTAAAGGCGTAACTGTTTCTCATAAAAACATGATTAATCTTATATACTTTGAAAAAAATGGTACAACTTTATTGCAAAATGCGCATAGAATCTTACAGTTTGCAACAATGAGCTTTGATGTTAGCTATCAAGAAATATTCTCTGCTTTACTAAATGGTTTAACACTTGTTCTTATAGAAGATGATGTTAGGAAAAATATATTAACCTTATCAGATTATATCGACTCGCACTTTGTTGATACGCTTTTCATTCCACCCGCTTATTTAAAGTTGTTAGCAGATGATAATAAAGCTACTGAGTTAATTATAAAAAATATAAAAAACATTATTACTGCTGGAGAAAAACTTGTTATCACTTCTGGTATAAAAAAATTATTAAGCAATGGTATAAAACTTCACAATCATTATGGCCCTGCTGAAACACATGTAGCAACAGCTTACACATTAAGTTCATCTGCCGAAACTTTGGAACCTCCTATTGGAAGGCCTATATCCAATTCTCATATTTATATCTTAGACACCGATAACAATTTACTTCCAATTAATATGATTGGACAAATAGCAATATCAGGAGATTGCGTTGGAAATGGATATATAAACAATCCTGAACTTACACAAAAAAGATTTGTAACAGATAAATTTACTAATTCGGGGAAAATGTATTTAACTGGTGATTTAGGTTACATAGATGCCTCTGGCTTAATTTATTTTTTAGGTAGAAATGATTTTCAAGTAAAAGTAAATGGATTTAGGATAGAGTTAGAAGAGATTGAAACTGCTTTACATTCACATCCAGCTGTAACAAATTGTATTGTATTATCTCAGAAAAATAATTTGCATACTTTTCTTATTGCATACTATATTTCTAATCGAGATATCTCTGAAACTGAGCTTAGAAAATATTTAAAAAATAAATTACCAGAATATATGGTGCCTCACTACCTAGTAAAACTTGATAAATTACCTTATAACTTAAATGGTAAAATAGACAGAAAAAAACTTCCTTTACCTAATTTTGAATCTAGTATAAAGAAAATTGTACCCGCTAGAAACAATATTGATAGATTATTAGTTTCGTTATTAGAGCAAATATTAAATATAAATAATATAAGTATAGATGATTCTTTCTTTGAATTAGGAGGCGATTCTTTAACAGCTATAAGTCTATGTGCAAAAGTCCATAGTAAACTTGGAATAGAAATTTTTGTCAAAGATGTATTAGAAAATCCAATTGTCGAGGATTTATCTGATATCATTTCATCTAGAAATTTGCATAACAATAATTCTTCTATAAAAAAGGCAGAAAGCAAAGATATTTATCCAGCTTCCTTTGCACAGAAAAGAATTTTTTACTCTACACAAGCTATTTCTGGTGGAAATACTCTTCTATATAACGTTTCTGGTGGTTTGTTAATAGACGCTGTTTTAGACATTAATAAGATTAGCTACTGCATTAATAAAATAGTTGAAAATCAAGCTTCCTTTAGAACTCAATTTGAAATTGTTGATGGTGAATTGTATCAAAGAATTATTAATCATGCCCAAATCAAAATTGATTGCTATAATGGTCAAGAAAAAGATTTGCAGTCTATTCTTGATAAATTTCCTAAGCCTTTTGATTTAGCAGTTGCGCCTTTACTTAGAGCCTCTGTATACGTTCTTGATAATAAAAAGACTCTACTTTTACTAGATACTCACCATATAATTATGGATGGTGCTTCTTTGAATATATTAATACAAGATTTTTGCACATTATATAGTAATAATAATATTGATAAATTAAATTTCGAATATATAGATTATTCAGAATGGGAAAAATCTTTTGTTGAAAGCGATGAAATAAAAAAATATGATGAATACTGGGCAAGTGTATTTGCTAATTCTCAAATTTCTTCACTAAACTTGCCTTATGATTTTCCTGCAAATTCAAAATCTTACGAAGGTGATAAAATATCTTATAACATGCCTAAAGAAACTTTTGCAAAAATAGAAGAACTTGCAAAGAGCCACGACGTTTCTGCATATACAGTATTCCTTTCTGCTTTATATATTTTATTATATAAATATACCGGCCAAACTAATCTAATTGTTGGTAGTCCATTAGAAGGAAGAAATTATGAGGAATTTAATAATATTATTGGTATGTTTGTAAATAATATTGTATTAAAAAATGATATTCTACCTGAAAATTCAGTTGACAATTTATTAAACAGCACACAGAACATAGTAACAAATGCAATATCAAATCAGCCATATCCTTATGAGCTTATACTTAAAAAATTAAATTTAGATAAGAACACTTCTTTACTTGATGTAGTATTAACTTATCAAAACACAAAAAAATCAAAATATAATATAGAAAATGCTAATTTAGAATTATTGTATTCAAACACAAAAACTGCTAAATTTAATATTTGGTTAGAAATCATTCCAGATTTAGCTAGATTTAATTTAGAATATAACTCTAGTCTGTTTAAAAAAGAAACAATTAATAGTTTCTTAGAACACTATATATTTATATTAAATCAATTAATTTCTAATACAGCTATAAGTATTGACGATATTGAAATTATAACTCCAAAGGAAACAGTATTATTAAAACAATTTAATAATACTGATGGACCTATTAATGATGATACAGTTGTTTCTATATTTGAGGAACAAGTAAAAATGCATCCAGACAATATCGCAATTATATGTAATGGTAAAACTTTAACTTATGATGAATTAAATAAAAGAGCAAACAGCTTAGCTCACCTATTAATAGAAAAAGGCATTGGAGCAAATGATATTGTTTGTGTAATGACAAATCGTTCTTTTGAAACAATAGTATGTATGATGGCTATTTTAAAGGCTGGTGCTGCATTCTTTAATGTTGACCCTAATTACCCTATTGAGAGAACGAAATATTATTTAGAAGATAGTAAAACAAAATATGTACTTACACAAGCAGAATTAAAAGATAGAGTATCATCTATTGAAAATTGCATAGAAATTGATCTAAGCATAGAAAATATTTATAATAAAAACTTTGAGAATCCAAATGTTAAAATAAATCGTGGGGATTTATCCTATCTTATTTATACATCTGGTTCTACTGGGAAACCTAAAGGTGCAATGCTAAACCAAGTGGGCTTTGCTAACATGGTTAAAGCTATGACTCTAGTTTTAGATTATTTAAAAGAGGGTAATAAGCATTGTATAGCCTCTGTAACTTCTACACCTTTTGATATTTTCGTTTATGAAATTATAGTTTCATTAACTCATGGATTAAAAATAGCTATGGCTAATAATGCAGAACATAGAAATCCAAAACTTTTAGATGAATTAATTAGAAAATGTCATGTTGATGTTATGACTGTTACTCCAAGTTTAATGAAAATCAACTATGATAATAGAGAACCAGATACTGCATTAGCTCAAGTAAAAAATATGGTTTTTGGTGGAGAACCTCTTCCAGAAAAATTTGTTGAAGACTTAAGAGCTTTAGCAGACGATATAACAATTTACAATATATATGGTCCTAGTGAAATAACTATACTTTGTAATGTTCAAAATTTAAATGGGGAAAAAGAAATTACTATTGGTCCTCCAATAATGAATACTCAAATTCACATATTAGATAAAAACATGAAACCTTTACCAATTGGTGTTGTTGGTGAAATATATATTTCTGGAATTCAAGTAGGTTATGGATACATAGGTAAACCAGAATTAACAGCAGAAAAATTCTTAGATAATCCTTTTGGCGAAGGAAAGATGTATAAATCTGGAGATATTGGTAGATGGACATTTGATGGAAAAGTTCAATGTTTAGGAAGAATTGATAATCAAATTAAATTAAGAGGATTAAGAATTGAGCTTGGGGAAATTGAAAATGTAATGCTAAATGTTCCAAACGTTTCTTCTGCAGTAGTAAATAAAATTGAAATAGATGGAAAAGAAGCCTTATGTGGTTACTATACTTGTGACAAAGATGTTTCAGAGGATATTGTAAAAGATGCTTTAAGAAAAGCACTTCCAGCATATATGGTACCTACATACATTGTAAAATTAGATCAAATGCCTTATACAATAAATAGAAAGATTGATAGAAAGGCCCTTCCTTTGCCTGAGCTAAACAAACCAGTTGCAAATAATAAAATAAATATTGAAGAGCTAAATTCTGTTGAAGAAAAACTTCTTCAAATTTGGAAAAACATATTAAAAATTGATGACATAGATATTAATGATAACTTCTTTGACATTGGTGGAGATTCAGTTGCAGCAATTAGTATGCAGATAGAAGCAGTTAAATATGGTTTGGAATTCGAATATGGTGATATATTTGCTTTTCCAACTATAAAACAGTTGTCTGCTAATTTAAAAACTCCTGATGAAGTATTTATAAAAAATTATGACTATAGTAAAGTTAATGCTGTTTTAGCAAGAAATACTATAGATAATTTAAATACAATTAAAAAAATCAAATTTGATAATATGTTATTAATTGGTTCAACAGGTTATTTAGGCGCACACGTTTTAGATGCATTTTTACAGTCTAATAGTGGTATTGCATACTGTTTGGTAAGAGAAAAAGATGGTTTAGATATAAAAGAACGTTTAAAAGGAATTCTAAATTTCTACTTTGGAAATAAATATAATGAATTGTTTGACAATAGGATAAAAGTAGTTTGTGGAGATATCGTAAAAGAAGATTTAGGATTGTGTGAAAATGATTATTTAGAATTAAAGAATAATGTTGACATCGTTATAAACTCTGGTGCACTAGTTAAACACTTTGGTATAAAGAAGAAATTTGAAGAAATAAACGTAAAAGGAACTCAAAATGTTATTGATTTTTGTTTAAATACAGGAAAAAGATTATTGCACGTTTCAACAATAAGTGTATCTGGTAACGGCGAAAAAGAAGAAACTGTTATAGAAACTCCTGAAAATATTAATGATAAAAAAATATTTAAAGAATCAGACATATATGTTGGGCAAAATATTAAAGGAGTGTATTCTACAACAAAATTTAGAGCAGAACTTTTAATATTAGAAGCAATTAGTTCTAAAGGACTAGATGCCCAAATTTTACGTTTAGGAAATATAACAAATAGATATTCTGATGGTGCATTTCAAATGAATGCTGATGAAAACGCTTTTGCTAAACGACTTAAATCGTTCATAGAAATCGGTGCTTTTCCTAATTACTTGCTACCTCATTCTATTGAGCTAACTCCAGTAGATTTGGCAGCTGAGGCAATTATTAAACTTGCTAATTACAGAAGTATATGTAATGTAGTTCACATTTATAATACAAAATTACTACCAATTCAGTTCTTCATAAATATCTTAAATGAATTAGGTATAAATTTACTAGCTGTCCCTGAAAAAATGATGATTGATATAATAACTGGAATTTTATCAGATAATGCTAGAAAAGAAATTCTTTCTGGCATAATATATGATTTGGATGAAAATAAGCAATTAATATATACATCTAATATTAGGTTAAATTGTAGTTTTTCCGAAGAATATTTAAATCAAATTAATTTTCATTGGAAAAGCATTGACAAAAATTATATAATTAAATATATTAAATATCTAAGAAAGATTAATTTTATAAAATAAGAAGGAGGAAAGCATATGCAAAAATGCATATGCTTATACGAATATGGGTAATTTTGGTTTATCATTTTGGTTATTATTTGTTTCAATTATATTAACAATATTGTTATTGATTTATTTATTTAAAAGGAAAGACAACTCTCAATTGCACAATGTTTTTATTATAAATTGTATCTTTACTTTAATTATATCGGTTGGTGTCTTTTTACAATCACTACTTTCATATATCTTTAAAATAGACCCCATAATTTTCGAGAGTTTTATTTATATTGGAACTTGTTTTCTTCCTGTGTCTGCTTTTTTTGCTAGTTCTGTTTTTGTAAATACTAAAATTAAATTTAAAAAGTCTTATTTGCTTTTATTTATAGTACCTATACTTTCTTTGTTGGTACTTTGGACTAACAACTATCACCATTTATTTTATGTCAAATATTCTCATTCATTTTCAGAAACTATAAATGGTCCTTATATGTATATTCATACACTATATTCTTATATACTTTTATTTATCAGTATAGCTAGATTGCTTCATTTTTCTATAAAAAATTCTGGGTTCTTTTCTAAGCAATCTTTGTTAATTATTTTCGCCTTCTCTTGTCCTTTACTTGTTAACGTTTTGGGAGGAGTTTTAAAAGTAATACCTATGACAGTATTCGCAACCCCTATATGCTTTTCAGTCTATACAATATGTATTACTCTTGCAATATTTAAATTTGACTTTTTAAAAGCAACACCAATTGCACTTCAAAGAGTTGTTGATAGAATGTCTGACGGTTATATTATTGTTAATGATGAGCAAACTATAACAGATTTTAATAGAACATTTTTAGACTTATTTTCTTTAAAAGCTAGTGAGGTTAGAAATATAAACATAAATAATTTAATTTCAAAACTTTCTAACAGTCAGGATAAAAATAGAGCTTTTTTAGAAGCTATAAATCAAACTAAATCAAATGACAAAACAATAAGAATAGAAAGATATTTTTCACAATTAAATAAATACTTTAATATTGAAATTAACAGTATTAAAAATAAAAATACATATCTTGGAACTTTAATACTGTTTAAAGATATTACTCAACATACTATGGATATGAAAACAATTAAAGATAATCAAGACATGCTTATAGAAAAAGAACGTTTAGCTTCTCTTGGACAAATGATTGGTGGTATTGCTCACAACTTAAAAACTCCTATTATGTCTATTGCAGGTGCTGCAGAAGGTTTGTCTGATTTAATCAAAGAATATGATTCTAGCATTGACGATCCAGAGGTAACCGCTCAGGATCATCATGAAATAGCAAGTGACATGAATGTATGGATAGAAAAAATAAGAACTCATTTATCATATATGTCTGATGTAATTACAGCTATAAAGGGACAAGCTGTTAATTTTGCAGACCAAACTTCTACTTCCTTTACAGTTAAAGAACTTATGAACTATGTTGACATTTTAATGAAGCATGAGTTGAAAAACGCATTAATTAACTTAAAAGCTCAAGCTGACATAGATTCTTCTACAGAAGTAAAAGGTAATATAAACAGCTTAGTACAAGTTATAAACAATATCATTTCGAATGCAATACAAGCATATCAATCACGAGGAGAAACTAATAAAGATATAGATTTTAGAATATATAAAGAAGGTTCTAATATAATATTTAAAATTCAAGATTATGCTGGTGGATTACCACAAAATGTTCAAGAAAAATTATTTAAAGAAATGATAACAACAAAAGGTAAAAATGGTACAGGACTTGGATTGTTTATGTCTTACTCAAATATAAAAGCTCACTTTAGTGGAAATTTAAGATATGAAACTTCAAGTGAAGGAACATCATTCTTTATAGAAATACCAATGTAAAACAAAAAAAATCTCTTAATTTAATTAAGAGATTTTTTATTTATATTAATTATCATCATCTTCTAAAGCTCCGAACAGCTCATCAAATTTAGCCTCCAGCTCTTTTTGCACATCATAAGATAATACATCATCTTCTTTTTTATTATCTTCTTCATCTTGTGGAAGCATTGGTGCTTCTTCTATTTTGTTTGTTGCAGGTTCTTCTACGTCTTCAAACAAATCATCTAAGCTTTCTATTTTTGTTTCTTCTTTTTGCTCTTCATTTTCTTCTACATAAGGATTATATGGATTATATTTTCTCCATTTTCCTCTATCTATTGGATCTATGTCATTATGACTGCATGCAAATCTATTTACCAATTTTACTGTATCATATTTGAAATAATAATATTTATGTGCTTTTATTGGTTTTATTCCTTTTTCAAATATAATACAAAGGTCATTGTCTAATCTTCTTAACTCGTCTGGTGTCATAAGTGCTCTTGCCATAATTTGATCTGATTTATTAAATCCTTGTTTCCACATGTGTTTGTCTTTACTTACAGACCAGCTATCTCTGCTTATAGTCTTCTCTCCTAATTCTTTAGAGAAATATTCAACAGTTTTTTGAGAGTTACTTCCTAAGAATATTGTTGTATCGCAGTTACCAATAATTGTTTCATAAGATTTATCATATACAGCTTCCAATTGGTCTAAATTTTGTAATATAACACTAAATGATATTTTTCTACTTCTTGAAGTTGATATCTTTTTATCAAAATCTGGTATTCTACCAATGTTTGCAAACTCGTCTAATATAAAATATGTAGGTTGTGGAAGTGCTCCACCATTTAAGTCTGCAAAGTCATATAAGTGTTGTATCATTTGTGAGAAGAATATTGTAAGCAAGAAATCGTAAGCTGCGTGTGTATCTGATGAAATAACATATAACGCTGTTTTCTTTCTACCTATATCTTCAAAGTTTATTGTATTTGTTGATGTTAAGTCTGCTATATCTCTTGAATCAAACTTACCAAGTTTTGATTGTAAAGAAGAAAGAATTGAACTATATGTTTTTTCTGGTGCTATTTCAATAGATTTGTAATTCATTCTTGCTGGATGGTCATAAGGTAGTTGATTCATAAGCTCTGTAAGTAAGTTTCCTCCACCACTGTTGTTTGCTGCTCTAACTAATTCTGCACAGCTTGCTAAGTTCTGTTCTTCTGGTGGTCTTGTTGCTAATAAGTAATATATCAAAGCTTTTAATAGCATTTCTGCCATATCATCCCAGTATGGGTCTGATTGATTTTTTACATCGCTTTGGCCTTTAACTATTGTGTTTGCAATAATATCAACATCAATCTCGTTTTGTATATGTATTAATGGATTGTATCCATCACTATTTTTTGGATTTACTAAATTGAATATTTTTATATCATATCCTTGTGTTTTTAAATAACCAGCTGTTTTATCATATAACTCACCTTTTGGATCTGTAAATACATATGATCCTAAAAGCTGGTACGCATTTGGTATAACATATGATGCAGATTTACCAGAACCAGAACCGTCCAACAACTAATACGTTTACGTTTCCTCTTTTATCTACTGGTAAATAGTGTTTTTCTGCAAGTAAAATTCCTTTTTTAGGGCTAAGTACACTATATTGTTCCCCCGATGCCCAGTCACTTGAACCGTGTTCAATATCTGAATATTCATTTTTTGGCATTGATTTTGCAATTCCCACTGCTAACAAAATTAAAACGCCTATTGTTACATATCCTTCTATTTTCCAATAAATTGGTGAATATGATGGTAAAAATATTTTTGAGATATTTGATCCTATTGTACTAAAGCTAGAAAACAATACTTCAAAAAATTTACTACTATCAAATATTCCATTAATTGTTGATTCTTTTACACTTACTGCTATAGGCGCAGAAAGCAATATGGATAAAGCTATCCATATTGCCGCTGCTATTATTAATGCCATTTTACTTTTCTTTAAAGCACTTTTTATTTTATAACTCATACTTTATCACCTTTTCATTTGTAAAAATAATTATCTACCTTCTTCTGATTTTTCTGCTCTTTTCTTTTTAGGATTTCCTCCTGGTTGTGCAGAGATAACTATTCCATTTTCTTTCTTTGGGTTTTTAGCATCATATTCAAATGCTTTTTTAGGTGGCCATTTAATAGTCATTATAATTCCTCCTCTATTCTGTAAAAGTAGGTGTTCCTCCCACTAATTTAAATCCTTCATCTGTTATATCTCTTATTTCAAATGCAAAATAGGTTTTGTTTGGTTTCAATTTGCATTTACCTTTTACTTCATTTGTTGCTTCATCAAAGTATAAAACTGGTTTTAATTCTTCTGTTGTTTCTGGATCAATTATAGAAATTGGTCTTTTCAAATTTGGTGTGTATTGAACTTCTTTATATTCTGTTTCTTCTTCATTGTATAAGGTTTCAAATTTGAATGGCATTGGCTTTTTAGATATTATAACTTTATCTCCTTCCAATATACCATTATTTATAACTACTCTTTCTTTTCCAAAAGAAAGTATTGCTAATTTATTTCCTTCTGGCTTTGGTTCATCAACATAAAATGTTTTTCTCTTTTTTTCTCCAACCAACTCTTCTGTAAAGTCTAATCTTTCAACAGTAAATTTAGGAGAATTTTCTTTTAGCTCCTCTTTTGGTGTTTTATTTACTTGATATATTACTGTATTTACTTCTGGTGGATCTGTTATACTAAAATGTTTTCCTTGTATTATTTCTTCCATGCGATATTCGCACCTCATTTCTACATATATTAAAATAAAATGTATTTTGTCATTTGTATAATTACAATTATAATTATACCTTAATTTTATATTTATGTCAACAGTATTGATTGTTACTGTTTATTCAAAAAAAGCATTGTATGTTCCTGTATTGCGCGTTTGTTTTTAAATAGTTGCTTATGCTTTTTATTTTGTAGTTCTTGGATTAAATTTTGAAATACTTTTTAGTTGTTCAAATAATTCTTTTTCTTCCTCTGTAAGTTTTTTTGGAACTACTGTTTTTACTTCTGCTATTAAGTCTCCTCTACTGCCTCTTCCGTCTTTATATCCTTTTTGTGGAATCTTTACTTTTTCACCGCTTTGTATTCCTGGTGGTATATATATTGAAATTGGATCTTCTATTGAATCTATATTAACTCTTTTTCCAAGTGCCGCTTCCCATGGTGTTAAATATAAGTCTGTTACTATATCATATCCTTGTAGTCTAAATTTATTATTGTTTTGTATGTTTATTTTTATAAACATGTCTCCGTTTTTTCCACCATTTTGTCCCTGTTTTCCTTGTCCTAGTAATCTTACTTTTTCTCCATCTCTAATTCCTGATGGAATTTTTACAGAGAAAGTTTTCATTTTTCCGGTTTACTGTTCTTAATGATATTTTCTTTTCTGTTCCAAAATATGCATCTTCAATTCCTACTGTTATTTCAGTTTCTATGTTTTCTCCTTTTATTGGGAATTTTTTGTGCACTTTACTTTCTGGCTTTTTCTCTTCTTGTTGATTTGTTCCGAAAAACATATTAAAAAACTCACTAAAAACTGAGTCTTTGCTTCTTGTGCTTTCTTCGTAGTCTTTTTTTATTTGTTTTCTACCAACATGTGTATTCCACATTCTATCATATCTTCTCTTTGTAGAACTTGTTGATAGCACTCTATATGCTTCATTTATATCTTTAAATCTCTCTTCTGTTCTAGTATCCCCACCATTTAAATCTGGATGGTACTTCTTTGCTTGTTCTCTAAAAGCTACCTTTATTTCTTCTGGCGTTGCTTTGTTGTTATCTAGCCCTAAGATTTTATAATAATCTTTAAATATCATTTCAACATCCTCCTACAAAATTTGCTTACAAATTTTGTATTATTAACTTTTTCTTTAATGTTAGCTGCTACGTAATTCTGATTTTAATCTTGATTGATTATATCATAAAAGCACTTTGTTGTGAATATTTAACTTGCAACTTTTTTAAGTTTTTTTGTTGATTTTTTTTATTTATGTAGATATAATGTTGGTAGTAAATTTATAAGGAGGAAAAGCCATGAGAAAAGGCATTCATTCTGGGGAAAATGCTAAATATAAGATAATTGCTGTAGATGATGAGTCTGGGATCTTAGATACTCTAGGAGTTTTTCTAGAAAAAGAAGGTTATACTTTTACTGGTATTACAGATCCTATTGAAGCAATTGAAAGAGTTAAAACTGAACATTTTGATTTAATGCTTTTGGACTTTATTATGACTCCTGTACATGGTGACCAAGTAGTTGAAGAAATAAGGAAATTCAACAAAGACTTATACATACTATTACTTACTGGTCATAAAGATTTAGCACCTCCATTAGATACAATTAAAAGATTAGATATTCAGGGATACTGCGAAAAAAGTGATAAAATGGACCAACTACTTTTATTAGTAGAGTCTGGAATAAAAGCAGTAGCTCAAATGAATTTAATTAGGCAAATTAATGAAGAATTAAAAGATACATATGATAAATTAGAGCAAGCATATATGGAAAGTATAGAAACTTTAAGATTTACTGTGGAAGCAAAAGATCCTTACACAAGAGGTCATTCAGACAGAGTTTCTGAGTATTCTGTTTTAATTGGTAAAAAACTTGGACTTTCCGAACCTGATTTAAAAATATTAAAATTAGGAGGATTATTCCACGATATTGGAAAAATAGGTGTTCCTGACAGTATTTTACTAAAAGAATCTAAACTTACAGATGATGAATATTCAGAAATTAAAAACCATCCTACTATTGGGGCTCATATATTATCAAATGCAACTATTTTTAGAGATATATTACCAATAGTAAAACATCATCACGAACGCTATGATGGAAATGGTTACCCAGGGAAATTAAAAGGAGAAGACATTCCTTACCTTGCTAGAATTGCAGCAGTTGCAGATTCTTTTGATGCTATGACTTCAAAAAGAACTTATAGGGATTCTTTACCTTTAGATGTTGTAAAATCCGAGATAGAAAGATGCAAAGGTACCCAATTTGATCCTGCTATTGCAGATGCATTTTTAGATATTCTAAATACTCAATATGCAGAGATTTCTCAAATTCAAAGTAAATATTTATAATATTAAATATATACAGTAATATTTTTATACTGTATATATTTTTAAATAAAAGGGGGGTGAATATTAATGAAATGTTCAGAAATAAAAAGTAAAGCAAGAGAAAGTCTTACAAACAAATGGGGAAAAGCTGCTCTTATAACTTTTTGTTATTTTGTAATAGAATTCTTAATTAACTTTATGATATCTGGTTCAAAGGGAAGTTTACCTTTTCTTTCTTCTTTATTAAGTATTGGTAATACAGTTATTTCTGTCCCTTTGGCATTTGGATTTTTAATCTCTTTTATAAAATTAAAGAGAGACGAGGAAGTTCAAGCTTTTGATTTTTTTACAGATGGATTCTCTAATTTTGGAAAAGCTTGGGGGATAACTTGGGGGATTATAAAAAAACTTTTAGTCCCAATAATAATTATTATTGTATTATATATTGTACTAATAGCAAGTTCTGTTTCTCTAATTGCCTTCAGTTCTACTTTGTTTAAATCATATTCTGCATCTGCTTCTATTACTGCCGGTTTCTTATCTATTATTTGCAGTATAGGACTTATAGCACTTTATATTTGGATTGCCATAAAATCTTTATTCTATGTATTAGTTTATCAGGTTGCTTATGATAACCCAAATCTTTCTTCTAAAGAAGTAGTTGAGGAAAGCGAAAGATTGATGACAGGTAATAGAGGTAAATATTTTGTTTTACAGCTTTCTTTCATAGGTTGGTCAATTCTTGCTTGTTTAACTTTTGGAATAGGCTTTTTCTGGCTAATTCCATATATTACAATTTCAACAATTTGTTTCTATGAAGTTTTAGCTGGAAAATCTGATTCTGCTATTGAAGTTGATTCAGAAGAAGTA
>UMAN01010940.1_pt1 | contig 19799 bp, 22 predicted proteins | sample 1963721 | NCBI WGS metagenome assembly UMAN01 (sample SAMEA4835917, study PRJEB28245) | human gut metagenome | biome: gut microbiome; material: fecal sample | place: Denmark | collected 2008 | reverse complement strand
ATACTTGTCCCGGATATATTGTATATGGTGATTTTATTCCATTTTTATCTGCAATAGTCTTCCAGCTTATTCCTAGTTTTGCACCAATTCCTGATAGTGTATCACCTGCTTTTACAGTATAACTTTTTGTTGATGTACTTGCCCCACATTTATTATTAACTATTGCTTGAATTGTATTGTAATCATAGCCTGCTGCTGTTAATTTTTCTTTTCTATTTTGTCCTACATCCCATTTTCCTGCAATAACTTCGTTTGCAATTTCTTCATTAGATTTTTTAGATGATGCACCTAAAATCTCATTAACTCTATTTTGTACTGCATTATAATCATAACCTGCTGAAGTTAATCTTTGTTTTCTCTCGTCTCCGTTTCCCCATTGTTGGTTAATAACCTCTTGTGCTAAATCATCAATAGATTTTGTTGGTGTTGTATTTGAACTTTCTGCATTTATCATTGTTGGATAATCTTTGAAAGATTCGTTCATATCAACATTTCCAGTTATTCCATCAACCTTTCCTGCTGATGTATATTGCCATAATCCATAAGCATTATGATCAAATTTTGATGAAGCAGACATTGACCACCATGCCATCCATTTATCAAATCTCTCTAATCTTGAAGAATTTAATTTTGTATCAAACCATGATTTTGAAGCATAAATTGCAGCATAATATCCTGCTTCTTCAAACATTAAACACTCTTTTTCGCATATATCAATTAAGGTTTCATTTGATGGCATACCATTTCTTGTTTTATACCCATCTGCATCTTCCATATCAATGATTACTGGAAATTTTATTTTATTTTTATAAGGAGCTAAAGTCTTAATAACCAAATTTGCTTCATTCATAGCATTATTTACATTTAATGCATAAGAATATACATATACACCAAATGGCATTCCTACCCTAATACATTCTTCAATATTTCTTATTGCTTTTGAATCAACTGAATTTTGTCCATAACTTATTCTAATTATAGCAAATTCAATTCCTGATGCTTTTACTGCATCCCAATTAATATTACCCTGATGGGCTGAAACATCTATTCCTCTCATTATTCATTACCTCCAAATTCTTTTTCATCTCTTTGAATTTCTCCGTTTCCTAGATTTTCATTTTCTTCCATAAAAATTCCACCTTTCTACATAAAAATAATACAGGAAGAATTTTTATTTTTCTTCCTGTATTTGATATAAAACAGAAAACTTTTACCCTATTTCACATAAAAGTTTCTTAATTTTGATACATTTTGTATTATTCTGTTTTATTTTCTTTTAATTGAGTTCCAAAGTAAAATGCTATAATCATTAAATATATTTGTTCAATATCCATTTGCCCCATTATAGCTTTATAAGCTACAACTAAAGTTAATACTAAAGTTACTAAACTTTTTACATTAATTAATTTTGCGATTTTATCTTTCATAATAGACCTCCTATTTACCTAATTTATCTTCAATTCTTATTAATTTTTCATTAATATTGCTAAATTGTTGAATTGCTCTATCATCGTGTTGTCTATATTCTGCTGTATTATTATCAATGCTTGTTTTTAATAGATTAAGACTTTCTGCTATATTATTATTTGAATTGGAAAGTTCTTTTAAGACTTGTGTATTATTTTCTTTTTCCTCTTTTTTGTCTTTCCTATCAGCAATAAAAATATAAATAAAAAGAGCTGCCAAAACGACAGTTCCTCCATAATTAAATATTAAGTTTGCAAACTCTTCCACATTTTATTCCTCTCTTTCATCATTAGTATTTGGTTCAATAGGAAATTCAACATTATATGGAAAACCCTCTTGTTTTGTTATGTCTCTTAGTGCTTGTCTATATTTTGCATAATTTCCATTGATTGATTCTCCTAATCCTTCAAAGAATTTCTTTACTACTGATATAATAGTCCCTGTAGTTATATTTTCAGGTATTTCTATCCCAAGTCTATCTAGGCACATATATTTATCACTTTCTTGTAATAATTTATTTCTTTTTTCTCTGATTATTGTTGCCAATTCATTAAATTCTGTATCTTTTGCCAATTGTAACCACTCTTTGTATTTTTCAACATCATCATTTAATTCTTTTTCTAATTCATCTCTATAATTTGCTTTTAATCTATATGTATCAAATGAATACTTTTTTTCATTTTCCTCTGTTGCTTCTATTTCTTGAACATTGTCAAAAAATACTATGTCACATTTTCCGTTAATAATATTTTCTATTTCAAATTTGTTTTCTGGTCTTAAATTGCTTTCTACTTTCATTTTTAATCACTCCCTTGCATTTTTTTATATTAATGTATGGTTTTATATATTTATTTTCATAATTAAAACTATTACAATGTTTTAGCCATCCTGAATAACTAATTATTGCATAAGCATCCGTTAATCTTATTTTTCCTCTTTTATGAACTTTTTTTATTCTTCTTTTTATTCTTAAAAAATTACTTTTTCTTAATGTTGTATAACCTCTATAAAACCTATATCCGTATAAAATCTATTGGTCTACTGTCTACTTTAAACAATTGCCAATTTTCTTTTAATCTTAAACTTTCTTTTGTCAAAAATTCACTAATTAATATTCTATCTTTATGGAGTTCTTTTTTGTTCCTTCCAAATAAAAGCATGTCATCCATATAACGCAAATAATATTTTATCTTTAATTTTTCCTTAATGTAATGATCTAGACTTTGTAGATAAAAATTAGCAAACCATTGAGATGTATAATTGCCAATAGGAAGTCCTGCCTCTGAACTGTCTATTATACAATCGATTAATTCCAATATATCGTAATCTTTAATAATTGTTCTAAATTTTTTCTTCATCCAAAATTTATCAATACTTGGATAAAATTTCTTAACATCTAATTTTAAACAATATTTTGTATTTTTTCTGTCATTTTTTAATATTCTTTTTATATATTTTGCACCATATTGTATTCCTCTTCCAGGAACTGAAGCACAACAATATTCATACATTCCTTTTTCAAGTAATGGTTGTAATTGCAACATTAAACACCAATGTATTATTTGATCAGGATAAAAAGCAGGCTTAAAGATTATTCTTTCCTTTTTATTTGCTCCATCATGTATTTTCATTTTTTTATATGGACTTAATTTTATATTTTTATTAATTAGCATGTTATAAATATCGTCTATGTAATAATCTATATTATTTATCACCTTTATTACATTTTCCCTTTTTTTCTTTCCTGATGCAGCTTTCATTATTGCTAATCTTATATTTTCTTTATCGCATAATTTAGAATAAATATTTCCTGTCCTTTTCACTTCAATTACTCCTGATTCTTATTTTTGTCTATCGGTCTTTCGATTCATATTGGAACTACTAAACCAATCCAGTTGCGACTCTATTTTGAGCAAGGGCTCAGGAAAATGATGTGTACTTCTTCTTATATATAAAAACCAAAAATAAAAACACGACAACCGACATTGAAGTTCGCAAGCGAAGAATCGTTGTTCAAATTCCAGTACCAGAAGCCACAGTTACCGCCATTGTTGAAATTACCGCCCACATGAGCAAAGAAACCCCCAAACGAGACACCAAGCTCGGTCGTACACACATCAAATCCCTTGGTTTTATATTATACAACTTTAATCTTTTTTTTATAACTACTCTTCAACATAGTTATTTTTTATTGGAGGCTGACCGCCCCCAAACCCCTGTTATTACTGGTTATCAATAAGAACACGACAACCGACATCGAAGCTCGCAAGCGAAGAATCGCTGTTCAAATTCCAGCACCAGAAGCCACAGTAACCGCCATTGCTGAAATCACCGCCCACAAGAGCAATTCTATTTCCTGCATTCTGCCAATAGTAATCTGACATTCCTGTTCCAGAATTTGCACCAATTTCAACTGGAAATCTAGCCAATGGTTCATCTGGATCAAATCCTAAGTTTTTAACCCATCCGTCTGTCTCACAATTAGTATATCCTAAAGCTTTATAATCTCCATCAAATTTGTTGCTTTCATATTTTGTATGGTCTTTACAGATATATACAACCCTGTCTTTTATATTTATTCCGTCTACAAATTGCCACATATTACTAAATATATTTTCCATACCTCTATAAATTACTGAATGGAATCCATCATTTGTAATACATCCTGATTTCATTCCTAAACTATCACATTGTCCTGATTTTTGTCCTATTCCCCATATAACATTATCAACCATAATATTTACAGGATTTCCATCAAAATATATTGCTTTTCCTGTTATAGTTCCATCATCGTAATCCTCGATTTTTGTTATTGTTCTATTTGTTGCAATAGATATATTCCACCAAGCAGTTCCTATGGCTACCGTTCTGCCAACATACATATTTGTAGAACTTACAACTATTCTATTAACATTGTTTTCAGCTACTAAAGCTTTTCCAGATTGTCCATTAATAACTCCTTGTCCCAATGCACTTTGTGAATTATAATCTGCATATTCTACTAAATAAAGTATTTGGATTATAAAATATCTATAATCCAATAAGGAAAATTTACTTCCCATTGCTGTTGCCAATGTTCTAAATTGTGATATTGTTTTACTATATGCTGGTATTAAACCGCTATATGAATGTAGTTTTTCATCTACTATTCCCATTATATATCTTGGAATGAAGAAATCTTTATAATGTGTAAAACCTGGTCTCATTGTATCAGATATTAAAATATAGTCCCAATCATTATCTTGATATATTTTTATATATGTTTCAGGAATATATGTATATACATCTCCATTTGTTCCATCAAATTTAAATCCAACATCCCCAAACCAAGCCTTTACTTTTCCTGTATTTATGTCATAGTTGCAACTTTTTATTTCACTCCAAGGTCTAAGATTATCATATTTATTTTCTACAGTTCCACCATTTTTTGTTGCTATTGCACTTAAGCCTGCATTATCTTCAATTTTCTCCCATTTAGTATTTGTATTATTGGATATTTTTCGTCTTACACCATATATATGTCCTCTTGTTGTATCTATATTTTCTATACTCAATTCTATTTCATCAATTCTTTCTTGAACTGAATTAAAAGTTTTAGATTTAAGTGTTGATTTTCTTGCATTTTTTACTTCATCATCTTTTATTTCTATCTTTTTATTTTTTGCAGTCAATTCTTTACCATCTAAAGTAATTCCTTCTAAAACATTTGCTTGTGCTCCAGATGCAATTTTACTTAATTTGTCTTTTTCAGGTGTTGTATAATCATTTGTACTTAATCCCTTTCCTGTTACTTTATCAACTTTTTCATTACTAACTTTCTTTACTCCATTGTCTATTTTTGTCCAGTTATCATTTAATGCTTTATCAACATCAAAATTTGAATCTAGGTCTTCACTATTGTTAGTATCCCATTTAAATAAATTTAAAAAGCTTGTCCATAATGCCATTTTAAAATCCTCCTAACTAAAATTTATTTTTTTTCCATCTAAATACACATCACCATTCCATATTTGTAAAGCTCCTCCAATGCTTTCTCTATACATTCCATTTATTGCAACTCCATTTTTTGTTATTGCTATTCCTGGCTTTCCGCTTCCTAATATAAAATCGTATGTTGCTGTTGTTAACTTATCTGATATAGTAATCTCAACATCATAACTTTTATTGATATCAAACCCTTTCGCCCCCAAGTCACCTTTTATTTGTCCTGAAAAACTAAATGTTTTACCATTTCTTGTAGGGGTCAAATTGGTTGTTCCTGTTTTCCAAGTATTAGATGTTGTTTCTTTATATCTATAAGTACAACTTTTTATTTCATTTAATACAGCTCCAAAACTGCCTTCCCATATAGAACCATTGAATGTAAGAGTAGAAATTGAACCAATTCCGTTTTCTCTTATTACTTCTACTTTGTTCAATGTAATTACAGTATAATCAACATATCTTGCTGGAGATATTTGTTTCAATGAACTATTACCTCTACTATCAATTGCATACATTGTAAATATATTGCTCTTAACCGCATTTATAGTAGCTTGCACATTTGCTGTAGATGAATAGTTTACATCAACTTGACTACTTGCAATAACAAATCTATATTTAGACATTGAAGCATAATTTTTTGCAACAGCTTTATTGGCTGTTGAAATTGTTGCCCTTACATTGCTATATCCCTTTATGATATACTGATTATTTCCTGTTAATGCTATTGTTTTAGAATTTATATCTTCATAAACAAAATTAGAAAAAGTAGGATTTGAATTTACTACATTCAAAGTTCCTACTTTTTCACTATAATACTCTGCATTTCCGTATGTAATTATTCCTACTTTTATTGAAATCGAATTGCTATTTGGAGAATACTGCAGCATTGACAATATTTGTTCCTTTGTCCATGTATAACTTGTACTTGTTGTTTTTCCTGAAGTCAATCTTCTCGTACCACTTGGACAGTCCAAAAAATATGCAATTTGATTTCCTGATGGATTTGTACATTGAACTGTTAAAGAGCTATCACTATTTATACTGAAATTATTTCCAGGAGATGTTATTCTAGCAATATCTTTGGTTGTCATTGAAATTGTATTACTTTCAGACCACAACCCACTATCTGCTCTCCTTAGTCTAGTTTGTATTGAATATGTTGTATTTGGACTTAAATTTCCAATATTAAACCATCCACTTTGATTATTGGCTGCAACCGCATCTCCTGCATTTATCCAATTTCCACCATTTAATCTATATTGAGTCCAATCTCTAGCAGGACTACAATTCCAACTTACTTGTAATGTATTTAAATAACTTGCTGAAGCATATAAATTACAACTATTTAAATATCTCGGAATATTGTTAATCCACCAACTTCCACTACCACTGCAATTAACCGCTACAGTATAAATTCCAGCTTCAGCATAAGCACTAAATTGTCTACTTCCATCATTATTATGATATATTCTTTTTGTTCCTGATGCTACAGTTGTACCATTATATAAATTAAATCTAGTTGAATTATAATATACCTGCTCTCCATCAATTACTACTTTTACATTTCCAGTTTTATACCATTTGGTAGTGCTACCACCAGAACCAACAAGATTCCAGCCTATATCTGTGTAATTTCCTCCTATATCCTGTCCATTAATCCACCAATTAAAGGTTAAATAACGAACACTATATGAGCCTGTACCAAAAGAACCACTATTTGCCATTTGCTTTTCCTCCTATAATAAACTACTTAGCCATATTTGAGAATCAACTTGTTGTACCAACATACCAGCAATCTGTGCTTTTGTTCTTACTACCATTTCCTCTGTTTCCATGCCTTTATCAGTAAATTCAGCAACAGTTTCTTCAGTATTTGTATTTACAACTCTTATTCCGTCTGCATCAGCATCAAGTTCAGTATTTTTTGTACTAGATTTAACTTTAATTCCTTTTCCTATTTGAACTGTGTCTGTAATAGTTTCATTTGCATTTTGTGACCAAGTTTGTTTTGTACTTCCTATATTACACATCAAGTCAGTTAGAATAAAACCATCTGCTGTATCTGAATAAATTCTAAATTCTAACGTATTTGATGTAACTTCTATTGTAAAATCTTTTTCTATAAATTTATTCCCTGTACTCTCTAATTTCCATCTTTTGTCGTTTATTTCTATTGCACCACCTGCAAGCTCTACAAGTTTTTTATATGAAAAACTTACATTATAAATTCCATTTTTTACTTGAATAACTTGTTTTGCTGTTCCAACTTTAATTTTATAGCCAAGGCCACTTATAGAATTATTTTTTATTTCCGTATCCGTATATTCTTCAATATCTCCATCAAAATTTTCGGCTTTATATGAAAAAAGATTGTCACCACCAGAATTACTTACTGTGTTTGTAAGTCCATTAATTGTCTGTTTTAAGCTTTCTATTTGTTCCTTAGAGTCGTGTTCAACATTTTGTATTTTCATTTCTGTGCTTTCTAAGTCCATTGATATTGAATTTACTTTGTTGTTCGTTTCTCCTTGTTGCTCTATAATCATTTTTATTTGATTGTCTTGTTTGTTACATATTATTTCTGTATTAGTAAGTCTTTTTTCAATACTGGTTGCATATTCATATTTGGTTTCAGAGTATTGTGTTTCTTCAGTATATGATTTTTCTTTTATTCCTGAATTTATCGTTTCAACAATATTAAATAATATTGTTTTAAATTCTTCATTTTTTAAATTTTTTAGTGTAACAATATCTCCAAATTCAAAATACCCAAATCCAAATGAGGTATATTCAAAAGCATAATATTGCAGACCCTTTATTTTTTCATAAATATTAACAATAAAATCTTCCCTGTTTTTATCCATTATTTGATTATTATCAATTCTAACTGAAATTCTATCTTCAGCTTTTATGTTCTCTGGATAATATATATTATCTTCTTGTGGTGATCTCCCTAAAACTAAAGAATTAAAAGCACCTATAAACTTTCCAATGGTTAATTTTTCTAAATCGTTCTCGTCAATTGTTTCACCTGTTTCAGTAGGATAAGCAACATACAGGTCTTTATTAAATATTTTTATAAATCCACCTGCAGCTGCTGCAATTTCATCCAATATATCTCTATATGTAAGATTTAATCCTAAATATTTATCTTCAGATATTATTTTGTCTGAATTAGTAAAAACTTTTGTTTTTAAATTAAATTCAAACTTTGTACATATCGCCTGCAATAAATCTGCTACAGTTATATCTCCATTTTCATAATCTAGTGATAATGGATCATCATCATATTTTATATGAGTATCTATTAAATGGTCATACAAATATAATTTAATTGAATTGGAATCAACAACCTCTTCTTTGTCATATACAACATATTCTCCATAGTCTATGTATTCATAATTTTCAAATTCAGATGTTCTAACTCCTAATTGCACATTTATTGTAGAGGCTGAAGCAATGTTTTCTCTACTTTCTTTTTGAATTAAATACTTATTTCTTAAAGATGAAAACATTCCTACAGCCATATCATCTACTTCTTTTACTGAATAGGATTTATTTAAATCGGTTGCCAAATATTTCACTCTTGAATTATTTATATTTCTTACTTTGCTTTCATGTACTTGCCTTACTGTCAAAAGTTTATCAACCTCTATTGAAGTATAATTTTCTATTTCCAATGTAAGCTGTCTCATTACAGATGTAAATAATTCTCCATTAACTGAAGGTTCAGCACTTTTCACATAAGTCTTATCTAATGTTGTTTTTCCAAAGCTTAAAAGCATATTTAGCTGTTTACCATATACTTTCATTTTTTGCTTAAATGTATCACTTGTTTTTAACATGCTTATCCTCCCTTTCATTTGGAATCAAATTAACTGGAAAAGATTTATATTTCATATCTTCCATTCTTAGTAAGTCCTCTTCATAATCATTTGCATAATAATCTGCTGTACAGGTACATTGATATTTATTGTTATAATATTCAACTTCTATTGTTGCTGAATCAAGTATTTTTTCTATTTCTGACATTTCCTCTGCATCTAATGGTTCAATTTCAAGCATAATTTTAGGGAAGTTTCCTACTAAAGAGCCTTTCATACTTCCTGCCATATTTCTTCCTGTATCAGAACTCCAAAGTTTGTTTCTCCCCAATTTATAACTTATTATGCAATCAAATGTTTTTCCATTTAATTTTAATAATTTTCCACTATATTTCATATCTTGCACCTCCCATTAGTTGCTAATGCGAGCCTATCATTTCTTTTCCTTATTTGCCTTTGAACTATTTCTCCATCGACTGTTACATTTACAATAATGTCTCCATCATCATTTCCATTAGAAGGCTTGTCATCTTGATCCTTAAACATTTTCAATGCTGTAAGTATCATATCTAGCATTTTATCTTCAGGTGCAACAATTTCTCCTTGTGTTTTATTGTCACCAATCATTGCAAGTTGCGGTGTATTTGCTTTTACATATCCACCTTGAGCAAGTTTTGGCACATTAAGTGTATTTAATTTTGAAATATTTACTCCTGGAATTGCGTTTATAACATCTAATGCCCCATTTATCATTTTAATAAACTTATTTACAATATTTTCAACAGACCTTAGAACTCCATTTATTCCAGCTTTTACTGCTCCACTCATTGAGTCACCTATTTTTGTTCCCAGTTCACTAAATGTATTTCTAACTCTGTCCCAAACTCCTGTAAAGAATGATGCTATATTGTTAAATATTGATGTTATTTTGTTATATGCTGTTTGGAAAGTATTCACTATTCCATTTTTTATATTAGTTACTGCATTTACTATGTTATTTTTTATTGTATTCCATATATTAGATGCTGTATTTTTTATTGAATTAAATATATTTGAAACTGTATTCTTGATATTGTTAAATACTGTTGAAATAGCAGATTTAATTGCATTTATTGCATTGCTTATTGCTGTCTTAATCGCATTCCAAATTGTTGTTACAAATCCACTGATTCCATTCCATATATTTTCCCAAATAGTTTTTATTGCATTTAATACCGTTGAAATTTGTGCCTTTACAATATTTATATAAGTTTCTACAATTCCTTTTAATGCATTCCAAATTGTCTCAAAGAAGCCTTTTATTGCTTCCCATATACCTGTAAAGAATGTTTTTATTCCTTCCCAAGCTTTACTCCAATCTCCTGTAAAAACACCAACAATAAAATCAATTAATCCTTTGAAAGTATCAATAATTCCTCCAATTGTATCTGCTATTGAACCAAATACATTTTTTATAGTATTCCAAATGCTTTCAAAAATAGGAACTAATACTGGAATGATATTAGCAATAATCCAATCAATTAGTGGTTTTAACCACATTTCCCATAAAGTTTGAATTGCTGTAACAATAGAACCGACAAATTCGCCTATTTTATCTACCAATGGTCTTAAGTGTTCTTCCCATAGGCTTCCAAGGCCATCTGCTATATTGTTCATAAATGGCACAACATATTCATTGTAAACATCTAAGAATTTGCTAAATGTATCACTAAGTCCAGTTTTTAGGCTTTCCATAAAAGGACTAATATAATTGTCATATACTTCGTTCCATTTATCCCCCACATAAGTCATTGCATCTGCAAGAGTTCCTGTTACCGTTTGTATTGGAGTTAATACATTATTAAAAGTTTCCTTTAATTTATCAACATTATCTATAATTGGTTGGAATAATATTCCCTTTATATCTTTGGCAAATTTTGCACATAATTCGTTTGCACTCATTATTGGATTTGCAAACATTGCAATAATATTTGCACCTATCTGCTTTGCTTTATCACTTTTAAATACATCTGATAATTCCCCTAATGCTTGTGCAAAATTTCCTGATAGAGCCATATCTTCACTTGAAATATCGAACATATTGCATATATGTGTTTTTATTCTGTCTACATATTGCTCTAAGTATATGTCTATACTCCCTACAAAAAACTCTGCAATATTAGTTCCTATTCTCGCTACTGCACCTGTCATTTGCCCTAGTGAATATAGACAAGTATCAACCCATTGTTGTGCCGAATATAAAACATCTGGGTCAGTCCATATATCGACAATAGCATTTTTTATATTTAATAAATGATCTAGTATTCCATCAAAATTCGTGTCACCAAATCCTGCATCAAATCCTTCTTTGAATATACTTGCTAATTCTTTTACTTTTTCTATTAATCCTGTGAATACAGATGTATCTTCCTGGACTGTACTTGAAACATCTAATGATTCTTTTATTCCACCTGAAGAACCACCAGAGCCACTACCACTTCCTGAACTACTATCACTATTATCATCCAGCTTATTTATTTCGTCCCAGCCAGCCAATGATTTTTTTATTTTTTTAGCTGACTTTGAAGCACTATCTCCTACACTTCCTACAGCATCCGATGCTTTATCTGCATTTGTCGCCATATCTCCAATGCCATTTGAAACTGTTTCAACACTATCTGCTTTTAATCCAAACAAAGATAATAACCCAGCTAACGATGTAAACAACTTTGTTATAGCATTTGTTGCTGCAGTTATCATTGGAACGAATAATTTAGCAAGTGGCTGTATTACATTTCCAATAGCTGTTTTCATATTTGTAAAAGCAGTATTTAATTGTGCTATTTTTCCAGAATAAGTATTTGCATAAATTGCTGCATCATTACTTTGAAATTTTGTTTCCTCTAAGATACCATTTACTTCTGCTTGTATTTTTTGTTCTTGTGTTAATTTATCTCTTGTAGTTCCAATAGATTTTGCATAGTCTTCCCACATTTTTGCAACATTTTTGGTTACACCAGCATTATCTACAACAACGGAATTTTCATTTTTCAAACCTTCTGTTGCTGTTTGAACTGCATCACCAAGTGAATATGTACTTTGTCTTGCAAATGTAGCACTATTTTTTAATGCATTCATTGTCTTTTTTATTTGGTCTGAACTATATCCTCTTAATGCCAAGTTTTTATATGCAGCAACAGCATTATTCAATGGTACTAAACCATCTGAAACATAATCGTTTATAAAAGATTTAGCTTGTTGAAAACTTTTTCCTTGTCCTGTTAATATAGAATTTAATCCTATCCAGGCATTTGCTGTTTCACTTGCTACACTTACACACTCTTTACCAAATTTGGCTATTGCTGTAACAGAAAAAGCTGCAATTGCAGCCTTTCCTATCTTTGCTAATGATGATGAGATTTTAGAAGAAGCGGTATTTGCCTGTCCATCAATGTTCTTTAGTTGTGATTTGAATTTATCACTATTAAGTATTAAACTTAAATCAATTTCTCCTACATTTGTGCTCATTCATCTCACCTCACTTATCAGCCATGGATTTAAACATATTCTTTATGTTTTCCATTGCTGTATTATAATTTTCCTCACTTATTTGAGATGCAGATTTTCTTAGCCATTCATTTCTAATTCGATTTTCTTCAGGAGTAAATCTTTTCAATGCTTCTGGGTCAGTTTCTTTTCTTATTCTTACTATATTCCCCAATGGTGTTTCACCATTTAATCCTGCAATATCACTAATTAATTCTCCCCAATCTAAATCACTTATTTCTTTTCTTATACTATATCCATATTGTGTCTTTAAGCTTGATGCTATTAAATCCCAATCTTCAAATAAATCATATCCTGGATCATACGTTGATGTATTATTGAAATCGTTTCTCCATTTCCTCTAAATCCACTTCATTTACTATTGCTGATAAAGCAATAATTACTGTTCTTAGTCCAGGTATTGTAAGCTTCATATCTTTTATTGTTTGTAATGCTTCTTTTCCTAAAAGCATCTCAATCATTTCATACATAACTTCAATAGAAAATTCTTTGTTTTTTAATTTTTCTTGTACTAACAAATAATTATCAGCACTTGTATCTACTTCATAAACCTTTCCTTCAGCTATTTTTATTGTTTGTTTTTCTTTTCCTAATTTTGTACTAATATCTACTACTGCCATATTAAATTCCTCCATTTCATTATTTTAAATAAAAAAAATAAGCCCCAGTATGAACTATACTGAGGCACTTTTTATGCTGCTGGTGTTACAGTTGGTTTTCCGTTTGACATAACCTCAAATTCTAAAGGTGCTACATTTGTACTGTCTCCTGTTCCTGCATTGCTTACAGATATTAAGCAATCAAATTCTACAGTAGTACCATCTGCAAATTCCCATGAGAATTTAGATTCTACATTTTTTCCTGATGCAAATAGTTTTGAAGCGACATAATCGTTTCCTGCATCTCCTACATTTCTCTTACCAGAAATACTAATAGAAAAACCTTTTCCTGTTTGCATTCTTCTAATCCAACCTTCTGTTGTCATAGGAGTCCACTCTTCAACATTATTGTCCATAGATAGTGAAAAAGTTTCGCAATCAGCGATTGTTTTCATATCTTCTTTTGTTGAAGTAGAACCTTTTATTCCTATTTTAAACACATTATCATATACTGGATAAACTCCAGTTGTAACTGTTGCCATGGCTTACTCCTCCTTTTTTTCATAATAAAAAGTCGCTTGTATAACCCTTTCATAGATGTTTTTACTATCAGTTCCAACATCTATTGGTTCAGGTACAAGCAACTTAATAAAGTTTATTTTTATATCATTTATTTTGAAATTTCTTAAGCACAAAAGTTTGTTATACAAATCAAGTGCTTTTAATTCAGTTTCTTTTGCATTAGTATTCCAATGAATTAAAATACTAACTGACTTCTCCATAGTTTTTGTAGTATTTAGTCCACCAATAGCAATAGTTGGATTGCTACTTCTCTCTAATTGATACACTCCTATGGATTTATCTTTTTTATTATCTAATTTTCCAATATAAAAGTAATCTGCAATAATACAACTATCTTTTGATAATTGTTTTAGTGTTAAATTATTCAATTCCTTTACAGACATTTTTTGAAGATCAGAAACTGATACTACATCAAGTTGTTTTAGCCAATCCTTAATATCAGCTAATCCTAACATCATAAACCAGCCTCCTTTTTATATAATTTTGAAAATGTTTTACTACAAAAATCCTTATTTTTCCCACTTATCCATGGTTCGTACCATTCGCCTCTTGCATTTGCATTTTCAGCTTTACTAAAGTTGTATTCAGGATGATAATACATTCTTCTAGCATAAGGTGTAGATGTTATTAAATCCACCTTTCCTTTTTTACTATTTGAATAATCTGGTGCTGTATTATCATTTTGCATATTTCCTGTTTTAAATGGCATTACTTGTGATTCCACTACTTCTGTATATAAAGCATCAACTGTCTGTTCTAATGCTTTTACTGTTGCATTATCTAATTGAGTTATCTTTGCTCTATTTATTTTTATTTTTGAAGAGACACATTTACTCATATTACATAATCTCCAATTTAACATAGTTTACAGAACCATCAGGATTCCTTGCTTTAGTACCTTGATATATTTCTCTAGTTTCGCCAAATATTGTAGCTTTTCCGCCAGATATTACAGCTAAATTAGGAGCAATATCTTTGGAAAATAAAGCTACAGCATTTATTTGTATAATTACTTTTTCAGTAGTTAATACTCTTTTTGCTTTATCTTGATAATTACATTTAAAGTCTCCTTCTAATGCAATTATAGGACTGCCCTCTTCTGATACTTCTTCACTATATAAAATAATGTGTATATCAGTTTTGCAATCTTTTTCTCTAACTAAACTAGGATACTTCATTTTAATACCTCACATTTCTACAAGTTAATCCTGTTTGAGCCAATAAACAATAATAGTCCTTTGGTATAGCAACCCCATTTTGTATTTGAACATTCCAACTTTTGCCGAAGCTCATTGATACTCCATTTATTGCATAGCTTGAAAGTGGTGTTTTTAGTATATCTGCATTTTCATATTCAAAATCAGCAAGTTTGCATACTACTTCTCTTATAATGCTTTGTTGAAATTCAGTTAAATTATCAAACTTTTTTCTAACAATTCGATTATAAGTTAAAGTATCTATATGCATACTTGCTTCTTTTATTTTTTCTTCAAATTTATCTTCGGGAATTACATCACCTTTATATGTATTTTGATAATATTTTTTATCTACATACATATTCATATATATCAACTCCGATTAGCTTTGTTTTTCAATATAGAATTGAATAGCATCGTGTTTTTTGTTGTAAATAAATACATCTTCAAATGATTCTTCAAAATATGTATATTTACCTTGTGATAAAGCACTTGGCAATCCTAATTCTGCAAAATCATAAGTGATTACTGGTATTACAACACTTGGATGTATTAACATCATTTTTACTGCTTTTGCATCTGCTGCAACTTCAAATCCATCATCAGCTTTTAAGTTGAATTTAGATTTCATTACAGATGTTGGTACATTTATAACCTCTACTTCATCAATTCTTGAAACAGTTCTTCCAAGTACAGAATTTCCTGATGTTCTAACAACATCTTTTGCAGTATCAATAAGTGTTTTTGTATATGTATCAACATATAATAATCTTCCTGAACCAGGAACTCTCTTTTCGTCCATCTTGTCCATCATTTTATCAAATTTTGTTAATACGTTTGCTGCAGTTAATACATCGTCTTCACTAACCGCTTCTAAAGCATTTTTCAAAGAATACAATGCTGTTATCATTTCAGCATCCATTTCTGGGAATTTTTGCTCTTCGTTCATTACCTTTGTAATGTTTTGTATAGATGCAACATGATTTGTTTCATCTATATCTCTTGGATGTACTAAAGTATTCCATGTTCTGTGAGTCTTTAATGTTTTTGACTCTTCAGCATTGTTGAAATTTCTAGCGAATGAGCCTATTGTGTCTCTATCACCATTAGATCTACCTTTTACTGTTAAGCTTGGTAGTATAACTGTGTTATTATTTAAAAATTTTACATCTGGTTTTGTTGCACTCCATAAAGCTCCAAAGTATAAAGTATATGGATATGCTTGAGCTAAAGCTTGTGAATATTCTTTAGCATAATTTAAATTTGCTTTTGCAAATGCCATAATAAATTACCTCTTTTCTTTAATTATTTTTTAGGTCTTACACCAGCAAATCCAAAGTCAAATACAGAATTATTTGAGTTTGTATTGTTGTTGGTATCAGCACCAACTGTTATTCCTACAACTCCATTAAGTTGTTTTTTTAGTCCAGGAATATCATCAACGACCTTTTGTAGTGCTGTTTTTAATGTGTCTTCTTGAATCTTTCCATCTTTACCCATACAATTATTTAAATCTGCCATTTTCAATAAATATGGCATTGTCTTAATATCAACATTTAAATCATCAACATAGTCATAAGCTTTCTTTTCTATTTCTAGTCTTTGTTTTTCTAGTTGTATTTTTTGTAAAGATGCTTGAACTTCAGACAATTCCTTGTTTTGAGCATTAGCTTGATTTGCTTTTTCCGTTTTAAATGCACTTATTGCACTTTCCATTTCTTCAGCACTCAAACCTTGCTTTTGAAAATAACTTTTTAATATGCTATCTTCTGTTTTTACATTTCTTGCATCAATCATTTCTTGAATTTTGTTATAATCAATAGCATTAGATGCTTGATTTGTATTGTTGTTTTGCCCTGTAGTGTTTTGGGCATTTGGATTAGAATTTGCATTGTTATTTGCTTCATTTCCTTCCATTTCACTACCTCCTACTTTTTTAAGTCTTGAATGACTATTAATAAATTACACATGCTTTTATTCTCATCAGTGTTTGGAGCATATAAAAAAGAGCCTTTCAGCTCTTAATTAATCTGTATATAAACTTCTTTGTAATTCTTCGTATCTTTCTTTTGATACTTTATATTTTCCTTTTCCTGCTTTTACAGGTTTGTTTCCTTCTATTTTTTCATCTTTGATAAATACATCTTTGGGATTATACACAATATTTGCATCGTATTTATCTCTAAACATTTCTATTACTGTTACAACTTTCTCTTTTGAAACACCTTCATCTTCAGATGTTTTTTCTTCTAGTATTTCTTCTGTAGTTGTTTTTTCTTCATTTTTTTCTACTGCTTCATTTACAGCCTCTTCTTTTAATTCTTCTTTGTTTTTAGCCATTTTACTTACCTCCTATAATTTTATACACTTATTTTCAAATTTCTTATATGCATCAAAATACAATTCTTTTTTGTCTCCATTGTATGTAAGTTCATAATACATACCATCTAATAAACTGGTACTTAATAAAGCTTTATGATTTTGTAATGTTTTACAATACCAAACATCAAATACTTCAAATTCTGGTATATTATCACTTTTATCTAAATGTTCAATTGCATATTGCTTTACTATTTCCTTGCATTTTTCAATAAACTCCTTACTTCCCATAGCTTTCCCTCCTTTCACTCATCATAAAATTGTGCTTGACTATTGCTTTTAAATCTTTCTTTGTAATTTTGCCAAGCTATTCTTTTATTGTGATATTTTTCAATATTTTCTTTATCTGTACTTCCAAGTTCAAGTCTGGAATATTTATCAATATTTCTTTCTATATAGTTTAGTTTTTGTTCTTTTATGTAATTTTGCCTTTTAATTTCCAATTGTTCCTCTGTAGGTGGTGTTGGCCTGGTATTAATACCTGGAAAATAAGTTACTGTCGTATCCTTACAATTTGGATGAAATAACTTTTCCTTAACTGCTGCACTTAACAAAGGATATCCAGTTTCTTTGCTTTCCGCTTCTGTTCCTCCACTCCATACATCATCAATAAAAACTTTTCCTTGGAACTTAATGCAATAAGGACATCCTCCTCCACGATTAGGAACTAGAACTGTATGCACTCCCCATTCATTTCTTTTTGTTCCTTCGCCTTGTAAGTATGCCCTTTTATTTGCTGTTCTTATTGCCATTTCAGCATAAGATGAAATATTTACCATTGCACCATTTGCATATTCAATATTATTTATTCCTTTTGCTAGAAAATCTTTTGTAGCCATATCAACTGCTTGTTGAACAGTCCCTGACCCTGTATTTGCATATACCTGTGCTTGGTATATTGTTTTTCTATATTGATCATTGGTGTACCTCAATATTGACATTTCTGCTTTTTTAAAATTATCTGTTGTTTCATTTATTAGTGCTTTTAATTTCCTTTCGTTTATTTTAAAAAAGCTTCCTTCCGTTTGATTCACTAAATCATATATTCTGGTCAATTGTTTCTTTTTTATTCTTTTATTTTTACTGGTCTTGTAAATATGCCACATTTTGTTTATTTTTTTATTGCTACTACTAAAATTTCCTTGCTTTATTGCTTCTAATATTACATTTTCTTGTTTTAATTTTCCATTTTCATAACTTTTCTTTATTAATTCTTCAATGTCTTCATTTATAGTAGAAAAATCATTTTTAAATAATTCCTTATTATCTTTTTTAAATTTTTCAAGTGATTTTAATTGTTCTGTTTGCCAAGCACTCCAATTCATATCTTCAATTTTTTCCTCTTCTAAGTGCCTTGTAAGGTTTCTTTTCATTGATTCAATTAAGGTGTTTTCTATTCTTTGAAATGCTTGTTTAATATCATATTCATTATTCATTTACAACTTTCTCCTGGTCTTTTTTATCTTCTTTTTGACCACTTTCTTGATTTTCTACTTTGGTATCGACATTTGTGTCGGTACCATCATCGTTCATTTCTAAATCATAGTTCACAGCTGGCTCTTCAATATCAATAATTCCCTGTTCTGCCTTTAACCTTGCAACTTCTAGTGTTTTCCACTCTTCGTCTTTGTCATCTTTGTATAATTCCTCAACACTTGCTTCAATTGACATTATTCCACCTTGTTTTCCTTTAGCAACTGTTTCAACTTGTGCTTCAAAAGATGGATTTGCATATTCTCCAAATTTCAATGATACATCAATATCCGCTGGAATAGGCTTTTTATCTATTTGAGCTTTTGACTTCAAAACCATATTTATAACTTTTGGTATAAAATCAGTTAATGTATCTATGATTAAACCTCTAGTATATAAAGTGGTCTTTTCTTTTTCCCTTTGTGCTTCAGCATTATCGAGTTTCTTATTATCAATTCCAAGTGTACTTGGACTAACTATCCCTTGTAAACATAAATCTAAAAATGTGATATAAGATTGTAAATAATTCTCTGTTGGAATTTCAGCTTGCTCTATGTCGATTTTATCCTGGTTATTTTCATTCATAGCTGCATCTGCTTTTATAAACTTATTGTCGAATGGATTACTTTCATAGATGGCCAATGTTCCATCTTCTGGGTCTTTTGGAATCATACTTTCAGGAATATATTTTATTGCTCTGCCTGCTCTAACCGCTTCTACCCATTGAGAAATTATTTCATCCAAACTAT
>UMAN01035514.1_pt1 | contig 20919 bp, 18 predicted proteins | sample 1963721 | NCBI WGS metagenome assembly UMAN01 (sample SAMEA4835917, study PRJEB28245) | human gut metagenome | biome: gut microbiome; material: fecal sample | place: Denmark | collected 2008 | reverse complement strand
ATATAGATGATTTATTACATCGGGCAGTAGGTCCAATACAATACATATATCTGCACTGATCATAATTTTCTTTTTTTGGAAGATTTTTTTTACAATTATTCATATATTCCTCCTTCAATATAAAATATGAGAAATATATAATATCGTAAATTACTTATATCCATGTAGTATTTAAAAAAAAGATGTAGATTTAATAAATCACATCAATTTTTTATATTTATTTAATTTTTCTCTTTTTTACTATAACTATATAATCCACATCCTACAAATAATACTGATACAAACATAATCATATAAAATACTATATTATCTATTGTATTTGGATTATTTATATTTTTATCTTCTACTATTATTCCATATTCACTTAAATGTGATGTTTCAAATACTATGTACCCATCTTTTACAGTTGCTGGTATAGTTTCTTTTATTTCATCATTTGAAATATATACTACTTCATATTTTTTATATCCTTTTAATTCTTCTGGTAAAGCAATTTTTATTTGCATTTTAGTATCATTAATTTTAACTACTTCACCATCTTTTAATACATTTATATCTACTATATATTTAATATTTTTAAAAGCTAGCTCTTTTTTTACTTCTACCTTTTTAATATCCAGAGTATAATTTTTACTTATTTCTTTTTCAAACGTAATACTACCTTTCACTTCTCCATTATTTTCAATTACTCTTACATTATCTTGATTATGTTCCAAAGATGTAGGTAACATTTTTAAATCTACATACATTCTCCATGTTGTTGAAAATTCATCAACACTTAATTCTGTTTCCCAATCAGATACTCTATAATTATAATATTTACCATTTATTTTTAATTTAGTCTGTCTTGTAAAAGTATATCCTTCTTCAGATTTAAAATATAAAATATATTGATATTCCTTTCCATTTTCAAAAGCAGTGATATGTTTTTTATACCCTTTATTAAAAAATTCAGCAGACGTTATACCAGTACCATCATTATCTTCCCAACATTCAAATTGATATATATATGGCGATTTATCAGGTGTTTTTCCCGTAAATATTGGTTTATCATTAACATTAAAACTGATTGTTGCATTATTTAACTCTATAACATCTATTTGTTTTAATTGAATAGATTTTGTAGGTTTTATTGTTTCAACAGAAGTTACAAAAAGTGTTGTCCCATAATAATTAGTCACATTCTTACTATTTACTTCTTTATTATTTACACTTACTAAACTATTATTTCCAAATTTATTACCATCTTTTGCCTTAAGAGAAATACTATACATATATGTTTTTCCCTCTTCAAAAACATCAATTTTTTTATCTTCACTTAAAGCATTATTCTTATTATTATCAGAGTACCAAAATTTTATAGGAATTAATTCACCAGTTTCATCCATTTCCATTTCTTCCCAGTATTCATACTCTATATCATAAAGTTCATCCCATGGATCACATTTATAAGCAGTTGCTTGAGGTTTATCTCCTGGAATATAGTTAAATTTTACACCTTCAATATCTATTTTTGCTTCACTTAAATCTAAACCTTCTGCAAATGTAGTTATTGGTGAAATACACATTGCAAATAAAAATATTAATAAAGTTGTAATTAATATTTTACTTTTCTTCATTATTTTTCCTCCTATTTTCTTATTTTTCATCATTCCTCATACCTAACTTCACTCATATAATTAAATCCACCTAAATAATAATCATATGAATAATCTCTTACTCTATTTTCCATAATATCATTTATAGGTATAAGTGTATAATCTTTTAATATTACATATTTATATGTAAACGTTAATACTTCATCATAATATCTAGTTAACATATTTATTTTTACTAAAGTAGTAACTGTTTTATTTAAATTAGTATCAAAGTAACTCATTATCTCATAAAAAGCTTTATCGGTTTTTAATATTCTTTCATTATATATTCTAATTACTTTCTCACCTTCATAATTACCATTAACTTTTTCAATAGTTGGATATTTTTTGTTACTATAGTTTTTACTATACAATACATTATCCTTTACATAAATATAATTGGACATGAAATCATAATCTATTTTTTTACCAAGAAATTCTTTAGAATATTCACATTTAAGATAATCAATTAATTTATAATTTGCATTCAAATACATATCATAACTATCATTTACTTTATTATCTATATTGTCATCATGCAATGTATATCTAATATCATTATAATCATAAAACATTATATCAGCTCCACTATTTGGAGCAATATTCATAACCTTAATATTTTTATCTATATCATATACTTTTTTATAAACAAACTCTCCACTATCTAATTTAATAGGATTAAATATATATATAGAATTATTATTTATAAATGAATATTTACTAAATGAAGTATCTTCTGTTAGAAATTCCCCACCTTTTAATTTAAAATATTTTTTATTAGGAACTTTTTGTTTTAATTCCTCCTGTATTGTTTTTACAACTACTGAATCATCTAAAGATTTATTTTTTATTGGAACTGGTTTATTACTTTTAATAACAATAATAACTATAACAATAATTAATATAATAATTGCTATAATAGTATATAAAATTTTTTTATTTTTCATATTACACCTACTTTTCTATAAGTCCACTTGTCTTTTTTAAATACATATCATCTGTTATAGGTTTATATCTTTTTCCATCATATTCATCAGTAAATCCATTATAAGCTTTATATACTTCATTAGTTTCTACATCATATACTCTTTCATAACCTAAAATTGCATCGCTTTGTTTTTGACTTATAATATCAAAGGATGTATTTCTTTTATTCCATGAATCCATTATACCATCACTTATTTCATTACCTATTGCTCTAATTTCTTGAAAATTTTTCATAACAGCATCTTGTTGTTGATTAAATCCATTTATAAATGTATCTGTAAATTCTAGTGAAGAACAAATAGTATTCAATGTGTCTTGCCAATCAATAAATTCATCTTTTGGTGCTGTAATAAAGATAGCATCATATACATTTAAGAAATATATATCTATTTGTTTACCAGAAATTATATTCTCTGTTACATAATAAGAACCCACATCATATACATAAGCAGTAAATATTCCTTCTCCCTCTTTACCATTTGCATCTTTAAATGTTGCCCTTAACATATCTCCACCTAAACTGCCTTTACCTAAATTCTCACTTACAGTAAAATCAGTTAATGTTGGGAATGTAAATGTACTAGTATTATTTAAAGTACCTAAATCATTAAATATTTTATAAAAACCTTCTGTATCTTTTGTAGCTATTACACTAGTTTTAGCAAATAGATTATTTGGATAGTATTTTTGTTGCCATCTTTTAGCATCTTCTGATTTATTATATCCCTCTGTTTTCATATTTAAGAAAAATTGATAGATTGCATTATTTGGATCATATATTTTAATAGTATAATGAATATAATCTCCTAATACATCTACTTTCCATCCTTTTGGCTTTTTAACAGAAAACTCATTTGTTTTATAATCTTCAAATTCTATTTGACTTGCTTTTGATTTAATTATTTTTATATTTTTGTCTGGATTATAAAATATTCCTTTACCTTTAGTATCTTTAGTAAGTATAATAGTAACTCCTATAACAGCAAGAATAGATATACCAATTATAATTAGATTCTTTTTAGAAATATTTAATTTCCCAATTTTCATAATATTAAATTCCTCCTCTCTATTATTAAGTATAAGTTATAAAATAAACAAGAACAATAGAATTGCCTCAAAAAACATTGTTTCTGATGGAAACTTGTTTTTATTATATAAAAATTATAGTATAATACCCCATAAGGAATGATGTATTATGAAATTTAAAGAAGTCTTAAATAAATATTTAAAGGAACTAAATTGCTCTTCAAAAAAATTATCTAATGAATCTGGATTATCTGAATCAGTTATATGTAGATATCGTAGTGGTGAAAGAACTCCAGTAAAAGAAAGTGAACAAATGAATAAATTAATCACTGCACTTTTTAATATCGCACAAGAAAACGGACAAAAAAAATATACACTTGATAAAATAAAAGGTGATTTTAATTCCACATTACCTAATGATGATTTTGATTATACTACATTTAGTAATAATTTAAATACCTTAATAATGTCATTAAAAATTAATATTAATGAAATGTCAAAATTTATCATTTTTGATGCATCTCACATTTCAAGAATTAGATATGGTAAAGCAAAACCATCTAATCCAATTGAATTTTCAAATAAAATATGTTCATATATTTTTACGAAATATAATAATCCAGAAGATATAAGTAATATATCTACAATTATTGGATGCAAAAAAAGTGATTTATCAGAAAATAAATTTATAAACACTTTATTTTCCTGGCTTACAAGTGAAACAAAAAATGTAAAAAATGAAATATCCGATTTCTTATACCATCTTGATTCTTTTAATCTAGATGATTATATAAAAGCAATTAAATTTGATGAATTAAAAGTTCCGTATCTTCCATTTTATAAAGCAAAAAATAAAAATTATTATGGAATAGAAGAGATGAAAAACGGAGAATTAAACTTCTTTAAAGCAACTGTTCTCTCAAAATCAAAAGAAGATATTTTTATGTGTAGTGATATGCCTATGGAAGATATGGCAGAAGATGTAGATTTTGGCAAAAAATGGATGTTTGCTATTGCAATGTGTTTAAAAAAAGGCCATCATTTAAATATTATTCATAATTTAGATCGTCCTTTTAATGAAATGATGTTAGGACTTGAAAGTTGGATTCCAATTTATATGACAGGTCAAATATCTCCATACTACCTAAAAGATAATAGAAATAATATATATAATCATCTTGATTATGTTTCAGCAAATGTAGCATTATCTGGAGAATGCATTAAAGGATATCATAATAAAGGAATGTATTATTTAACTACCAATAAAAATGAAATTAAATATTATAAAGAAAAAAGTAAACTACTTTTAAAAAAAGCAAAACCACTTATGGAAATATATAGGGAAAATAATAAAAATGAATATGATTTATTCTTAAGAAAAGATAAAAATATAGAATCTGATAGAATAAGATATCTTTCATCATTACCAATATTTACAATAAATGATGAACTATTAATTAAAATTTTAAAAAGAAATAAATTAACAAAATCAGAAATTGATAAAATAATTAAATACAAGAATGATGAATTAATATATATAAATAATATTTTAAAAAGGAATAAAATAAAAGATTATATTTATATAATTAAAGAAAATGAGTTTAAAAACGATATTCCTTCACTTTTATTAAATAACTTGTTCCTAGATAAAAAAATAACCTATACTTATAAAGAATATGTAGAACACTTAAAATTAACAAAGGAATATAGAAAAAAAGTAAATAATTATGAATTAAACTACGTGAATGATAAAACATTTAAAAATATAACTATAACATTTATTGAAAATAACTATATAATTATTTCAAAAAGTTCTAATCCAACAATACATTTTGTTATTAAACATCCTAAATTAACTCTTGCTATTAAAAATTTTAACCCACTTGTAAAAGAATAATTATAAGAAATCATATCACTTCTTTTTAATTTATTAATATATTTTAACACTAAAATAAATAATGAATATAATAAATTGATGAAAGGAGTTTATATGAAAAGAATAATTATTGCTTGTGTGTCACTTTTACTATTAGTATTACTTGTTTTTTTAGTTTTTCCTAAAAAGCAAGAAAATAAAAATGAAAAAGTGAGAATAGCAGAGGTAACACACAGTATATTTTATGCACCACAATATGTTGCTATAAGTGAAGGTTTTTTTGAAGATGAAGGAATAAATGTTGAACTTATACTAACACCTGGTGCTGATAAAGTAACGGCAGCCGTTTTATCTGGAGATGTTGAAATTGGTTTTTGCGGACCTGAAGCTACAATATATGTATATCAAAGTGGCGAAAAGGATTACTTAAAAACATTTGCACAATTAACAAAGAAAGATGGATCATTCTTAGTATCAAGAGAAAAAATAGACAATTTTAAAATAGAAGATATTAAAGGAAAAACTATAATTGGAGGAAGAAAAGGTGGTATGCCAGAAATGACATTTGAATGGGCATTAAGGGAAAATGGCATAGATCCTAAAGAAGATGTAAATATAGATACTAGTATTGCTTTTGCTGCTATGCAAGGTGCATTTATTGGTGGAACTGGTGATTTTGTAACACTATTTGAACTTAGTGTAAGAAAATGAAGTCTCCAAGTGAAAAATTATATGCCTTTTAAAGGCAAAAATAACAATTCACTTGGTAATAGACCTTATATCTTTTAGTTCCCCTAGTGTCATATCCTCTTTTAAATTCATAACTACTTCTTAAAATAGGTTGTAGTTTTTTCTTTTCATCATCCTCTTTGTAAGATAAATATATATTTAATTCAATATTATTTTTATTATTGCATATTTTAGATACTACAATACGCTCTAGTAAAGAACTAATTATTTTATTTATTGTTGGTTTAGATTTAACTTTCTGTTTTAAGTTTTCAGCAAGTTCTTTAGTTTTATCAGTTGTTCCTTTTAATTTTTCTTTATAATTTTTTAAAGAATCAAGTTCATTCTCAAGTGCTTTAATCTTTTCATTAAATGAATTATTTCTTTCATAAAACTCCGTGTTTGATAAACTACCTTGTAAACTAAGTTCCAATAACTTGTCTTTTTTATCATAAAGATTATTTATTCCTCTTTCACGTGATAAAATTTCTTCATCTATACCAGTATCTATCTCCAAATGTTTATAATAATTCATAAGAATATCAATTACTTCATTTAAATCTATTTGTAATTTAGAAATTAAATCTCTAAAAATAGCATCTAGTTCAGATTCTCTAATATTAGGTGAATCACAAGTAGTTTTACCATTTTTTAAATAAAGAGAACAAACCCAAGTAATATCTTTTTTATTTTTTCTAAATTCTCTTCTATGAAAAACTGCATTGTGCTGTCCACAAAATATTTTAGCACTATATAAATATCTATTTTTATAAATACTTTTATCTTCTTTTCTTTCACTAAATGTTTTTTTTCTTTTTAATAAACGAGTATTAGCTCTATCCCATAATTCTTCATCAATTATTGGTGGTATTCTTGTTTTATCTTCATAAATAATCCAATCATCTTTTTCAAAGTATTTTATCTTCTTAGTCATATAATCTACTATTTCAGATTTTCTAGCACAATAATATCCTTTATATTTAGGGTTTTCTATCATTCGTGAAATAGTAGATATAACCCATTTTTTACCTTGACAAGTTTTTAATCCTTCACTATTTAAAGTTTTAACAATTTTTGAAAGTGATAGTTCATCAACTGCATAAAGTTCATAAATTCTTCTAACAACTTTTGCTTCTTCTTCTATAATATTTAATACTCCAATATCCTTATCTTTTTTATAACCATAAAGTAAATCATTACCAAGTATTTCTCCACGTTCTATTGCACGATTCATACCAAATTTAACTCTTTCAGATAACCTTCTTATCTCATCTTGTGCCATAGAAGCCATTATGGTTAATCTAAGTTCAGAATCAGGCATAACAGTATTAATATTATCATTTACAAATAACACAGCCACTCCATAAGATAAAAGTTCTCGTGTATATTTAATACTATCAAGAGTATTCCTTGAAAATCTAGAAATTTCTTTGGTAACTATTAAATCAAACTTACCACTTCTAGCATCCTCAATCATTTTCATAAAATTATCTCTTTTAACATCACTTGTACCAGTTATTCCATCATCTACATAACCTCCTACATAAGTCCAATTCGGATTTTCTTTTATATATTGTTCAAAATGTTCCACTTGATTTTGAAGAGATTTCTTTTGTTCTAAATGATCCGTTGATACTCTTGCATAATCTGTTACCCTAAGTTTTATACTTGTAAGTGGCATTCCCATATTTAACTGCTTTCGAACAGTGTATAAATCCAATTCTTCTTCTCCTTTCTAAAATTTTTCACAAATTTAATGCGCACCACTTAAATTACAACTTTTCAATTCCTTTAAAATATTATCTTCAGTATATTTAAACATTTTATATGAAATTTTATTTTCATTAAATAACTCTTTATTTAATGTGAGAGCCACCTCTAAAAGTATTTCTTTATTCTTATTTTTTACTTCTTTACTTTCCATAAGACAATTATTATTCATAATCACGCTCCCTTATTTAAAACTATGAGAAATAATACAAAATAATACTTTAGGAAAAACAGAAACTACTTAGAATCTGGTTTCTGCTTAACTTCTTTTACATAAGTAATTTTTAAAGTTTTTTAGAACTTAATTAAATCTTTAATTTCATTATAAAAAATATTATTATCTCTAATCACTTTAATATCTCATTTAGAAATCAACAGATTTTTAACTAGCTGACCCTGTTCATATTTTATTAACGATACCAATAACTTCGCTTAATTTTGCTTTCATAAAAATCATACTCCACCCATAAGTTCTTGTTAATCTAATTATAAAAAAAAGTTGAGTTTTTTCTCAACTTTAGTAGTATTTTATATGGAAATTTATTTTAAACAATTATACTTGCACTATTTAATCAAAATAATATGATAATACTTTCTCATAAATAAAAAAAGATTAGTTTCCTAACCCTTACTATAAACACGATTACATCTTACAGTAACTCTTCTTAAATTATCATTAGTACATGTATAAATAGTCAAATCAAAATCGCTTTCTACCATTTCCTTTATGTCAGTTGAGCCAAGTTCTTCAATTAATTCAACTTCATATTTATAACTTTTGTTATTTACATCAGTAAATATAACAATATCACCTGGTTTTAACTTATATAAATTTCCAAAAATATTTCTATATGCATGACCACATATTACCAAATTATTACTTTCTATTGATCCATAATAAATTGATGGCGATATTTTTAATGAATAAGGAGTATACTCTTTTGTAACTGGTAAATTTAATTCTAATGATGGAATTACTAAATAACCAATATATTCTAATCCATTTATTTCAATCGTTTTAATATTTTCTTTATTATCAATTGTCTTATTAAGTATTTGTTTCATAGTATCGTCACTTTTTATTTTTGAATACACCTGTTCATATTCAAAATGAATTGTTAAAAGCATTGACATTACTACAAATAATATACCTACAATTAAAAGTGATTTACCCTTTTTGTTCATTTTTATTCCTATCATATAACAAACTAGTAATTATAAATATTATACCAATACTTAAGAATAAGCCAACTAACCAATACATTTGACCCGTATGTACCAAACTACTTGTATTTGTAACTATAAACAAATTACCATCTTTTTGATAAGTAACTGTATATCCATTTGGTACATTTACTTCCCTAACTACATAATTATCATTTTTTTCTATATTAGAAAAAGTATATTGCCAATTATTTTCTTCACTTAAAGTAACAGTATCAATTATTTCATCATTTAACAATAACTGTATATCTATACTTTTTGGTAAACTAATACTATCATTATTATTAGTTTTTGTAGTATTCCAAACCTTCTTCACACTTAAATCAATTGTTCTTATAATATCTGTTTTTGGTTCTGATTCTATATCATAAATCCATTTATTATCTATTTCACTAGGTATCATTACAAGAAATGGATCTATTTTAGAAAACCCACTAACTCTATTAGTTTGTTTAACTAAATACAATCCCAAATCTAGTTCATCAAAGTAAACCACACCTTCAGCACTAGTAATCTTTTTTATACCAGTAATATCCTTAGTAATACATTTACTAACATCTTCTGCTTTTAAACTTTCGATAGACAAATTACAATTTGATAATTCATCTACATATTCAAATATTAAATTATGAGCTTCTTCCTTCGCATTTGCTATTTTATAAAGAGTAATTTCAGCACCTTCTATTTTAATATTATCCTCTTTTTCAAGTAAAGTTATATTTATAGAACCCAATTTTTTAAAATCCACTACATTAGTAGAAAGTGCTTTTATCTCACTTATATAAAAAAGTAAGAAAAATGCTACTAGCAAAATTTTTATTCTTTTCATAATTACCTCCGTAATTTATCTTTTTCCATTTGGATAAAGAAATTCTTCATATTTATTAATACCAACTCTTTTTACTGGTTTAATTAATATTATCAACAGCAATAATACTATTATTGGAAGTGCTACAATAGGTATTACTATCATCCTATTTATTCTAAAACCCTCTGTTGTTATATAATTCTTTTTTGTATTTTCAGTTACTCTAACACCTCTTACTAATAATCTATGCGTATTTATACCATAAGGAGTACATGTTAACAATGTAACGTAATCTTTATCTTCTTCTATTTTTAAATATTCTCTATCAGATGGACTAACTATAACTATCTTATCAACTTCATAAGTCAATACCTCATCTAATACAGTTATTTTAAAAATATCCCCAACTTCTAATTTATCTAAATCTGTAAATAATTTTGCTGATGGAAGACCTCTGTGAGCTGACAACACAGAATGAGTAGAATTCCCACCAATAGGTAAAGAAGAACCCTCTAAATGTCCTACACTAGAATTTAATACCTCATTACTAATACCATGATAAATAGGCAATTCCACTTTAATTTTATCTATTGTAAGATATCCAATCATACCATCATTATTTATATTTAGTAATTCATTATAATTTTGTATATTTTCATAACTTAAAAGTGGTTCTGTTAACTCACTTAATTCCTTGTTATAATTTATCGCATCTTCTTTTAATTTATCAAAATCTATTTTATTTTTTTCATTTAATATATTTTCATAATTATATATTGTTTTAGATTGATTTTTCTCATTATAGTAATTACTCAAAGTTGGATAAAAGAGTGTTAAAAGTCCTATGAAAAAAAGTGTTATCATAATTATTGTTACTTTATGCTTTTTCATAATCCCTTTACCTCTCTTTTATTATTTCCACATTTAGGAAGAAAATTCTTCCTAAATATGAACTTGCTTAAATTTAAGCTGACTAATTATATAATTATATATTTTCCTTATAAGCCCTTAACTTAGTAACTAATAATACTCCAAATACTAGTACTAATGTTAAACCAAATGTAACAAATAAGATTGTTCCAATACCACCAGTTTCTGGTAATTGTGAACCAGTATAATTTTTTACTGTTACCTCACTTCTTACATAAGTTTTATTGCTTTCCTTTTTATTAACAGTAAATTCAACTCTACTAGTTAATTTATTGTATCCAACAGGACTTACTACTTCTTCCAAATAATATGTATCATTATCTAATCCCTCAATAACTGCATGACCTACTTTTATTGTTTCACCAGTTTCACCTGCTTCTGCTACACGATAAGTACTAGTTTCTTTATCATAAACTACAGCAATTTCATTATTGTTCTTATCATACAATTTAAATTCTGCACCAGTTAATTCATTACCATCCTTATCTGTTTTCTTTAAATTAAATGAATAAGTATAAGTTGTTGTTTTCTTAGTATCAGTTTCTTTATTTCCATACTTTAAGTATGTTTCATTTATATTGCCATCACCTTCAATAACTGCATCCTTATTTAATATTGCAGTATATTTTACTTCTATTTTAGTATTCCTTGGCAATGATGCGATATAATCATTATCAAATGTAACCACAAATGTATATCCTGTAACACTTGTATCTACTGTATAATTATTACTATCTACCAAAGTATCATTAACATATAGTTTAATTGAATCACTATTTAAAGTTAAACCAACACTCATATTATCATATAGTACATAATCACTATATCCAGCACCAATTATAATAGTTGATTTAAATTCTACAGTATCACCTATTTTAGCATCATTTTCTTTTCCATACTCACCAGTAGAGTTTTCTTTAACATCTTTATCCACATCTGGTACAACTGTATTCTTTTCATTTACAACTCCGTCTGGATTAGTTGTTGTTAAATGAAGCAATGTTCCTACTGATGAATTTACTAAATAATAACCCAAACTTAAACCTTCAAATTTAACTGTTGTACTAGTTGCTTTCTTGTAAGTTGAAGCAATATTATTCTCTTCAGCATAAGCTAATGCTTCTTTTGCAAATTCTTTTTCATTTGCATTTTCTTTCCAAACATAATAAGCGTCCCCATTTTCATTCTTCTTATCTAAATATTTTAAACCTAGATTAGCATCATCTAAGAATGCTTTAAAATTAGAATTAGCTCTATAAATATAATGATTATTAACTGCATCATAAGTTTCAAGATCTAATATCTTATAAATTTTGTATGTTTCATTAACTACGGCCTTATTAATAGTTATTGAACCAGTATTATCATCTGCATTTACTGGATTTACTTGAACAATTGCAAATACAAAAGCAAGTAATAAACTAAATATTCTTTTAATTGTTTTCATTTTACTTTTCCTTTCCTTTTTTAACTAATGTTTTAATAGTCAGCTTTCTTCTTTAAAACACTAATTGATATATAAATAACAGGTATCGCTGATAATAGTGAACCCATTATTATCAAAATTAACATACCACTACTACCTGTAGCAGGCATTTCATATCCTGATGAATTTATAAATTTTATATTTGTATCCTCACCCAAGATATTTTCATTTATATTGTTTATATCAAATAACTTAATTTCTCCATCATTTACTTGATATTTAACAACAAATCCCTCACTATTTATTTCTTTAATTTTATATTTTATATCGTATGGTAAATCTTTAATTTCTATTTTCTCATTATGTTTCAACAAAAATGTTGCTTTACCATTCTCAAATTTGATAATTCCTTCAATTCCATTTTTTAATATCTTATAAGTTCCATCCAGATTTTTACCTCTATACGTTGCTTCTATTTCAAACTCAAACAATTTATTAGAAGAAACATCTAAAACTTCCTTTAAAATAGTTAAATTCCTAGTTTTATACTTATTTATAACCTTATTATCTTTAAGATCAGTAACTACTACTCCATAAGAAACAGTTACATTATACATAGTAGTATCTACATCATGATAAATATCTGTTTCTATTTCATGAAGTTTATATTTATGTCCTGATGGAATATTATTAAATGTTACCACTCCATTATTTGAAATACTATTTATAGAATAATTTTCATCAATATGTTTTCTTTCTTTCATACATGGACAATTTCTATCATGAATTAATTCGAATATTGCACCGTCAAGTGGCACATTGCCATAACTAGATATTTTATTAAAAGTTAAATTTCCAAGATAACCAATTACTTCTGGAATAGGAAAATCTATTGTTCTTTTTTCACTTCTTACATTTTCACCATTCACATTTTCTATAATTACATAATCTAGATATGTTTTACCATTAGTAGGATAATTATTCCCTTCATTAAAATCAGTTAATTCATTTTCTAAACGAATTCTATATTTAACTTCATATCTATAATAAGTTACTACTTTACCATTCTCTTCTTTCGTTATTTCTGTTCTTGTAGAATTCTTTAAATCCCATAAAATAGTATCTTTAGTTTCATTATAACTTGCCGTATCACTTTCATTATCATTTGCAATATTTAATTTATCTTTTAATACCATATTATCATCATATAAGCCAACAAATTCTATATTTTTTATTTGCCCACTCACATTCATCGGATCTTCAGCAACCCAAGAAGCATTTATTTCTTGACTTGTCATTTCCTTAATATCTTCAAAGATTTTATTATAGGCACTTTCTAAGGCATCTTTATTATCTGAGTCATGATAATACTTTCTATTTTTTTTATTTGTTCCTATAGTATCAGAACCAATGTATTCACTTAACCATGTTTCATAATATGAAGAATCATTATATTTAGCTCTTACACTAGCATCAGTAGTAGCATTCTTACTTGGAACATTTACTCCAGGCAATATTGTATAATATCTAGGAACCCTATATGTTACACCACTGGTATAATTATGATTATTAATTTCAGTATCTGTATCTACTGTTTGATCTAATGCATAGCCATTATCATTTGCTTCATATTGTAAATGATACAAAGTACTTTGACTTGTTATACCTACACCAATTGAATAAATTTTAATTCCTTTATTCTTCATACCATAAGCTTGTAACTCCGCTTTTCTTGCACCAAACTCACTATAATTTGTACCAGGAACCTTTTTATTTTTCACAAAGTTATAAAAGTTACCTTCCACATATCCTTTATTAGAATTATGAGTTGTATTTGCCGGTGTATAACCTTCATAACCACTTCGTATATATGTCGTAGGCAATCCGTCTGTTAAGAAAATTATATATTTATTTTTAACACTAGTAGTATTAAGTAAATCATTACCCATTTTTAAACCTGACTCCATATTTGTCCATTTAATATCAGCACCAGATGGAGCAGTTATACCATTAACACTATCTATTAAAGTAGTTTGTGAAGTACTATTTACATTTTTTAATCCTCCAAAAATATCATGTGAATCCCTATTAAATGTAACTAAACCAATCTGCCTTACAGCATTACTATTCATTGAGTATTTATAAAATTCATTTATAAAATCTATCGCAGAGTTTTTAGCAGCACTTATTTTTGTGCTACTGCCACCACCTTTAAATTTTTCATTCATTGTATTAGAGATATCCATAACAAGCACTACTGCTAAATCTTGTGCTTTAGTTACCTCTTCAATTTTACTTGTTGTTTCTACTGATAATGTAATATCAAAATAATTTTCTAAATTAGATTCACTAATTGTTTTGCATACTATAACTCCATCTTTAGAATTACTATTACATCCCCCAAGATTTGCTACTTGTTTATATCCTTCAAGTGGACTCGCAAATGTATTTGTAATAGGCATAACAGCCATTACAATGGTTAACAAAAAAATTACTATTCTCTTAATTTTTTTCATAACTCCTCCTTAAAAACAACCTAAATCACACCTATTTTTCTAAAAGGCCAAATTCGAAGACACAATTTACCAATCACATCTTCATTTTTTATAAATGATATATCCTCATTACGAGAATCCATCGTAATATCTCTCTCATCGCTTAAAACAAACACACTATTATCACTCACTTGAAGTGGATAAGTAATTCCTGTATCTCCTCTTACTAATTCACTCACATATGTTTCTTTTAACTCATTACCATTCACATACACAACACCATTCGAATCAATATTTACCCAATCACCAGAAACAGCTATCACCCTTTTAACTAATATCTTATTTCCATGATAAAATGCGATTATATCACCAGTTTTTAACTTAGACGTTTTAATAGATAATGCAATCTCATTATCGTTAAGTAATGGTTTCATACTAGAATTAGTTATTTCTAATACAGGCATAAATAAAGTTGCAAATAAAGTTGCAATAGCAACAATTATTATCAAAACAGATAAAGTATTTTTAAATAATTTAGAAAAACTATGTCTATAAATTTCTCTATGTAACTCTTCTTCAATATCACCAATAGAAATATCACTATAATTAATTTCTTTTTTTCTCCTAGAACTTAAGTATCTATCTAACATTTCTTTTATCTTTTTCATAAATTTCCCTTAGAATTTTTATTAGAAGCTTTTTTATTACCTTTTTTTAACTCAGATTCCAATTTCTTATATTTTTCCTCCAACTCAATTTCACGTTTTTTAAATCTTGCTTCTAACATTTCCTTTTTCTTCTTACACTTCGCTTCAGTTTCTTTTATAATTTTTTTCTTTTCATCTAACGCTTCTTTTCTTATAGAAAATTCTATCTTATTACAATTTTCCTTGACATTATCAAGATATTCTTTTGCTGCCGCATCAGCACTCTCAAATACTCCACTTAATCTCAAAGCAGCCGAAGCGATAGAACCAGATTCCTTAATCTTTATTCTCTTAGAATTAAGTTCATCAGTTATAGCATTAAGCTTATCTTCTAATTCCTTAATTCTTTCTGCTTGCTTTAGCATAAGTTCCAAAAGTTCTCTGCGTTTTATCTTTTTTAAGCCGTTTTTATTCATAACTCCTCCAAAACGCTAATTATAAACAAAGTTTCTAAATCGCGATAATTATTTTTAACCCCAATTTCTTCTTTAGTGGTTGATATACTAATCATTTTCAGATTTTTGTCAATAAATTTCAAAAAATTTCTGTATTTTTTAATTATTCACAATATCTTATGCAAAATATTTACTAAAAATAATACAAATTTACATTTTTGAATAAACTAGCATATATGGCATTTGCGATAATAATCTTTTTATTGTATAATTTTAATTAGGAGGTAAAATATGTGTGGAATTGTTGGCTATAAAGGAGCCAGAAACGTAAAAGAAGTATTAATAAAGGGGTTAAAAGCATTAGAATATAGAGGATATGATTCATCAGGTGTTGCACTACTTGATGATGGGGAAATAAAAATAATAAAATCCGTTGGAAAAATAGACGAATTAGAAAAAAAACTTAATAAAGAAAATATAAATAAACCAATCATGGGAATTGCACATACACGTTGGGCAACTCATGGAAAAGTAAACGAAAAAAATTCCCACCCACATAAGTTAGGAAGAGTTGTACTTGTACATAACGGTATAATTGAGAATTATAAAGAAATTGAAAAAAAACTAATAGAAGCTGGATATAAATTAGAAACAGATACAGATACAGAAATGATTGCTGGTCTAATTGATTTATATTATAATGGCAAAAACGAAATAGAAGCAATCCAAAAAGCAGTTAAAGAATTAAGAGGCAGTTTTGCTATTTTAGTAATGTTTAATGGAGATTCAAACAATATTTATGGAATAAAAAATGCAGCACCTTTAATATTAGGCGTTGGTGAAAATGAAAACTTCTTAGCAAGTGATATTTCTGCTATACTTTCATATACAAGAAAATTTATTATATTAGATGATAATGAGATAGTAAAACTAAATGAAAATAAATATGAAATATATCATGATGATAAAATAATAAATAAAAATATAGAAGAAGCAACATGGAGCATTATGGATGCTGAAAAACAGGGTTATGAACATTTTATGTTAAAAGAAATAAATGAACAAACAGAATTAGCACATAAATTATATGCAAAATATACACCAGATAATAAAATAACTGATGATATAATTGACATAACTAAATATAAAGAAATTGATATAGTTGCATGTGGAAGTGCATACTATGCAGGACTTATTGGAAAAAATTTGATTGACAAATATCTATATGATACTCATATTAAATGTGATACAACTGTTGCAAGCGAATACAGATATAAACCACACGTTTTTGATAAAAACAAACTTGTAATTGTCATATCTCAAAGTGGTGAAACAGCTGATACTTTAGCATCACTAAGATTAGCAAATAAAAATAATGTCGATACACTTGCAATAGTAAATGTTACATCATCTACAATAGCAAGAGAAGCTAAATATATTATTCCAATGCTTGCAGGTCCCGAAATAAGTGTAGCAACTACTAAAGGATATTTTTCACAAAGTTATATAATGTCTCTACTTATATTAAAAGCAATGCACAAATTAAAAAAATTAAACGAAACAGAAATTACTAACATACTAAAAGAAACAAAAGATTTAAATAAATTAGTAAGTAAAGTTATAGAAAATCAATCATATAAAGAAATAGCAAAATCTATATATGAGGAAAATGATATGTACTATATAGGAAGAGGTATAGATAGTGAAATATGTGAAGAAGCAAGTTTAAAATTAAAAGAAATATCTTACATTCATAGCGAATGTTTTAAAGCAGGCGAACTTAAACATGGACCTATTGCTTTACTAACAAAAGATACACCAGTTATTTGTATACTAACAGAAGATGATTTAGTAGAAAAAACATTAAGTAACTTAACCGAAGCAAGTTCAAGAGGTGCTAAAACAATACTAATAACAAAAAATAGTATAAACACTTCTAATATAGTAGCAAATTATATAATAACTGTACCTACAACTACTCCTTTTATGCAAAATTTATTAATTATAGTTGTATGTCAATTACTTGCATATGAAATTGCACGCTTACGTGGTTGTGAAATAGACAAACCAAAAAATCTTGCAAAATCAGTTACTGTAGAATAAAAACGAGATAAACTCGTTTTTTTTACATAATAGTTCTTTATAATTTTACATTAACACAATACAAAACCTTATATCTTTTTGTACTAACAACATCATTACCCCTCATAAATTCATAAATCTTATCACACCAATTACAAACAAAATTTAAATATATATCAAGTTTTATTTTATCAAAATCTCCATACACTACTATTTTATTTAATAATAACCTAATTATATCCCATCTCACTACATTAGATTTAAATAATTCAATTATCTCTTTCTTTAAATCATATTTACTATCTTCTATTTTTAACAAATTATTTATGCTTTTGTTAATTTCATTTATTTTTTTATTATATTCACAATTCTTCCTTATAAACTCATCTTTTGTTATATATCCATCAATATTTAAATCCAATAACTTTATCTTCTTAGTATTTATATCCTCTACACTTTTCTGAAGTTTCAATATATTTAAGTCACTATTACCACATTTAGTATAAATATTCATAAGTATTTTAATCACTTTATCAACACTTAAACTATTATTAATAATATCATTCAATATAAAAAAAATCTCTTTTTCTCTAATAATTGGAGATGAACATATTTCCACACCTCGATTTAATTTACAAGAGCATACCCAACAAATATCATTCTTACATTGCTTTCTTCTATGAAAAAAGTTTAAATCATTTCCACAATATATTTTAGCACTAAATGGATACCTATTTTGATACATCACCTTATCATAAGATTTACCAAACTTCTTACTCCTCTTTTTTAACCTTTCATTTGCCAAATTCCACATTTCAACAGATATTATAGGAGAAACCTTTTCATTATCTAAATACGTTATCCACTCACTATTTGGAATTACTTTAACCTTCTTTGTCATATAATCAACAACTTCAGATTTCTTACCACAATAATACCCTTTATATTTAGGATTTCTTAAGATTCTTGAAACTGAAGATACACTAAAACTCTTTTTTTGCCTTGTTTTTATATTGTTATCATTTAAATATTTAGAAATACCATTAATAGAATAATTTAAAACAGCATATTTATAAAATATATCTCTTACTATTTCCGCTTCACTTTCTATTACACATAATTTTCCAGAATCAATATCCTTTTTATATCCCAATAGAGTATCATTACCTAAGATATTTCCATTTAATATAGATCTATTCATTCCAAATTTAACTCTTTCAGATAACCTTCTTATTTCATCTTGTGCCAAGGAAGCCATAATAGTTAATCTAAGCTCACTATCAGGTAAAACAGTATTTATATTATCATTCACAAACAAAACTGCTACCCCACTATTAAGTAATTCTCTTGTATACTTTATACTATCTAAAGTATTTCTAGAAAACCTAGATATTTCCTTGGTAATAATTAAATCAAATAATCCAACTTTAGCATCATTTATCATTCTCATAAAATTATCACGTTTAACGTCTGATGTACCACTTATACCCTCATCTATATATGGCTTTACATAAATCCAATTTTCATTTTTTTTAATCATAGAATCAAAAAAATCATTTTGATTTTTCAAAGAATTAATTTGCAAAGAATGATCAGTAGATACCCTTGAATAATAAGTTACTCTTAAATTTAACTCAGTTAAAGGTATACCCAAATTTAACTTTTCCCTTATTTTACACAAATCCATTATTTTTTATATCCCAATAAAGTTCTCAAGGCCTCATTATACATAGAAAATGTAATAACATTTTGATTATATAACTTCTCATTTATTTTAAGTGATATTTCATAGTAAATTTCATTAACATCCATAAAATCACCTCAATAATTAATATGCTTTATTATTCACAATATGAGTTGTCAATCAATATGTAAATTTATGCGTAAACCAAATTAATTTTACATATTTTTTGTTGATGTTTTACACATATGATAGTACAATGATTATGTAAAGGAGGGGTAGCATGATTAAAAAGTTAAAAGTTCTTATGGTTTTAGTGTCTTTATCATTAACACTTGGACTAATGAGTCATACCTATTCAAGGTATATTGCTGATGCAACTAGTGATATTAAAATTCAATTCTCAAAATGGGAAATAAAAATTAATAACAATGATATAACTAATGGTTCAATATCTACAATGAAGTTAACACCAGTTATGGAAGGCAACAATCATGTTGCTAGTAATGTTGTAGCCCCTTCTTCTAAGGGATATTTCGATATAGTAGTAGACCCTTCAAACGTAGAAGTTTCTTTTAATTATTCCGTTTCTCTAAATATAATAAATGGAAATATCCCTGATTTAATAATCTCTAAATATTCAATCATAGATAGTAGTTATACTGAGGGAGATGAAATACAAACAATATCTCTAGTCGATGGAAAAATAAATGGAACAGTAAACTATAACCAAAACAAAACTTTCGAACCATTTACAATAAGAGTATTCTTTGAATGGTATGAAGGAGAAAATGAAAAAATGAATGATGAAGCAGATACTCAAATAGGAATAGATGCATCTAACAACAATACAGAACTACAAATAACAGCAACAATGAGTTTCGAACAAGAGGTATAAATTACCCCTTGTTTTTTTAAATAAAAATCACTATTAAAGTGATTATTCCACACAAACGTAAGTTACATTAGATGGATATATTATTTCCTCAAGATTACTATCAAATGCGTTACAATCAATAGTTAGTGCTGTAGTTGGAAATATTATTGTTGAGTTTGTTAATTTATTATTGGAAAATACACGTCTTCCTATACTTGTAACTGTATTAGGTATTTCTACACTTGTTTTTGTTCCATTACATATTGCTA
>UMAN01022154.1_pt1 | contig 21535 bp, 13 predicted proteins | sample 1963721 | NCBI WGS metagenome assembly UMAN01 (sample SAMEA4835917, study PRJEB28245) | human gut metagenome | biome: gut microbiome; material: fecal sample | place: Denmark | collected 2008 | reverse complement strand
TTTTCGAATAATGATGAAAAGTCGGTATTTAATAAATATCTAGATGAAATTGTATATTTTTTTAAACAAACAAAAACTAAAATTCTTATCATAGAAGACTTAGATAGATATGAGAAAATATCATTAGAAATATTTAAAAAATTGAAAGAACTTAATTTCATGTTGAATTCTAATGAAACTATTTCTAAAAATGGTGGTGTAATTTTTATTTACGCTTTGAGGGATGATTTGTTTTTAAATCCGGAGGAACGAGTGAAATTTTTTGATAATATAATACCAGTCGTCTCAAAGTTTTCAAGACAAAATGCAAAACAATATATAATGGAATTATATAAAAAAATTCAAAATAAATATGAGTTAACAATTAATGAGAATTTGTTTAGCATATTAAGCCTACACATACAAGATAGAAGATTATTAAATAATATTTTTATGGAATTTAAGATGTATATTGATGTATTAAAAGATAATCAGAATATCGACTATACACAATTGTTTGCTATCATTAGTTATAAAAATATCAAACCTTCTGATTTTGATAAAAGACTTGAATATGATGGTGATTTGTATAATATATTTAATTCTAAAAAAGAGTTTATAAGAATGCTAATTAATGAATTAATTGAAAATAATAATCAAATTGTTAAAGAAATTAATGATGCAAAAAGTCAAAAAATTAAGGATTTAAAAGATTTAAAAAAATCATTTTTACTAGACATTTTAAAAAATGAATATTTTAATAATTACATAAATAAAACAAAAATTTATATTGGTGAACAAGAATTATCTCTTGATGGTTTTATTAATTCTGAAATAAATATTGAGGATTTACGAAATAAAGATATTCGCTGTAACTTTTCTAGTTATAACACAAAATCTATTGAAGCAAAAATTAAAAATGAATTTTTAGATAAAGTAGAGAAATTAGATTATGAATTTGAAAAAATGGAAGAAAAAATTATCTATAATAAAGAATTAATAGAAAAATATAAAGAAATGTCTATGGAAGAAATACTGAACATTGATAGTATAAACGAATTGTTAAGTAATGATGATAATTATAAAGAACTATTAAACAATAAAATTCTAATTTCTTTGGTAAAAAATGGCTTTATTAAAGAAAACTATGAAAATAATTTGTCTTATTTTAAGTCAGGGGATTTAACTCAAATGGATTATTCATTCTTAATAATGGTTGATACTAATGAAAAAGCAAATTATAATTATGAATTAAAAAATGTAGAAAAGATTGTTAACATTATTCAAGCAAAAGATTTTAATAAAGAAACAGTTTTAAATTTTTATATATGTGACTATCTAATAAATAATATTTCTTCTCTCAAGCAGCAGAAATTTTACTCTCAATTTAAACAAATGAATAATTATAAACTAAAATTTTTAGATGAATATTGTAATTATAATGAAATTAATTTCACAAAAGTGTTGCAAAAAATATTTGATAACGAATTAATTTTATATTTCTTTAATAATTTAGAAATCATAACTAATAATAAAAAATGGTTAAAATTAATATTAGAAAATATTAAACTTGATTTAAAAGAAAATTGCTATGTAAAATTAAAAGAATTTTTAGAACAAAATGTTGATTTTTTAAATAAATTAAAAATTAATGAAACAAGCATTTTAAACATTAATTATTTGAAACCATCATTTAAAGATTATGATGAAATAGTGGTGGCAATTATAGATATATTTTACAATAACAAATTTTATGTTCCAAATAAATCGTTTTATGATAAATTAATAGATTTGTATGAAATTGATAACTATTATAAAGATGCTGATGTAATAGACATGCTATTTGAAAATGACAATTTTACTAATTTCAAAGATAAACTTATTGAATCAAATTCGTTTGCCGAATTTTATAATAGTTTTAAAATATATGATAGTAAAGAACTTAATATTTTAAAAGCTATTAATTCTTCTAATTTAAATAAAAAGGAGAAAATTTTAATATTAGAGAAAGAAAATGAAAATATTACTAATATTAATGATATTGAAGACACTAGTTTATGGAAAGAAATTATTACTGAAAATTATATTAATATATCAATGAAAAATATTTTATGTTATTATAATGAAGTTGGTGAAATAGATGAAGTAATACAATACTTATTATCAGAAATTGGAAACGACTATAATGTAATTAATGATGATAATTTCAAAGATTTTGAATCAAAAATGATTTATTCTACTTCAAATTCACTAATAAATTATAAAATTATAGCCGAAAAATTTGATTATATTATTTCTTTATTTAATTACGAATTAGAAATCAATGAAGAATTTGTTGAAGAATTAATAAATTTTAATAAAGTGGATTTAAACATAGATACATATAATTATTTATTTAAAAAAAATATAATCCTATTGTCTAAATTGGTGGTTAATAAATATGATGATTATTTGAATTTAAAAAATAATATTGAACATGACACATTTATTATAGACGAGATAATAAATAGTAATATTGATATTAATAAAAAAATACAATTGTTAGATGTTATTGACATATCAATAATTTCTAAAAAAGGATTATCATATCTGATAAATGAAATAATAAAAAATAATATTTTCTTAAATGATTCCATAGTAGAACAGTTATTTTTCTGCTTAGAAATAAAAGATAAAATTAATTATTTTATATATTTACATAAATCTAATCCTATAAATATTAAATATTTATATGAAATAAATGAAAGAATAAGCAAAATAAGAAATGGTGTTACTACATCTTTATCATTTGAAAATGTTGACTATATGTATACATTAATGAATTATTTACAATTAAAAGGTATTATAAATAATTGCGAGATTAAAAAAAATAAAATTCGTGTGACATATAATAAAACAAAAATTTAGTGGTGAACCGATGGAAGAAAAAAAGAAACATATTTTATCATCTATATTGATTGGAAAAAATAAAGTTGATAAATATCTAAATGAATATAAAAGATTAATCAATAATATTCAGAAAAAATTTGATACAGATATTCAAAATGATATAAATTCTAAATTTGAACAGTTTCAAATAAATTTATATAATTATGCCAGAGCAATTGTTGATAAAAAGGAATATTTTGAAAATGCTCACAAGCTAGAATGTTTATTTAATGAAACAATAATATCAAAAAATTTGAAGTGTCAGTCCAAAGAATATATATTTGCCGAATTATATAGGGCTTTTAGAAATAAGAATGAGCATTATGATAAAGTTAATTGTGAAGAAGAATATATTATTTTTAAAACCAGTATAGATAAAGAAAAGTTTTTTAGACTATATGATGTTTGTAATTATGTTTTAAATTATGAATTAAACAAATTACAAAAAAACGAATTGTTAGATTTCATTTTATCAAATATAGAGATACGAGTATCTTATGAAAAATCAATAATAGTTTTAGAAGAGGCAAATGAAAAAAATAAAAATGAGTTTCAAAATATATATGAGTTTAACCGTTTAATGATTGAAGATTTTAAAAATATAGATTTTAAGAATACTACGATTGAACAGTTAGATTATATTTACTTTAAACTAAAAGACTATTTACTATCCAAAGAGTATAAAGAAGAATTTATAAAACGTTATGGATTAAATCTATATAAAGAACTATTAAATATGTATAACGACGACACCTCTTCTTTTGAAGATGATAAAAAAAGAATTAACAATTATTTTAATCAAATATATGAAATAGAAAAACAATATAAAAACGAAAAAAATGAAACTTAAGGTTTATTTTTTCAAAAATGTCATTACAGCAGTAGAAGTAGATGGATATAAATATCATAAAGAAGATAATAAACAAAAAGAAAGCGATATATTAAAGAATAATATTCTATCTAAATATAATATACCATTAATTAGATTAACTACTAATGGTAGTAGAGAAGAAAGTATTATAAGAAGTAAATTAGATGAGATAGTTAGCAATGAATAATTATATATATTTTATTATTTTCACTATAAGCCTTACTATGTAAGTCTTATTAGTGTTGTTATTGCCTAAGGTCTAATAACAATATGCCTACTGCATCTATTATATATAAGCAATAGATATATACTAATATTATTTTAGTATGGAGAAATTTGTTAAAATATCTTGTATAAATATAAATAATTTGATATACTTAACTTAGTTAAAGAAAGACGCTAGTACAGGTCTATTTAATAGATTTTTTGTGCTGGTGTTTTTTATTTTAATTAGAAGTAGGAGTTGAAGTAGTAAGTATGAAATATAAAAAAGATAACAATTTAAAGAACAATAGTTTAAAAGATGATAATCTAAAAGATAATGATTCGAAAGACAATGATTTGTATTTTATTGACGTCCCATGTAGTGAAAAAAAGATGCAATTGGATATTCAACATATGTAGATTCATTACAAAGTGCTTTAAACACAAAGGCAAAAATGATAGGAATAATTTCAAACTATGGTTCTGGAAAAAGTACAATTTTAAATATGTTAAAAGACAGAGAATCACACAAAAAAAACGAAAAAATTTGCTTTATAAACTTATGGAATATACCGGCTAATAAAAATAGAAATAAAGTGAATAAACAAAGAGATTATACTATAAATATTCATAAATCATTTTTAAATCAATTAATCAATGATCTGGATTTTGAACGTCATAAAAAAAAGTACCTTCAAAAACAAATTAACAAAAATTATAGTTTTATTGATATTGCAGTAGAAAACAAAAATTTTATTATACCATTATATCTTTTACTAGTTCTAACAATATTTACAATAGTATTAAAAGTTGATTTGCCTGATACACAAAATAAAAAAATTTCAATTCTAATTCTGGAAATGGCGATAGCGGTAAATTTTGTATATCTGTTAATTAAATCTAAAATTTATTTTTCTTTTAATAAAGAAAGTAAAAATAACAGAGAAATAGATGAATTTGAAACCATAGAATGCTTTTCAGAAATATTAAGTGAATGTAAAATAAAAAAAATAGAAAAATTAATAATATGTATTAAAGATATAGATAGATTTACTAATGAAACTGAAACAATTAGATTCCTTGAACAAATATATAAATTTTATAATGAAGCTAATCATGTAAATGATATTGACGTTAAATTTATTATAACAATAAAACCAGCATCGTGTTTAGAAGACGAATTAAATAAAATTAAGAAAAATGTTAACAATGATAGTATTAAAAATATATATGAAAAAATATTTGATTTTATTATTAATTTGCAACCAGTTTCTATTCAAAATTATGATGCTTTAATAAATGAATTGTTAAAACCAAAGTGCGATGAGTTGAAAAAAATTGGAATAGACATTAACTCTAAAGAAGATAATTATTTTTTAATGTATTTATATAGGGGAAAATCTGTAACAATAAGAGATATCAAACATAGGTATAATTATGCGATTAGTTTATATATGAATTTAATGAAACATAATTCTAAAGTTTCAAGTTCTTCTTTAAGTATTGAAAAATGTTTTTATGTTGCATACCTAGAAGACGAATTTTCACATGAATTTTATAGCTTGATAAGTGATCCAAATAATTTTGAAAGTATGGTTATTAATTATTTAATGAATCATAAAATACGATATTGTGAGTCATGTGAACTACCAAATGAATGTGGTGTAAGTACTGATGAAAATGTGTGTAAATATTCAGACCACGAAAAATTTATTGAAGAAATAAAATATGGATTTGAACAAAAATTAATAGATTCCACCTATTCTATGTATTTTTTTAAATTTCCAAAAGGAAAAGAAATTAAAAACATATATAATCAAGGAATCAATGATTCATTATTGCGCAATAACTTTACGTCTATTCAGCATTTTAATGAATGTGCCAACAATTGTGATGAAGAAGAAATTATATTAACCATTAAACGATTAATAGAAGTAAAACATATGCCTACAATCATCTTTAATAACAAAAGATTATTTGAAATAACTTATGATAGATATATAAAAGAATTAGAAGAACTAATTTTGTCATATGATATTGTTACAGAGCGTAAGAAAACCTTACAGATGTTAGAAGATATAAGGAAAATTGGTGGTATAAAATCAAATCATTGCTTAGATATATATATCAAAGCAAATGCACAAAAATGGAAAAGTGAATTAGAAGAATCAACATTAATTGATATTAGAAAAAGAATCCTTTATATATGCGAAGGACTTCCACTAATATATAAAGTACTTTATGATGAATCATTTCCAGCGATAACTAAAGATGAAATGAAAATAATAAATAATATAAATATAACTTTTAATTTAATAAATTCTAATCAAATAACTAATGATATGATAGGTGGCTTAAGTGAACTTGATTTAAGTAAAGTGAATGCAAAAGATTATTTGTCATTTTTAGAAAAAATTACTAATATTGATTCGCAATTATTTAAAGAAATTATATATACTTTCAAACCGCATTTATTTAAGATGTCAAAGCAGAATAAACGTAAAATATCATCGAATAGTCAGTATATAGAAAAATTAAGCTTAAATAATCCTGATGAAATATTAAACTTTTGTGAACTATATATGTTTATTCCAGCGAATCTAGAAAAAGAATTTATTAACAGTACATTTTCAATGACAAATGAAGAAAAAGAAGTAAGAATAGAAAGATATGTAAATCTGCTAAAAAAAATAAATCATATCAGTATTCATGGATTAAAATTTCTAGACGAATATAATAACAAATATGAATATAACGAAATAATTGAAAAAGAAATGCTTGATAAGGGTAAATATCATTTATATGTTTATTCTAAAGCATCAAGAACAGAAACATTTGGTTTGGATGATGATGAAACTGCGGAAAAATTAGAAGAAGCCTATAAATATTATTTTATTAATGAAAAAGAGTTAGGTAAAAAAATTAGTCCAACTCTTGAAATGTTAAGATACTTGTCTAAGAAAATAGATATAAACGATCTTCCAGTAGAAAAAAGGACCCTATTTAATGTATTTCCACAAACATATAGTGATGTAGAATATATAATTAAAAACAAAGATAATAATTATATTAATAATTATTTAAAAAGAATCACTAAATTTGATAGTAATAATGAACAAAAAATATTTGATATAATCTACATGTGGGCATCTAATGGTGAAAGAATGGAGAATGATACATATCAATCACTAAAAAAAATAATTAACAAAAGAAATTCAACAAAATTTGGAACACTAAAAAGCAAAAAAAAGTTATTGAATTAATTAATGTAACTTAAATAAAAAAGTATTATTATATGAAAATAGTAAATTTTATTCATTAATTTTATATAAAAAGGAGATGAAGTAAGTACATGAGAACATATTTAATATCTTTACTAATAATAACTGTTATATTTATATTCATTACATTATATATAATGTTTGTTAGTAAAAATAAAAGAAGTGAAAATATAACAATATGTGGAGTGTTATGGGCTATGATTTCAGTTTTTGTTACATTGGTAATTTCAGTAGTAAATTATCAATCAGACGATATAGAAGTTATTTTTAAAGATGGTAGAACAATGACTATCGAAAATTTAGATGCCATAATCTTAGATAAGGAAGATTTGAAATTAAGCAATAATACATGTCCAGATTATCTTTGGTATATAAATCTGTGTAATAATGGAAATATAGTTTCAAAAAATATTAAAATTAAAATTACATTTGATAATATTGTTTTTGAAGAAAGTCCAGATTATTATGGTGTAGCTGAAGGTAGATATAGCAAAGGAGGTTATAGAAGCTTATTATATGATGTACAAGATATTATTTTACCAGGAAGTTGTGTTCCACTACCAATAATAGATTTTACCAAGTCCTACATTGATAAAGATTTGGAAAGTGATAAAATGACTATCTACATTTATACTGAGAACAATAAATTAGTAAAGAAAGAATATACAATTAATCTTAAAGAAAAAATGGATCTGAATAATAAATCAAAACAAGGGTAAAAGTTAAAAAAAACAAATATAAATGAAAAACTAGAGAATATAAATGATTCATTAAATGATATAATACAAAATCAAATGAGGTGGCACTATGAAATCATTATTTGATTATATAGATGGTAATAGTTTTCCACAAAAGAAACCAACCACAAAGTTGTTGATAAATAAAATAAATTTTATTACTTTTTATTTCATTTTAAGTTAAGTACCTTAAACTTATTATTTATTATTTAAGTATTTATACATATCCATATTAAACTCTTAACTAGTATTTTAAAAACTGGATAATTATTAGAATATTTTCCTAATAAGTAATAATATAATTTTAAATTTTTATTGCTTTTAATAAACTTTATATAGTTTTTATATTTCATATTCTTTAGTATTTATGTTAATACTTCTATTACATTTTCTTTTGCATTTTAAACATTATATATCACATTTATTCTAACTCATTTATATTATATATTATTTACACGAATAAAGAAAAAATCAAAAACCAGTTGGTTTTAAAAAACCAGTTGACATTTTAAAAAAAGAGTGTTATACTTTAATTGGTTTTAAAAAACCAAGGAGGAAAATGGATGGAAAATAAAACGAATATTGAATGGAGATTGCTTGATAAATTAACCGGAGCATTACATTTAGATAATCGTGGAGAATTTATTTATGAATTATGTTTTTTAAGATATGCAAGTATAAAAGCATTCAAAGAATTAGCCAATCAAGAAAGTGTTAATATTGATGATATTATAAGAAAGTATAACAACTTGCTAAATTCAACTGACAAATATAGTTATTTTGAAAATTGTATTGAAAACATTGACTTAATAACTGATACAGTCAAAGAAATAGAAAAATTTGTATATTCAATCAATGATGTAAAAGAAATTGTGTCTGTCCTAACTAGCTATTCAGATGTAATTATAAAAAATATAATGAATTATGACTTATTATGCAATGAAGGAATAAGAGGTGGATATGATGGAACGCCAGAGCAAATATGCAGAATTGTAAATCTATTTTTAGATATTAATAAAAATGATGATGTGTTAGATATTTGCTCATCGTACGGAAACTTTTTAGTTAATGTTGGAAATTGTTGCTCTTATAAATCTTTAACTGGAATTGAAATTAATACTAAAGCATCCTTAATATCTAAAATAAGGTTGACCACTCTTGGCTTTAAGAGTAATATAATTAACATGGATTTATTTTCGTTAGAATATAATAAGAAGTATGACAAAATATTATGTGATTACCCTTGGGGAATGAAATTTGATAGAATGACACAAGATTATCTATCTTATAGTAAAGATAGAATGGAATTCGATTGGAAAATTGCATCAGGATCAGGAGATTGGTATTTTATTAATGTTCTGTTAACTATGTTAAAAGAAAATGGTAAAGGAGTAGTATTATTGCCCGCTGGACCATTATTTAAAACAATTGATGAAAATTTTAGAAAAGAATTAGTGAATAATGGCTTAATTGAGGCAGTGGTGAAAATACCGTCTATTAGAAAATACACTTCAATAGAACAATATGCACTAGTTATCAGTAACAATAATGAAACTATTAAGTTTATTGATATTTCAAAAGAAATATCAGGTAACAAATTTAAACCAATTATATTAATGAATAAAGTGTTTGAGATTATTAATAATGACAAAAATAAAAATATTTCAATTAAAACAAAAGAAGAACTTGCAAATAATGGATATATATTAAAAGTTGACAATTATGTTGGTGTAAAAGAAATTAAATATCATAATCCTAAAAAACTTTCTAATTATATTATAGATAAGTATAGAGGTTATCAAATGACATCAAAAGAAGTTGATGAATTGTCAGATAAAAATGGTGAATATGAAATACTCACAATTAGTGATATTGATAATGGAATTATTTCAACTAATTTAAAAAAAGTATCAGTTGATGATAATAGGTTTGAAAGATATTTAGTAAAAGAAAATGATATTATTATTACATCAAAGGGTACAAGAATTAAAATTGCAGTTGTTAGCAATATTGGTGATAGAAAAATAGTTGCAAATGGAAACTTAATAGTTTTAAGAATAGACACTAAAAAATTAAATCCATTCTATTTAGCATCATACCTAAATTCTTCTAATGGACAGGCAACTTTGAATCAAATACAGACTGGTTCAGTAATCATATCAATTAATCCAAGTAGTTTAGTTGAAATTAATATTTCTACATTTGATATAGAAACACAAAATGAGATTGCAAAAAAATATTTAGCAAAACAGCAACAATATTTAATTGCAAAAGAACATCTTAAAAAAATTGAAGAAGAATATGAAAATTATTTTGATGATAAAATATTGGAGATGTTCTAATGAGAGAAGAAGTTAGTTTATTAGAAATACAAGAAAAGATTTATCAAAAAGTATTGAGAGAAGTTACTGAAGCATACTATGAAAACAGAATAAATGAAGTGTTAAATAAATATGGAATGCAAGATGAGATTGAATATCCTTATTATGATAGAAATAACTCTAAAATATTAGTAGTTGGCAATTCTATGATAAGTAAAGATAAGCTTATTATAATAGCAAAAAAATATGGTATTAATGAAAAATTTCTTGAGTTTGAATTGGATTATGATAGATTGAATAATTATAATTTTGCAAAATTAGAAAACTCAATGAATTATAGTGATGTTCTTGTAGGACCTATGCCACATAAAGTTTCCGGAATAGATGGATTTAGTAGTTTTTTGGCAATGACTGATGCACATCCAGAAAATTATCCTAAAATTATTAGATTAGAAGGTTCTAATGAATTGAAAATAACTAAGGAATCTTTTATAAAAGGACTACAAAATACAAGATTATATAATGATTTATATAATTAATATGTTATAATAATAAGTGATAATAAAATACAGAATTATACAGGATTAAATTAATTCAGATTATAAAGGAGAAATGATAATAATGTTTTTAATTAATAGTACAGACAAAACTACATCTGAAATTAAAGAAATATCTTTTAGAGAGATTGGTTTAAGAGAAAGAAATGATTTGCAAGAATGGATTGCTAATAATCCTATTATTTTAGGAGAAGAACTATTAATAATTCAAAAGGAATTTGATGGATTTAATGATACGAATGAAAGACTAGATTTATTAGCATTAGACAAAAATGGAAATTTAGTTGTTATTGAAAATAAATTAGATGATAGTGGCAGAAATGTAGTATGGCAATCATTGAAATATGCTGGATATTGTTCATCGTTAAAAAAAGAAGATATAAAAGATATTTATTCACAATATTTATCAAAAATTGGTTCATCCGACAATGCAGAAGATACAATTGTTGAATTTCTAAACAAAGCAGATTTTTCCGAAGTTCAATTAAATCAAGATTTAACTCAAAGAATAATATTAGTTGCTAGAGAATTTAGAAAAGAGGTTACTAATACAGTAATTTGGGCAAGAAAATATGGTATGAAAATTCAATGCATAAAAGTTGTTCCATATATGATTAATGATCAATTGATTGTAGATACAGAACAAATAATACCTGTAAAGGATATTGCCGATATTATGATAGGATATGATGAAAAAGCACAAGAGGATTTCAAAAGTAAAGAGGATTTAGCAAATTGTCAAATTACAAGAAATGAGTTTTGGCATATATTTATTCCAAGATTTAATGAAAAGTCCAATTTATTTTCTGGAAGAAATATCGCTTTAAATCAGTATGATCATTGGTTTAGCACAGGATCGGGAATATCAGGTGTACATTTTAGTTTCCTTATTACTAAGAATTATGCTGGAATAGAATTAGGAATATCTGGCGGAACACAAGCAGAAAATAAAAAAATATATGACTACTTTTATTCATATAAGGATGAAATAGAAAATTCGTTTGGTGATAAATTATGTTGGGAAAGATTAGATAATAAAAAGATGTCAAGAATTTCCTATAAATTAGAGGAAGTAAGTGTATATGATAAAGAAGATTGGAATAAAATGATGGACTTTATGGAAATTAATATGATTAAATTTGAAAAAGCACTAAGAAAATATATAAATAATTATTCTAAAATTAATAAATAAAGGAGTGATGATAGTAATGGCAAGTTTAACAAGTGTAGTAAGAGAAAAAGCAAATCTTATATGGAGTATAGCAGATAAATTAACTGGTGTATATAAACCACACGAATATGGTGATGTTATATTACCTTTAACAGTATTAAAAAGGTTTGATTCTGTATTATCAGATACAAAATCAAAGGTGCTTGAGGCAAGTAAAAAATATGATGAAACATTTGCACAAAGAGATTTTATTTTAAAAGAAACTTCTGGTCAAAACTTTTATAATACAAGCAAATATGATTTAAAAAAATTATTAGATGACCCTGCAAATATAGAAGAAAATTTCTATAATTATTTAAATGGATATTCAAAAGAAGTATCTGATATAATTGAAAATTTTGATTTAAAAAGACACATTCAAAAAATGGCTAATAATAATATTTTATATACGGTTATTGAAACGTTTAATCAAAAGAATGCAAATCTACATCCAAATGAAGTTTCTAACATAGAAATGGGATATATTTTTGAAGAAATAATAAGAAGATTTTCTGAAGCACATAATGAAGAAGCAGGACAACATTATACCCCAAGAGAAGTAATTGAATTGATGGTTAACATTGTGTTTGAAGACCAAAATGATTTGGCTGATAGTTCAAAAATTAAAACAGTATATGATGGTGCATGTGGTACAGGTGGAATTTTATCAGCAAGTATGGAATATGCATCAAAATTAAATAATTCTTCAAAAATGATTGTATATGGTCAAGAAATAAATGATCAAACCTATGCTATTTGTAAAGCAGATATGCTAATTAAAGGAGAAGATTCAAATAATATTAGAAAAGGAAATACATTGTCTGATGATAAATTTCCAGGTGAAAAATTTGATTTTATTATGATGAATCCACCATTTGGTCGTGAATGGAAAAGTGAAAAAAATGCAGTAGAAACAGAAGCCAAAAAAGGTGTAAATGGAAGATTCCCTGCAGGAACTCCAGCTATATCAGATAGTCAACTATTATTTTTAGAAAATGCTGTATCTAAAATGAAACCAGAAGGATCTAAAATTGCTATTATTCATAATGGTTCTGCACTATTCAAAGGTGATGCTGGTTCTGGAGAATCTGAAATAAGAAGATATGTTATTGAAAATGATTTACTAGACTGCATTATTCAATTACCCAATGATTTATTTTATAACACTGGAATTGCAACTTACATATGGATATTAAATAATAAAAAGCCTGAGCATAGGCAAGGAAAAGTACAATTAATTAATGCTAATAATTTATACAAAAAAATGCGTAAGAGTTTAGGAAATAAACGAAATGAAATGTCAAGAGAAAAACATATAGATAAAATAACTGAAATATATGGTGATTTTGTTGAAAATGAAATATCCAAAATTTATGATAATGATTTCTTTGGCTATAGAAAAGTTACGGTTTTACAAGCAAAAGTTGATAAGAATGGTTGTAAAATAAAAAATAAAAAAGGTGAATATATTCAAGATAAGGATAAAGGGACAGATACTGAAAATATACCTTTACAAGAAAATATACATGACTATATGGAAAGGGAAGTATTACCATTTGCTCCAAATTCTTATATTGATAATTCAAAAACAAAAATAGGATATGAAATTTCTTTTACAAAATATTTTTATAAATATCAAGAACCTAGATCTACAAAGGAAATTATGGCTGAAATATTAGAACTTGATAAGAAGTTGGATGGTGTTTTGAAGGAGATTTCAGATGAGTAGTATAAAATTGAAAAGATTTGTTAATATATATACAGGCAATAGCATAAGTGACAATGACAAAGAGAAATATACAAAGCAAAACAAAAACACAATTCCATATATTTCTACCAAAGATATTGAATTAGGAAGTAATAAAGTTAATTATTTTAACGATATGTACATTGATATAGAAGAAAATAAAAAATTTAAAATTGCAAATAAAGGAGATATACTTTTATGTATTGAAGGCGGAAGTGCTGGAAAAAAAATAGCAAGATTAGATTATGATGTTTGTTTTGTCAATAAATTGTGTTGTTTTAAGGGGAGTGATAAAGTATATAATGATTTCTTATATTATTATCTTCAAAGTGATTTATTTTTATCACAATTTAATCTAAATATGTCTGGATTGATTGGTGGTGTATCTCAATCATTGATTAAAGAGTTTAATATTCCTTTATTATCAAAAGAAAGACAAAAGAAAATTGCAAATTATCTTGACGATAAAGTGTTTTTAATAGATGAAACAATAGAAAATAATAAAAAAGAAATTGAATTATTAGAAGAATATAAATATAGTTCAATTAATAAAAAATTAAATAATTGTGATTGGAAAAATGTTAGAATAAAAAACACTTCATATTTAAAAGGAAGAATAGGTTGGCAAGGTTTAACTACAAATGATTACAAAGATGAGGGTGCATATTTGATAACTGGTACTGACTTTGAAAATGGAAAAATTAAATGGGACACATGTGTACATATTAGTGAAGAAAGATATGAAGAAGATAAAAATATTCATATTAAAGAAGGTGACTTGCTAATTACAAAGGATGGCACAATAGGTAAATTAGCTATTGTTGATAAGTTATTATATAAAACAACTTTAAATAGTGGCGTTATGCTTATTAGAGCTAATAATAATACACTACCATATGATAATAAATATTTATATTATGTCTTAAAATCTAATTTGTTTTGGAATTGGTATGAGAGTAATCAAAAAGGAAATGCAACAATTAAACATTTATATCAAGAACAATTTTATAATTTTCAATATCCCTTACCTGCAATTAATATACAAAAACAAATTGTTAATGATTTAGATAAAATGACATCTAAAATTGATGAGGTAATTGAATATCGTATGCAAATTATAGAAAAATTAGAAGAATATAAGACATCACTAATTTATGAAGCAGTTACTGGGAAGATAGAGGTGTAGTAAATGGCTAATAATGTAAGAGAAATAAAATTCGAAGAAAAGATAGAAGAATACTTAACTACACAAGGTGGTTATATTAAAAGCAATGAAATAGGTTATGAACCTTTAAGGGGGTATAAACCTGATAGTTTAATAAAGTTTATTAAAAATACTCAAGAAAAGAATTGGAATAAACTCGTAAAAATACATGGAGATATAACTGAAGAATATTTTTTGAAATATGTGGAAAAAGAAATTAAAGAATTTGGGTTACTAGAAACATTAAGAAATAAAATAAAACTAAATGGTTTGGAATTTAGATTAATTTATTTTAAACCAGAAACTAGTATTAATTATGATACAGTTAATTTATATAATGAAAATATATGTGAATGTGTAAGACAATTACACTACTCTGTAAATAATAGTAACAGTCTTGACACAGTGTTATTTATTAATGGTTTTCCATTGGTTACATTAGAACTTAAAAATCAATATACTGGACAAGATGTTAATGATGCTGTAAGACAATATAAAGAAGATAGAGATTGTAATGAACCGATATTCTTTTTTAATGAAAGAAGTCTAGTACATTTTGCAGTTGATTTATTTGAATGTAGAATGACTACAAAACTTGCTAATGATAAGACATTCTTTTTACCATTTAATCAAGGAAGTAATGGTGCTGGTAATGTAGGTGGAGCGGGAAATCCAAACAATGCAGAAGGATTTGGAACTGCTTATTTATGGGAAAATGTACTAAGAAAAAATATGCTATTTGAAATTGTTCAAAAATATATGCACTTAGAATATGACAAGGAAAAAGATAAAACATGGAGAAAAGGCAAAATGATTTTTCCAAGATACCATCAACTAGACGTTGTAACGAAACTAGTTTCCGATGTTAAGCAAAATGGTAGTGGTAAGAATTATCTTATTCAACATAGTGCAGGTTCTGGTAAATCTAATTCAATAGCATGGCTATCTTATAGACTATCTAGTTTACATGATAATTTAAATAATAAAGTTTTTGATTCAGTAATAGTAGTTACAGATAGAAAGGTTTTAGATAGTCAATTACAAGATACAATATATCAATTTGATCATGTTGTAGGTACTGTTGAAAAAATTGATAAGAATAAAAGTTCAAGAGATCTATTAAATGCCATTAATGATGGTAAAAAGATTATTATTACCACTTTGCAAAAATTTCCACAAATATATTCTGAAATAGATAGTATTGGAAAAAAATTTGCTGTTATAGTAGATGAAGCACACTCATCACAAACTGGTAGAAGTGCATCTAAGTTGAAGGAAGGATTGGGTAATACAGAAGAAATATTAGAACAATATGCAAGAGAAGAACTTGCACTAGAAAATGCAATGCCAGATGAGGATGAAGCATTACTAAATGAACTTGCTGCCCATGGCGTGCACACTAATATGTCTTTCTTTGCTTTTACTGCAACTCCTAAAGAAAAAACACTTCAATTATTTGGTACAAAGCAGCTAGATGGAACGTATAAAGCATTTCATAATTATTCAATGCAACAGGCCATTGAAGAGGGATTTATTCTTGATGTGTTAAAAAATTATATGACATACAATATGTATTATAAAATTGTGAAAACTGCTACAAGCGATGAAAAGTTTAAAGCATCAAAAGGTATGCAAGCAATAGCCAGGTATGAGTCGTTGCATCCTCACAATTTAAGTCAAAAAGCAGCAATCATGATTGAACATTTTTTGAATACGACACAATATAAAATAGGTGGAAAAGCAAAAGCAATGGTTGTAACTTCATCAAGACTTCATGCGGTTAGATATTTAAAGGAATTTAGAAAATATATAAAGGAACATAATCTGGAAAATGTTGATGTTTTAGTGGCTTTTTCAGGCGAAGTAAGAGATGATGGTGAAGTATATACTGAACCAAAATTGAATGTTGATTATAAGGGTGATAATAAAGAAATAAAAGAAAATCAATTGCCAAAAAGATTTCATGATGATTATAATGTTTTAATTGTAGCTGATAAATATCAAACTGGTTTTGATGAGCCTTTATTACACACAATGTTTGTTGACAAGCCATTATCAGGAGTAAAAGCTGTTCAAACATTATCAAGATTAAATAGAACTTGCCCAGGAAAGAAAGATACTTTTGTACTTGATTTTGTTAATAAAGCAGAAGATATTCAAGAATCTTCCCAGCCATATTATCAAGGTACTATTCTTGAAAGTGGGGCAGATCCAAATACAATATATCAAATATATAAGAGAGTAGAATCTTATAAACTATTTAATGATGATGAAATTCACGAATTTGCTAAAACATATTATAGTAAAGAAGATAACATGGAATTATTAAATCATTATCTATATCCAGCAAGAACTAAATATATGGATATGGATAAGGAAGATCAAAGAGATTTTAAAAAAGTTTTACAAGCGTTTTTAAGAAATTATGCTTTTATAATTCAAGTTGTAAGAATGATGGATAAAGATATTCAAGAAAAATATATTTATTGCAAATATTTAAATCAAGTTTTACCTAAAGAACATTCTGCAACAGTAAAATTAGATGATAAAATTGAATTAGAATATTATAAACTTGAAAAATCATTTGAAGGTTCAATATTTCTTGTTAAAGAAGAGGGCACATTATATTCTGCTACCGGAAATATTGGTAAATCTACTGAAGAAGATGAAGAAAACTTAAGTACAATAGTTGATAAGATAAATGAAAAATATCACACTAAATTTACAAATATGGATAAAGTAATGGAACAAATTACTCAAGATTTTGTAGATGATGATAGAATGGTTCAATTTGCTAAAAATAATAATCCAGAAGATTTTAAAAAAGTATATGATGAAGAATTTAAAAAGAAAGCATTTAAGAGATACCAACAAAATACAGAAATGTTTGAAAAAATGATGTCCGAAGAAGGATATATGGAAGATTTTATGAAATCTATGTTTAAATATATTTATGAAAATTTAAAAAATAAATAGTTAAATTTTATAGCCATATTTCTTCAAAAAATATGGCTTTTTAGGTGGTGATAGCATTGTCAAGGATTAGTCCGGGAAAAGAGATTTTATATATATCAAGAGTAATAGATAAGAATATATATTATTACAAGATATTAAATGATAAAGGCTTTTTATCAGAAAACATATTATCTCAATTAAGAAATCTTGTTGAAGACGTAGCTATATTAATTAATAATAAAATAAATAACCTTAATTTGGATTCACATTATAGAAATGTCAGTGAATCTTTTGAGGTTATAAAAGGAATAAAGAAATATAGGTTTTTGTATGTTTTTCATAATTATTTACAAGGTACTGCTTCACATTATACACCGAGTGAAGATGGAGCTGAAAGATTAGTAAGGTATTATTATAGATATTTATGCTTAATAAAAAAATTATTGAAAGATGAGTTTGATATAGATATAATAAATAATATTGATTTATTTCCAATTTATGATGACGAATCAATGAAAGAAAACTATGATATCATATGTAACAGAGTTGAGTGCGCTAATAAAACTAACAAAAAAGTGGTAAATGGTAAATTTTATGTTGAAAAATGTACTACTGTTTTTTCTAAAGGAAACATTTATTATGAATTAACATTATCAAAAGCTACTGATTATAATAATAAGTTTGAAAGATTAACTTTTTATTCAAAAGTTTATATTCCAGATAATTATTCGGTAAATATTGTCGCTTTAGATGAAAAAGTCGAATTGAATATCGGCACTGTAAAAATAAAAGTTATTACTGATTATAAAATAGCAATTAGAGTATGTGAATTGAAGAATTTGTTTAATATTATAGGAAAAATAAGAACATTTGATGATAGTTACAAGGAATATAGAAATTTAATGGATACATTAACCAATAATGAAATTACAATTAAAGATATTCTATGCTTTGATGAAGAGATGTTTAAATCTACTATAAAACAAATAAAAAATGGCGCTGAAAATCATATCATAAGTGACTCACTAGAAAAAATGAGACTTATCATAAATGACAATAAGCCAGGATGTAACGCTTTAAGATATTTAACAACAAAAACTAATAATTTAATAATTAGAAATCAGTTATCAGATATTCAACATACATATTTAAGTAATTTATTTTTATCAAAAAAATGTGGAATGTTTGATGCTTTACCTTATGCAATGTCATTGTGTAAGCATAATCCTCAATATAGAGATTTGATAAAAGCTATAGATGTAGATGAAAAAGAAGATGAATTGTTATATTCATATATAAGAAATCAAACCGAATCAAATAATCAATTATACACACCAGTTAGTGAATTGCAACAATTCGATAACATTCAAGATTTAGTGAAAAGGTTCAATAATAAAGTTTTATCTAGAATTCCTGATAGCAATAGTGTTTTAGAAATAAAAGATGATTTTATTTTTATTAGGGAATATGAGATAAACTCAATTCAAATTATTAAAAAATTAGAAGAATATTCAAATAATATTAATGACGAAATTAGTAATTCAATGTCATTTTATAATACATTTATTTTGGATGATGATATATCTGATGACAAGAAAAAAATTCTTAATATAATTTTCAAAAAGAGCACATTAGCGTTAATATATGGTCCAGCGGGCACTGGAAAAACGAAAATGATAGAACTATTAACAATAGCACTTTCGAATTATAATAAATATATAATTTCTAATACGACAACCTCAGTTTCTAATTTAAAAAACAGATTAATTGAAGATGACAGCCTGCAAATAACCACTATAGCTAATTTTATAAGAAATAAGTTATATTGTGATATATTGATAATAGATGAATGTAGTATGGTTTCTAATGATGATATGATAAAAATACTAAATCAAAATGAATACCTAGCAATTATATTGGTAGGTGATAACTATCAAATAGAATCTATTAAATATGGCAATTGGTTTCAAATATGTAGTAGATATTTTAAAAAAGATATTTCATTTGAATTGGAAATGACACATAGAACAACAGATAAAGAATTATTAAAATTATGGGATTACGTAAGAAAAAACGATAAAGCGGCAATTAATATAATGAGTAGTAAAGAATATTCTGAAGACATTTCACCAAAAATATTTGAAAGAACATCAGATGAAGAAATAATATTGTGCCTAAACTATGACGGAATGTATGGCATTAACAATATTAATAAGGTAATGCAAAATTCGAATAAGAATAAAGAATACACATTTGGTGTTGATGTGTTTAAAGTAGATGATCCAGTTTTATTTAATGATTGTCCGAGATTTAATAAATTTACACATAATAATCTAAAAGGAATAATAAAAGAAATAGAAGAAGATGCTTCTGAAGAAGTAATGTGGTTTTTTATAGAAGTTGATGAAGATTCTATTAATATAGATAATACGCCAGCTGATGTTACTTTATTAAAAAGTAATAAAAAAGGAAAAATAATTATTAAATTTAAAGTCAAAGAATTTAAGGATAAAAATGATGATGAAAATGAGTATGACCACATAATTCCGTTTAATCTTGCATACGCTATTTCTATACATAAAGCTCAAGGACTAGAATACGATAGTGTTAAGATCGTAATAACCTCAAATATAGAAGATAGAATAACTAAAAATATATTTTATACAGCCATTACAAGAACTAAAAATAAATTAAAAGTATATTGGAATTCAGCAACGCAAGAAAAAATATTTGATAGTTTTGATAAGAAAGAAAGTAAAAGGGATTTAGGAATACTAAATCAAAAAATAAAGCAATCATAATAACAGTAAATATTAGCTTTAACACCAGACTGTTGACGAATAGGTGAAAAAATAACTTATTTGTCTTTTTTATACTAATATTGAGATATATTAGATATATATTAATTTCGAGTATATTGATATAATGCAAATTACTTGAGATTCATTCATGCATAAAAGAGGGAGAAAGTCTTAGTTAAACAATATTTGATTTTGCCATAAGCAAAGACCCTTTCAATATATTGTGATCTTTGTATATATATCTTTTATATCTTGATGATTTCTATAATCATTTACTATCTTTTCCTATTAATAAATATATAAATATTATTATGCTGGTCATAAATAAATTTATATTCTTTGAAATATCTTAGTCTACTATATAGTGCTGTTGGTATCATATTAAGGCCAATTATTGACTTACATATATGATTAATTAAATAAAGTTGTACATCCTAGCTGAGTATTTTTTCTTATACCTTACAAACTTGTAATATAAAACAGAGTAAAATAATGATATAATATAACTATAGAAAGAAGGAAATATAATATATGAAAAAGATAATGATAATTGAAGATGATGCCATAATATCTAAAGAATTATATGAACTACTAGTAAATGCTGGCTATGAAGCATTAATACTAAAAGACTTCTCAAATGCCAAAGAAGAAATATTAAAAAGTAATATAGACTTAATTCTCTTAGATATAAATATACCATATCAGAATGGTGAGCAGTTACTTAAAGAAATAAGAAAAGA
>UMAN01029068.1_pt1 | contig 23336 bp, 22 predicted proteins | sample 1963721 | NCBI WGS metagenome assembly UMAN01 (sample SAMEA4835917, study PRJEB28245) | human gut metagenome | biome: gut microbiome; material: fecal sample | place: Denmark | collected 2008 | reverse complement strand
TATTTTTGTTGCCATCTTTTAGCATCTTCTGATTTGTTATAACCTTCAGATTTCATATTGAAGAAAAATTGATAGATTGGATTATCAGGATTATATACTCTAATCGTATAGTGAATATAATCACCAATTGTATCAACTTTCCATCCTTTTGGTTTCTTTATAGAAAACTCATTTGTTTGATAATCTTCAAGTTCTATTTTACTGGCCTCTGATTTTACTATTTTTATATTTTTATCAGGATTATAAAACAAGCTTTTATTACCCCCTTTATTAACTATAAAAATACATCCAATAACAAAAACAACAACAGTACCAATTACAATAAGATTTTTTTTAGAAATATTAAATTTACCAATCTTCATAAAATTGTACTCCTCCTTCCTATTTATTATTATAAGTAAAAATGACAAGCAAGACAACAAAGTTGCCTTAAAAAACAATGCTTTTGGTGGAAACTTATTTTTATTAATAAAAAAATATAGTATAATAGTATTTATGGAAGTGATAAGTTATGAAATTTAATGAAGTTTTAAACAGATATTTAGAAGAATTAGACTGCACCGCAAGAAAATTGTCAATAGAATCAGGATTAACTGGATCAGTTATAAGTAGATATAGAAGTGGTGAAAGAACTCCTATAAAAAATAGTGAACAATATGAAAAGTTAACAACAGCTCTTTTTAATATTGCCAAAGAAAAAGGAAAAAGCAAATTTACTCTAGATAAAATAGTAAATGACTTTAATAGTACATTTCAAAATGATAACTTTGACTATAATAATTTTAGTAATAATCTAAATACTTTAATAACATCACTTAATATAAATACTCATGAAATGTCAAAATATATTTTATTTGATGCCTCACATATTTCAAGAATTAGATATGGTAAAGCTAGACCATCTAATCCAATAGACTTTTCTAATAAAATATGTACATATATTTTTAACAGATATAAAAGTCCTGATGATATAAATAACCTATCTGCTATTACTGGTTGCAAAAAAAGTGACTTAGCAAATAATAAATTTTATAATACTCTGTTTGCTTGGTTAACAAGTGGAACAACTCCAGTTAAAAACCAAGTAGCTGATTTTTTATATAATCTTGACTCATTTAATTTAGATGACTATATAAAAGTAATAAAGTTTGATAAATTAAAAGTTCCTAATATTCCTTTTTATAAAGCAAAATCAAGGAATTATTATGGACTTGAAGAAATGAAAAATGGAGAACTTAATTTCTTTAAAGCAACTGTTTTATCAAAGTCAAAAGAAGATATTTTCATGTGTAGTGATATGCCAATGGAAGATATGGCAGAAGATACTGAATTTGGTAAAAAATGGATGTTTGGGATAGCTATGTGTTTAAAAAAAGGACACCACCTAAATATTATTCATAATGTTGATAGACCTTTTAATGAAATGATGTTAGGACTAGAAAGTTGGATACCTATTTATATGACTGGACAAATATCTCCATATTATTTAAAAGATTCAAAAAATAGTATATATAGTCATTTAGACTATGTTTCAGGAACTGTAGCATTAACTGGAGAATGTATTAAAGCTCATCATAATAAAGGAATGTATTATTTAACCACTAATAAAAATGAAATTAAATACTATAAAGAAAAAAGTGATTTACTTCTTAAAAAAGCAAAACCACTTATGGAAATCTATAAAGAAAATAATATAAGAGAATATAAATTATTTCTTAAAAAAGATGAAAATATAATATGTGATAGAACAAGGTATCTTTCAGCACTACCTTTATTTACAATAACTGATGAACTACTAATTAAAATATTAAAAAGAAATAAACTAGAAAAATCTGACATTGACAAAATAATTAAATATAAAAATGAAGAATTAAAATATATGAATAATATTTTCAAAAATAATAAAGTAAACGATTATATTTATGTAATAAAAGAAAACGAATTTAAAAATGATACTCCATCACTTTCACTAAATAATTTATTCATAAATAAAAAGATAACTTATACTTATAAAGAATATATGGAACATTTAAAACAGACCAATGAATATGGAAAAAAAATAAATAATTATGAAATATACTACATTAACAATAAAACATTCAAAAATATAACAATAACATTTATCAAAAATCATTATGTAATTATTTCAAAAAGTTCTAATCCAACAATACACTTTGTTATTGAACATCCAAAATTAGTCAAAGCCATTGAAAATTTTAATCCACTAATAAAGGAATAGATGAAAGATAAAGAAATAATGGAACAAATACTATTTTACACACAATATTAAGAAATAATATAGTAGTCAACATATCAGTTTTTTAGAATATAAAATTAATTCTATATGAATTATACAATATCAATTGGCGAAAATTAAACTAATGATATGGTGACATTTTAAAAAAATTAACAAATAATCACAATTATTAAGAATAATTAGCAAATTATATTGACTTTTTTCAAATTTATGTATAATATATAGACCTATCGAAAGTTATTCGATGGAAAGGGTTTTGGTAAAATGAAAAAAGTTTTTAGAACTTTAACTATTTTTGTTGTTGCTTTTAGTTTCTTTACCGGAAAAGTTACTGCTCAAACTAATCCAGGTGAAGTTAAATTTACAAAGACTGCAAAAGTAGTGACTGGTGATGGAGAAGATGGAAGAAGTGCTTTAATTAACTTAAATGTTAATGGTAATTCATTCAATATCTATTCATCAGAAAAAGAGGTAGTTTTAGTACTTGATGCTTCTGGAAGCATGAGTGAATCTAATATACTATCTAATTTAAAATCATCTGCAAATAAATTAGCTGAAGAACTACTTAAACCTTCTAATAAACAGAAGATTAAAGTAGGCGTTGTATATTATGCAGATGGAATATCAAATAAATGTGATTTAAACACAGATCTAAATCAAGTAAAAGATTGTATCAATTCAGTAGAAGCTGATGGTGGAACTAATATTCAACTTGGTATAAAAACTGCTAACGGGATGTTCAGTGGAAATACTAAGGATAAGAGTTTAATTATACTTTCAGATGGGGAACCAACTTTTTATACTGATGAAAACGGAAATAGACATGGTGCAGGAAATAGTGACAACCACGAAGATGGTAAAATAGATATAAAAGGTTACTGGGAAGATGGTCATTATTATAATAACTATTATGATAAATACGATAAAACTCTTCTATACAGATGTACTGGATTTACTTGTACAGAAAACGTTGGTAAAAAACCTAGTGAAGCAGCTTTAGAAGAAATTGCTAATTTTGATGGAAAAGTTTATACTATCGGATTTATGGTTAATGAAAAAGCTGAGAGTTTTTTAACTAATTTAGCTGGAAATAAAGGTAAATACTATTCTGCTAACAATACATCAGATTTAAATAGTATATTTACTTTAATAAGTGAGCAGATTGATAAAATAGCTACAGATGTTCAAGTAGTAGATGTTGTTCCTAAAACATTCAATGTTAATGAACAATATTTAATTGATAATTATGGAGCTAAAACTAAAATTGATGAAAATACAAATAAATATGGAAATAATTTAATCGTTAGTAAAAATGAGAATGAAGAAACTGTTATAACATGGTTAATAGGTGATTTGAATGCAAATGATAATAGTTCTTTAACATTTAGAATTGATGCTAAAGAAGATTATTATGGAAGTATGTTTACTAATGATGGAGCCATATTAACAGGTAAAGCAGTAGATGGTAACCCATTCTATTCTGAATCTAATCCTTTAAATATTAAATTAGATGATCCAACTGTAGTAATTCCTGCAGTTACTGAAGATGATAATTATACAGTAAATCGTAATCAAACTTTAACAACAGATAAAACTACTGGTGTTAGAAAGAATGATTATAAAAGTGAAAAGAAAGATGAAGCTAAAAGTTTAACTGATGAAGTTATTCTAGTTAATAATGTTAAAAATGGTACTTTAACTTTAAATAGTGATGGTTCATTTACATATATTCCTAAAAAGAACTTTATTGGAACTGATAGTTTTACTTACTATATATTAACAACTGTTATTAATAATAATAATGAAAAAATAGTAGTTAAATCTAAAGCAGCTACTGTAACTATCGAAGTTAAAGGAGTAAATACTACATATGTAGTACAATATTTAGAAAAAGAAACTAATAAAGAATTATCAAATAGTAAAACTGGTAGTGGTTTAGTAGGAGATGAAATAACTGAATCATATATTAATATTCCTAACTATAAGTTAAATGGAGAAGAAACTATTAAATTAGTTTTAAATGAAAAAAATAATATAATAACATTTTATTACGAAAAAATTAAAACTTCAGTTAATGTTAAATATTTAGTTGAAGGAACAGATATTGAACTAGAAACTGAAACAATAATTAATGGATTTGTAGGAGAAGAATATACTACTAGTCCAAAGAATATTGAAAATTGGGAACTAGTTAGTGAACCAACTAATAAAAATGGTATATTAAAAGAAGAAAACGAGAGTGTTATATATTACTACAAAAAAGTTATCGGCAAACTTATTATTAAATACGTAGATGAAGAAGGTAATAATTTAATAGATAGTGATATTACAGAAGAACAAACTGGAACAGAATATATTACTAAAGCAAAAGATATTACTGACTATGTTTTAATTAAAGTTGAAGGTAAAGAAAATGGTAAATATACTAAAGAAGATACTATTATAACTTATGTTTATAAGTTTGAAGGTGGTAAAGGTCAAGGAGAACCAGATCCAGAAATACCTAATACTGGTATAAATGGAGGATATGGTATTGAAATTCTATCTATTTTATCTTTAATAAGTTTAATAGTATTAAAGAAAAAAAGTTATTAAAAAGTTAAATAAAAGATTGCTAATAATTCATAGTTAGCAATCTTTTTTTATACTTATTTCTTCATTATATATTTTATAATACTTTTTAATAATTTCACTCCAAGAAACACCTAAATTTTTTTTAGCATTTCTTGAGACTTTTTTTAATTCACTCTCATTCTTAAAAATACTAATTATTCTATTTTTATATAAATTAACATCTAATTCACTCAAATAGCCATCAACCCCATCAGTAATTGTTGACCCAACCATACTCTCTCTTATAAATAAACCTGGTGTCATATTAACTGCAGCTTCTATTCTAACTAAACTTGAAGTATCAAACAAAGATGGAAATAATAACAAGTCACTTCTCCTATAAATATATGAAAGAAGTTTTCTATCTGTTATCTTACCAGTCAAAATAACATCGTCTTCTAAATTATACTCTTTTACTCTGTCAATAAGTTTTTCATAGTCAGGCCCTTCACCAACAAAAATCATTTTAAAAGAAAAATTATCATCCTTAAGTAATTTAAGTGTATCCATTATAAAAAATATATTTTTAATATCAATTATTCTACCAACAAAAATCATAACTTTATCTTCATCTTTAAGATTAAACATTTCATTAATCATGTTCTTTTTTATACCCTTAAAAATTGCAGGTTTCAAATCAGTCCCATTATAAACAATTCTAATTCTCCCTTTATATCCATAATTTCTTGCTTCAAGAACCAAAGGATCATTAACAACAGTACATAAATCACACTTATTTAAAGATTTAATAAGAACACCTGCTACTTTTTTAGCTATTACTCCATTTTTAACAAATCTTTTAAATTCAAAATCAAACCTAGTATGCAATGTAGATATACAAGGAATATTTAATTTCTTAGCAAGATTAATCCCAATACGCCCTAATATAAAAGGAGAATGTATATGTATTATATCAAACTCTTCATTAATAAGTTCACTTTTATTACAAAAAACATCAACTATTTTATAAGAAGTAAAAGGTACTTTTAAACTTTTTAACCTAATAACTTTATAAGGAAACCCTTTATCATCACATCCATCAATATATGGACACACTACAACAACATCAGCATATTTTGTTAAACATCTAGCCAAATTATCAACAACCATTGTAACTCCATCTATATTAGGATAATAATTATCTATAAAAAGACCTACTTTCATTCTTTTCTTTTTCATACAACATACCTCAATATAAATATACTATATTTTTAAAAAAAATACTATTAAAAATAATTAGATATTGTAAACCATAATTTACAAGAACATTATTTTTTATTATTATTTAATCTTTTAAGTTCTAAAACACTAATATTTAAATTATTATCTACCCCACTTCCTATTTTAACGTCCTTTTTATTATTTCCATGATAATCACTTCCAACAGTCATAAATAAATTATATTCTAAGCATACTTGCTTATAAAACTTCATTTCTTCATTAGTATGACTTGAATGATACACTTCAATTCCTCCTAACCCACACTTAATTAATTCTTTTAACAAAATCAAAAACTCTTTTTTATCAAGTTCTAAACTTTTTGGATGTGCAAGTACACTAACCCCATGAGCCAAATTAATAACATTTATCGCTTCTTTATAATTTATCCCTTTTCTATATTTTCTTGTATTTTCATAAGCTGTAATTAAATATTTATTAAACGCATCTTTAACATCACTAGCATACCCATACTTTACACATAATTTAGCAATATCAACCCTGTTAATAGTATTTCCTTCATTATACACACTTTCTATTAATTTAACCAATTTTATATTACTAAATTCTAAATTATATTCTCTTTTAACTTCTTCATAAATTGTCAAAAATGAATTAATCTTATTTTCCTTAATCCACGATAATTTATCATTTAAATATTTATTATCTATATCTATTCCATATCCCAAAATATGCATTCTACCATGATTTACCTTAACAGATAGTTCAACTCCATCAACAAATTTTAAACTCTCATCATTATGTAAAACATTCTTATATTTTCTAATTCCTTCAATCGTGTCATGATCAGTTATAGAAAGTACACCTACATTTGATTTTTTTGCTAATTCCAATACTTCAAGTGGACTATTTGTTCCATCACTATAATTAGTATGAGTATGTAAGTCAGCTACTTTTATTAAATCATAATACTTCTTTAACACTTCTTCTTTTTTACTTTCATCATAATTAAAACCACTTAATAACTTTGCAATTTCTTCGCTATCATTAGATTTATACATATAATCACTTCCCTTAGTTACATTATATAACAAAATTAATAATTAAAAAATTACCAATTAGTTATATTTGCAATAACTACAAGTTATAAAAGCCATTAAAAATATGTATTATACTTATTACCAAAAAAGGAGTATATTATTACCAAAGAAAGGAAGAAAATCATGAATAAAGAAATGTTAAATTTACTAAAAAAGAAAAAAGAACTTATTAATCAAATTATAACTATAAGAGAAAAAACTAATTATTACGAACTAAATAACCTTTTATTAATTTCAAAAAAATATTTAAAAGATAACAATGACACATTAATTCTTAGTGAGTATATAAATAAAATTAATAAAAAACTAAAGTCGCTAGAAAGTGAAAAAAATCTAACTATAGAAGAAATAAAAAAAATATGCTCACATCAAATAGTAATTGATAAAAGAAAAGAAAATAATTATATTTACCCAAACTACATCTACTGTCCAATATGTACTTCTTTTTTAGAAGACATACCACCCTCATCAAGACATATAATAACTGGCAAAGTTAAAAATGATTTTAACATTGACTACGAAATATTAAGTGACACTGATAAACTTGAAGACTTTTTAACAAAACTAGAGTATACAGAAAATATACAAATACTAAGGAGATATTAAAAATGAAGAAATATGAAATTAACACTTTACTTAAACTAAAAAAAGAATGCTCTGAAATTTCAACAGATTTACTAGATTTACAAAAAGTTATTATTACAAATATAGAAAATCCAGAACTCAAAAATAACATTAAAAATATTAAAGAATTATTAATAAATGAAAGAAAGAATTTAATAAATAAATATGACGAATTAGAAAAATTACAAAAGAAATGTAAACACGAAATAAGATTAACATCTATAGATAAAGACCATACTTGCATTTTATGTGGTAAAAAAATATCAGGTGAAAACACTTTTTCCTGGAGTGAAAGTATAAACAGAAACAATAACTACATATCTTTTCGATATAAAAAAGAAGATAATCCAAATGGAGACTTTGACATATATAACGAAAATGGTGAGGGAGTAGAAGAATTAACAACCATAACATCCAACATATTAGAAAGCTATAATGATATTGATGAGATAAACCTAATACAAGAATTCAAACAAAGAAACATAAAAAATATGAAAGTAATAAATAAAAAAGACAAAATTGAAAACTACATTCTAGTAATTGATGGCACTAATAAAATATATATAGATGAAAATAACTACATTTTTAGACTACATAAAAATCAAACATTCAAAATTGTAGACTACTTTTCACAAATACCAAGTATAAAAATAAAATACATAGTTAATAAAGAATTTAAATCCAGTGAAGAATATAAAAAAATAGAAAATAACCCAAACATAAAAATTGTATTATATAATGAAATATCAACCATTAACAAAGAAATAAATAACGACCAAGATATTCCATATAAACTAATATTTAATTATAGTAAACTATATACTGTAACATATTCTTCAAACAAAATAAATTTAATTCCCTATAATTTAGACCTAACAATTTTTCATTCAAAAATAATAACTGAAGAAATTAAAGAAGAAAATAATCTACTAAAACTAAAAAAAGACTTATATTATAGTTGTATTAAATAGCTCTTTTTAGTATAATAAGGTCATAACTGGAGGTTATTTATGAATATTGATTATGAACTATATAGAATATTTTATATTGTAGCTAAAAATGGAAACATAACAAGAGCTAGTAAAGAACTTTTAATAAGTGAGCCAGCTGTCAGTAAATCAATTAAAAACTTAGAAGGGTATTTAGGTGCACCACTATTTACTAGAACAAAAAAAGGAGTAAACTTAACAACTGAAGGAATTACATTGTACGAATATATTAGTAAAGGAATAGAATACTTTAAAAGTGGTGAAGCAAAATTTAATGAATTAATTAACTTAGAAAGTGGCACTATTAGAATTGGAATAAACACTACACTAACAAAAGAGTTTTTAATGCCTTACTTAGAAACTTTTCATAAACTTTATCCCAATATAAATATAGAAATAAGAACAAATCTAACTAGTGAATTAAAGTCTATGCTTAAAGATGGTCTAATTGATATGCACATTTTAAATCTAACTAATGAAGAAACAAAAAATGATTTTAACATAATAAAATGTAAAACAATAACAGATTGCTTTGTAAGTAATAAACCTATTAAAGAAAAAATATCAATTAAAGAATTAAATAACTACCCATTAATACTGCAAGACAAAAATTCTAACACAAGAAAATTTCTAGATGATTTTGCAAATAAATACGAAATAACTTTAAAACCAAAAATTGAAATAGGAAGTTATTACTTAGTAAGTGAGTTTTCACGTATTGGTCTTGGAATTGGTTATGTTACAAAAAATTATATAAAAAATAATTTAGATAACAAAGAACTATTTATTGTACCAATTAAAGAAAAAATTCCTTCTAGAGAGATAGGTATATTGCTTAATAAGAATACTACACCTAACTTTAGTACAAAAGAATTAATAAAAATAATTACACAAAATGGAACTAAATAGTAATAATTTACGACTATATAAGTGGGTGTGATAAAATGACTAGTCAAGCCTTAAGAGAATTTGATAGTATTTATAATGAGACTTTTAATGAGATTAAAAGGTATGTTATATTAAAATGCAAAAATATTGCTGATGTGGAAGATATTTTACAAAATATATATGCTGACGCGTATAAGAAGTTAAAAAAGAATATGAGTGTTGATAAATTTTATTTATTTGGAATTGCAAATCATAAAATTAATGACTATTATAGATTTAAGTTTAAAGATAAAATAGTAGATTATTTTAAGAATGAAGAAGACTCGGGTATAGAGAATATCCGTGATGAGTTTAACTTAGAAGAAACTATTTCTAATAAATATGACACTGATAAGGTGTGGAATTATTTAAAAAAGAAGAAAAGTGTTATTTCAAAGATATTCTATTTATATTATTATGAAGAGTTAACACTTAAAGAGATAAGTGAGTTTTTAAATATCACAGAAAGCAATGTGAAACACTATCTTTATAGGACATTAAAGGAACTTAATAAATACTTAAAGGAGGAATGATTTATGAATTTGAAGAGTATGTTTACAAAAAAAATAAATAAATATAAAATATACGATAATATTACTAGAAAGAAGGTTAATTATTTGTTTTTAGTACCATCTACATTAGTTGTTATTTTGTCAGTAATGTTAGTACTTAACAAAAATACTAGTGAAGTTGTGTATAAGTATGAAAGTGATATTATAGTTATCAATGAATTAAGTGATAATGCGAAGTTAAACTATGTTGTTAAAGATATGGATATTAATAGAAACGAAATAAAAAGTTTAAATGGATCTTTAGCTCCGATACCCAAAGGTTACAATTTAGAACATAATTATGAATGGTTAACATATGATAATAAAGAAAAATATGCTAATCAAGTAATATTTAAGAATGGAGAAAAAGTAATAGATATTTATTATTCTAAACATGAATCAATTACTGGAAGACCTAAATGCATATATGTACCTACTAGTGAACTTAAGTCATCTATTATACATAATCATGAAGTTAAAATTGTAAAAGATTATAGTGATAACTATAGTTACGTCACTAGTGCAAAATTTACTTATAATAACTTATTTTATGATATTGAGTTTGTTAACCTAAGTATTGAAGAAATTGTAAGTTATATAAGAAAAATACTAAAATAACTAAATTTCAGGGCTATCAACAAATCCTGGATCCTTAAATCTAAAATAAACTAAACAAATTGCACCAACAACAAAAAATACACTGCCAAAAAGTCTTATTCTAATAAGATTTTTTTCTTTAGAACTTGCTTCATTATAAATTTCATAATTTCTTTTCAAATAATAAAGATAAATTATAAGTGCTATAACTATAGTTATCTTAAAAATAGTACAACCCTTTTCATGATAAGAACTATCACCTGTTTCAATAAACTTTTCTTCATAATTAGTACCTATTATTCCCATTACTGAAATAATTATAAAAACAACATAAATAATTTTTTCAATATCTAAGTTTACCTCTATACTATTTCTCATAATAAATTATAAGTTTTACCACACAATAAAAGACCTCTAATTAGAAGTCTTATCAAAATTAACAGTCTTAGACCATTCTAAGAATTTAGGTTTGTACTTATCTTTATTCTTTTCTGAACAAATAAATTGTATTAACCAAAAAGCATCTTCTGACTTATTAACAGTAGCTAAATAATAAATATTCTTTCCATTCATTTCTTTAACATACTCAAAATAAGTAACACCATCTTTATTAATTACTTCACTATCTAATTTATTATTACTAACTACTAACCTAGCATAATCTTCTAAAGAATTTTCACCAGTAATATTTACTTTTTCTAAATCAGTAAAACTTTCTTTTAAAGCAGTAAATTCCATATCTATTCCCTTTAAATAAACAGTTTGACTAACTATATCAGTTTCTACTAAACCATCTTCTAAAGTAACATTTATACCATTAACACTATATTCTTTTTCTCCAACATTAAATTCACATCCTGCTAAAAAGAAACAAAAAACAACTGCAAATATACCTAAAATAATTCTATTTTTCATATCATAACTCCTCATACTATAAAAGTGTACCATAAAAAATATAAAAAATCTATAAAACAAAGTTTCTAATTTACAAAAAATATAAGTTTAATAAATTTATTATATAAATAATTTAATATTCTAAGTTTAAAGATAAAATAAAATTTAAATCTATAAAAAAGAAAAACTGTAACTAATCGTTACAGCCACTTTTACATACATTGCTTTTAACTTCATTAAATGCTTTTTCAAATAATAATTTTAGGTCTTCACTACCTTCATTTTTCCAGTAATCTTCAGGTTTTTCATAACCTTTTGTATCAAGTGATGTTTCATCATTAAATAGTAGTATTTTCCCATCTTTTACAGTAATTAAAGCAGGTACAAATACTCTTTTATTTCCCTCTTCATCATTTGGTAGATATTCATTTAATATTTTTACTATTTTTTGATATTTTTCAGAATTATTTTTTCTATCTTCTAGAATATTAAAATAATAAACTTTGTCTATACCAACTTTTTTAGCTACTTCTTCTACATAAGGAACATAAGCTTGACACCAAGGACATTCAGGAAAACCTAAATATACTACACCAGTTCCCTTTTCAAGTATGTTTATTATTTGATCTATATTTCTATAAACAAACGGATTATTTTCACTCACCTTACTATATTCATTTTTAAATCTAAGTGCATCAGTTTCTTTATTATCATCTTTCTTAATAAAGAAAAAATATAATAGAATTAAACCAATAACTACAAGTATAGCTCCTAATAAAATCTTTTTTAAATTTTTCATGTTTTTCCTCCTTCTATTTAAATGATAACATATTTATTTTTATTTGTAACTAAACTTAAGGTTGAGTTTATTTTTTATTACAAGTATTACTTAAATTAAGAGGAATTTGATATTTAGTAATATTACCTTCACTATCAGTAGCATTAATAACTATATATAAACTATTATTATCATACTTATCACACTTATTAGAAAAATCTTTCAAATCAAAATCAATATTCTCCAAATAATCTTCTAACTTAATACTTCCATCATAATTATATTTACAAGTATCAAGTACTTTAAACTTATCATCCTTTTTCTCATACAAACCACATTCTATTTTTACATATTTAGTAGTATCATCTCCTCCACAATAAGTAACATTTCCTAAATGCAAATGACTATTACTCTTATTATAAGCAAGTGACCCATAAATATTAAAGTCTTCACAACTTGAACTAATTATCTTAAAGTTTATTTGATTATCCCGAAAATTAAGTGAAGCAATAACTATTAATAAAATAACTAATATAATTGAAGTCAGTATTATTAACTTCTTTTTATTCTTATTAACTTTCCCATCTAAAATACTATCTAAACTAATATTATAATCTTCACATATTAACTTTAAAACACTAATATCAGGTATATTTTTTCCATTTTCCCATTTACTTACTGCTTGATAAGTAACACCATATTTATTAGCAAACTCATTTTGTGTAAGATTACTCTTTATTCTTAACTCTTTAATCAAGTTACCAATTCTAACTGGATCCATTAAATCACCTCTTATAAATCAAACACTTTATAAACTAAAACACTATTAATAATTAACAAAACTACACCTATTACCAAATGCACTTCATTCATAGGAAATTTACTAACTTCATATAAAACACTAACTATACTAGAAAGAACAAATCCTATAATAGCATAATATGTTTCCTTCTTATAATGTTTTAAACACCAATCAATTATTTTAGAAACAAACACAATACCAAGAATAACACCTAGCATAAATACACCCATTAAAATGATATTAGTACTTAAATTTTTAAATGCTGTAATTTCATTTACCATATTTAAAACTGGTTCATAATAACCAATAAGCATAAGAGTAAAAGAACCACTTATACCAGGAACAACCATAGTAACTGCAGCTAACATACCTACAAAAAATAAAATAACATATCCATACATATTTATATTATCAAAAGTAACCAAATTACTGCTTTTATGAAATATTAACATACTAAGAACTATTAACATTCCAACTAACATAAGAGAAGTATCTTTTATAGTAATTTTATATTCCTTAACATTCTTACAAAGTGAAGGAATACCACCAATAATCATACCCAGGAATATCAAAATAGTTATAATAGGTGCCTTATCTAAACCAAACTTAATAATTCTAGCAAAAACACTAACAGAAAAAACTACTCCAAGCCCTATTGGTAACAAATACATAAAATACTTTTTAAAATCATTAAGACTTTTATAAAAATTACTAGCTGCTTCAATTAACTCTTCATAAATTCCCATCAAAACAGCAAGTGTACCACCACTTACTCCAGGAATAACAAAAGATATTCCTAAAATTATACCTTTAATAAATAAAAATATTTTCTCTTTCATATATTCTCCTTTTTATAATAATTAATAAACATAAATAAAACAATTAAACCAACTAAATATCCAGCACATACATCAGACAAATAATGTACTCCCAAGTACAACCTAGATACTCCTATTAATATTATTATAATAACTAAAAATATAGTAAATAATACTTTTTTTAATCCTTTAATATCACTATTACTAAGTAAATAAATTAAAATTCCATAAAAAACAATACTACATGCAGTATGTCCACTTGGAAATGATGGATCCCATGGAACATTTATTAAACTTGTAAGTGGCCTTTCTCTATTAATAATAAACTTAATAATTAAATTAATCAAATAAACTGTCAATAAAGAACAACTAAGTTTAATAATATTTTTTTTATTTTTATAAACAACAAACAAAATTATTAAAGTAGTTATATAAAAGTATACACTTCCCATATTAGTAATAATTTTAAAAAAAATAGTTAAACTATTATTTACTAAATTATCTAATATATAATCATGTATAAACATATCAAATGTTAATAACTCATAACTAAAGTATCTTTTTATTTGAATAAATGTTAATAACATTAAAATAATTGTTAATAAATAATACTTATTCACTTTTAAAAATTTTTTCATATTAACCACATAAAAATTATACAACAAAAAAACTATATTGTAAACTAAAACAACATAGTTATAAGCATTAATATAATACCACATAAAATTCCCATATTAACCATTTTCTTATCCTTACTATCTTTAATTAAAGGTAAAAATTCAAAACAAGCAATATACATAATCATACCAAAAGTAAATGATAAAAGTGTTCCAATAATAAATGCATTCAAAGTAAACTTATATAAAACTAAAGCACCAAATAAATAAGATATTCCAATACCTATCATACATAGTAAAGTTTTACTTTTACCATATAATTCATTAAACGTACTTGATAAAGTAAACCCAAGGGGTAAATTATGAAGTGCAATTCCAAGAGTTAAAATAACAGCAGTATCATAACTAGTTAAAACAGTACTATAAAGTGTCATTCCTTCTATAAAATTATGAATAACTAAAAACACACAAGTAATAAAAGATATATGTTTATAAGCGCTCTTTTCTTCATGATGATGTCCACCTAAAACATCTAGTACGATTACTACTGCAAATCCAATAATTATAAAGAAACAAGTAAATAGTACACTCTTAAATGTATCAAATCCTTCTTTATAAAATTCATAAGCATCAGGTATTAAATGAAATAACCCCAAAAGAATTAAAACAATAAATCCAAGAGCCACACTGAAAGTCATAACTTTCTTATTATTCTTTGTAGAAAAAACAATTAAAGACCCAATTAATAAAGAAAACACTTCAAATATACTTAATACTAAAACTACAAATAAATCCATAATTCCTCCTATATATCCATATATTTTTTATATTTAGGTAAATCACCTTGTTTAATACCACTAATACTTGGTTTAACTTGAAACACTCCAGGATACTGATTTCCTTCTATTACAATAAATTCACCTTTATCATTTAAAACAACATCCCAACCAACATATCTAATACTTGGTACAACCTTACTTAAAGTGCTTATAAAGTTTTCTAACTCATTATAATGTGGTACTTTAAACCCTACAATATCACATCCACTGCTTGGATGTTTATAATAAATATTTCCTTTCTCATCTATCGCAGGTACATAAACAGTTCCTAAATCATTAACAAAAGTATACATTCCACCACTACTAAAATTATCAACATTTCCATTATTACCTATTCTTAAAATAGTATTCAAAATATGAGTAACCCCTTTATCATCAACAAAAGAAAGCACTCTAAGAGTATTAACACTTCCCTTATATAACTTACTAAAACTTTCGTGTTGATAAATAAACTCTTCAATAATAAACTCTTCTTTTTTCATAATAGAATTATATAACTTTAAAACATTATATTCATTCCTAAACATATTTCCATCTATATTAATAATCTCTAATCCTTTACCACCACAATTATTAACTTGTTTACAAACTATTTTTTCTTTATCAAAAATATAATCCTTAAATTCTTTAAAAGTAGCATCCCTTAAATCAATAAAACTTCTACCTAAATAATTCTTAAATAACTTGTTAAATTCTCCCTTATCATCAAGTAAATGCCAGTATTCTTTTTTATTATACTTTTTAACTATATCATTATTATATTTACCAGTTAAATAAGTACTTCTTTCTTTACTATTTAAAAGATAAAACTCAAACTCAAAATAATCCATATACCCACTTCCATATAAAAGTGCACATTTAGCCATATCAAAAAGTACATAAAAGGTACTTTTATTTATTTTACCACCAACTATTTTTGCATGATTAACATATTCTTTAAATTTCATATTTTTTAATTTTTTAAATACATAACTTATTTTCATAATTAACACCTATTAAAATTATAGTAAACTTTTTTGAAAAAGTCTACTACTTAAAAATAGAAATCACAATTTATGTAATTTATTATAAATAAAAATAAGAGTTCTCGCTCTCTTCAGGGGGGCCTGCTCTCTTCAGTTAGAAGAGACCAAATTGTGTTAAACCCTTTAAATACGGGCCTTTTTATATTGGCATAAACCGTCATTTACCGTGGTTTTTTAGTATTTTTGTACCTAAATCGTACCTAAAAAAGACAGTAGAGTTATCTCTACTGTCCTAATTTACTGAAGCATATTTTCTAATTCACATCTAAATTTTGATTGTCCCTCTAATATTTTACCATTCTTTATGTAATCAAAAAACTCGGGGTATGCATTAGGACTCAAAAAATGAAAGATATATTCCTCATTTTCTCCAACCTCATCAAGAATTTCATTTAAATTTTCGAAATGTTCAATACCATATTTATATTTAGCTTTATTTTCTTCACTATCATCACCGTCTGCTTTTATTTCGACAACTAAATAATAAACTTTATTATTCTTTACAATTTTAATAAAGAAATCAGGGTTAAATAATTGATTTTTAATTTGGTGACTATTCTTTTTCCAAGAGTATTCTATTGAATAAAATCCCATATCTCTTGATTTTATCCATGAATCAACACAATTTGCAATTTCCTGTTTTGTCAGGTATTCAACAAAGTCGGATTCAGGTTTTCCAGTTGTAAAAACCATACTCATAGGTGTTTTAAATAAATAGGTATTTTTATTATTTAGTGATCTAACTGGTCTACTATCATCTTCTATAAAATCATTTAATATTTTTTTATCATCTTCTAGTAATTCTTTGTCGTAATCATCTGTATAATATGCGCGTGCCTCTTTTCTTAAACTTGAAATTGAAATGGTTTGTTTTGACATTGAACTTGTATCAATATCAAACACATTCATATTTTTTGATATTGGTATTACAGTTTTATTCTTCTTTCGTAAAAGTGTACCAAACGTTGTTAAAATATTATTTCTATTTTTTTCTGTTAAATAGTTATCAGTTATTCCAACTTTTTTCATAGAATCAAGAATAATTTTTTTTATTATAGATCTGTCTGGAAGATTGTTTTGAGTATATTGATCTTCTCCAAGTTTTAAAATTTTTCCTTCCCAATCTCTTGCTCTAAATTCCGTTATAATTTTATCTACTACCTCATCTACAGAATAGCATTCTCGCTTTATAATATAGTTTACTTCATTAATATCTCTTGAATTATATAAAGACTGAAATGTAGTACCTTTTTCAATTTCTATACTTTGAGATTCTAATTTTATTCCATTATTTACTATATTTGAATAATCTATTACAGTAGAATTTGCTTCTTTAGCTACTTCAATTTCTTCTTTTTCATAATTAATATTTTTTACAGTAAAATTAAATTTAGATCTATAACCTTCTAATAAAGTATAACTTGATAATCTTGTTTCGACTTCCAAAACTTCAGAAACTAAATTAGAAATATTTCTACTCCATGAAACATGATTAAAAACTTTTACACTTGGAATATTACCATAATATTCACTTGGTATCCTTAAACCTCTTCCTAAAACTTGTGATATTAACAACTTAGAATTAAATGCTCTATCTTCCCATGGAACAATTTGCATTACATTCTTAACATCCCATCCCTCAGTTAACATTGATACTGAGACAATCCATTCTATTGGACTTTCAATTTTGTCGACACTTTTTAATTTATTTTTTTCATCTGGTGAAGATTTGCTTGTGATTAATAATACTTTTTTGCTTATTTCCTCATATGATGTATTTAACTCATTTGAAAGAAATTCAATTAAATCTTCCGATAAATTTGTTGCATTTGAAATATTGGCACATACAAATATAGTAATTGGCTTAATTAAAGCATATCTTTCCTTATTCCTTATATGATTTTGATATATTTTTTGAAATTTTTCTTTTGTGGTTGTAGTATCATCTTTTATAGCATAATTTATATCTTTTACCGTTCTTTCATCTATTGCTTTTCTTAAAGAATATCTATAAATAACATCATTAAAGTATTCATTTTCGATATACGCAGTTCCTGTTAACCCTAAAATATATTTAAAGTTATAATTATCATTTAGCAAAAATTCTTTCCACTTTTTCAAATCTTTATCAATACTCGCATTATAAATATGGTGTGCCTCGTCATTTATGACTAAAACATTGCCATGTGCATTTTTAAAGCTATCTTCAATGGATGAACCAGTATTAGAATAAACAGCGTGAATATTCTCTATACATATATCTCCTGATTTAATTGTATAATTGCCATTAGTTAAATGAGGATTTTTTATAATTGCATCATCAGGAACTAAGTTTTGAATATTATTATCTGATAATAATTGCATAAACTTTTCAGTTAATCCGGCTTCTATTGTTGTAGATGGGCATAAAACTAAAACTTTATCCACTAACCCCAATCCAAGCATTATTTGTGCAACACCAAATATTATATAAGATTTACCTGTGCCAGTGGCTAAGTCAATAGTCGCAGTTAATTTGTTTTTTAATTGTATATTATCATAGTATTCATTTATTGTATTATATTTTTCTTGTAAAACAGGATTTTTTTGATAATTTTCAAGTACTAAATCTTCAACACAGCTATAATTGCCAGATCCTAAATATATAATTGCATTTTTTATTGCATCTATCTGATAATATCTATTACCACATAAACGTTCAATATATTCTTCCCATTTATCCAATGCTAATTTGTTATGATCATAATTTTTACTAACTTTAAGTGTCAAATCATCTGTTTTAAATATGTAATTATCTTTCATTTAAATCACCACTACCTTTTTTTATTTCGGTAAACTCATTACCAAAAATATCAGTATATATAATCATAACATCTGAATTACCAATTTTATTAAGATTAATTGTTATCTTATCATCTATTATTTTCAAATCATTAGCAAAATAATAATCAGTCATTATAAAGTTTTGTCCATCATAGTTTTTATCAATAAAAATCGAAGCTAATGTTTCAAAATTTTTATATTCATTGTCATCATTATCTACTAATGTCTTGCTATAGAATTTACTAAGAATTATTTCAAGCAAACTATCATGTAGAATTATTTTGCTTTCAACATCAGGCTGTTCAATGAAGTGAAAACCTATTGCCATATCTATATTATTGACACTATTTATGCTTTTTGATTGTTCCATTTTTTGAAATGGATATTTATGTAATTCTTTTATTACTTGATAAGGAATTTTTAAAAAATAATATCTAATTCCATTAATTTCAAAATAATCATTTAAAAAATCTACATTATTACTTGGAGCAACAATATAAATTCTACCATTAATCCTACTTCCAATATTTTTATGTAATTCGTTTAGATAGTCTTCATCAATGCTAGAATCTTTATTTTTATTAAAGTCCCATATTTTGACATAATGATTCTTTTTAATACCATCAAAAGAAATTCCTGATATTTTCGTTTCCTTTAATTCAAATTCAAAAAGTTCAGAAACAAATTTTTTATAATCTTTCCAATCAAGTTTCAAAGTTTTTTCTAAATCATATAACCCAAGTTGGTATGTAGAAAATGTTTTGAAATCTTTCCCATATTTTTTATTTGGATTAGTTAATGACCTGGATTTTTTAATATTTAATATTCTCTTCTGAATTGTATAAATAGATAATTTACCAATATCGCAAATAATCCACTTTCTTTCTAATTTTTCAGCAGCAAAAGCAGTCATTCCTGATCCGCCAAAGAAATCCATAACAATATCACCTTTTGATGATGCCGTTTTAATTATTTTTTCAAGTAATTTAAACGGTTTTTCCGTTGGATATCCTGTTCTCTCAATTCCATCAATTTTTTGACGAGCAATAACTGGAATGTACCACCAATCTTCTGGAATTTTTCCTTTTTCCCTATTTTTTATCACATCTTCTTCTGAATAGTCTGCTCCAAACGCCTTTCTTAATCCTTGATTTGGATCTTTATATTCTTCTCTGATATCATCTTCATTAAAAATCCATGTATCAGTTTTTGTATACCATAGTATAGTATCATGTTTTCTATTAAATTGTTTCATCTTTGGTGATCCTGGACCAGTATATGTCCATATTATTTCATTTCTTAAATTATTTTTACCAAATATTTCATCTAAAATCACTTTGATATAATGCGACATCCTGTAATCCAAATGAACAAATATTGAGCCATCATCTGATAAAATTTCTCTTGCTAAAATCAATCGTCTTCGCAGAAATTCTATAAATTGTGATCCTTTAACCTTGTCGCTATATGCCTTGGCCCCCTTTTTATTTTTAAATTCATCTTCCGTTGCAAATGGCGGATCGATATAAATGATTTTTACTTTGCCTTTTACTTTATCTTTAATTATAGGATCTTCATTTTCATATATATTTTTTAATAATTGCAAATTATCTCCAAATACAAGCATATTCTCCCATTCGTTTTTATTTTTTTTAGCCCCAAACGTTTTATCTTTTTGCAAAGGAATAGAAAAAACTCCGTCAGCATCTTTTAGTATATCTTCCTTTTTCATTTTTCCAAAATATGACAATTCATATTCTTTATTTACTGTTGGAAAAAGAATTTCTTTATATTCATCAGGAATACTATTTCCATATGTTAACAATCTAATTAATTCATTTTTTGTTTCTTCGCTCATAACATTACCTCTTAAAATATCTCCCATATAATATTATAACATACAATTTAACAATTTTTAATATTTTACGACTAATTCGTACCAGAAATTACCGAATTGTATCAATAATCTTGACTAATTTTTAATTTTAAATGATTAATACAAAGAATTGGAGAGATTGTATGATTAGAAAAAGTACTGATGAATATATTTCTGATGAAGAATTAGAGAAAGTTATAAATCCTTTTTATGATAATTATCATGAGTATATTATTACTTATGTTATGCCTGAAGTAATTGCATTTTATATAGCTAGTTCTTTTAGTGGGAATGCTATGTGGAAAGCTACATTTTATCAACATTATAATTCGGCTAAAGATATATTTAATATTAGTGATGATGAAGATTATGATAAAGTTAAAGCTGAGGTAATTAAGTTATTAAGAGAAGTATTCTTTAGAAATTATCAGTGAAGATCCATTAGATCTAAAAAAATCGAGTATTAGTTTTTGTTCTAATACTCTTTTGTTTTCCAAAAAACTCACGAAAAATATAAGTTTGTGTAAATGTAAGTGAGCTGTCGGTCGTGATATTTTTTATTTTTTTATTCCTGTACCTTAGGGGGACTACCTATTGTGTTCTATTTGATAATGATTTTTACTATTTATTCTTTTACTATGATTAATGTACTTTTGCATGTCTTCTAATAAAAATTCTGGTATGATTCCTCTTTCTATCCATCTAATGGATTTACCATAGTTTCTATCCTCTTGTTCTGGTGATAATGGTACTACTCCTAATTTAAAGTATCCATCTTTTTTCATTTGTTCTAAAATAGATAAATAAAAATTATTTTTAACTGTTTTAGTTTTATCTAAGATATCATGTATAGTTGGCATATAAGCTCTTTCTTTACATAGTTCTATAATTGATTTTTTAAATACTTCTAGTTCTATGTCTTGTAACATTTTATACCATATTGAAATATCATCATTACTAATTATTTTTTGATAACAATATGACGTTTAAAGATTTATATGATGAATTCAGAATGTATAACGATGAAATAATGAAAGATACTACTAAGTATGGTTATGATAATAAAGAAAAATTTATAGAATGCTTCTATCCTGTTAAAGTGAAAGATTTTAATATTATGCAGTTTGAACAATGGAAACGAGAAATAAATAAACTTAATATATCTCTTACATATAAAAATGATATTTATAAATTTCTTAAATCTATATTAAACTTTAGAGTTAAATGGCATAACTTAAACTTTCAATCAATATATAATAAAATGACAAAGTTTCAAGATCCTAATGAACGTAGAAAAGAAATGGCTTATTATACTTATGATGAATTTAAAAAGCTATTTCTTATGAAGAAAATATAAGATGGAAATGTGTATTTGAAATATTATATTATTGTGACCTTCGTAAAGGAGAACTAAAAGGTCTTACTTGGAAGGATATTTATTTTGATAAAAAAATATTATATGTTAATAAAGAAATAACTCAACGAAATAATCGTGTTAAATTTGAATTTTCGGATACTAAAACAAGGGATAGTAGATTAATAAAGTCTTGTTAAATGACCTTAAAATGCTCTATGGACAGGATAAAAAAGAGTATTACGGATTTAATGATGATTTCTTTGTTGTATTTGATGCTAAACCTATAGCGAATTCTAATATATATCTTAGAAGAACTAAACTGGTTACATTAGCTGGTTTAAAGGTTATTAGGATCCATGATTTTATACATTCATGTGCATCACTACTTATTAACAATGGTGCTAATGTTACATTAGTAGCAAAATATTTAGGGCACACAAAAATCGAGGAAACACTAAATGCATATTCACATATGTTTAGTACTGCCCTCGACTCTATTGTTTCTGTTATAGATAGCTTAGAAGATGACTAAGCTGTTTTTTTAATCACATTTATGATATTTTCTAATTAAATCTGCTTCTTTTTTATAGCCTCTTTTTTCTAATTCTTTAACAAATACTGGCCATGGTGGAATATTGCTCATATATGGTTCACCTGGGCCAGTATATGC
>UMAN01036287.1_pt1 | contig 25398 bp, 28 predicted proteins | sample 1963721 | NCBI WGS metagenome assembly UMAN01 (sample SAMEA4835917, study PRJEB28245) | human gut metagenome | biome: gut microbiome; material: fecal sample | place: Denmark | collected 2008 | reverse complement strand
TGGATTAATGCTGCAAAATATATAAATAATGAAGACAAGGTTATTTTATGTGAAAGGGGAATAAGAAGTTTTGACACAACAACAAGAAATGTCCTAGATATTCAAGCAGTTCCGTATATTAAAAATAACACAAAGCATAAAATTTTTGTTGATCCTAGTCACGCTTCTGGGAATCGTTATATGATTGAACCTATGTCATTGGCATCTGTTGTTGCTGGTTGTGATGGATTAATAATTGAAGTTCACGATAAACCGGATGAATCATTGTGTGATAAAAATCAAGCAATAAATGTTGAAACATTACAGACAATAATAGATAAAGTAAAAAAATTACAGGGGGATGAATAATGGAAAAGAAATATGACCAGAAATCACATTTTGAAAGGAATTTGGTTAGAAGAAACGATTATAAATTCACAAAGAAGGGTTTTAGAAACTTTTGCAGAAAATATAATTGGTAAATTATCTGATAATAATATAGTTACTAAAACTTTGGATACTACTAATATTTCGGATCAAGAATTATTAGCTTATTTTCTTGATTTTGCAAATTCAATTGTATTGAGTAATGATAAAACGAAAGGTGGTCATAAGAAATGATAGATTTACATACACATACAACTTATTCAGATGGAACCTGGGATGTTAAAACACTTCTCAAGAAAGCAAAAGAAAATGGAGTTGAGTTATTAGCAATTACTGATCATGATACTGTAAAGGCCCACTTAGAATTAAAAGAAAATGATTATTCTAGTTATTTTAATGGAAAAATTATATCAGGAGCAGAATTTAATTGCGTATTTAATAATGCTAAGATAGAGCTTTTAGGATATAATTTTGATATTGAAAAAATGAATGAATGGATAGAAAAGGTATATAATGTAGAAAAAAAAGCTCCTAACTTAATGGAAGAATTTCATTTACTTATGAGTGCTTGTCATAAAAACAAAATAAAAGTAGATGATATTAATTATAAAGAAGATATGGGATGGCCAATAGATTTTATATATGAATCAATAAAAAAATATCCAGAAAACAAAAAATATTTTTCTGATAAAGAATGGACAGATATAGATCATTTTTTTAGATGCTGCACTTGTAATATAGATTTTCCTTTATATATAGATTTTTCTTACCAAACTCCTAATGCTAAATTGGTTTCTGAAGAAATAAGGAAATTGGGTGGAAAGGTTTTTTTAGCACATCTATTTACTTATCCTCTTAGAGATTATGAAAAATATTTAGATAGTTTAGTGGAAAACAATATAATTGATGGTGTTGAAACATATTATTCAAAATTTAGCGATGAAGAAATCAAATTTATTGAAAAGTATTGTGAAAAAAATAATTTATATATGTCAGCAGGAACAGATTGTCATGGAAATAAAAAACCGGATAGAAAAGTAGGAATTGGATATGGAAATATGAATGTTTCAATAGACGTTGTTAAAGATTGGATTTAAAATTTAGAACTGTAAAGGTTCTTTTTTTCATTTATTCAAATATGTTTAAATGAGGAGGAGAAATTTTGGATAATAATCTTTCAATAAATATTGCAAAAAAAGAAATTAAAAAAGCCATTATCAATGAACTTTATAAAAAGGAAGTAATAGAATTTAATCAATATAATTTTATTATTAGAAAAATAGATGAAGATATATCAAAAGAAGAAAAAGAAAATAAAACAGAAGGAAATTTAAAACAAATTATTGTAGATGTTGTAGTGTAAAATTGGAGGGTGAGGTAATGAATCTTTTTACGATAAGGAATTCTTTAACAAGTGGTAAATCAATATATGACTTAAATTTAAGAGTAACTTTTTATGCTCGTGTATCTACTGATAGAGAAGAACAATTAAATTCATTAGAAAATCAAGTTATGTATTTTGAAAATTTTATAAAAAAGCAAACTAATTGGATATTTATTCCAGGATATATAGATGAAGGTATAAGTGGTACTAGTGTTAAAAAACGTGAAAATTTTCTTAAAATGGTTGATGATGCAAAAAAAGGAATATTTGATTTAATATTAACTAAAGAAATATCAAGATTTTCAAGAAATACTGTTGATAGTATTCAGTATACACAAGAATTATTATCTTATGGTGTTGGGATTAACTTTATAAATGATAATATAAATACTTTTGATTCCGATTCAGAGCTCCGTCTTACGATAATGTCTAGTATAGCTCAAGAAGAAGTTAGAAAATTATCAGAAAGAGTTAGGTTTGGTTATAAAAGAAGTATAGAAAAAGGAATAGTACCTGGTAATGATAATTTTTATGGATATAAAAAGAATAAAGGTAAACTTGAAATAGACGGATATGAAGCAGAATTAATAAGATTAATATTTAATGAATATAGTAAGGCAAAAATGGGAACTAGTAGGTTGGGCCATTATTTATATAACACGTATAATATCGTGAGTAAAACAGGTAAACCCCTTGCAGGTACAGTAATAACAAGAATAATTAGAAATCCTAAATATAAAGGATATTATTGTGCTCACAAAGAAACAACAGTTGATTATCATTCACAAAAAAGAATAAGATTTAAACCAGAAGAATGGATAGTTTATAAAGATAATGAAAGTTGTCCACCAATTGTTACTGAAGAACTTTGGGATGAGTGTAATAAGATATTAGATATAAATGCAAAAAATTACAAAAATAAAACTCCAACTAATATGAGGTATGCATTATCAGGCAAAATAAAATGTATGCATGATGGCGCAACTTTTATAAAGGGTTCTTATAAAAATAAAAGAACAGGCGAAGTAAATAAATATTGGGGATGTTCTAATTACAGAAAGTATGGTAGAACAAAAAGTAATGGTTGCAAAACACCTATATTACGTTATGAAGAATTACTAATTATTTTTAAGAAAATATTAAAAGGAATCATTGGTAATAAAAATAGTATTATAAGTGAAATATATAGTTTAATTAATGAAAGTAAAATCAAAAAAGATTATACGAAAGAAATAAAAGAAATAGATATGAAAATGAATTTAATAACTAATGCAAAATCAGAATTAATACACATGAAAGCAATGAAAGAAATAGATAGTGAAGAATATAAAATATCAAAAGATAATTATGAAAAAGAATTAAAAAATTTAAAAAAGAAGAAACAAGAATATTTATCTAAACAAGATACTAGTGATTATTCAAAAAATATAGATACATTTAAGGAAAAAGTTAATAAAACTATATTTGAAGATGAAGAAAGTGTTTTTGAAATAATCGTATCTATAATAGATACAATTTATGTTGAAAGAATTGATGAATGTGATGATAAGCAAAAGTTAATTTTACATATTAAATTTAATATATTAGATAATAGCTACGAAGAAGGTAGCTTAAATTTAAATGACTTTTTACTGCTTTTTAGTTAGTGTGAGAGATGCAACAGTGGCACTTGCAGAAAGAATTGCAGGAACTGAAGATAAATTTGTAGAAATGATGAATGCCAAAGTAAAAGAATTAGGACTCAAAAATACAAATTTTAAAAACAGTACAGGACTTGATGAAGCAAATCATTACTCATCTAGTTATGATATGGCAATTATTGCAAAAGAATTAGTTAAACACAAAAAAATATTAGATTTCTCCTCCATATATGAAACATATTTAAGAACTGATTCAGATAGCAAATTCTGGCTTGTTAATACAAATAAATTAGTAAGATTCTATAAAGGTGTAGATGGACTTAAAACTGGTTATACAGAAGAAGCAGGATACTGTCTTACCGCAACAATAAATAAAGATAATATGAGATTAATAGCAGTAGTAATGGGAGAACCAACTAGTACAATAAGAAATAGTGAAGTAAGTGCACTTTTAGATTATGGATATAATTTATATCAAAAACATACTTATATAACAAAAGAAGAAATAATAGATAATGTCAAAGTAGATAAAGGAAAAAAAGATAAAGCAAATATAGTAGTTATGGATGATGTAGTTAGAATAAATAAAAAGGGTTATAAAGTAGGAGAAGTAAGTTACGAATTAAATTTAAATAAGTTAAAGGCACCAATTAATAAAGGTGAAAAAGTAGGAACATTAATAATAAAAGAAGATGGTAAAAAAGTAAGTATAGCAGATGTAACTGTAGAAGAAAACATAGAAAAAGCAAATTATTTTGTATTGTATTTAAGATATATAAAAGAGATACTAAGTGGAAATTATAATTTTTAATCATATCTAGATCATATTTCTAGATATTTTTTATTTATAATGAAAGTGATTTTAATAAATAAAATATAACAAATTTAAACACAAACATTGATGAACATTTGTTTGTGTGATAAGATTAAAGCATCCTATAATCCATAAAGCTTTAGAATATATTAATGAACATTATGCAATGGAGTGGTATTTATTATTAAAGAAAACGTAAGTAATAGTTTAAAAAACTTCCAAGGTTTAACAGATGAAGAAGTGGTTTTGTCAAAAGAAAAGTATGGTTTAAATAAATTAACCGAAAAAAAGAAAGAATCATTAATTTTAAAGATATTGAGTATATTTAAAGAACCAATGTTTTTATTACTTATAATAGCAGCAAGTGTTTATTTTGTTGTTGGTGATATAGTGATGGAATAATTATGCTAATTTTTGTATTTGCCGTTTGTTCAATAGAGTTTATTCAAAAAGCAAAAACTGACAAAGCACTTGAAGAATTAAACAAATTATCATCATTAAATGTTAAAGTAATTAGAAACAAACGAGAAATTACAATTTCTAGTGATGATGTTGTAGTTGGAGATATAGTCATTCTTGAAGAAGGAGACAAAGTGCCAGTGGATGGAATAATATTATATTCACAAAGCTTAGGTGTAAATGAATCGTGTTTAACAGGGAAATCAGTTGTGGTTTATAAAAGTAAAAAAGATGACAATAATAATCACTTTAAATAAAATATGTGTTATTCAGGAACCGATATAATAAATGGTATGGGTGTAATTAAAATTATAGCAGTTGGAAAAAATTCTGAGTTTAGATTAAAAGGTTTATTAATTTTTATAGTTGTATTTTTTACTTATTTATATCTATTAAATAATACTACAGATATTAATTTAGCAACAACTATTGCATACTCCACATTAGTTTTAGACATTATGTTTATTACTTATCAATTAAAGGACTCAAAAAATACAATATTAACTTTTATTGAAAGTTTTAAAGATAAAGTATCCGCAATAGTTACTTCAGGAATTATATTAGGATTATTAGCTTTTATATATTTACCTTTTTATAATAGAGTAGCAAATACTTTGCCATTAGATATAAAATGGTGGTTACTAATAATATTTCTTGTATTAATATCAGTAATACCCTTTGACATCTTAAAAATTAAAAGAAATAAGAAATAAATTTGTTAATTGCTGAAAATTAAATCTTGAAAAATAGGATAGTAATAATGAGTGAATAATATAAAAGTATATATAATTATTAAAAACATATAAATGTAAAATGTTGTTTATTAAATAAAATATTTATTTTTGTATATTTACAGGAAAAACAAAAAATACTATAATTATAATAATAAAACATGAAAGGAGAGAGTATGGTTAATAAATTAAATAAATTTTTAACATCTTCTATTATAATATCTATAATGATGTTTATAATTGGATTAATATTTATTGTTTATCCCGAAGTATCATTTGAAACAATCACATATATTTTATCTGTCATACTAATAATAAATGGAATATATTTCTTGTTTGAAAAAGAAGTAAGTATGTTTTATTCTGGTTTTTTAACTTTAGGAGTTATTGAACTATTATTGGGTATAATAATGTTACTTTACCCAAATATAATAAAAACGTTGTTTCCAATAGTAACTGGTATAATAATGATAACAAAATCTACTTTGGATTTAAGAATATCTATGTTATTATGTAAAAATGGATACAATAACTGGATTTCAATATTTATTTGTTCAATTATATCTATATTATGTGGTTTAATAATTATTGTAAATCCTAATATGGGTGGTGTTGCTTTAATCACATCAATAGGAGTTATAATAGTTTTATACTCAATATCAAATATAATAGACACAATTGTATTTAAAAAAGATATTAAAGATATAACTAAATTATTAAATATGTAAAAAGTATCAGTTTGATATGAACTGATACTTTTTAATTTATATCTGGTATTAGAAACTCTAAATAAGAAAGAATTTCTTTTTTAGTATATTTATTAGAATTACTTAACCACTCAATGCCAATATTTAAAACTCCACCAAGATAAAATTTAGTAATAATATCACTAGGAATTTTATTTCCTACATAAATTAATCTTTTTTAACATATCATCAATAACTACACTAAGTAATATATCCATCATTATTCCATTTCTATTATTTATCATAATTGAACTATATACATCTTTCTTACTTTCTATATGATTTAAAAATAAACCAATTAAATTTAAAAAAAACTCTCTAGTATTTAAATTCTCATTATTACTATTTATTCGTTTACAAACTCTTCTTTAAGCACATTTATAAAATCTACTAATAATTCATATTTATCATTATAATGTGAATAAAAGGTAGATATATTTATAAGTGCTTTTTTACATATATCAGATACCTTTATCTCTTCAAAAGTTTTATCATTTTCATTTATTAATATTTCAATTTGAGCTCTTTGATCACGATTTAAATGATGATATTAATTTTTTATTATTTTTTTCTTTATAATTTTCTTTAGACATATATATATTACATCTTTCTTTATTTTGCTTATAATAAGTGTAATATTTTTATATGTCTTTTTCAATGTAACTTTGTTGCACTTCAGAAAAAATTTACCATTTTAACTAATATTTACAAAAACGAATAGATAATATATAATTAAGTGGGTGGTAAAATATGTCATATTGTAGTAATTGTGGTTACAAATTTGAAGGAAAAGAAAATTTTTGCCCTAGTTGTGGAGTAAAAATAGAAAAGAAAAAACAAAAGAAAAAAAATAATGAAGAATCTATTAATGAAGAAAAAACAAAAAAAGTCATTAGTAATGAAACAAAAGAAAAAATAAAACAATTTCTTGATGTAAAAGATATCTCAGAAGAATTTTCAAAAGAAGAAGTAGAAGATAACAAATTATTAGGTGTATTATCTTATTGTGGTGTATTCGCATTAATACCTTATTTTTCAAATAGAAAATCTAAATATGTAGAATTTCATTCAATACAAGGTATGAATTTACTGATAACAATGATTTGCTATATTATAACTTATAGCTTACTTTCTTTAATAAAAGTAACAAGATATGTTATTGATTGGGGATACATGGTGGGAAGTAAAAAGGTAACACCATTATGGATTACTTTACCAATGACATTTATTGGAATATTAATATTTATAATAATGATATATGGAATAATAAATGCATGTAATGGTAAATCAAAAACACTCCCTATAATAAATAAAATTAAAGTAATAAAATAACATGTTTTATATTAAAAACACTTGTTTTGTCGAAAGTGTTTTTTTTATTTTTTATTCATTTTATAATATGTGAAAAGGAGATGATAAATATATTGTAAGTGATTTAGTAAGTGTAGTAGAAGATAATAAAAAAATGATTTATAAACTCGCTAATAGTTTTTCAAAAGAAAATAGCGAAGATCTATTTCAGGCGGGTGTAGTAGGCCTTATAGAAGCATATAATAACTACATCGAAGGATATGGTGTTAAATTCTCAACATACGCATATTCTTACATATTAGGTGAAATGAAAAAATACATAAGAGAAAACAAAAGTGTAAAAATAAGTAGAGAAATACAGTATCTAAGTTATAGATTAGATAAGCTAATAGATTTACTTAGTCAAAAATATAAAAGAACACCTACAACAAGTGAACTAAGCATGGAAACTGGTATAGACGAATGGAAAATAATTGAGGCATTAAATATAAAAGGATGCGTTAGAAGTTTAGATGAACCAGTTGGGGAAGACGATAAAATGACAGTTATGGATGTAGTTAGTGTACAAGAAAATACTGTTGATAGTGCAGAATTTGAAGAACTAATGAATTTACTTAATGATAACGAAAGAAAATTCATAGAAGAAAGATATATTCTTGATAAGTCACAAAGTGAAGTTGCAACTATTACAGGATATTCTCAAGCAAAAGTATCTAGAATTGAAAATAAAATAAAACAGAAATTAAAAAAACATTATGCAAAAATAAGTTAACATAATGTTTTTTGTTTAAGAATTAAATTTTAAATAAAATTAATATTTTGACAAAAAATACATAAAACTAGTTGATATAATTACATTTTTTTGATATAATCACAATTGTCTTATGGGGCGTTAGCTCAGTTGGTAGAGCAACTGACTCTTAATCAGTGGGTCTAGGGTTCGAATCCCTAACGCCCCACCAGATGATTAATACTCGGACTATTCGAGATAATATAAAAACTACTTTCAGTTTAATTGGAGAGTAGTTTTAATTTTGTAAATTTTTATATTTACCATATATTATGATTCTATTTAATTTATTAAAAATTCTTTTTTCATATTTTAAAACATGATAAACTAATAGTTATAATAATTAATGAATAGGAGGAAATAATGATTTATAAATGGCTATACAAAACCCCAAGTGAGTTTGATGATATATTAATGAATAGTGATGGGGAATATTTAACAGGATTATGTTTTATTGGCTCAAAAGACGAAAATAAGCAGATTGTTAATTGCGAAGAAAAAGAATTACCAATCTTTAAAGAAACAAGAAAATGGTTAGATATTTACTTTAGTGGTAAAAATCCAGATTTTACACCAAAATACAAAATTAATAATTTAACACCATTTAGACAAGAATGCGTTGATATAGTGAATACTATTCCATTTGGTAAAACAATAACATATAACGATATATCAAAAATCATAGCAGAAAAAAGAAAAATTAAAAGAATGTCTAGTCAAGCAGTAGGTGGTGCGGTTGGTTCAAATCCAATTTGTATTATTATACCTTGTCATAGAGTAGTTGGAACTAATGGAAGTTTAACAGGTTATGGAGGAGGAATTAAAAATAAAGTTGCTCTTTTAACACATGAAAAAAATGACATAAGCAAATACTTTGTTCCAAAAAAAGGTACTGCATTATGAAAAGATGTAAATGGTGTAATCTAAATAATCCTTTATATATAGAATATCATGATAAAGAATGGGGCATACCTAATTTTGATGATAAATATTTATTTGAAATGCTATTACTAGAATCTTTTCAAGCAGGATTATCTTGGGAGTGCATTTTAAACAAAAGAAAATATTTTAAAAAAGCTTATGAAAACTTTGATATAGATAAAATTATAAATTTTGATGAAAGAAAAATAAAAGAATTATTGTCCAATGATAAAATTATAAGAAATAAACTAAAAATAAATGCTAGTATTAATAATGCAAAAATATTTAAAAATATTCAAAATGAATATGGAAGTTTTTATAAATACTTACTGACTTTTACAAAAAATAAAATATTAAAAGAAACTAACAAAACGACAAACGATTTATCAGATTCTATTTCAAAAGATTTAATAAAAAGAGGTATGAAATTTGTCGGATCAACAATTATCTATTCATATTTACAAGCCACTGGCTTTATATACTCACATGAAAAAGAATGTTTTATGAGTAAAGAATAAAAGTATACTATTTGCAAAAATACTTAATATAATATATAATAATCGTACTTTGATTGGGGGAATTAATATGGATACGATTAATTTGATTACAAACTTGTATAATGAATATAAAATGTTTGGAATAAGTGAAAAATGTTTTTATGAAACTGTAAGAGAAGTAACAAGTAATCAAGATAAAGAAAATGTATTGCTTTTTACAAGAGAATTTGAAGAAAAAATAAGAGAAAAACTTAATAAAAGAATAGAAAAAACCTATAAAAAAGAAAGCTCTTGTGATTCTTATTCACTATATTTAAAAGATATAAATGTACCAATTCTTAACGAAGATGAAGAAAGAGATTTGTTTATAAGATTTAAAAACGGAGAAATTAATGCGAAAAATATACTTATTGAAAGAAATCTTAAATTAGTAGTAAGTATAGTAAAAAAATATAAATCAGAAAGAATAGATAGACTAGATCTAATACAAGAAGGTAATCTTGGTTTAATAACTGCAATAGAAAGATATGATATTTCACTAGGATATAAATTTAGTACATACGCAACTTGTTGGATAAAAAAGTATATAAGAGATTTTATTAAAACGAAAGCAGAAAATATCCAAACAACAAATTATATAAGTTCAAAAGTAAAAAAAATTAGAAGTAAAGAAGAGGAACTAGGCCATAAACTAGGTAGATTACCATCCCTAGAAGAAGTTGCAGATGCATGTTATATGACAAAAGAAGAAGTAGAAAGATTTATAAAATATAAACCAGTTGAAATAAGTATTTATAATGAAATTAGCGATAAATCAGATGATATGATTATAGATAAAATCGAAGATACGAGTGATTCAATTGAAGATGTAGTAGCAAAACGTTACTTAAAGTCAAACTTAATAAATATGTTAAAAAGAGCAAAACTTGATGATAGAGAAATAGAAGTTTTGATACTAAGATTTGGGTTATGTGGTTGCGAGTCACAATCGTGTGAAAAATTGAGTAAATTATATGGTTTAACAAAACAAAGATTAAATCAAATAGAATTAACTGCATTAAAAAAAGTTAGATTATCAGGCGTAGCAATGGAATTAATAGAATTTGCAGAAGATTATGAAGAAGCAAAAAATAAAATAAAAGAATACAGAGATTGGTATTTAAAACATCCATGTTCATATAAAAAATAATATAAAATGTTATTTTCTAAATTATTAGATTAAGAACTAAAACATATAATACTTCCTTAATTTACAACCTAAAGTATACATGATATAATATAAACTGTAATTATAGAATTGATACTATTTATAATAAAATAAAAAAAGTTATGAGGAACAGTGATAAAAATAATTTTTAACGAAAGAAGGACAAAAGAATGGATAATAATATTAAAAGAACAATAATTTTAGATAATTACGAAAAACCATTTAACAAGGGCTTAATAAATGATCCATCTTACGACAGAGTAAGTGCAAATAATGAATCTTGCATAGATAACTTTGATATAGATATTAAAATGAACAATGATATAGTAGAAGATATTCATTTCGATGGGGAAGGTTGTGCAATATCTACAAGTTCTACATCTATAATGCTACAAATGTTTATTGGAAAAACAAAAGAAGAATGTTTAAGTATAATAAAAGAATATGAAAATATGATAGATGAAAAAGAATATAACGAAGAATTATTAGGAGAAGCTATAGTATATAATGACATATATAAACAACCAAGTAGAAAAAAATGTGCACTACTTCCATATAAAGCAATAAAAGAATATTTATTAAAAGGAAAACAATAAAGTTTCCTTTTTAATTTATAATGAAAGTGTTATAATTGTAGAGGTGAAATATATGTTAGAAGGAATTTTAAATATAGATAAATTACCAACACTAGATTTACATGGAGAATCAATAGATATATCAAAAATATTTATTAATGATTTTATAAATGATAATGTAAAAATGAAAAATGAATATATAGCTATTATACACGGAAAAGGATCAGGTAAATTAAAGGAAGCAACAAAACAAGTATTAAGTATAAACAAATATGTTTTAGAATACAAAATATGTTATTTTAATGAAGGAATGACACTAGTAAAATTAAAAAAATAGGAGGAATTATGAATTCATATATAAAGGGATCAGTAAGAGAAATATTTTATAAAACGAATAATGGTTTTATGGTAGGAGTATTTAAAATAAGAGAAACAAACGATAAAGAGTTAGAATATTATCTTAATAAATCAATAACATTTAGTGGTAATTTTCATGAATTATTAAATGACACAGAATATAAGTTTTATGGAGAACCAACACAACACCCTAAATATGGATTTCAATATAAAGTTTCCTATTATGAAAAATTAATTCCAGAAGAAAAAAACAGTATTATTTCATTCCTATCATCTGGTATGTTTCCTGGTATTGGACTAAAAACAGCAACCAAAATAGTTGAAAAATTTGGTGATAAAACACTAGATATTATTTTAGAAGATTACAATAATTTATTACTTATACCATCTTTAAAAGAAGAAAAAGCAAAGATGATATATGATATTTTATATAACGAACAATTAAGCTATAAAACAATATTATACTTAGAAGAAAAGGGCTTCAGTGTAAATGAATCAGTAAAAATATATGAAATTTATAAAGAAAATACAATTAATATTATAGAAAATGATATATATGATGTAATAAATAAAGTAAAAGGTATTGGATTTTTAACAATAGATAGAATAGCAGTCAAATTAGGAATTAATAAAGAAGATGAAAGAAGAATAGAAGCATGTATCTTATATTCGATGTATGATTTGTGTTTAACAAGTGGAAACACTTATTCATCATTCAATGAAATATATTTAAGATGTTATAAACATTTAGATATAAACATTGATATAAATAACTTTGAATATTATGTATTAAGTTTAAATAAAAAAGGAAAAATAATAATATTAGATGATAAATATATTCTAAAAGATATATATGATATAGAAGTATCAATCTCAAACAAAATATCCATTCTAGCAAAAAAAGAACCAATTAAATTAAATAATACAGATTCATATATTAAAATGCTTGAAGATATTTTTGAAATAGATTATAACAAACAACAAGAAAAAGCAATAATTACATCCCTTGAAAATAAAATAAATATTATTACAGGAGGACCAGGAACAGGAAAAACTACTATTATAAAAGGAATAGTAGAATTATATAAACAAATAAATAAACTAACAAATGAGGGACTTTTTAAAGATGCAATTTTACTAGCACCTACAGGAAGAGCAGCAAGAAGAATAACAGAAGCTACTAACTTTAGAGCAATAACTATACATAAATTTTTAAAATGGGATAAAGAAACAGATACATTCCAAATAAACAAATATAACAAAAGCGATGTAAAATTAGTTATTATTGATGAATCATCTATGATAGATATGTTTTTATTTAATAGCTTATTAGAAGGACTTACTGATGATGTCAAATTAATATTAGTAGGAGATTATAATCAACTTCCAAGTGTATTACCAGGAGATATACTAAAAGATTTAATAGATAGTGATGTAATACCAGTAGTAAAATTAAACGAGTTATATAGACAAAAAGAAGATTCATATATAATAAATTTAGCAAACGATATAAAAGAAGGAATTATAAAAAATGATTTTACTAATAAAAGATCAGATTATAATTTCATTGAAGCAAAAAAAGAACAAATAGAATTAGTAATAAAAGAATTATGCAAAATTGGTTTAGATAAAGGATATAATTATCACCAATTACAAGTTTTAGTACCTATGTATAGAGGAGTAAATGGTATAGATAATTTAAATAACAAATTGCAAGAAATATTTAATCCAAAAAGCGATAACAAAGATGAATTTGAATTTAACGATGTAATATTTAGAGAAGGGGATAAAGTATTACAAACAAAAAATTTAAATGATTTAGAAATATCCAATGGTGATATTGGAGTAATAGATAGTATTACTAAAACAAATAATAATGTAAAAGCAATAATTAATTTTGATGGAATAATAGTTGAATTTAATAAGAAAAACTTTGAAGATTTAAAACTTGGATATGCAATAAGTATACATAAAGCACAAGGAAGTGAGTTTGATGTAGTTATTATGCCTATGGATACATCTTTTAAAAGAATGCTTTATAGAAAACTTATATATACAGGAATAACAAGAGCAAAAAAATCACTAACACTTGTAGGAGAAAAAGAAGCATTTATATATGGAACTTCTAAATTAATGGAAGAAAGAAATACATTACTAAAAGAAATGCTTATAAATAGTATAACTTTTTAAATAGTTGTAAATAATAATAATGGTATTTTATAATACCAAAGCTATTAGAGGTGATTAAATTGGATTGTAAGAAATGTATAATGTGTACTCTTTTAGGTGGTATGGCAGTTTATGGATACCTTAAATACAAAGATGGTACATTAGAAAGAACCATGAAAAATATTAAGCCAAAAATAGAGAGTGCAATCGAAGATCTAAAAAAATAGCTAAGGGAAATCCCAAAAGGATTTCTTCTTTATTTTATAAATAAAAAACAAACTTTTATTTTCATTTAAATTGATATATAATACTTCCTAGGTGATGCACTTTGATAATAAATAAAAAACAAATAAAAGAAGAAATAAAAACAAATTTAGAAAATATGAAAAAAATTAATTCATTAGAGGAGTATATTAAATATGATACAAGTTTATGTCATCTAATTGATATATATGAAATACTATCATCATCTGTTTCTTTATATAGAATACCAAGAAATAAAAATTATGAATTACAAGAAATTGGTAAATTTGATTATTTATCAATACTGTTAGAAGAATTTAAAAGAAATAATGAAATTCATAAAGAATATTCAAAAAGAATAATAGATATATATTCAAAAATAGATTTAAAAAACTTAAGTATTCCCAAAACAAAATTAAAAAAAGAAGATAGAATAGATATAATAAGAGATTTCTTAAATTCATATGATTCAAATATGTATGAACTATTTATGAATATGGATGGATATATAGATATGGATACAAAAAAATTAAAAAAAACAGATTTTACATGTTATATTCCAATATTAAAAAACAGTTATATTTTAATAAATAATCATGGTAGCGTAGATGATTTAGCTACATTAATTCATGAACTAGGACATGCTTATACATATAGATTATTTAATAACGAATCACTTGACAGATTTTATTCATTTAATAATAATTACTTAACAGAAACATTTTCACTTTTTCTAGAAATATTATTTATAGATTACTTAAAAAAGAACAACATAAATAAAGAAGATGCTATATTAAGTGAAAACATGTATCTAAAATATATAGAAAACAGATTTAAAAAAGTTTTAGAACTATGTAAAATGGATAAAATTGACAAAATAGTATCTAAAGACGAAACTATACTAATAAATGCACTAATTTATTCGTATGGAGCGACTACAGGAATAGAACTATGTGAACATTACAAAGAAGATCCAAAATATACTAAAGAAAATATAAGATTTTTTCTAAGTTCATTAGGCAAATATAGCAGTGAAGAATTATTAGATATTTTAAAGATAAAAGAAGAAGATTTACACTCATGCAAAACACTTATAAAAAGATTAAATAATCACAAAAAAGAAATACAATTTAATAAACTTTAATACAAAAAAGTTTATTTTTTTATATAAAAAAACCCTTGACAAACATAGGGGAGGGGGTGTATAATAGATATATAGTATAAAGATAGGGAGCGAGAAATATGAGAAAAAAGAAAAATGCATTTACATTAATAGAACTACTTGCAGTAATAGTAATACTAGCAGTAATACTAGTAATAGCAATACCAAGGATATTAGATGTAATAGAAACATCAAAAAAAGATTCAATCAAATCATCAGCAAGAATGATAATAAATTCAGCAGAAAAGAAAAACATGATAGATAAAGTAAATGGAAGTACAGAAGAAGTAACATGTGATAATTCAGTAAAATTAAGTAAAGAAGATTATGAAAGTTGCAAAATAACAATAGATGAAGAGGGAAAAGCAAAATTAACTATAGTAGGGAAAGGAAAGTTTGATGGATTAAATGTATAGGTACAAATGATAATTTAGCATGTGGACAAGTAGAAAGTATAACATTACCATTAAATGGAAGGGAATATATAGAGAAACTATATAATAATGAATTGTCAAGAATAGAAAATGGATTAAAAAAAGATAATACAGAAGATCAAAATATAAGATATTATGGAAGTGATCCAAACAATTATGTAAGTTTTAATAATGAATTATGGAGAATAATAGGTATATTTGGAAATAATGTTAAGTTAGTAAGAAGTGAAAAACTAGGAGATTTATCATGGGATAGTAGTGAATCAAGTGTAAATGGTGGTCATGGTGTAAATGAATGGAGTCAAAGTGATTTAAAGAATTACTTAAATACAATGTATTATGGAGGAACAGAAGTAACTTGTTATGGTGGTTCTAACAATACAACAGCAATATGTCCAACAAATAAATTAGATGATGCATCAAAAACATTAATAGATAATCATTTGTGGAATACAGGAGCACCAAATGGTGATACTTTATATGATAGTACTACAAAATCATATGATACATTTGAATTTTATAAAGCAGAAAGAGGAACAGTAAATGGAAAAATATGTAGTACAAGTGGAAACTGGTGTAACGACACAGTAACAAGAACAACTACTTGGACTGGATATATTGGACTACCATATGTAACAGACTATGCATATGCAAGTAGTGAAAATGATTGTAATACAAAGATAGACCATTCATCTACATATAAATGTAAAAACAATAATTGGATGCACTATGGAAGTACATATAATGACAGTACATGGTATTTGTCGCCTCACGCTTATCCTGTTAGTGCTAGCAATGTCTGGCGTGTGTTTGGTGTTGGGAAAGTCGTCAGCTTCAATGCGGCTTATCCGCTTTCCGTTTTCCCAACCATCTACCTAAAATCAAATGTCATAATAGAAAGTGGTAAAGGAACAAATACTGATCCATATATACTAAAAGCAGGAGTATAATAATAGTAATAAAAACTAGTTTAAAAGAAATTATTTAAAAATAGTTTCTTTTTTTATTATTTTGTGCTAATATTTATACTTGTATAAAAAGTGAGTGAAGTTTATGGAAAAAATAATTAATATTGCAGTTATTGCACACGTTGATGCTGGTAAATCTACATTAGTAGATGCTATGTTAAAACAAACGGGAACTTTATCTGGTAAAGATGAAGAAGTAAGTCAAGTAATGGATTCAAATGATTTAGAGAGGGAAAGAGGAATTACTATATATTCTAAAAACTGTTCTATAAAGTATAAGGGTATAAAGATAAATATAGTAGATACTCCAGGTCATGCTGATTTTTCATCAGAGGTTGAAAGAATAATGAAAACAGTAGATAGTGTTATTCTTTTAGTAGATGCAAAAGAAGGCCCAATGCCACAAACTAGATTTGTTTTAGAAAAATCACTTGAGGTAGGACTTAAACCAATACTATTTATAAATAAGATAGATAAAAAAGATGCTAGAAGTACAGAAGTAGTTGATATGACTTTTGATTTATTCTTATCATTAAATGCAACAGATGAACAACTTAATTTTCCAATAATATATGGAATTGCAAGAGATGGAATTGCAAGGAAAAATGAACATGATACAAATAATGACTTAATACCATTATTAGATTTAATAGTTGATACAGTTAAACCATATGAGGGAAATGAAAATGATCCACTTCAAATGCAAGTATCATCCTTAGCATATGATGAATATATAGGAAGATTAGGAATAGGAAGAATATCAAAAGGAAAGATTACTGTTGGTGAAGAAGTAGCAGTATCAAGAGTAGATGGAACTATTGAAAAAGCAAGAATAACTAAATTATTTATAAATGAAGGAATTAAAAGAAAAGAAGTTAAAGAAGCATATTATGGAGATATAGTAACAGTTGCTGGAATAAGTGATGTTTCTATTGGCGAAACTATATGCGATAAAGATTTCATAAATCCAATGGAAATGATACATATAGAAGAACCAACTTTATCTATGAATTTTTTAGTAAATTCAAGTCCATTTGCAGGACGTAGTGGTAAATTTGTAACGATAAGACATATAAAAGATAGGTTAGATAGAGAATTAGAAACAAATGTAGGACTTAAAGTATTACCATTAGATGGTTTAGATGGATATAAGGTATATGGTAGGGGTGAATTACATTTATCAATATTACTTGAAAATATGAGAAGAGAAGGATATGAATTATCTGTATCAAAACCAGAAGTAATATTAAAAGAAATAGATGGTGTTAAATGTGAACCATTTGAAAAAGTAATAATTACTTTACCAGATGATTATAGCGGAACTGTAATAAATTCGTTAAATGAGAGAAAAGGAATACTAGAAACTATTGAATCAAAAGATGGATATACTAAAATAGAATATCTTGTTCCTACAAGAGGTATTATTGGATATAGAAGTCAATTTATTAATGCTACAAAAGGTGAAGGTGTAATGGTAAAAAGTTTCCATTCATATATGCCATATGTTGGTAAGATACAAGGAAGAAAAAATGGTGTACTTGTATCAATGGAAAATGGAAAAACTATGGGATATTCTCTATGGAACTTAGAAGATAGGGGAACTTTAATAGTGACACCTGCAACAGAAGTATATATTGGTATGATAATAGGAATTCATAATAGACCCGAAGATTTAAATGTAAATCCATGTAAAAACAAACAATTAACAAATACAAGAGCATCTGGATCAGATGATGCAATTACACTTGTTCCACCAAAAAAATTCTCACTAGAAGAGGCCTTAGAATTTATAGAGGATGATGAATTAGTAGAAATAACACCAGATGATATTAGATTGAGAAAAAAAGTATTAGATCCTAAACTAAGATTTAGAGAAAATGGAAAAACTGAATAATATAAATTTGAATTAGTTTAAACTAATTCTTTTTTTTGTATACATGTGTAAAAAATTTTATATTTCCTTTTATTATAAATAAAAATTGTTATAATAATAATGGTGATTATATTATGAAAAAAACAAAACTTATATGTACTATTGGACCTTCTTCTATTGATGATGAAATACTTATAAAAATGATAAAAGAGGGTATGGATGTTGCTAGAGTTAACTTATCGCATTCAAATCATGATTTTGCATCTTTAGTAGTAGAAAAAATACGAAAAATTAATAAAAAATTAAATACTAATGTAGGAATCATGTTTGATACTAAAGGTCCAGAGATAAGAGTAGGTACTTTTAAAAACGGATATATTGAATTAAAAGAAGGAAATATAGTTACATTAACACCCAAAGAATCAGATGGAACTAATGGTATGATTAATATAACGCATAAAAATTTATCTCGTAGTTTGGATATTGAAAGTGTGCTTATATTAGATGAAGGTGCTATTGAACTTTCTGTTATTGGAATAAAAAATACAGACATAATGTGTAAAGTAATAAGAGGGGGAATATTAAAAGATAATAAGAGAATAAATGTATTAGATACACCTCTTGACATAGATTTTTTATCTATTGCAGATAAAGATGATATATTATTCTCATCTAACTTAGACATTGATTTTCTTTCACTTTCATTTGTTAGAAATGCAAATGATGTACTTGATGTTAACGATATTTTAATTGGAGAAAGAAATGAACATACTCAACTAATTAGTAAAATTGAAAATCAAAGTGCAATAGATGATATTGAAAATATAGTAAAAGTTAGTGATGGAATATTAGTGGCAAGAGGAGATTTAGGTGTTGAAATAGAGTTAGAAAAATTACCATGTGCACAAAAAATGATAGTAAGAAAAGCACAAGAAAAAAATAAAATATGCATTGTCGCAACAGAAATGCTTTCATCAATGGAAACAAAAACAAGACCAACAAGAGCAGAAGTATCAGATGTTGCAAATGCTGTTATAGATGGTGTAGATGCAGTTATGTTAAGTGGAGAAACTGCTATCGGTAATTATCCTAAAGAGGCAACAGCAACCATAACTAAAATAATAAGAGAAACAGAAAAAAACCTTGATTATAAAAAGATGTTAATGGATAAAAATAGTGATAAAAAAGAAGATACTACAGCTGCACTTGCATATAGTACTGTAGATATAGCTAATATGATAAACGTAAGTGCAATTGTCACATCTACAAACAGTGGATATACAGCAAGAAGAGTTAGTAGCTATAGACCAAATTGTCCAATAATAGCAACAACTCCTGATAAAAAAACAGCAACAAGTTTATCGCTTAATTGGGGTATAATACCTATAGTAGTAAAAAAATTTAATAGTACAGATGAAATAATAGAAAATGCAAAAGAAGAAGTAAAAAACATACTTGATATAAAAGAAGAAACTAAAATAATAGTAACTGGTGGATTTCCTATTAAAAAATCAAGAAGTACAAACTTTATAAAAATTGAGAATATATAATTATTTTCTTTTTTTTTCTTTATTTTTATATAAAATAATGATAAAATTGTATTGAAAATAGAGGGTGTTGCTATGTATGACTTAGGTAATCAGTTTCATTTTGATTTAAATAAAGCAAAAACTAATCCAGATTCCATATTAACAGGAAATAACTATAGAATTAGTGTACTAACAGAAAGATTAGTAAGAATAGAGTATAGTAAGAATGGATTGTTTATTGATGCTCCTACACAACTTGTATTGTGTAGAAATTTTCCTGTACCTAAATTTGATGTGAATGAGGATAGTAAATATATAGAACTAAAAACAGAGTATTTTAAATTAACATATAAAAAAAATAATCCAATTACATCATCAAGTTTAAAAATACAACCAACTTCCTCAGATGATTTTTGGTATTACAAACATCCAGAAGTTAGAACTTATGATGCATCTTTAGTGTCTTTAGATTCAGAAAAAAAGTATATTAAAGGAATTTTCTCATCAAGTGGATTTAGTAGTATAGATGATTCAAATTCATTATTACTTGATATAAATGGTAACTTTGTAAAAAAACAATCAAATTCACTAGATATATATGTATTTGTATATAAAGATGACTTTGATTTGGCTTTAAAAGATTACTTTGCATTAACAGGTAGAGCTCCTTTAATACCAAGATATGCTCTAGGAAATTGGTGGAGCAAGAATTATGGTTACAAAGAAGCTGCATTAGATAAATTATTTAATAGATTTGAAAAAGAGGAAATACCTATATCAGTTTTATTATTAGATAAAACTTGGCATATAACAAATAATAGATATAATACTGGTTATACATTTGATAGAACTCTTATACCAAACCCTAATGAATTTATATCTAAAATGCATAATAGAGGTGTTAGAGTAGGTGTTAATATAAATCCTATAGAAGGAATTTATCCTCACGAAGAAATGTATAAAAAAGTATTAGAATACATAAAAGTAAATGATAATACAGTAATTCCATTCACACCATTCAATCCACATTTTTTAGATATAATTATGAAAATAATGTTACATTCACTTACTAATATTGGAGTAGACTTCTTTTGGCTAGATTATCCAAATAAAGAAAGATTATCACAATATTTTCTAAATCACTATTTATTCTTAGATTCAGGAAGAAATGAAGATAGAAGAAGTATGCTATTAAGTAGAAATCCTATAATAGCATCTCATAGATATGGAATACTTTATTCAGGAAGAACGAAAGTAAGCTTTGATACACTAAAAACTATACCATATATAAATACTAGTGCTGCAAATATTGGAGTGTCTTGGTGGAGTCATGATGTAGGTGGTTTTATGGGTGGTATGGAAGATGGAGAACTTTATCTAAGATGGATTCAACTTGGATGTTTTAGCCCTATATTTAGAATATCAGTAAATGAAGGAAGATATTATAAAAGAGAACCATGGAGATGGGATGTAAAAACATTTCAAATTGTAAAAAAATATATGCAATTAAGAAATAGATTAGTACCTTACATTTATTCAGAAGCATATAGATACTATGATGCAGGAATAAATATAGTAAAGCCACTATATCATATAAGAAGAGAATTGTATTACGATTCATTTTATAAAAACGAATATTTATTCGGTTCACAACTTCTAATTTCTCCACTTACAGATAAAAAAGATCAACTTATGAATAGAGTAGTACATAAATTTTTCTTACCAGAAGGTATGTGGTACGACTTTAATAATGGTAAAAAATATCCAGGAGGAAGAAGTTACGTATCATTCTTTAAAGATGAAGATTATCCAGTATTTGCAAGAAGTGGCTCAATAATTCCTATGAATGCTAAATTAGATAATAGCTTAATGATTCCAACTGATTTAGAAATACACATCTTTCCAGGTGTAAATAACTCATTTCAATTATATGAAGATGATGGAATAAGCAACCTATACAAAGATGAATATTTCCTAAAAACACTTATCGACTATAATTATCAAGAAAATAATTATACAGTAATTATAAGATCAATAGCAGGTAAAAGTGGTATTGTTCCACAATACAGAAATTATAAAATAAGATTTAGAAATACCTTAAAAACAGATAATGTCATTGCTAATTTTGATGGAACTAACTTAGAAGTTAATAGTTATCTTGATGAAAAAGATTTCATAGTAGAAGTAAAAAATGTAAAAACTATCGGACAACTTACTATTAATTGCAAAGGAAAGGCAATAGAAGTTGATTCAATAAGTGTTATAAATGAAGATATAGACAGTATTATATCTGATTTAGAAGTTGAAACTGCACTAAAAGATAAAATTGCAAGTATATTATTTAGTAATTTGCCAATAAAGAAAAAACGTATACAAATTAGAAAACTAAAACGTGATAAATTAGATCAAAAATTTATTAAAATGTTCCTAAGGTTACTTGAATATGTAGAACAGATATAATATACTAAAAAAGTATATTATATTTATTAATAGAGGTGTATTATGGAGTTAATAACTAAATTTCTAGTAATATTCATTACAATTTTTTCGTTATATATGATTTACTTTTACTTTAGAAATAAAAATAAAAAATGGGGGAATATTCCACCAATAGAAATATCATTTTTAATGAGAATATATGGAAATAATATTTTAAAATTAGGAATAGATAAAGTTCAAAAAGATGTTGCACTTATAAATTCATTTATTATAACAACTGATTTATTTATATATTTTAATATTGAATCTATAATATTAAAAATGACAATAATGTTTATTAATACTTTCATATTAATATTAATTATTTATCTAATGTTAGGTAAAATTTATTTAAAAAAATTATATAAATAGGTGATTTTATGAAGAAGTTCTTTGTAATTATTTTATGTTTATTTTTACTAACTGCTTGTAACAAAGAAGAAACTAAAGAAAAAATTATATACAATAATTACATAAAAACACTAAATAACAACTTTAAAACAACCAATAATATACCATTTGACATAGAAATATATTTAGATAAAATATCAAATACAGAAGTAATGTATAGAGCAATAATAGATAATCCAAAAACATCTATTAAGAATATAGAGGTATTAATAATACACAACAAATATACTAAAGATATATACCCATCATCAGGAATATTTGATGAAAAATATAGTTTAATACCAAATACTATAGAAAAAAGTAATAATATTGTAAAAGGAATAATTTTAATTGGATATATACCATACGAAGGAGATTTAGGAAATATCGATGTAGAATTTAAATTATATTTAAAATATACTGATGATGATTCAAATGTACATGAAGTTATGTATTCGACAAAAAAATAATAAAAATCCATTTATCATAATAATGGTGATACTATGAAAGTAAAAATTTTTGATGATGAACATGAAAAGGATTTAGAACAAGACATAAATGATTTTATATCAGGAAAAGACATATTTGATATTAAATATAATATTGCAGTAGCAGTATCAGGAGAAGATCAAATATACTGTTATTCTGCATTAATTATGTATAACGAGCAATAAAATATCCACTCTTAGAGTGGATATTTATTCATTTATATTTGATTTACTTATTCCAACCATACTACCTAAAATAGAAAATATCATTAAAATTATATAATAAATTATAGAAAATACAGCAAATTTAAACTTCAATAAAATAGAAAGTATTAAAAATATCCCTATATTTATACCACCCATTTTAATTCCATTTAACCATCCCTTACTACTTGAATTCTTTCCAATTACAAAGCCACCAATAAACAAAGAAATAATTGATACAATAATATTAACTATTAAAAGGGTCTTACCATTCAATATGTTTATATAATTAAGCAAAGTAGTAAAAAGTGTTAAACCAATTAGAAAAGAAAAAGTATAAATTGAAGATTTCAAATATTTATTCATTCTATCACCTACAATATACTATTAAAGTGAATATAAAATTATGAATCTGTTCATAACATTAATGGTGATAAAATGAATATATTTACAATTGTTTTTAGAACAATATTTTACTATTTCCTAGTATTATTTCTATTTAGATTAATGGGCAAAAGAGAAGTAGGAGAACTTGCAATAACAGATTTAGTAGTAACAATATTAATAGCTGAATTCGCATCATTAGCAATAGAAAACTACAAAGAATCTTTATTTACAACCCTAATACCCATAATTTTAATTGCAATATTACAAATATCATTATCTTTTATATCAATGAAAAATTTTAAATTTAGACACATAGTTGACTCAACCCCATCACTAATAATAAAAGATGGGAAAATAAATTTTAAAGAAATGGAAAGACAAAGATATAGTATAGACGATTTACTAACCCAAATAAGAGATAAAGGTATTAAATCATTAGATGAAATAGAATATGCAGTATTAGAAAACAATGGGAATTTATCAACATTCTTATATGATAACAAAAAAATATATCCAATGCCACTTATAATAGATGGAGTAATACAGTATGATACGTTAAATGATATAAATAAAAATAAAATATGGCTTACTAAAATATTAAAAGAAGAAAAAACAAATTTAGATAATGTATTTTATGCATTTTATAAAAATAATAAATGCTTTATTATAAAAAGAAATGATTGAACTAATAAAAAAAGTATGATATATTTTTCATGGAGGATATTATGGAAAAAGAAAATGATTTAGTTAGAATAGAAAGTGAAGACGGAAAAACATATGATATGTTAATCCTAAAAGAATTTGAATATAAAAATGCAAAATATGCAGTTTTAATGGAAACAGATTCATATGACTGCAATTGTGATAATGAATGTAATGATGATTGTGACTGTGAACATGATTGTGACTGTGAACATGATTGCAATTGCGGATGCCATGAAAATACATTATGTTTATTAGAAGTATCTAAAGACGAAAAAGGTAATGAAGTATTTAAATCAATTACAGACGAAAAGTTATTTGATGAAGTAATTGCAGAAGCAGATAAAGTATTATATGAAATAGAAGATAAAAGCTAAATAAAAAAAGGCATTTTCTTTTTTATAAATAAAAAATATTATAATTAATTTCAAAAATCTGTATATATTAATTTGCAAATTTTTTTCAAAAAACTCTTGACAAACATAGGGGTGGGGTGGGGTATATAATAGATATATAGTATAAATAGGGAGCGTGTGAAAATATGAAAAAGAGAAATGCATTTACATTAATAGA
>UMAN01015789.1_pt1 | contig 25617 bp, 19 predicted proteins | sample 1963721 | NCBI WGS metagenome assembly UMAN01 (sample SAMEA4835917, study PRJEB28245) | human gut metagenome | biome: gut microbiome; material: fecal sample | place: Denmark | collected 2008 | reverse complement strand
CTGTTTAAATAAAAAATATTTAAACAGGATTTTTTTAGAAATTATATTTACAAATTAATATTTTGTATGCTAAAATAACATAAAATAGCATAAGAAAATGAAAAATGTTGAAATAAAAGGGAATGTGTGGTATAATGAATTTATCTAAAAGTAAGTAGGTGGAGAAAAATGAGAAAAATAAACAAAAAAACTTTTTTAAAAATAGTTACAATTTTATTGACGACTTTACTTTTAGTTTATTTATTTACTACAAATATTTATGCTTCTATAAATCCAAGCTATTATAAACCAAATAGTGGAGGAAGTTCTCAAAAATTAGTAGATAAAGCAAATAAAGTATTAGGACCAATACAGGTAGTCGGAAGCATAATATCAGTTATTACATTGGCTATTATAGGAATTAAATATATGATAGGGAGCGTAGAAGAAAAAGCAGAGTATAAAAAAACGATGTTACCATACTTAATTGGTGCTGTACTAGTTTTTGCAACATCTAATTTAATAGCAATAATATATAAATTTGGACAAGGTTTAAATAATTAAAAGGAGTGATAATATGAATAGAAATATATTAATAAGAATTTTAGTATTATTTATATTATCAATGATGTTAGTTATGCAAACAACGTATGCTGTAGATGACATTATAGAAGCTGGAGGAAGCTTTATAAAAAAAGGAGAACAACAGCAACAAGCAATTCAAGACTCACAGATAAAAACAGTATCAGATCAAATATACAACATTTTATTAGCAATAGGTACAGTTATAGCAGTAATAATAGGAGCAATACTTGGAATTCAATTCATGGTAGGAAGTATGGATGAAAAAGCAAAAGTAAAAGAGAGCTTAATACCGTTTGTAATTGGATGTGTAATAATATTTGGAGCATTTGGAATTTGGAAATTAATTGCTACAATATTACAAGACGTATAATATAGTTATTAAAGTTATTCTATTAACTAGAATATTTAAAATATAAAAAATAATGAAAGGGGTATTAATTATGAATACTAAAAAAATTTCAAAAATAGTATCTGTATTAATGATAGTTGTAATGCTAGCAACAGTTGCTACAACAGTATTAGCTATTGATCCAAGCAAAATAACAGGGGATACAAGTAACACTGACTCTGTTCAAAAAATAGGAAAGCAAATTTTAGGTATTGTACAAGTTATAGGATCAATTGCAGCAGTTATTGTTTTAGTTGTATTAGGTATTAAATACATGATGGGAAGTGCAGAAGAAAAAGCAGAATACAAAAAAACAATGATACCATACATAGTTGGTGCAGTTTTAATATTTGCAGCATCTAACTTAGCAAGTATGATTTACAATTGGGCAAAAAGTGTTAATGCTTAAAAAAATAATAGCCGCAAGGCTATTATTTTTTTGCCAAAATCTGCTAATTATTACAAAAACATTACAAATATATGAAATTTATATTTTTATTCTAAAAATGTTACAATTTAGCTAAAAGTTTGCTATAATATATATAACTATAAAAAGGTACTAAGGAGGAATTCGCTTTGGGAACATATGAGATACCTAGAAATGTAAAAGGAGAAGGAAGAATATTATTTATTTTTACTCCTAAATCGTTAATATACACAGCGATAGCAGCAACAATAGGTTTAATATTTTATTTTATTTTAAGGGCAATAGGACTTGGAATTGTAGGAATAATAATAGCTGTAATCTTTGCTGCAATAGGATGGTCTATTGGAATGTTAAAAGTTCCAGAAATACCATCATTAAAATTTACAACACAAACAAGTGGACAAAACATTGATGATGTTATAAAAAGAGCAGTGAAATTCCATTCAAAAAAGAAAAAAATATATGTGTATACAAAGGAGGAAAATAACAATGGAGATAACTAGTATATTTGTAATAATTGCAGCAATATTAGTTTTTATTATATTAATATTAGCATTAGTTTATTGGAAAATGAGTATTGATGAAAAAAATGGAAAAGAAAAAAAACACATAGATGTTAATCAAAAAGACCCAAAGCAACAAACTAAAACACCACAATCATACAATAAACAATCAATATTTTCATTTATGGAATTTGATAAAATAGAAGATAATATGATTGTGCAAAAGAATGGAAAGAGATATTTAATGGTTGTAGAATGTCAAGGAATAAACTATGACTTAATGTCTAGAATGGAAAAAAATGCAGTAGAAGAAGGCTTTTCACAATTTTTAAATACATTAAGACATCCAATCCAAATATATACACAAAGTAGGACAATAAACTTAGATAGTAGTTTGGAGAATTATAAACATAGAGTAGATGGAATAAAAGAAGAGTTGGACAGAAAAGAAAATCAGTACAAACAAATGGCTCAATCTGGAAGATATGATGAGAAACAATTGCAAAAATATAAATTTGAAATAACAAAGCAAAGAAACTTATATGAATATGGAAAAGATATAATTTTTAATACGGAGAGAATGAGTTTAAATAAAAATGTACTTAGAAAACAGTATTATATAATAATTCCATATTATGCATCAGAAGCTGGAAATGATTTATTTGATAAAGATGAAATTAGAAACATAGCTTTTTCTGAGCTTTACACAAAAGCTCAATCAATAATAAGGACTTTGGCAGCATGTAGTGTGGCGGGAAAAGTATTAGATTCGTATGAACTTGTAGATTTGTTATATAACGCATATAACAGAGACGAAGCAGAAACATACGGAATGAAAAAAGCATTACAAGCAGGATATGATGAATTGTACATAACAGCGCAAGATGTACTAGATAAAAAAATAAGAGCATTGGATGCACAAATACAAGAGAAAGCATTGCAAGAAGCTAGAATGGCTATAGAAGAAGTTAAATCTGAAAAACAAAAACAATTAGAACAGAAAGAATTAACAATAGATGATTTAATAGCTGATATGGCAACACAGATACTAGAAGAAAGTAAAGGATATATAGGAGAAGACATAACAAAAGCAGCTAAAAAGAAAATAAGAACAAAAGACAAAGGAGGGGAACAAGATGGCAAAAAAACAAAAGCAAAATCAACTAGCAGAGTTACAAAATAGTATTGCTGAAAACGAAAATGGATATGGACTATTGAAAAAAAAGACAATAAAAGAATTGATAGCACCATCTGGCATAGATGCTTCAAATATAGATAGATTAGAAATAATATCAACAACTACTAGATTTGCAAGAACATTTTTTATATCGGCATTACCACGTATGGCTACATTCCCGGAACTTTTAAGAGATATGTATATGTTTGGCGATATAAATACATCGATATATATCAATCCAATAGCGGAATCAAAATCTCAGAATGAATTAAATAAAGTTATAAATGAACTAGAAACAGAAAGAATTGTTGCTTATGACAAAGGAAACATAAATAGAGAAAGCTTATTAGCACAAAAAAGGGTAGAAGCAGAATCTTTAAGAGATGAAATTGCAGCAGGGTTTAATAAACTTTATGAAGCTTCAATTGTTTCAACATTATTTGCGTATAATTTACAAGATTTAGACAGACTAACAAAATTATTAGCAACAGAAATGTCAAAGTCTTTAATAGATATAAAATCAGCGTGGGGTATACAGGAAGAGGGCTTTCAATCAAACTTACCATTAATGGAAGATAAAATAAAAAAAGTACATACATTTGACCGTAGATCAATGGGAACGGTATTCCCATTCACTACATCTGAAGTAGGACACCCAACCGGTGTTCCATTAGGATTTAATAAACAGACAGGAGTGCCAATTCTATTTGATAATTTCCATCCAAGTTTAACAAATTACAATATGGTTATATTTGCTAAATCTGGTGCTGGTAAATCTGTTACAATGAAAACATTAATTTCAAGATCTTCTGTTCTTATGGGAATAGAAAGCTTAGCGTTAGATGCAGAAGGCGAGTATACAATAGTTGCAGAAGCACTTGGAGGAATCAATGTAGTAATAAGCCCTAATTCACAAACAATTATAAATTTGTTTGACATAGAAGTAGAAAAGGTAAAAGATGAAATAACTGGAAGGGAAAGACCTATATTAAATGTGGAAAATAAAGTAGAAGACGTTACACAAGCACTTTTAACAATGGCAAGAGGAAGTACAAGAAGTACAGAAGTAAATGAGCTTACAAAACAAATAATATCAGAATCAGTGGCAGAAGAATATGCAAGAGTAGGAATTACAGCGGATCCAGCAAGCTTATATGAGTCAGATAGTGTGATTTCTGGGGATGCTTTAGGAAAGAGAAAGAAGGAAATGCCAACCATTGGTTCTTGGTATAAAAGAATATTAGAGAAAGCAAAACAAAATGACAATTCGGATTATAGATTTCATTATAGTTATTTAATAAAAGTTATGAAACAATACGTAAGAGAACTAAATGGGCAAATGGCATACTTTGATGGACAATCAACATTTGAGTTGCTAGAAGGTGCACCATTTATAAACTTAGATATATCTCAATTAGAGGAAAGATTTGCAAGACCTCTTGCACAACAAATATTACTTTCTTGGATTTGGGAAAAATATGTTAAAAAGAATAGTGAAGATAGAACAAAAGCAACTAAAAAAAGAGTTTTAGTAGATGAAGCGTGGATGCTTCTTCCATATCCAGAAGCAGTAGATTTTTTAAACACGATGGCAAGACGTGCAAGAAAAAGAAATGTATCCCTTGCAATAATTTCACAAAGATTTCAAGACTTTTACGAAAAACCAGAAGCACAAGCAGTGCTTACATCATCAGATACAAAACTATTTTTAGCACAAGATAAATCAGAAATAAATTATTTAAAAGAAGTATTTAAATTAAGCGAAGGAGAAGCAGGATTTTTGGTAACTTGCTTAAAAGGAGAAGGATTACTGAAAGTAGGAGCAGACACAGCAATATTACAAATTAAACCTACAAGAAAAGAATTTGAGTTTGTTGAAACAAACTTAAATAAAATAGCACAAATGAAACAAACAAGTGAAAATTAAAATATAGGAGGAAACAATGAAAAGTATTGCTAATAAAAAAATAACTCAAAAAATATTTTTAATAGTTTTAACTGTGCTATTATTTAATTGTATTATACCAAATTGTTCAAGCGCTAAAGTAGTAATAGATTCAGAAATAACAGAAGAGGACGTCAAAACGGATGGAGGAACATTATTAACTCCAATAAAAAAACTTGGATATACGTGTGCTGATGCAATTATGAGTATAGTACAAAAGATAGTCATAGGGAACAAATATAGCTATCCGGTTGCCTGGACAACACCAGCAACAAAAGAAGGAGACTACTGGGATGATTTAGGCGATGATAACATAAATTACCCTGCATATTTATTTCTTACACCAGAATCAATTTTTAGAAATCAGATAGCAGCATTAAATCCAAACTTTATCAATCCAGTTAATTTAGATGGAACTTTAGAAAAAGCATTAGGGGATAGTAATGTGTTAGGTGATGGAAATTCAAATACTCATGCACAAAATGTGGAAAAAAACTTAAACACATTGAGAACAACAATTGCAAAATGGTATGTTGGAATAAGAAATTTTTCTTTAGTAGGATTGCTTTCAGTTTTAGTTTATATAGGAATAAGAGTGGTAATATCAAGTACTGCTTCAGATAAAGCAAAATACAAACAAATGATTTCATCGTGGGTGGGAGCAGTATGTTTAATATTTTTACTACATTATATAATGGCATTTACATTTACACTTACAGAAAAATTAACGGACCTATTTAATACTAATGCAGGAGCTCAAACCATTGCACTACCAAAAATTTCAGGGCAACCTGGTAGTTTTACGTTTAATAATTCGGATAATAATACCAAGTTTAGTTCGATTTTAGACGCATTACAAAAAGAGGGATTGGCAGATAAATCTCAAATTTTTGATGGAACAAACATTACAGGAGTTGCAAATTTAATGCAATATTCAAGATTGTATGCAAGTTTGAATGGTTCTTCTGGATTAGGATATACTGTTGTTTATATATTTTTAGTTGGCTTTACTGTATGGTTTTTAGCTAAATATATTGCAAGATTTATAAGAATAGCTTTTTTAACATTAATTGCACCATTAATAACTCTTACATACCCAATAGATAAATTAAATGATGGACAAGCACAAGCATTTAATATGTGGCTTAAAGAGTTTATATTTAATATTTTAATACAGCCATTTCACTTATTAATATATATGGTATTTATTAGTTCTGCATTAGATTTTGCAAATTCAAATATAATATATACAATTGTCGTATTAGGATTTATGTCTCAAGCAGAGAAATTATTAAGAAAGATGTTTGGATTTGAAAAGGCATCAACATTAGGTTCTTTTTCAGGAGCTGCAGCAGGCTCTATGTTAGCAAACGTTGCTGGTAAAATAGGAAATAAAGTTGCAAGAGGTAAAAGTGGATCTGGTGGAAATAGTGGATCTGGTGGAAGTGGCAATGGAGATAATCAACCAGATAAAATCCGTGCAAAAGAAGATCCATACGAGGGATTGGATTCAGGAAATGACAATGGCAATGGACAAAGACAACAAAATAATAACGAACCAACTCAAAATTCAGGAAACAATTTTAATAATAACAATTTAGACGAAGAAGGAAAAACAATAGAATCAGAGAGAGCGGCACTTGATTCTTTATTAGATGAGGGAACAACACCAGGAGCTGATTGGTCTGATGACGACTATAAGGCATATCAGGAATTGGAAAAAGAACAAGAAGAAAGAGAAGCAAGATATGCAGAACAGCAAGAGCAGCAAGAACAGCAAGAGCAAAATACAATTCCAATGCAGGAACAAAATCCAGAACTTGAAGAAGAAGAGAGTGATGATTTAACAGTAGGAGATAGGTTGAAACTAGGAGCAAAAGCTATAGGAAGAAATGTGGGCAGAAGTATTGGAAATGCAACGGGAATGCATAAAATTAGAGGCTGGAAGAACATGAACCGTAGCGAAAGAGCAAAGGCCCTAGGAAGACAAATGTGGAATGGAACAAAAACAATGGCGCCAAAAGCATTAAAACTAGGAACAAAGTATACACTTGCAGGAACAGCGGCATTAGCCGCAGGAGCAGCGGCATTAATGTCAGGAGATCCAACCAAAGTTGCATCTGCAGCAGGCATTGGACTAACAGCAGGTTCAAAACTAGGGGGAGCATTGTCTGACAAAGCTGTAGATAGAGTTTCTAAAACTTCTAGAGATTTTATGAGAGGATATCATGACAAAGATTATGCATCTAAGCAGGCAGCGGCTTTAAACGATAAATGGAACCATGACCCTGACGTTGATAACAAGTATTTAGAAGCTTTTGGAAATGAAAAATTTAAAGCTGCAAAAGAGGCGGCTCTTGAAATGAGAGAAAACTATGGAACCACTGATGATGACCAGATTATTAAATCACTAAAAATGACAAGCGAGTTTGGAGGAGAAAAAGCTGCAAAAGAAGCAACAAAAGCAAATGCAGAAGTGCCAACACTTGAACTGGCAAAAAGAATTCCAGCATTTGAAAAAGGAATTAGTGATGATATGTATGATGATTATGATAAATATAGTATAGGAAGAAATAAAATGATAGATAAGTTTACTCGACAACCAGGATATGATTTGAAAAAAGCCGAACAAACAACAGATACTATTCTAAAACAAGTTGCAAGAGTAAAAGGTAAAGAAATTCCAGTTCAAAAAGCTATACCACAGTCTAAACCAAAAGGAAGAACAAATAAAAAATAGAACCAAAAAATATAAAAATAATAGGAGGTTCAAAATTGCATAAAGTATTAAGCTTTTACTATAGTAATAGAAAAATTATATGGACTGCAATATTAGCAATTGCATTAATGATAATATTATTGCAAACATTAAATAATGATGCTAAAAAAAGAAATTTAAAAATTAATACAAATGATGAGATAAATAGTAGTAGCAATACTACTATTTATCCTAATAACCAAGAAGATTCTTTAAGCAGTAATTATAATAGTGAAAAAATACAAGATGAAAAATTAAAACTTATAAGTGCTTTTTTAGAAAAATGCAATAATGGAAAAATCGAAGAAGCATATGATTTGTTAAGTACAGACTGCAAAGAGGAAATGTTTCCAGTATTAGAAAAATTTAAAAATGACTATACAGATTTAGTTTTTAACACAGCTAAAACATATGATATAAAATTATGGATGTCAGGTAAATATAGTATATATAAAATAAGTATATATGAAAATGCATTAGCAACTGGAGTAGCTAATAATAATGCAATAGATAGCTATTATACAGTTGTTGAAGAAAATAACGATTATAAAATAAACATAAATAATTTTATTGCAAAAGAGGAATTAAATAAAGAAAATAGTAATGATTATGTTAAAGTAAATATAATAAGCAGAAAAGTATATATAGATTATGAAGAATATGAAATAAAAATAACAAACAATACACATAAGACAATTTTGATGGATGGATACAGAAAAAATAATTCGCTATATTTAAAAGATTCAACAGGAACTGAGAAAACAGCGTATATTAATGAGATTCCAGAAAGATTATTGGTAGTTAATCCACTAATAACTATTACAAGAACTATAAAATTTAATAAGACATATACAGAAAAAATATCTTCTAGCTCCATAAGCTTTGAGGATATAATACTAGATTATGAAGAATATAAAAAACAAGATAACAATAATGAATATAATAATGTTTCATATATAAATATTGGTGTTTAGAGGTAGGTGAGGAGCTTGCAAGACGAGGATAATGATAATGTAGTAGGAGAAGTTGCAAAAGAAGCAGCAAAACAGGCTGCAAGACAAGCAAAACAGGCAGCAAAAGAAGCAGCAAAAAAAGCGGTTAAAGATGCTTTAAAAAAGGCTTTAATGGCATTAGTTAAAAGTCCATATTTTTGGCTTGCAGTAGGAATTATATTAGTTTTAGTAATCTTTTTAGCGGGAGCACATTATGTTATACAAAAAAGTAAAATAAAATCATATCAAGAAGATAAAGAAAAAATAACCACAGAGAGTGGATTCTTTGATATTGGAAAAACAATATTTAATAATGGAGTTTATGAATATCAGTTTGAAAATGATGATATTATATTAGCCAATAAACTATTAAAAGCAATGGAATATAATCCAGATACCTTTACAAATTTTGAGAAGTATGTTTTAGTAAAAGTTTCTAATGCAAGAGAAGATTCATTAGGACAATTAAAAATAGACTTGGATTTAGAGGAATATAGTGAAAAGGAATTACATCTTTTTCCTAAGTTCGTAGAAGCTGAATTAAAAACTATGTATCCTGATTTAGGAGGAAATACAAGTGATATTCGAGATAGCTTTCAAGGAAATGTAAAAATAATAAGAAATGACAAGGAATTAAAATATAAACCACAAAAAGAATTTGACAAATTGATAGAAACTAATAGCTCTGATGTGTTAAATTATTTTACATTAGATGAAGCTTTTAATCTGTCAGTTGCAAATGGATCAACATCAACATCTACAAGTCAACTAAATGGAGATAAAGGTCATGTAGCTGATGATGGCTATTCGCAGGAAACAATATATGTAAAAACAACTGTTCCATATATGAACGTAATACAAAAATTTGCTACACCATATCCTTTTTTCTTTACATTATTAACAATAACAGAGGATGCAAATTTTTGTGAAGATGTTGTAAATCTTGCATTGAAAAATGAAGTAGAATTAACTGTTTATGATGAAGTTACAACAGTACAAAATAAATATGTAGAAGAAGGAACAGCGAAAGTTGATTACAAATATTTGTTTAAATTGGAATATGATTATAAAGAGAATGATGAAAAAGAAAAAAATGAAAGATATAATTATGATAAATATAATGAACTGGACCAAGAAGAAAAGTATACAAAAACAACAAATAGTACAAATATATCTACTACTCCTAAAATTGTAGTAAGTAAGGCAAATACTATTTTTTGGAACATGCAAAATGCTTATAAAGAAGAATCGAAAACTGAGCCAGAAAATGTTTCAACAGGAGGACCAACTACACAAAAAATTGATCCAGAAGAAAATATTAGAATAGATACTATTACTTCGTCTGCAGGATATCAAAAACTAAAACCAGATATGAAATCTGAAATAACTGCTGAAGCGGCAAAAAAAGGAAAAACAATAAATATCACAAATATAGATATAAAAACGGGGACAGGCTGGTCATATAGATCTGTATGGGCAAAAGAGAGAACAGTAAAAGCAACAAATACAGAAAATATAACAAGAATAGAATATGCAGTGGATGATTCTAAGGCTAAACTAGAATTTAAAGATGAAGGAAAAGGTGGCTTTTTCGATATTTTAATTAATGACAAATATAGACATACAACGTCAGAGCATATATATGAACTACAAGATAGATTAAATGAATTCTTTTCAGATACTTTAGACTCAGCAGAAATATATATTAATATATTTGAGTATATGAAAGCACTAGTAATGGGAATAGAGCCAAGTATTGACATCAGTAGCATAATGGATCAGATAGCAAGTGGAAATGAGCTAACAGCAGTAGGTTTGGTTGGTGGATATATTGTGGAAACAACTAAATCTTCAGAAAATTTAGTACTAAATGAAGAACAATTGAAAACTGCAATAGAAAAATGGGCAAATTCTGGTACAAGAAGAAATAATTTAGATAGTGTTGGAGCAAGTAAATTTATTGAATTACAAAATAAATATAATGTTAATGCAGTTTTTGCTATTGCAGTGTTTCAACAAGAAAATCAGTGTGGTGCTGCTAAAGATGCTAAGCTGATTAAAAATAATACTAATAATTGGGGAAGCATAAAAGGAAACTATAATGGAAATTCGTGGACCGACTCAAAAGGCAATACATGGCGAGTATATCCTAGCTATACAGAAGCAACAGAGGATTTTATGAGATTAATAGAAAAAGAGTATTTCTCAGAGGGAAAGAACTCTGTACAAACAATATCAGCAAAATATTGTCCGGGTTCGCAATCATGGGCACCAGGAGTTACTGCAATAATGACAGAGATTTATAAAGCTGCAGGCGTAAATGTAAGTGAACAAAAAAATGTAACTGGCGGAAATGGATATACTACAACATTTACAAACCAATTTGGTAGGGAATTTAAAGAATATAAACAAAATGGAGCACCATACAGCAGTAATAGAATATATGATTCAACAGTATCAAAAGTTGGATGTGGAGTAACATCTGTTGCAATAGTAGCGTCTGGATACGGAATAAATAAAAATCCATATGAATGCTATCTAGTTAATAGTAATTTAACAAATTCGCTAAGAGGAATGGGATTTACAGTTACTGAAATGGGAAGATTTGAAAATAGAAATACTGGGGTGCTATTTGATAGAAACAAAATAATAGAGCATTTAAAATCAGGAAATCCAGTTATAATATATGTGTTAAGAAGTGCTGGAAGTACTTTTACAAGTGATAAGCATTATATGGCATTACTAGATGTAAAAGATAATGGAAATTATATATATGTTTCAGATCCATGGGCAACAGGACGTACAGGCTGGCAGTCAGCTGTATCATTATTTAATGGCGCTGTTGGAGCAAAATTAGTAAGTAAATAATTAGGAGGTTATAGTGAAAAAAATTAAATATATTATATTAATTCTTATATTAATTTTAATACTATGTATAACTGCTATTGTCGTAATTAATAAAAAGAACGAGAAAAATTATGGAGAAAAAGACACATTAGTTTCGGAATATCCAACATATGTAATAAACGAAAATATTGAGAAGTTAAGTAATAGAAATCAATATTATATATTACTGGATTGCATAAAAGAATTTGTTAATTATACTAATAATAAAAATGCTAATGCGGTAGAAGCAGTAACTATGCAAAAAAACGTACAAAATATTATAGATGAATACACATTAAAAAATGTAGATGACATATCTTTAGAAGAAATATATGTTCTAAATGGATATACATATTGCACATATTATATAAAAGGAAAAGAAAGTATAGAATCAGACAAGAGATTTTATATGATGGCAAATTTGGATTTTGAAAATACAACATATAAATTAACTCCAATAACAGAAAATGAATATAATAAACTTATTACAGAAAATAAATCAAAAAGTGATGAATTGACTATTTCTAAAAATAAATATAATTTATTTAAAAATATAAATGTAACAAATGAGGATATGGCTCGAAATTATCTTAATGATTATATAAATAAAGCACTTAATTATCCAGAGTTAGCTTATAATTTACTTGATGAAGAATATAAAAACAAGAGATTTGGAAACCTAGAAGAGTATAAAAATAGTATGAGTGAAAATAAAAATCAAATGGAAAATACAACAATGGTGAAGTATGGTGTTAATGAAAAAGATAATTATACTGAATATATAATTGTAGATAATTTTGATAATTATTATACAATAAAAGAAAATGGAATAATGGATTATACAATATTGCTAGATAATTATACAATAAAAACAGAGGAGTTTATAACTACATACAATAAAGCAAGCGATGCAAAGAAAGTAGCTACAGATATTGAAATATTTATAAAAATGATAAACAACAAAGATTATAAAAATGCATATGAATGTTTATCAAGTGAATTTAAACAGAATTATTTTAAAACAATTGATGAATTCAAAAACTATGTGCAGAAAAACTTTTATGATACAAATTATATAACTATTAAAAATGTTCAAACAAAAAGTAATGTGTATACTTGTACAGCTAATATTAAGAGTGGGGTAGGTGTAGCTGCAGATGATATGGATAAAAATTTTATAATAAAATTAAATCCAAATGCAGAATTTGAATTATCTTTCGAGGTAGAATAGGAGAGTAATATGGAAAAAGAAAAGAAAATTTCAACATTTACAGCGAATGAAAAAGAAACTATGGAGAAAATGGACAAGTTTGAATCAAGTATGAAAGAAAGCCTAGCAGAGGGAGAAAGAATTTCTAGTATAGAGTATTATGAAAAGTTAAAAATAAAAGATGGATTAGAAATAAATTCTGATATTTATATAGCCAAGATAACTAATGATGATGGAACAGAAAAAGTTGGAATATATGCAAAGGATTCCAATAATTTATTAGGCTATGTTAATGAAGAAGGACATATAGAATTTATTGATCCATTATTAAGATCTTTGGAAGTAGAAATGACATTGGAAGATTTAAAAGAACTTAATATTGAAAATATAAGAGCAAAATCGGAGGAGCTAACGCCAGAGGAATTAGAAGAGTATATAGAAAAACAAAAAAAAGGCGAAGGAAAAGAAGAAAAAGATGAGAAAGAAGACAAAGATTCTGAGGAAAAAGATGAGCAAGAAGCAAATGAAGAATTAATGGAAAATGAAGGACAGGATCTAGGAATTACATATTATAAAAAAATAAAAGATCCAAGATTACAATTAGAATTTCCAGAATTGAAAGGAAAGAAATTAGGATTGGCATATTCTAGTAAATTAGGACAATACATAATTACAGAAAAAGATGAAAATGGAATAAGAATAGCTGACGAGATTAAACCGGCAAAGCCAACAATGCGTAGTGTGATTTCAATAGACGAGAATGGTGAGAATGTAGAAAGAAAAAGTCCACATGCATTGATGAAGACGAACAGAAAAGATATTGAAATGTCAATTACAATAGATATATATGGCTATATTGAGTTGGGAAAAGTGCGTGTAACTCCATGCAATGAGAGAGTCGAAAGACCGGTAAAAGTACAAAGCAAAACAAATGTACCAGAAACAGAAGTTATTAAAGCAACAGATACGAGAACTGAAAATCATGAAATAGCACATAATTTTGAAAAAGGAGAAGAGAAAGGAATAGAAATTCAAAATTTAAATATGATAATAGATTTAGGAAATGGAGAAACTACAACAATTGAAAAAGAAGCGGAAAAAGCAAAAGTTTCACCAAGAGAATTCTTGAATTTATATAATGGTGCGGAAGGAAAAACTCCAAAAGAAAAGATAGACAGTGCACATGAGGAAGTAGAAGAACAATTTAGAGGAAATGAAAGAAAAAGATAAAAAATAGTTTGCACATTTAAAGTGCAAACTATTTTTTAAATATAAGAAGATTTTCTTTAACAGCAGGAATGTTTAAAGCAGTTTTAATAATTAATATGGTTACTACAATAGATAAAACTATTGCTATAAAATTTTTAAATTGCTCTTTAAAAGTCTTTTTATACTTTATTTTATATCCCATATTTTTTAGGCTATTTATATATGCATCATGATAAGCTCTATCAACTGCGTCATGATAAGCTTGTTCCCTTGCTTGTTCTTCTGCACGATAAACATATTCATTTGCAGACTGATATTGAGAAGAAGCGTTTTCAGTAGAGGAGTAATTATTTGCTGAGCTTTTACCACTTCCAGAAGAAGACTGTTTTAAAGCATTTTCTAGTTGCTTACAATAATCACTAAGTTTCATAAAATCTTCAACCGAAACAGTTTGAGGAGAAGAGCTCAATTCATAATCATGTAATTCTTCATCATATTGTTTTCTTTTTTCCTCATCAGACAGTATTTCGTATGCTTCAGAGATTTCTTTAAACTTTTCTTCTGCTTCTTGTTTATTTTCCGGATTTGCATCCGGATGGTATTTTTTAGCTAAAAATTTATACACTTTGGAAATTGTTTCTTGAGAGGCTTTTTTATTTACTTCTAAAATTTCATAATAGTTTTTCATTTATATACTCCTAATAGTAATATATTAAATTATATCACATCAAAACTAAGAAACACAATAATTAAAAAAATTGAATTTGAATAATTTTAGAGCAAAATTTTTGCATAAACTCCTAAAAATAGCTAAAACTATTATTGGGAGTTGATTTTTTATGAAATTAAAGTCAAAATTAATTTTATGTGTAATGATTTTTTTCTTGATAGCAGGTATATTTACAAGCAGTTTAGCAATGAAAAACTATCAAACAGTAAGCACGCCAACAGGATTTGTTACAGCAACAACATTAAATGTAAGACAGGGACCACGGAACAAATTTTGGAATAGTAACAAAAGTATATAAAAACCAGTATATAAGATTATTTGCAAAAATAGGGGATTGGTATATTGTACAAACGGATAATGATTATATTGGAGCAGTTAGCAGTAAATATATTAAACTAATATATCATAATACTCGGAAGTGCGGGGAACAATTCTGGCACAACAAAGCCAAATGCAAACAATACTACCAAAAGTGAACTAACAGCTGATGAACAAGAGGTATTTGATTTGATAAATGCAAAAAGAGTTGCAAATGGATTGTCTGCATTAAAAATAAATGATGAAGTACAAAATGTTGCAAGAATAAAGGCACAAGATATGGTTGACAATAGTTACTTTTCTCACACTTCACCAATTTATGGTTCGCCATTTGATATGATGAAAAAATTTGGAATAAGCTATAAAACAGCAGGAGAAAATATTGCAGGAAACTCAAGCAATAGTGGGGCCGTAAATGCATGGATGAACTCAGAAGGTCATAGAGCAAACATCTTAAATAGTAGTTTTAATTATACGGGGATAGGTGTTGTAAAAAGTCCAAAATATGGAAAGATATATGTGCAAATGTTTATAGGAAAATAAAACTAAATTATGCATTTTTAATGCTTTATTTAATAAAATTTAAAAGGTGATTTTATTGAATAATATAAAAAGAATACTAATTGGCTTTATAATTGTATTAGCAAGCTTTAACGCGAGCGTATTTGCATACGAAATAGAAGAAGAAACAGATTATGTGTGGCTACAGGAAGAAATAGAAAACGTTTCTACAAATGCTTCAAAAGAACCAAATATTCTATCAAGAAGTGCAATTGCTTTGGATAGAAATTCAAAAACAATATTATATGGTAAAAATTATGACAAAGAAGTTCCAATGGCAAGCACAACAAAAATAATGACAGCAATAGTATTTGTAGAAAACAATAAAAACTTAAATGAAGAAGTAGAAGTTTGTAAACAGGCCGCAAGCATAGGGGGGTCAAGGTTAGGACTAAAAACAGGTGATAAAATAACAAAAGAGGATTTGTTATATGGGTTAATGCTTTGCTCACGGAAATGATGCTGCAATCCAAATAGCCGTAAGCACTGCGGGAAGTGTAGAAAATTTTGCAGATTTAATGAATAAAAAGGCACAAGAATTAAATTTAAAACATACTCATTTTATAACTCCACATGGCTTAGACCAAGAAGGGCATTATACAACTGGATATGAACTTGCCTTAATTGCTGATTATGCTTTAAATATTGAAAAAATAGCAAAGGTTGTAAGTACTAAAGTGCATAATGTAAATATAAATGGAAATATAAAAACAATAACAAATACAAATGAACTGCTTGGATATTTAGACGGCGTAAATGGCATAAAAACTGGATTTACAAATGGGGCAGGAAGATGTTTAGTAACGTCAGTAACAAGGAATGGATTTAATATTATAACAGTTGTACTAGGAGCCGATACTAAAAAAATAAGGACGAAAGATTCTATTAATTTAATAGAGTATATATATAAAAATTATGAAATAGTGGATTTAGAAGAATTAGTTAATAAAGAATTTGAAGAATGGAAAAAAATAAATGCTAATAGAATTGTTGTAAATAAAGGCGAAAAGAAGAACCTAAAAATAGGCTTAGATACCTTTAAATATAAATTATATCCAGTAAAAAAAGAAGAGATTGATAATATAAAAATAAATATAAGTTCTCTAAAATATTTAGAAGCACCAGTAGAAGAAAATGCTAAAATTGGAAAAGTTACAGTGCAAATTGACGATAGTAATGTGGGCAGTATAGATATAATTACAAAAAATATAGTAAATAAGAAAAGTGCAAGATATTACTTTATAGAATTAATAGGAGATTTTAAGAATGTATATATGCAATTAATTGCATAAGCAAAAAAATAAAGACTTTTAAAGTCTTTATTTTTTGGAGGCGACACCCGGATTCGAACCGGGGAATCAGAGTTTTGCAGACTCGTGCCTTACCACTTGGCTATGTCGCCGAATATTCAAAATTTAGATTGTGAACTACTTAATTATATTCAAGTTATTTAACAGATATTCATAATTAAATAGTAGATATTTATATTGGAGCGGGAAACGGGGCTCAAACCCGCGACCTCTGCCTTGGCAAGGCAGCGCTCTATCAACTGAGCTATTCCCGCAAAAATTAAAGCATATCTATAATAGCAAATTTATATAAAAAAGTCAATAGAAAATGTTTGTTAGTTTTAAATTTTTCAAAGTAATATGCTTATAGAAACTTAAACTGAGAATAAGTAATAATTGTTAAAATCTTTTTTACATAATATGTTGATAAATAACTAAAAATATTGTATAATTAGTATGTAGCCTTAGATTTGCGTGCTTTTGGTGTGCCAAAAAATTCGAATATATTTTATAATAAATAGATGTTAAAAAAACGCCTAAAAGCTACGGAAATAAAGAAAAAAGGAAAATAACCATTTGGATTAAATAAATACACAAAAAATGTAATAAAAATGTAATATTTAACACTAAAAAAACACAAAACCCTTAAAAATAGCTTCCGTAAGGCGATAAAAGCCAGTTTTTAAGTAGAAAAAATTACACTTTATAAAGGTATTGATTTAATTTTAAAAAAAATTATAATATATATAGTTAGTATTTTGTAAAGAGGAAGGTAAGTTATGAAGAAGATTAAGATTTTATTAATGGCATTAGTAGTAGCATTAATTTTAACAACAGTACTAAGTTCAAATGCTGTATATGCAGCAGAAGGGAAAAGAAACCTTACATATCAAAGAACAAGACCATATAGTGATGATGATGGAGATAATAACATAGACAATGAAGAATATACCTTTGCTGCAAGTAAAGATGGTCGAAACTTCAAGTATTCAATAGTAAAGATATTTGATTACAATAAAAGAGATTTAGAAGCTCCATATAAGAAATTCGCAGATAGCTTTTACTGTATAAGAGGAGGAAAAGGCTTTGGTAGTGTGGAATTTGGTAACAATAGTTCTGCAAACTCAACAGAATATACAGTGATAGAAGATATGAAATCTAATGCTAATGATGTAATTGCCAAATATAAAGAATTATATAATATTAACTTAGATAGAACAGAAAACATTACTTTTAATGAGAAAACATATAATAACGTTAACATATATAATGCAATGTTATGGATAGCAGATAATGCATATTTACCAGTAAGTACAGAAAAATACAAAGCAGAAGAATATAAAACAGAATTACTAACAAAAATAGGAATTGCAAAAGTAAACCAAGGTATGATAACAGATGATGATTTAGAAGTAATTCAACAGCTAGCTTTTTGGTATTTTGCAAACTATGACGAAAATGGAAAAAGTGAATCAGTATCAAAAACAAATTCAACACCAGTTAATTTGTTAGCTATAAATGAAAGTAATGATGTATTTGGAACAAGAAGAGCAAACTATTTAAACAGAATATATCAATATTTTATAGAAGGAGCATTAAAAGAAGGATCAAATCCAGCTAGCCAAATAAGAGAAACAACTAATAGCGATAGTGTAAATATAAAATTTGATAAAAATACAAAATTTGGAGTAGAAGATAAAAGTAGTACAGGGGCAGTAATAAATCCTTATGAAAACTATTATTTGATAGGACCATTTAAAATTACAACAACTGAAACAAGATACAACGATTTTGAATTAGCATTAAAAGATGGAAATGGAAATATTATTAATCAATATTTCTATTTTGAACAAACAGAAGATACATTAAAAAGAATACAAATTTTTGATGTTATAAATTCAGCAGGAAATAAAGTTGAATTAGAAGATGTTGCATATAATAATGAATATTATATTAAATTATATAAATCAGCAATGGAATTTGTTGATATAGACTGTTCAAAATTTTCACTAAAAGTATCAAAAACAGGAAAAAGGGCAACAGCAAACTTCTTGTATGCTACAGGAAATGACCAAGCAGTAATCGAAATAAAAAGAGATAAAGCAGAGGCAGAAGACGAAATATCAACAGAAGTGCCAAAAAGATTCGACTTAGCACTACGTAAATTTATAACAGCAATTAAACGTGCAGAAAAAAATATAGAAGTTGCAGATAGAACACCAAGAGTAGATACAACAACTTTAATAAATGGTATTAAAGATGACAGAACAGGAGAAGTAGAGTATACAGCAACATATACACATCCGAAAGACAAACAAAAAGTAGAAACTGGAGATATAGTTACATATAAAATAAGAGTATATAATGAAGGACAGGTAGATGGAACAGCAACAGAAGTAACAGACTACTTGCCAGCGGGATTAAAACTAGTTGCTGGAAGCACAATAAATACTAAATATGGATGGAAAACAGGAAAACAAATAACATTAAAAGATGGTTCAAAAATAACACCAATAACATCTGATTATTTAAAGGACACAACTATAAAAGCATTTGATAAAACAAAAACATCAGAAGCTACAGAAGGAATCTGGCAAAAGGCAGAAAAAGGTGAAGGCGGATTATATTATGCAGATTTAGAAGTAGAATGTGAAGTTTTAGCAACAGCAAGTGGAGTAGAGCAAAATTTAAGAAATATAGCTGCAATAACAGCAGATAGTGGAGATGATGATGATTCTGTACCAGAAAAACCAAATCTAGATGATTATACTCCACCAATAGATAATAGCACATATCAAGAAGACGACGATGATTATGAAGATTTAGTTTTACCAGGAAAAACATTTGACTTGGCATTAAGAAAATATATAACAGAAGTTAATGGTACAAAACTAGAAGATTCTAGAGAACCAGATATAGATATAAGCAAATTAGCAAGTGGAGAAGCAACAACAGCAGATTACAAACATAAAAAATATCCAGTTGAAGTAAAAACAGGAGACATAGTAACATACAGATTTACAGTATATAATGAAGGCGATACAAAAGGATATGTATATTCTATAACAGATTATTTACCAAAAGGTTTAGAATTTGATGCAGAATCAAATCCAGAGTTTATAGAAGCTAAAGCTCCAGGCGAATATACAGAAGAGGAATTAGAAGGAAAAAAATATACTTATGAAATAGAAGGAAATAAACTGATAATTAATGAAATAAAATCTATTCAATTAATAACTGGCGGACATTTTATATTTAGATTAGAACCATTTGATGGAGAAAAATTAGATAGTGAATCTATAGATATTAAATTTAAAGTAACAGCAAAAGAATCAGTTAACGATCAAATTTTAACAAATGTTGCTACAATGTATTATAAAAACGGTATTGTCTCAACAGCATTTGAAGAAATTAAAGATAGAGATTCTAAACCAGAAAACTTCACTGAGCCAACAGCAGAAGATTTATTAGAGCCATTACCAGGATATAAAGGAAACGAAGAAAACAAAAATGATTTAACAGATTCTAAATATCATTATAAAGGTCAAGAAGATGATGATGATTTTGAGAAAATAATTATAAAAGGAACACCTTTTGACTTATCACTTCGTAAATTTATAACAAAACTAAATGGAACAGAATTAAAAGATGAAAAAGATAGAACACCAAAAATAAATACAAGTAAGTTAAATACAATAGATTCAACAACAGGAAAGAAAATAACAACAGCAGAATACGTTCATCCTAAAGACGCTGTAACAGTAAGAAAAGGAGACATAGTTACATACAAAATAAGAGTATATAATGAAGGCGAAAGAGATGGATATGCAACAGAAATAACAGACTACTTACCAGAAGGACTAGGATTCTTACCTAATTATACAAATAACAGCATTTGGTCAATACCAAAAACAACAGATGAAACAACAGGAAAAGAAGTATTACCAGACGGAATTGAAATAAAGAATTTAGTTGGAGAAAACGGATTTTATAAAGATGAATCAGAAATAAACAAAGACAAAATAAAACTAGAAGACTTTAAAGATCCAATAACTGGTGAAGTACCAACAGATTATAGCCAAATACAAATAGTAACAGGGGAAAGAGCAGCAATATCAACAAAAGCATTAAAAGAAAAATTAATAAAGGCATATAAATCACAAAAAGCTAATGAAGATTTATGGCAACAAAGTACAAACGATAAAGACGATGGATTATTCTATCAAGAAGTTGAAATAACATGTATAGTTTTGAAAGAAAACACATATAAAGGAATACTAAAAAATGTTGCAGAAATAACAGAAGAATATGATGACCAAGGAAATAAAATAGAACAAAAAGGTGATGACAGAGATTCTGAACCAAAGAATGTTTATGAAGATGATAAACATACACCAGGTAAAGAAGAAAATGGATATACACCAGGTGAGCAAGACGACGATGATTTTGAACAATTACAATTAAAATATTTTGATTTAGCACTTCGTAAATTCATAACAAAAGTAGACGGAGAAGCACCAGAAACATCAAGAGAACCAGTACCAGATGTAAGCACATTAATAGATGGAACGTATGACAGAAATGGCATAAAAGAACATACAGCAACATATAGTCATCCAAAAGATCCATTATGGGTAAAAAATGGAAGTGAAGTAGAATACACAATAAGAGTGTATAATGAAGGTTCAGAAGACGGATATGCTTATGAAATATCAGACGATATACCAGAAGGATTATTATATGAACCAGAAAACGATATAAATAAGGCTTATGGATGGACAATGTATAGAGAAATGACAGAAGAAGATAAAGATATAGCTAAAGAGGATATTGTAGAATATAATGGCAAAAACTATACAGTAACAACAAAAGTAGAAGAAGCAACAATGATAAGAACAAGATATTTGGAAAAGACATTAATAAAAGCATTTGACCCAGAAACAAAAACATTAAGCTATGCAGATGTAAAAGTAGTATTTTCAATAAAAGAACCAGAAGACTTTAACCCAGACAGAATAATAATAAATAAAGCACAAATAACAGAGGATAGTGGAGACGACGAAGATTCAACACCAAATAAATGGCAAGATGAAGACGATGAAGACATAGAAAAAGTACGTATACCAATCTTCGATTTAAGTTTATTAAAATGGGTAACACAATCAGTAGTAACTGTTGATGGAAAAACAACTACAACAAATACTGGATTTAAACCAAACCAAGGATTGACAGAAAGCACAGGAGAAGACATTAGAGATAATGATACAGCAGAACCAATAGCAAAAGTAGAGTTAGACAAGAAAAAATTAAAGAAAACTGTAGTTAAATTTGTATATAAAATAAGAGTAACAAACGAAGGAGAAATTCCAGGATACGCAACAGAAGTAACAGATTATATACCAGAAGGTTTGGAATTCCATGTAGAGGATGGAAATAATAAACAATATGGATGGGTTGAAGCAGGAGATGATAAGATAGTAACAAGGGCATTAGAGACAGTCTTATTAAATCCAGGAGAGTCAAAAGAACTAGAAATAACATTTAGATGGATAAACAGTGAGAAAAATCTAGGACAAAAAATAAATATAGCAGAAATATCAGAAGATGCGAACGATTACAACACAGACGATATAGACTCAACACCAAACAACAAAGAAAATCCATACAAAGAAGAACAAGAAGATGATGACGACTTTGCATTAGTAATACTATCAATAGAAACAGGTGCAGCACAATTTATGAGCTATTTTACACTAATAACAATAGCACTTGCAATAGTAGCCGGAGGAATATTCTTAATAAAAAAATATGTATTAATAGCATAAATTAACACAAAAAGAGATTAGAATTTAATTCTAATCTCTTTTCGTTTTAAAATAAATTGTAATTATATTCAAAATCCAATTTGTATTATAATGGAAATTTTTTAAATTTATTTACAAATACAATTTTATTATGTTATAATTTGTGTTATAAGGAGAAGATATAATGAATCAAATATTATCAACCGAAGATCCAAATAAAAAGAAAACAAAATATACAAATAATTCAACTGATTTAAAGAAAATAGTTAAAGTTTTTAGTATCGCGATTCTAATTTTTGGTGCAATTCTTATAGGAATATATTCATATAAATTAATTAATAAAAACAAAATTACAAAATTAGCAAAACCAGAAGTAACACTTGAACAATTAGAAAATGAAGTTGCAATTACTGCAAAGGCAGAAGCTGGAATAAATAAAGTAATATATTATTGGAATTCAGAGGAACAGACAGAAAAGCCTTTGAATGGAAGCAGTGAATATAATGAAGCTATAGAAATACCAAATGGAGAAAATACCTTAACAGTAAAAGTAATAGACCAAAATGGACAAGTAGTTGAAACAAGTGGTACATATATTGGAACTAAAGACACAGAAAAACCAAAAATAGTTGTAGATGAAGAGGAAAAAACAAAAATAATAATAACAGATGAAACAGAACTTGCGTATGTAACATATAAATGGGAAGACGAAGATGATCAAAATCTTGTAAAAGTAGAAGCTCAACCAGAAGAAGGAGAAGAAATTCCTAAAAAAATAGAAATAAATGTTACTGCAAAAAAAGGAACAAATACATTAATAGTAACAGCTGTAGATGCAACCGGAAATACAGAAACATTAAAGAAAATATATAAAGGAGTTACAGATCCAGAAATAGAAGTATACAGAGAAGGAGAAAAATTATATTTAAAAATTACACATGAACTTGGATTTAAAAAAGTAGAATTTTCAATAAATGGTCAATCTATGACTTATGACGATAAGTATTCTAAATATGAAGCAACTAAAAAAGAGCTATTTTATAGTTTTGATTTAAAAGACGGAAAAAATGAAGTTGCTATAGTTGCAACAAGTAACGAGGATACAACAAAAACGTATGTTGGACAATGCCAATATCCATAAAATACTAAAGATAGGAGAAAAAAATGATAAAAGAAATACATATTATAGACTGTAATAATGATTTAATAATGATGATAAGAGGAATGTTTGAACAGGAAAAAGCTTTTAGATTTAGAAATATAAATCCAGAAAAGTTAGACATTTCCTTAAAAAGCATACCTAGCCTTATAATAATAAATGAAGAATCAGCTAATACAGATGTTATAGAATTGTGCAAAAAAATTAGAAAGAATGAAGACAATAGTATAACACCTATAATAGTAATAACAGATAATGATTCAAAAGAGCATAAAATAGATATTTTAGAAAAATCAGTAGAATATGTTATTTCAAAAAAAGATATAAAAAATTATTTGTATTATATAATAAAAAATTTATCAAGATTATTAACTGTAAACAGAACAGTAAGTCCGCTTACTGGTTTGCCAGGCAATTTACCAATACAAACAGAACTTAAGAAAAGGTTATTAAAAAAAGAACCTTTTGTGGTTTTATACATAGATTTAGATAATTTCAAAGCATATAATGATGTATATGGATTTTTAAAAGGTGACGAAATAATAAAGTTAACTGCCAAAATAATAACAAAGCATATACACGCATTAGAAAGTACAGATGCATTTGTAGGACACATTGGTGGAGACGATTTTGTTGCAATAACAAATGATGACATAGATTATGAAACAATATGCCAAAACATAATTGCAGAATTTGATGTAGAAGTTTTAAAACTTTTTAATGATACAGATATTGCAAGAAGATACATTGAAGTTCAAAATAGAAAGGGAATAATGGAACAATTTCCATTAACGTCTATTTCAATTGGAGTAGTTGTAGCAGATGCAAAAAGGTTTGCAAACACATTAGAAATAGGAGAAGTAGGAGCACAAGTAAAACATTTATCAAAAACAACAATGGGAAGTTCTTATGCAATTGATAGAAGAGATTAAAATAAAAAGAATAACATTAGTAAACACCTCATATATATTATGTATGAGGTGTTTTTTATGGTAGTAATAAATAAAAAAAAGATAATATTTTGGGCAGGAATAATTGCAACATTTATATTCATGTATTCAATTACTGCATACAATGTAAATAATACAAAAAATAAAACCGTTGCAACAGTGGCTTTACCAGTAAATAATAAAGTGATTGTAATAGACGCAGGACATGGAGTTCCAGATGAAGGTGCTCAAAGTAGTAATGGAACAACCGAAGCAGAAAGTAATTTAAAAATAGCGTTAAAAGTGCAAAATCTGCTAGAACAATCTGGCGCAACTGTAATACTTACACGCTCAGATGAAAATGCAATATATGATTTGGACAGTAATACATTAAAACAAAAAAAGATATCAGATATTCATAATAGAGTAAAAATAGGAAACGAATCAAGTGCAGATATATTTGTATCAATCCATCTAAACAAAATACCACAGCAACAATATTGGGGATGGCAAACATTTTATAAGCAAGAAAGCCCGGAAGGACAAAAACTAGCAACATGCATACAAAACAGTTTAAATCAAACAATACAAAAGCAGAATGATAGAGTGCCATTAAAAATAGATAATGTATATATAATAAAACATGTAGAAATACCAATAAGTATAGTGGAATGTGGTTTCTTATCAAATCCAGAAGAAGAACAACTATTACTAACAGATGATTATCAAACCAAATTGGCTTGGGGAATATATACTGGAATAATGGAT